>JACZKY010051561.1_pt1 | contig 12573 bp, 10 predicted proteins | sample 8237611 | NCBI WGS metagenome assembly JACZKY01 (sample SAMN16148055, study PRJNA663545) | marine sediment metagenome | biome: sediments and biomass from bioreactor inoculated with such sediments; feature: coastal sediments; material: methane- and iron-fed bioreactor; isolation source: Bothnian...
CCAGGCGAGAGGATCCGGTGCCCTGCGGATCTCTTCCAGATCGACCCAGACCGGGATGACCCGGATCTTCTCCGCCGGGACTCCTTTCGTCTCGACGAGCGTCGTGCGGAATCCTTCCGACAGGACGACGATACGATCCGATCTTCGGTAGACCCACCGCTCCAGCGCCTTCGCGGCCCGGATCATCGCGCCGTTCCGGATGGCGCCCGTTTCAACGGCGATGTCGGGATACAGATCATAAATGACCGGGACATGGCGTGCGCCGAACCATCGTGCCAGAAGGGCGGACATCGCCGGCCCCACCAGGGGAGGGCCGAAATTGAGGACGACCGCAGGCCGCTCGCCGGCCAGGGCGGCCATTGCCGTTCCCAGCGCCTGGGAGGCGTACACGAGCCCACGGACGGGAATCGCGTCGGAGATCGACGTGACGTGCCAACCGCGGACGACACGGACGCCGTCCACGGTTTCCCTGAGAAGGCATCTTTTTCTGTATCCGCCGAGAACCTTGCCTTGGGGATGATGCGGGTATCCGGCGGCCACGGTCACAACGTGTCCGGCATCCGACAGGGACCGCGCCAGTTCCCAGACGATCCGACCTGTGGGATGAATCTCGGGTGGGAAAATCTGGGTGGTGATCAGGATCCGCATTCAATCCAGTTCGAACTGCTTCTTGTAGTCTCGGGAAAGTTCCGGAGCCTGATCCTCTTTCAGAAGGAAACAGTTTCCTATCGCGAGCGCTTCGATCTCCGTGCCCATGAAGCAACGGAAAGCGTCCTCGGGGGTGCATACGATTGGCTCTCCCCGGACGTTGAAACTTGTGTTGACGACCACGGGACACCCCGTCCTCTGGAAAAAAGCGGACAGCAATGCGTGGTAGAGAGGATTGGTCTCCCTGTGCACGGTCTGAATCCTGGCGGAGTAGTCTACATGCGTGACCGCCGGGATGTCGCTCCGGGGTACATTCAACTTCTCGATGCCGAACAACTTCTGTTGCTCCGCCGTCATTTCTTTCCGGTGCCGCTCCCGCACGCCTGCCACGAGGAGCATATACGGGCTATCCTCGTCCAATTCGAACCACTCCGAAATCTCTTCGCGCAGAATGGATGGGGCAAAGGGACGAAACGATTCCCGGTATTTCACCTTCAGGTTGAGGGTCGACTGCATCGACGGCGAGCACGGGTCCCCCAGGATGGACCGGTTGCCCAGCGCACGGGGGCCGAACTCCATCCTCCCTTGGAACCAGCCTAACGCCTTTCCTTCCGTCAAGGAATCGACACAACATTGGAGCAGTTCGTCGTTGTCGAGGACAGTGAACTTGGCCCCGGCACGGCGCAGCCGTTCCTCGATCTCCTTCTGCGGAAAGGACGGCCCGAGGTAGGATCCTTTCATCGCGTCGGCGCCATCGACCGGCCGTCGCGGACCTCCCTTGTGCAGGTGATACGCCGCCAGCGCAGCCCCGAGGGCGCCTCCCGCATCGCCCGCAGCGGGCTGGATCCAGATCCTTTCGAACCGACCATCCTTCAGTACCTTCCCGTTCGCAACGCAATTCAACGTCACCCCGCCCGCCAAACAGAGGTTCCTCGCGCCCGTAAGCTCAGAGAGCGAGCGGGTCATCCGCACGACAGCGATCTCTAGGACGGCCTGGATCGACGCCGCCAGGTCCATGTGCCTCTGGGTGAGAATCTCCTCCGGCCGACGTGCAGGACCGCCGAAAAGGAGATCGAACTTCCGGTTCGTCATCGTCAACCCTGTGCAGTAGTTGAAATACTCCATGTTGAGGCGAAAGGAGCCGTCGGGCTTCAAATCGAGCAGATGGTCCAAGATGGCCTGCGCATACCGGGGTTCCCCGTACGGCGCCAATCCCATCAGTTTGTATTCGCCCGAGTTGACCTTGAACCCTGTGTAGTACGTGAAGGCCGAGTAGAGGAGGCCCAAGGAGTGCGGAAACCGGATCTCCTTGATGATTTCCACCTGGGATCCCCGCCCCAGCGCGACAGACGTGGTGGCCCACTCTCCGACCCCGTCCATCGTAAGGATAAGCGCCTCCTCAAAGGGGGAGGGGAAAAACGCACTGGCCGCGTGGCTCAAGTGGTGCTCGCTGAAGAGGAGCCGTTCTTTTCCATCGAACCCGGGCCAATATTCCTTGAGATGGTCCTGAAGGACCTTTCGCTGGAAAAGTTTTTCCCGCACCCAAAGCGGGATCGCCATCCCGAAGGAACGCAAACCGCGAGGAGCAAAGGCCAGATATGTTTCCAGGAGCCGCTCGAACTTGATGAAGGGCTTCTCGTAAAACACGACGAAGTCCAACTGATCCAGTCCGATCCCGCCTTCGCGAAGACAATATCCGATGGCATGATAGGGAAAACCCGCATCGTGCTTCCAGCGTGTGTACCGCTCTTCCTGGGACGCTGCAATGATCTCCCCATCCACGACGAGTGCCGCGGCGCTGTCGTGGTAGAAGGCCGATATCCCGAGGATGCGCATTACGGCAACACCCCTTAGAACAGCGTATAAATGAACGGCGCCAATGCGGTCCCTTGTACGAGCATCAGCAGCGCTCCGAAGATCAACATCATGAGGATGATAGGGTAGAGCCAGTACTTCTTGCGGAACCGGAGGAATTTCCAGAATTCGGCAAGGAAGGAAAACAAAGAGACTCCTTTAGTGCCCGGACGATGGCATGAGGCCGAACTTCGCCGAGATAAAATCCGCGAGCAGGTCTGCCATTATGCGATAGCCTTCCGGGTTGCAGTGGGGATCACGCGGCAGGAGATGGAACGGACCTGAATTCTTGTTCTTCCGAAAGAAATCGACCACGGGGCAAAACTCCAATCCTTTCCGTTCGGCTATTTCCTTCAGTTTCCTCTCAAGCCGGTAGCGATCATACTGCCCTTCCTTCAACCGGAATCGTTTTTCGATCATTGCGATGTGCGGGTCCCATACCTCTTCCAGGTGGGGGTGTGAGAAAAAAGCGAACCGTGCACCATGCTCCTCGGCCGTCTTTTTCATCTCTTTCAGGATCCCTTCGAAGGTGTCGAAGTCTGTCGTTCCAGCAAACTCCGCATCCCCGTAGAACCGGGACGGCCCCCCTAACAGGATGTCTTCGTTGTCCACCAGCCCGAACCGTTCTCTCAACAGGAAAATCTGCGGTCGGAAGAAAGAGTATAGTGCGGAGCGCTGAATTAAACGCGAAAAGCGGAAGGGATCCTCCATCCGGATCCGAAGACCTTCCAGATCAGGTGGTTCCAATGTGACGATCTTGCCGTCCTTCACGTGGAACAGGGGTTTCGAAATTCCCATCGCTTTTTTTGACCTGTTCGCGTCGAAATCGTTCTGGCAAACCGACAGAAGGATGAGATCCGGCTTGTACAGGGGTAGAAGGCGTTTCATCCAAAGCAACTCCTGATCCGTGGAGTATCCCTGCACCCCCGCGTTGATGACTTCCGCCGGCCTCCCTCGCTCCCTCAACCTCGCCTGGAGCCGAACGTGTATCCGGTTTTCTTCGGGGACCGCTCTGCCGACCACTGTTGAGTCGCCTAAGATCAAAATACGGAATATACCTGGATCTTTCGGACGGACAGTCGTCGAGGGCAAGAGGCCGTCCGGGTTCGTTCGAAAGGAGATCGTCCAGCCGAATTCGCCGTAATCGTGCTTGGAAGAAATATTCCCTTTCTGGACCCATCCGATTTCCGGATCGACCTGCCAGTCAATCCGGGCGTCGAGAAACCTCCATTGAGGCAGGGGTATGAGCAGGCGTATGAGGATCTCACCGCAGAAAAGGAAAACGAGGAGTCCCAGTCCCACTGCGAGGAGCGGGAAGAGGACGGGGTGACCCATTCTCGAATTCGAAGTGACCGCCATTTTTCCGAATGACATTTTTGGATGTACGGTTCTTCTCCGCGAGAAGATCAGAATTGGTCAAGCATGGAACCTGGGGATTCCTTTCCCGGTTTCCGCTCTATCCAATAACTGGGAAGGGACGGATGGAAGCGGAGGTGAAGGAGGTCCTTCCCCGCAAGGCGGAGCAGGAGTCCGATCGGGGTGAATACCGCGAAGTAGAGGAGCCCGGTGATTACGGGATTCACGACTTTCCCAAGCAGCACCCCGAGGCGACCCCACAAACGATTCAGCGGATGGAGAAGGGCGGGGCGGATCAGGGTGACCGCCAGGAAGGCTCCACTCACAACTAAGATCCAAGGTCGGATCGCACCACCGCGCAACAGGGGCCAAAACGCCACCGCAGCGAAAAAGAGGGTGAACACCGTCCCGAAATTTCGGTCGGAGGCTCCCCGTTCCTTGCTCTTTCTGTTGTAATCTTCGTGGAATTGGATCTTCATATATTTGCGTTGATGATTACGAGAAGTTGGGGAGTCATGGCCCTTGGTGTATTATTCGCTTGTACGCATCCAACATCCTCTGCCCGACAACACGGTAATCAAAATGCGACTGAGCGATCGCTCTGTGGTGCAGAGTCTTATCCCTTCGCCGCCGAGGCAAATCCCGTATATATCCCGCCCATGCCTCCGGATCTAACGGGATGACATCCCCCACATTCTGTGTAGCAACCCAAGTGGATAATCCTACATTCGGCGAAACAGCGACGGGGGTGTTCTGCGCAAGAGCCTCGATAACGACATTTCCGAAATTTTCCTCGCGGGAGGGCAACGCCAGGAGATCTATCGCCGCGTAAGCCTCTGAAACGGTGCTCCCGTCGATATGACCAGTCATAGTAACAATGCGCGTAAGCCTCAGGCGCGCTACCTCATTTTGAATAACACGAATATCCTGCGGTTTCCCTCCACCGACAATCACCAATCGGATCCCTTCAGTCCCCGCGGTCCTGGCAAACGCCTCCAGCAGCATGTCTATACCCTTTTTCGGGTGAATCCTTCCCACAATTCCGATCAAGAAGGCATCCTGTGGAACCTTGATCTTTTTCCTCCACCGGGCACCTTCAAGAATGGGCCCGAATTCAACACCGTTCGGCTCAATGATGAAAGGGACCTGCTTGACCCACTCCGGTGCTTCCTCGTATTCCGCAGAAACGGTGTAATGGAGAGCGGATGCAAGCCGAACGGACTTTTTCTCCACAATTCCAAGATACAATTTCTTTTTAATAATCTTCTGGCGGAGCCCCCAATTTCCAAGAGATCCCCGTAACGTGATAATAAATGGGATCCGGTGCCTTGCACATATCCGTGATGCTGAGAATGTCGGCCAAGTGTACAGCCCTTGAAGATTTACGATATCCACTTGAGGAATCCTTTTTTCAAGAAATGCTCCAAGAGATGGCGCGTAGTAGTAGGTATTTATCTTCGGAATGTTCCCGAACAGTCTATTAAACGTATAAATTGAAATTCCTTCCTCCGACCGAAAGGATGGAACAATCACCTTGCCCGTAGGGTCTGCATCCGTAGTAGCGACAATTACGTCCGCCCCCGCAACGACAAGGCCTCGCGCAAGGTTCCACACAGAGCGTACAGGTCCCCCATATTCCCAGGCAGGCTTGAAATAGGGTGTGACAATGAGAACGCGATATTTAGTTCCAGGAATAACCAATTCCTATTTCAAGCAATTGAAATAACTGGCAGACTTTCCATAAGAAAACAATTAAGTACGTCCTCTAACGGCTTTGTATTTTTTCACTTGATGTATAATTCTATCACTCTGATGACAGGTAACTGTCTTCCTCCTACGATAGTCCCATATAGTCCAAGAACCTCCTTGAGTATTGATAATAAGTGAAGTTGCGCTCCAGGAAAGCTCGTCCTTTGAGTCCTAGCGCCCGAGCACTCCCGGGGTCGCGGATCAAGGTTTCCAGGCACTCGCTCAATGCACTTGGATTTCCGTAAGGGACAAGGCATCCGCTCTCATCAGGCCGCACCACGAAGGGCGCACCTGCCAGATCGGCTGCCACAACCGGCTTTCCGTAGGCCATCGCCTCCAGGAACACGAGCCCGAATCCCTCGCTCCCGCTGGGGAGAACGAAAATGCTCGCATCCCGATATATTTCCGCAAGCCTTTCATCCAAAACCCTTCCATGGAAGAAAACCCTGTCCGTCACTTTCAGCGAATCCGCGATTCCCATGAAACTATCCAGGTCGTCGCCAGTCCCGACAACGTCAAAGACAATATCCATGCCTCGTTCCGCCAGAAGCGCGACCGCCTCGATGGTGTGATCGACGCCCTTGAGTTTTTCGAAGGCCGACAGCCTCGCGACGGCAAGAAGGCGAATGGGAAGGTCGAATCGACTCGGACAAGGTTCCTCTAGCCTCCAGTAAGGGGGAAGACAGTTAGGTATAATCTCGATTTCCCTTTCGAATCCGGCCTCATGGAAGCGCCTCGCCGTGTCGGGACTGACCGAATGCACACGGTCCACAACCGCAAGGCACAGGCGTTCGTAGGCGTGAAGACGAAGCCAGGCATCCGTCCCGTGAACTATCAACCAGATGGATGTGCTCGCCGAGACGGCCTTCAGAATCGGTGCAAGGGGCAAGAAATTCCGATGTCCGAGCAGCGACATCGCCGGCCGCTGCCGCGCTGCCTGTCGCACCGTAACCGCACAGAATCAGGCCTTCCTACCTGAGGAACCGTAGTCCGCTATGCCGTGCCATTTTTCGTTCGCCACGTCACTTAGCGAATCGTTGAGCACCAATGCAAAAAGCGGAGGGACCGGATGAAGTCTTCACATCGCCTATACCGGATTGCGGCATACGTTCTGGTTATTCCCGTGGCTGCGAAAAACCTCAGGGAATTAAAACTCGATTCCACGACGTGCAATATCCACCACAATGATGCCGGCATACAGATCAGAAACAGCGGTAGATCATTTTCGCCCAACCCCTCAATCCTCGATCCCCGGATACGCCCTCTTCCGCAAGAATCCACTCCCGCACGGGGATTGAGAAACCAGTCTTTTTCCGGGAGGAAACGGCTGCGGGCAGCGGCTTGGATGGGGTTTTGCTCAATTCATGTTTCGTGGGGGAGTTCTTTCCTCCGAGCATGGGCATGATGCCCCGCAACAAATGGATATCCACCAGGGGGACCCGGATCTCCAAAGAATGTGCCATGCCAGCCCAATCGGCGTCGCGCAAGAGCTGGTTCCGCATATACCAGCACGTTTCCAATACCGAAACCTTCCGGTAGCTGCTGGAGGTGCCTCGGGTCGTCTCCTCGAGCCGGGAAAGCGTCTGCAACTTGTTCCATCCTTCCCGGGCCATATCCTCCTCCATCAATCCCGGCAGTTCCCACGGCATAAACATGCCGCGTCGCAGCAGGTACGCCCCCTCGAAGCTTCCGCCGTACTCGAGGACCCCGGCGTATTTCGGGGAGGTCAGCGATCTCAATACGGGAGCCGAAACAACGCGGAACGCTTTTCCAAGGAACGGGATACCGCGGAATGGACGCAATGCTGCAACCAACCGGGGAATTTGTCTGAAACTCGGATAGCTTCCGAAAATCTCGTCCCCTCCCAGGCCTGAAAGGGCTACCTTGAGCCCTGCCCGGACAGCAGCGTAACTCACAAAGTAGCTGTTCACACCGTTGGTGGAGGGCTGGTCCATGGCGTTGACCATCGCCGGCAGCCCGTCCAGGAAATCGGATTTTTCCACGTAGATGGTTCGATGCTTCGCACCGTAATTCCTGGCTACGTATTCCGCGAGCGGAGCTTCATCGTTCTCCGTTCCCCGGTATTCATGGAAACCCAGTGTGATGGTGTTGAGGGATCCTGGGGCCAATTCGCTGACGAGGGCAGTCAGGCTCGCGGAATCAAGCCCCGACGAGAGGAACACTCCAACCGGCACGTCGGCTACGAGATGGTGGCGGACACTGTCCAAGAGCAGGTCCCGCAAGCGGCGGATTAATTTCTCCCCGCGGATTCCCCGCATTTCATCCGGTGGGGTCCCGTACTCGTCAGTGATTGAGCAGAAGGTCTTCTGCCTTCTCTTCCCCTGGCAGTCCACCCACAAGGACGTCCCCGGCGGAAACGCTCGGATCCCCTTGTAAAGCGTATACGGTTCCGGAACATATCCCCATAGGAAAAAACCGACGTGTCCGGCTGGTTCCGGGGACGTGTCGACGTTCCCACCGGCGACGAGCGCCTTCACTTGGGATGCCGCTCGCATCGTGTGCCCGTTGTCAGAAATGTACAAGGGCTTGATGCCGAAAGGGTCGCGTGCCAGGAAAAGTCCCTGCTTCCGCTCGTCCCAGATGGCGAACGCGTACATTCCGCGAAGGTCGTCGACTAGTCGCTCACCCTTCTCCGCATACAGGTGAAGGAGGATTTCGGTGTCGCTGGAAGACCGGAACCGGCGCCCTTTCTTTTCCAAACTCGCACGGATTTGCCGGTAGTTGTAGATCTCTCCGTTGAAAACGACGACCAGGCCTCCATCTTCGCTTGCCATCGGCTGCGCCCCGGTATCGGACAGGTCGATGATCGCAAGCCTGCGATGGGCGAGACCAACGCGGCCGTCCGGGGAAAGCCACTCTCCGGCGCCATCGGGCCCGCGTGAGGCCATCCGGTCCCGAATGCGAAGGAGCTTCTCCCGTTCCACGGCGGGGGAGTTTCCGTGGACGAATATGGCTGCGATTCCGCACATGTTCTTACGCTACCGTTGCCCTGTAGTCACAAACGATACACGGGCGTTAACACGAGCCGTTCTTGATCACCTTTAGGGGAAACCCCCCCAAGAAACTCAATAAAACCTCGGGTATGCCAGAGAGACTTCATAGAACAAATATCCAGCTGCCCATGCATAAATAAGGATGCTTCCCGAAAAATTGTACAAATACATTGTTGGGCAATATTTGCTGCAAGTGGAACATATTTCACTTGGTTATTAATAAGAATTAATAACTAGACAATCTAATATATACGAGGATAGGAATAATATTCCTCTTACAAAATAAGGATTTCACAATTGAAAACCCGATTGTTTCGCATCATTGTAGAACATCTTTACCGTCTCCAATGAAAAATCGCCAAGGTCTTTCCCCACGAGTGGTAACTTCCGCAGGATGTCGTTGGTGACAGTGATAATGTGGCAGCCGATCGCATCTGCCTGAAATATGTTCAACAATTCTCGCGGGCTGGCCCAGATCAGCTCCGCTTTCGGGGAACGGCGGAGCAGTTCCACGGCTTCTTCCATCAGCGGAACGGGATCACGACCCGTGTCCGCAATGCGGCCTGCAAACACCGATACTGTGCATGGGGCCCCGTCGGCGATGCAGGAAGCCACCTCTCGGACCTGGTTCAGGGTCATGAGCGCAGTGATGTTTACCTTGATGCCGCGGTGGGACAAACGGTGCACAAGATCGTATGTCGGTTCCCGGCGTGTGTTGGTGACCGGAACCTTGACATACACGTTGACCCCCCAATTTGCAATTTCCAGTGCTTCCCGTTCCATTTCTTCGAAATCATCCGAGAAGACCTCGAATGAGATCGGCCGGTCCGGTATTGCGTTCAGGATTTTCATGGCGAAACCGCGGTAGTCGTCAATACCTGCCTTCCGCATCAGCGTCGGGTTCGTCGTGAATCCCTTAATGTAGGGCTTCGCGTACATTTCAAGCATCCCTTCCAGATCCGCGCCGTCGGCAAAGATCTTCACTTTCAGAGTTTCGATGGATATCACCTGGCCCTCCCTGGAGCCAATGTCACGCTTTCCTCTCCGAACTCGCCAGGATCCAGCCCGCCGCCTCGGACAATGACCTGACGCGCGCGTTCGGTCCGTGCGGTTGTTTCTCGTTATACCCGTAGTCGATGAAAATCGTCGTACACCCCGCCCGCCTTCCGGCCTCGATGTCCCTCCAGCGATCACCCACCACGAAACTCGACGACAGATCCAAACCGTTCTCCCGCGCAGCGTCCAGGATCATCCCCGGAAGGGGCTTGCGGCAAGCACACGCATGGGATTCGTCGTGGTAACACACGCGGATCTCGTCCAAGGGGAGAGCAGAACGGAGTGCAGCATGGATGGCCTCGACAGTTTCGATCTGCTGCCGTCCCCGGCCCACATCCGGTTGATTGGTGACGACGACCAACCGGAATCCGGCGGCATGCAGACGTTCCAATGCTTCGGGGACGCCGTGTAGCACCTCCAGTTTTTCGATGCAGGAAGGCGGATGGGGCTTACCGTCCCGGATCGTAACCCGGTTGATCACCCCATCACGGTCCAGAAAGACGGCCTTCCGTTTGACAGCGCGAACTCCTTCTTCGTCCGACTTGTCTTTGGCCGCGGAAATATTTTTTATTTTCATATCTCCGATACCATTAACAGTGAAATATAAGTCTATTTAGCAACACTTTATTGCACCTTTCATTTCTTTGCATAAATATTACTATCACGGTGGAGCATATTTAGTATTCCTTCCCATACCTGGTCTACAGTAATACCCATCATGCACGGGTGTCCAGGGATTAGGCAACTATATTGCCCACACCCATAGCAATGGACAATATTACGAAATATTATATGTCCATCTCCTAACGGTTCCCATCTTCCTGGGTTGTCTTTTCCACCGTATAAAACAATGCAAGGAACCCCTAATGCCGCAGCCAAATGTGTCGTACCGGTATCAAGACCAATCATGAACTTACAATTATCAAGGAGGGCAGCAGAACCCAGGACAGACGTTTTCCCCGCCGCATTGATTCCGGATTTCCATGCCTCGACCATTGCTTCCCCAGTATCTGATTCCGCAGGGCCACCAATAATCAATAGCTCAAACTCATCTAACGAGTTTAACAGGTTCCCTAACATGATAAAACGTTCAAGTGGCCAAATATTGGCGGGTTTCTTTGCGCCGGGACAAATGGCGACAAGTGGCCTCTCTGGGTGTTTCCTCCTTGAATAGAGCCACTGGCCTGCTGATTCTTTAACATTCTCTGGAATTTCTAATATCTTGCGGGACAGATCCGATTCGATAGTTATGTCAATCCCGTCTATTTTTATTCTCTCAAGTCGGTATTGAGCTTCATGCATTACCCGCTTGGGTAGATTATCAGATCCTATTGGATATAGAAAATCATGAGTGAAGGCATGGAATCCAATCTGTTTAGGAATAGCACACAATTTAAAGAAAATCTTATCCCGCCTTACGTTCTTATCGCTGCGTTCACTTGGTGCAAGATACACAACAACATCGAGTTTCAAGCGAATGAGCTTCCACCACAAACAGGTAGCCGAAATGTATTTGCCTATTATTCCTTCCTTAAATGGATACGAAATATAATGATCTATTCCGTATGACCCGTATAAAACATCATTTGGTAAAACTATAACGTTCGACTGAAAATCATGAACCAAATATAATGTGGAATTGGACCCGAAATGCCTCCTTATCGCTTTTATTGCAGGGATGGATACTATCGTATCGCCGATACTACCCAAATGGAAAAGAAGTATTTTCATGGAATACAATGCAAATAGAGCAGTTTCCCGTTCCGTACTGCTATCCAGGTGGTTCCAACTTTAATCCCCAAAAGGACAGCCTCCTGCCCTACCGGATCGACTCCCACTTGGTTTGGGCAACCTTGATCCTTGGGTGCGATACGAGCAGGTGCCAGACTACGGCTTGGAATGATTCGGTTTGTGGTGTCACGTTCTCCGGATTGACGGTGGGGACGATGACACAAGCGTCAGCAACCCGGGCCGTGTAGCCGCCGTCCCGCCCCACAACGCCCAGGATCTGCACCCCGATTTCTTTGCCGTATTGCAGGGCGGCAACGAGGTTTGGGCTCACGTTCTTCTCGAGGTCCCCCCCCCCCACGGAGAAGACGAAGAGCATGTCCCGCGCCTGAAGCCGGCTCCCTTTGAGCCACTCCACAAAGACGCTCGTCCATCCTTCGTCGTTCGTGCGGGCTGTCAACTCGGATACATTGTCGGTGGGCGTGTACGCCTCGATTCTCGCGATTTTACGGAAATCGCTCACCGCATGGGAGCAGTTCGCGGCGCTTCCCCCGACCCCAAGAAAGAACAGGCGTCCCCCGCGGCCACGCAGTTCGGCCAGCAGGGTCGCCATGCGCTCGATCGCTTCGGTATCGAGGACCGACAGGATCCGGATCGCTTCGTCGATGTGGCGTTTCGCGTAACTCATCGTAAATTATCCTTCACGGACAGGTGATTTCGCGTTTCTTCGAGCCCTCCGGGAGATCCGATCTCGTAGAAACGACGTGACACTTCATAGGCCGCCAACTCGCCGCGGACGAGCAGGTCATGGTAGACGGTTCCGAGATCCAGGGGTTCTTCACGGGGGTAGCGGTCGAACACCCCCGCGCGAAGCGCTCCCAAGCCGTAGTCGATGTGCTCCATGTCGGGAGTACGGTCCCGTTTGTCGTACCGAATGATGTGTCCGTCCCGAAACAGCACGTTGCTGCAATCCCAACGATTTGCGTTCCGGAAGACGGTCATCAAACCCACCTTGCCGCTGTCTAAAAAAGCCCGTTCCACGGCGGCATAATCGCAATCCAGATAGGAATCGCCATAGATCACCAGGAACGCCCTCCCGAGGAGGGGCAGAGCGTTCCGCAGGGCCCCTGCCGTCCCAAGGAGCCTCGGCCCGTCGAAGGAATAACCG
>JACZKY010087177.1_pt1 | contig 12573 bp, 13 predicted proteins | sample 8237611 | NCBI WGS metagenome assembly JACZKY01 (sample SAMN16148055, study PRJNA663545) | marine sediment metagenome | biome: sediments and biomass from bioreactor inoculated with such sediments; feature: coastal sediments; material: methane- and iron-fed bioreactor; isolation source: Bothnian...
CGTTGCGGGAAGCTCTGGGAATCGAAGAACTGCCACCGATCATGCCCCCTAAGATCGAGGAGGTTGAAGAGGTACCCAACGAAGCTGCGTGACCGAGCTACCCTATGAGGCCGGGCGTCGGGGAATAACTATGTCTGTACAATCCAACTTAAAAAAGCACCTACTATCCACCCATACCAAGATCCAATATTTTTTTGAAATATTACAGCCTGAATAACAATAAATGCGATACCGACAATAAGATAGACCATTCTCATTATGTAGACTTGCAACACAGAAACAAGCCTACACTTAATTATATTTGGAGTTAAAAATAAATACGCAGGAAATGCAATAATCGACCCATACCAAATTAAACTATTTGCAATATATGCAGATCCACATGCAAATAGAACGTTAATAATATATTTTACAAAATTTATATCCCATATTATATTTAATTCATCACGATTTTGATTTATATTCATAATATTATTGCTCTTGCGTAATCATTTAATATCATATCTTACACCATCATTTCCAATTATTAGCCGGATATCCTTTGATGTTTTTATTTGCGCAAGTATACTACGTTCAAGAAATAAAATTATCTCTCCTTCTGTATGGTCACACAAAAATTCACGCCTAAATGTAAGGCCCTGTATCACTTTGTCTCGGAAAAGTGAAATGGACCACGCAAATCGTTCATTATCTATACATTCGGTTTGGTATGATTCAGGAAATTTCATTTTGAAATAATTTCTAATCGCATCCAACTTCTCAACTTGGAACATATATCCCTCCCGATATTATCGGCCTAACGCTCGGGCTAAGCTGAGGGCGCTCAGTCTTTTCCCAAGCGAGCCGCCAGCTTCAGCCCGTAGTTAGCCAGCATTTTCCTAAACTGTTTCATTGGTAGCGAAGTGGCTGCTCAAAATAATTTGCAGCGTCAAACTTACGTATTGTTCTTGAAACCACCATGTTAAACCGTTTCGTTTCCTTGTATAGAGAATAGGTTTTTATTGCTGATGATTCATCAAGAGGTATAGAGGGGGACACAAGTAACTTTTTTTGTTTTGTGTATTGTCCAAAAAGACGGAAACCTGCAGGGACAACACCCTCGGCATTTGCGTCCATAGCCACTTGCTCTTTGAATTCCTCGGCGAAGATATCCTCCCGAAGGCCCTCGACTCCAAGTGCGATGTGGATTTTGCCAGAAGGACGTTTCAAATGTTGTGTCGATATGAGTGCCCAATGAATTCCTGCAGCGGAAGCAAACCCCCAATGACTTGGTTTAAACCAAATAAACCAATTTTTCCCATTATCAGGTAGAGATCGTGTCATTCCGAAACGTGCCTGGCGGTCATCCCCACGCACAAAATTTCTGAACTGCTCCGTTTGCTTTAAGAATAGGCCCCTTAAATATTCGATTTCATGATGCTCTGACATCATCTTTCCCTCACGGTTTTATCTACTACCTATCCAATCAATGCTGTCTTAGCAAAATGCCTGGCTAACGCCCAGGCTAAGCTGCGGGCCGAGGGCGCGACGCTTGCCCACAATAAAGAGCAAGCGGCGTGACCGCAGGAGCCGCCAGCTTCAGCCTGTAGTTAGATTGCGTGACACAACACCGATTTTGAGAACGCGATTGGATTGTTGAAAACAGAGATCGGCCTTGGTCCTGAAAACCAGCCTTGGATTCGAGGACATCTGTTTTTACCACGAGTAGCCTACCCCGCATGATCGGGTTACCGGCACTAGGTCTTGTCACAATACGCTTCGAGCTTTGAGACACCGCCTTTCGGTTTTCATCATCGACAGTCAATCTAACGCATAATAGGCTGCATGTTCGCCATCTATCACACGGCAATCCATTGCAGCATACGAAACAACGACGGCGCAGAGCCCCATGTTCCAGTGATTGAGGAAACTTCCGTGCCGAGGGCAGGATTGCCGTATCGCGGTACTGAAGGGAACATCACCCCTCCTGAATGAAACCGCTTGACGACTAGTGGGTTGCCAACGTGGGAAGTATAACGAAACCTTGCGATTCCATCAAACTGTTCTGCAGTTGAAAAAACCACAAGGGGTCAGACGGGAATAGTGATCCCGCACGTCGGGCATTTTGTAATCGCCCGATGTTCCACCCACTTTGTAAGCGCCAGCGGAAAAACCAAGATCCTGGCCCCAGAATGAGTCGCCGGAAATCTGATTGTTGTCCGCTCCAAATGAAAAACCCCGGGAGGATGCCCCGGGGCCTATCGTTTCCGACATTTTTCCAGTCTACGAAAAATATAATCCCTTCTTGGGGGGATCGCAAGATGGGTGGCGCCCGTTGACGCGATCTGGTGCATCTTGACGTCCCAACTGCTTCCGTGTCGCCGATTGCATGCTCTTCTAGTAGAATTCTGATGCTGGGCAGATACCCCGCGGGATACCGCGAACGCATACCCGGAGGTGAGGCGTGCAGGAAACGGTTTTCACCCTTCCCCTGAACCCAGAATGGCGTGAACCAGTAAAAATATCTCCTTATTGGAAAAAGACCATTGGAATATCCATAAAAACAGATGCGCCTTGGCGAGTCGATCCCATCCTCCGAATTCTTTCTCATCCGAAAATCGAAGAAGCATTGGTTCGTCTCATAAAGGAATCCAAAGGGAAGTTTCAAGTCGATACTTTCTGCCGCGTTATTTCAACCTGTTATATGTATTTAATTTCTAAGGGCTATGCTCCTATTAGACCGCCTACAAGAACAATAAATTGGGACAAAAAAGAATTTCGGCGTATGGCCGAGAATGCACACGAGTTACATAGTAAAACCGAGAAGATATTAAATGTCATGGATCCATTAAGAACTATAGATAAATCGTTTTTTGGGGGTCATATCGAAATGATGGTAAAGGAAAATTACCTAGATGCAAAGGATGGTGGGAAGCAACTGGATGATGAAAGAATACTTTACGCCCTAGATATTGCCAATCAATTCTTTGCAAAGTTAGCAAAACCAGATCCAAAACATAGACCACGTGATATTTATTTAGATCATCTTATCTTTGAACTTGAGCACATATTCCGGACTCATTGTAATGGGAAACCTCTATACCCTGTAATTTCTGATCTGGTTCAGGCGACGGAGGATGTCACAAAGGCAAAACGTAAAGGAGTAGATCGAGAAACATCCACTTGGACAGCCAGCCGCATTATTACAAGACTGAAGCGTTTTTACCGTTCGAAGGAAAATGAAGAATATATAAAGCGTTCAATGGAGAGTTGGGTCAGAACTTCGCAATAATAGTCTTACTTATGACCCAAATGTCTTTGTTTTTCGCGTTGTTACGCGTTGCCTCCTGTTGTATTGTTTTTCCAGGAGGTAACCGTGATAGCAAATCGGTTCCTGACTGTAGCCGAAGCGGCCGCTTTACTTCGCGTACATCCCGAGACCATCCGTAGGGCTGTCCGGGAAGGTAAAATTCCTGAAGCTCGCCGCGTCCCTGGTGGGCGCCTGATCCGAATCCCCGAGTCCTATATCACTGGGAAGATTCGTGTTTGGAAAAGCCAGTGACGTTTTCTCCTCCGTTCTCCTGCAACTTCCCGGAAGGCAAGCCAAACCATCAAATACAAGATCGTCGTCTACGTCGCGTGGATACAACGATTCTGCGCGTGGAAAACGTGGTTTGCAGCACCCTTTTCTCGGATTTCCTCGTCCTCCGCATCCAAATCCTTACAGGTACGAATGATCGATGACGTCGCCCGTTGACCTGGTTCTCTCTCATCTCAAGGGCGTGCGGTCGAATGGCACGGGTCACGTGGCCCTATGCCCGGCCCACGATGACCGAAATCCATCCCTTCACATCTCGTCTGGTGACGATGGTCGGGCACTCCTCGTCTGCTTCGCAGGATGCCCTACCGAATCCATCGTGGAGAAGGTAGGTCTTCGGATGGCTGACCTCTTCCCTCGCCGCGACACTTCACACCGCGGCGCTGCTCGCACTCTCTATCCAGTAACTGTAGCGGCCCTGGCCCGGGATAAAGGGCTCCCGGAAGACTTCCTCCGAGGCATCGGGCTCGACAACAGGTCCGATTTTAGAGGGGAAGGGCGTCCGGACCTCCGCGGCGTGCTCGTCCCCTATCGACTATCGAACGGTTCCCTCGCATCCCGCCAGCGTGCGCGGACGGCGTTGTCCGCGAAGTCGGGCTCCGTGTGGCTCCCCGGGGAAGGCTCCCCCGTTCCCTACGGCCTCGATCGTCAGAAAGATGCGCAAGAACGTGGCTCCCTCGTCATCGTGGAGGGCGAATCCGATTGCTGGACTCTCTGGCATCGGGGCATCCCGGCTATCGGGATTCCAGGCGCGGATATGGGGGGGAAGATCGAGGTCGAGCACGTAGCAGGGCTAGACCGGGTCTTCTACTGGCGGGAGCCCGACCGAGGCGGGGACACCTTCGCCGCGAAGATCCCCTCCCGTTTGCGGGAGATCGGATTCATCGGCGACATCTTGGAGGTAGCCATCGACGGAGTGAAGGATCCGGCGGACCTTTTCAAGCGCGACCCAACCGCCTTCGATCAAGTTTTTGAGAAGGCCCTCAAAGAGGCAAGGAAGGTTGAGGCAGCCACGGCAACGGCTGCGAAACCGGCGATCGACGCCGGCAACCAGGACCTCGCAGATGTCACGGCAGCGGCGTGGGATGCGGTTGTCAAGGCCAACAAGCCGGAAAGGCTCTTCCTCTTCGGCGACTCGCCTGTTCGAATCGAAACCGACGATGAGAACATCCCGACGTTGAAACCCCTGACCGAAGACCGGACCCGCGGGGAGGTGGCACGGTCGGCGGACTGGATTCGATTCGTCAAGACGAAGGATGGCTTCGAAAATAAAGCGGCGCTTCCGCCGTCGCCTGTAATTCGCGATATGCTCGCCCTTCCGAAGATTCCTCTACCTCGGCTCTCTGCTGTCATCCAAGCTCCTGCATTCGGGCCGGACGGAACGCTGCACACGCGGCCGGGATATGACCCAGTAGGCCGCACCTACTACGCACCAGCGAATGGTTTCCTGGTCCCCCCCGTGTCCCCCGATCCCACGGCTGCGGAAAGGGAGCTGGCAAGGAGTTTCATCCTCGACGAACTCTTGCGTGACTTCCCCTTCACGGGAGACCCGGAGCGGGCGCACGCCGTCGCGCTCTTCCTCCAGCTTTTCGCTCGGAATCTCATCCACGGGGCGACGCCGCTCTACTTGGCTGAAAAACCTACGCAGGGTACCGGCGCAACTCTCCTCGTAGACGTGCTGATGTTCCCCGCCCTCGGGCGGTCGATAGCTGCGATGACCGAAGGACGCGACGAGGACGAATGGCGGAAACGGATAACAGCGGTCCTACGCGGGGGAGCGAGTGCAGTCCTCATTGACAATCTCCGAGGTCGTCTCGACTCAGCTGCCGTCTCCTCTGCGATCACGGCAACCCTCTGGGAGGATCGAAAACTCGGAACATCGGATAATGTCCGCCTCCCCGTTCGATGCGCGTGGATCGCGACGGCGAATAACGCAGCCCTTTCTGGCGAAATCTCCCGGCGGACCGTCCGCATCCGGCTTGATGCCAAGGTAGACCGCCCTTGGCAGCGGAGTGGTTTTCGACATCCAGACCTTCGTGCCTGGGTAACAGAACACCGAGCGGACCTCGCGTGGGCTGCCATCACGATCATTCAGGCCTGGCTTGCGACGGGTCGTCATACCCCTTCCGATCTTCCAACCTTGGGGATGTTCGAGAACTGGGCGAACGTGCTCGGTGGCGTTCTTCATCACGCCGGCATCCCGGGTTTCCTGGGGAACCTGAGTGCCCTCTACGACGAGTCCGACAGCGAAGGCGCGGAGATGCGGGCTTTCCTCTCATCGTGGTGGGAAAAGCATCAGGAAACCCCTGTAGGCGTGGCGGCCTTGTGGGAAATCGCCTCGTCACCAGAAAGTACCCTCCCCCTCGGGGAGAAGGGCGAACGCTCTCAGCGGACGCGGCTCGGTACCCTTGTGCGCCAACTTAGGGACCGCCGTTACCAACTTGGCGACGGCCTCACCGTTTGCATAAAGGCCGCGGGCAAATTAAACGGGGCCGCACAGTGGAGGCTCACATGCGGGGGGTGAACCTTATGAACCTCATGAACCTTTTTCCAAGCACCCGCACGAGAGGAAAAGGAAGGGCACTAGTAAGAAGGGGCGGAAAACGTTCATGAGGTTCATTAGGTTCCGTTTTCAGAGGTGAACCGATGGCAACGATGACGCAGCCCGTGGAGGGGATGTAGGTGCCGAGATCACCCAGGGGTCATTTCATGCGAGCAGCGGAGCTTCAAACGTTGGTCCAGGCCCCGTCGACTATCAAATACCGCAAGGAACCCCCGGCTCCCGTCAAATGTGACTTCTCCAACAAACGCCTGGAGTACTGCGTCGATATCAAGCTGCTCGCGGAGCGTTGCGATCGGTCGGGTTTCATGGCGGCGTACTTGGCAGGCATGAGGTGGGAGGCGATCCCAGAGCAGTTTCGCGGGAAGTGCGCAGCCGATATTCGGCGCTTTCGTAGAGAACTACGCGAAGGAGGCTATTCCGTTGAGTGATTGGCTGGTCGGGAAAAAGGCGGTGGCAAACGCGCTCGGAATGAGCGTTAGCACGGTGGAGCGGTATATGAAACGTTATCCGGATTTTCCTGCGCATCGTAAGGGTCGAACGATATTCGTTTCGCCAGGGGCGCTGGTGGCGTGGATAGAGCGCGGGGGTAACGAAAATGGTCCGGCCTGCGGAGGAGGCATTCCAAGGGAAACCCGATGACGCGAATCGAAGGTGTCATGAAATCGGAAAACGGGGTTATTTCTCCCCTGCTCTCCGTTGCGGAGGCGGCGATTTACCTGGGTATGTCCAAGGATTGGGTGTACGGACAACTGAAGGCGCTGATTCCGCACGTCAAGATCGGCGGGGCCCTCAAATTCCGACGGGAGGACCTGGACCGGTACATCGCCTCGCAGACGGTCGCCCCGATGAACCCTCGGGACATCCGGTCCCCCGTGTCGCTCCGGGAGCTGATGCGTGCGCCGCGTCAGCGATAAGACCTGATGAACCTCCGCTTGAAAACACGTGGAAAGCGCCTTTTCCCCTTAGAAATCAAGCTGATTAGCCCCGCCATTATTGCCTTGATGTGGGGTACCCCGCGAGGTATCAGTGTCATCAGAAAGGGCAATAATGCGATGAAAAACAATAGGTTGGAAGGAGGCGGGGGGATGGAAACAAAGAGCGGATACTCCGCAGGGCCCTTCACGGTAGACGAGATCGGGTTCATCCAGATCGCCAACACGAAGGTCCTGGCCGCCGCAGCCCGGGGCGAGATCGACCTCAACCGGATCGCCCGGGAAGAGCTGGCCAACCGGGGACTTGGGCTCCACGGGGAGTGGGTGGGTTTTCAGGCGGCGCGGGAAATCCACGGGCTGGACAAATAGGGAGGAGACGACGATGGCGAGATTCGGAGCGAAGGCAGAAGAACCGCGGGTGACCTGCCCGGTGTGCGGCGACACGGAGAAGGCCTCCAGCTACAACGCGGAAAACAGGATGTGCTCCCGGTGCTGGGATTACCTCAACCCGGAGGTAGGCGGAACGGACCACGGGGTCTTCATGGTTCGGATCCAGACCAGAGACGACGGGCGTAGGTCGGCGGAAATACGTCCCCGCGGATTCTGGTCCGCCTGCATCGAGGTCCGGGAGATGAACGACATCTCCTACAACGACGATACGCACGAAATCTTGAAGAAGACCCGGGTTGAGGTTTCGTGGGGATCGGGTGGTACGGACGGAACGCACGACGAGATCGCGCCTGGGCAGTTTAAGTCCTACGCCGAGAACTTTGCCAACGCCATGGACCACGCGGTCAACATGGCCAAGCTCTGGAAGATGGAGCGCCAGGAAAAGAAGGAGGCGTAACCGCCATGAAGGTCCTCGTGGCAACGAAGGACGGGCAAGGCATGAGAAAGAACGACTTCTCCCATACGGACGACGGCGAGTTCGTGGGGTTCGTCTTCGAGTGCGACGGGGAGCAGGTCGATGGTTCCTGCGGTTGCCGTCGCGCATTCGGCGGGCTCGCATCGCACAAGTCGACGACGACGGCAAAGGTCGTCCAGAAGGTGCTCACCGAGGATCAGTACCTCGAATTGTACCTGCGGTCGCGGCGGGAGGCCGGGTGGCTCAAGGAATCGGATAACTGCTCGTGGGCAGAGACAGAAGCAAGGGACATGCTCCGCATCGCGGCGACATTCCCCGTAGGCGCGATCGTCGAGAAGAGGGGGCGGAAGATTCAGGAGAGGAGCAAGGCAACATAACCGAGCGAAATCGAGGAGGAGGACAACGATGAAGAGGACCGCGACGAAGAAGAACGGGGCAAAACACATCCTTTCCCCCGAAAGCCAGGCCAACCCGGACCGCGCAGGGGTCACCGTCTGCGGGAAAGAGGCAGCGAATGTGATCCTGTGGGCGAAGGCCACACCACCCAAGAGCGACGACCTCTCCGTCTGCGGCCGGTGCAGGTTGCTGTTGGCCAAGCGGGCACGCGTCGAGGAGGTTTCAGGCAAACGCAGGAAGACCTGGATGAGCGGGAAGGGTACGGAAGAGAAGAAGGAGCGCAAGGGCCGCACCCCCGCGCTGGCAGCATTCCCGAACCATCCCACCGAACTGGTGGTGACGTTCAAAGGAACGGAGTACAAAGCGACGGTCAACGCAGACGGGACAATCACTGTCGACGGCAAAACTTTCAGCAGTCCCTCCCGGGCCGGAAAGGAGATCACAGGCCGCGAGGTGGACGGCTGGACCTTCTGGAACTATGAGCTCTCTGGCGTCGGCCTGAAGAAACTCGACACGCTGCGGAAGGAGACCGAGTAACCCTTGGTAATCTTCGCCGGCCAGCATCTGGATTCCATGGACTGCTATCAGTTCGCTGGGGCTCCCGCATGAGCCGCGTTTTCAAAAAGCTGATGGCCGACGGCAAACCACGGTGGTATGTCTGCGTAACGCACCGCGGCCAGAAATACCGGGAGGTCGCAGGGGATACCAAACAGGCGGCCCTAAAGCATCTCCGCGAACTGGAAGCCCGGCTCGACAAAATTGGAGATCTCACGCCGAAGAAGGTTCCTTTCGATTTCCTATGCAAGGAGTACATGCAGTGGGCGACTGTCAACTTGGCGCCTCGAACCCGGAAGGAGCGCGAATACATCATCCGTGTCCACCTGAAGTCGTTTTTCAATGGGCTGACCAGCGACATCGATCTCCGGAGCGTGGAGGCCTTTAAGGCATCGCGTCTCGAACTGCCGATCGCGCCGATCACGTTGAACACTCACCTGAAGGTCCTCTCCTGCATCCTGAAATTCGGCCAGGAGAACAAGCTCGTTGTCGAACTCCCGAAGATTCGCCGGGTGAAGGTGCCTAAAAAAACTCCGAAGTACCTCTCTGCGGACGAGATCGGCAGAGTCCTGGCCGCCGCCCGCCCCGATGTCCGTCCAATGCTTCAACTGATGATCTTTACAGGGATCCGAAAGGGTGAGGTTCGGCACCTCGAATGGAATGACGTGGACCTAGAAAACCGACTTCTTCATGTCCGTCCGAAAGCAGAGTGGAATCCGAAAACGGAGAATTCAATGCGTACGATCCCCCTTTGCGAGTCGGCGGTCGCTGCCCTTCGGATGGCGCAGGAACGCGCGGAGAGAAGGACGGCGAAGAGTACGCTGGTATTCCCGGGCCGAAAAGGCGGACCCTTAACCGATATTCGTGACAGCCTGAACGGCGCATGCAGGCGCGCAGGTGTTCCTAGCCTGCATGTTCACGGGCTACGCCACACGTTCGGATCCCAAATGGCCATGGCCGGGGCGGACCCTTTCGCCATCATGAAGGCAATGGGACACGCGGATATCAAGACGACGATGATCTACGTCTCTCTTGGAACGAGCCACATCCGGGAGCAAGTGGAAAAACTCAATGGGATCCACGTCCCCGAGGCACTCACACGGAAGCCGAGTGTTGTCGAGTCCCAAGCAAAGATGCACACCTTACGCACTTTCTAGTACATCCCGCACCTTTCTTGCCAGCGCTTCCTGACTGAACGGTTTCTGGAGAAATGAGAGCCCAGGGAGCAACACGAAGGATTCGTGGATTACATTGGCGGAATAGCCGCTCAAGAACAGGACCTTCATCCCGGGATTCATGGCGATCATCTCGTCGTACACCTGCTTGCCTCCCTTCTTCGGCATGACGACGTCGAGCACTGCTAGCGCGACCTCAGTCCTGTTCCCGCGGAAGATATCGAGCGCCTCCTCCCCGTCGCCGGCAGTCAGAACCCTGTACCCGCAGGAAATCAGCATCTCCTCTGCAATCCGTCGCACAGATTCATTGTCTTCCGCAAGAAGGATCGTCTCGCTTCCCCTGCGGATCTCTCCCTGAGACACAACGGCTTTAGCATCGGGAGGTGCGTCCACTTTCGGGAAATATACCCGGAACGTCGTCCCCTTCCCCGGTTCGCTGTACACGTGGATGAAGCCTTCGTGCTGCTTTACGATTCCGTACACAACGGCGAGCCCCAAACCCGTTCCCTTGTCAGGGCCCTTCGTCGTGAAGAACGGCTCGAAAATGCGTTCCCGGGTCTTCTCGTCGATTCCGACTCCAGTGTCGCTTATCGAGAGCACCCCGTACCTGCCCGGTTTCATGTACGGATACTGCGTCAAATCCCCTTCCTCCAGAGACTCCACGGCGGTTTCGATGACCAGTCGTCCGCCCGCCGGCATAGCGTCCCTGGCGTTCAGGCAGAGGTTCATCACCACCTGCTCGACCTGCCCGCGGTCCGCGCGGATCATCACCGGTCCTTCCGCGGGGAAAGTTTTGATCTCGATGTCTTCTCGCGTGACCTTCCTGAGGAGTTTCTCCAGTTCCGTCACCGCCTGATTCAAGTCCAGGTTGGCCGGATCGATGACCTGCCGACGGGAAAAGGTTAGGAGCTGCCTGGTGAGCGTTGCCGCCCGTTCCGCGCTGGCGAGGATCTGTTCGAGGTCGGAAATCGCCTCTGAGTCGTTCGCAACCCGCCTCCTGAGCATCTCTCCGAACCCGAGGATCACGGTCAGCATATTGTTGAAATCGTGCGCGATGCCCCCTGCAAGGGTCCCCACCGCCTCCATCCTCTGGGCCGTCCTCACCTGCTTCTCGAGCGACAGCATGTGCGTGACATCCCTCTTCACGGCGACGTAGCTTACGATGTCACCGTCGGAATCGCGGACCGGAGAAATCGTGGCTTCCTCCTCGTAAAGCGATTCGTCCTTCCTTAAATTGACAAAATGACCGCTCCATATCTCTCCTCGGGTAAGGGTCTCCCACATCTGTTGGTAGAACAGTGCATCCTGCTTTCCGCTTTTCAGGATCCGGGGATTCTTCCCCAAGACATCCTCCCTCGAGTACCCTGTGATCCGCTCGAACGCCGGATTGACGTACTGGATCGTCGCCTCCTGGTCCGTGATGACGACCGCTTCCCCGGCCTGCTCCACGGCCATCGCGAGCCTGGCCTGGGTTTCCTCTGTTTTCCGCCGCCCGGTAGTGTCCCGTACCACCTCGATCCCGGCAATGATCGTCCCGGAAGCGTCTCGAAGCGGTGAAGCGGTGATTTCGCGGTACGCCGGCCCGCGTTCGGTCTCAAGGCGCCTTTCCGCTGTGTGGATCCCGCCATCGGAGAACGACAACAACAGCGGGCACCCTTCGCAAACGTCGTCCCTGTTCTCGTAAGCTTTGTAGCAATATTCGCCCAGGTGATCTCCGGTTAGATCCCTTTGTACTTTATTCTGAAATACGATCCGAAACTGCCTGTCGTGGATGGTGACGCCGTCTCCGATGGCGGCGATTATCGCCTCCGTCTTGGCCTTTTCGTTTTCCGCGTTCACCGCGGAAAGACGAAGTGCCTCCTGCATCCTGCTGGAGTCTTCCTGGCGCCGCTCGAGTTCCTCCGCCATCCCGTCGAATGCCCGCCCGAGTTCCCCTATTTCCCCTGCGGCCGTCGTCAGCCCCGCCCGTGCAGTTAGATCCCCTGCAGCCATGCGCCGGGAGGCGGTCGTCAGCAAACTCAGCGGACGGACGAACAACGAATTCCCGCCAAACCATACCAGTGCGAAGAACAGAACCCCGATCAAGGCAGTTCCGGCCAGATGGAAGATATTTCTGCGGTTGATCTCGGCAAAAAGAGACTTCGTCGGAATGCCGAGAACGGAATACCCTCCCTCTCTGGTCATCGGCCCTTGGAAGGAGGAAAACAAATATAACCGCTCCACGCCGTCCACTCCTACCGCTTGAAACGTACCCTTTTTCTGCTTCGAGATGATCTGGAAGAGGACTTTCTCCAGAGGATGCCCCCTGCCGAATACCTGCGCTTCGGGGTAGGCGGACAAGACATTGCCGTTACGGTCGAGTCTTACGTACGGGTCATGTCCCGTCAAGTGTGTAAATCGGTGAAGCGGTTCTCATCTTCGTCTATCTCGCTGCCGCCAACGGGATGGGGATCATTTCCAGCCTTCCCGTCATCTTCGCCAGCGATTCCGCGCTGAAGTAGCGTTTCGCC
>JACZKY010091502.1_pt1 | contig 12569 bp, 9 predicted proteins | sample 8237611 | NCBI WGS metagenome assembly JACZKY01 (sample SAMN16148055, study PRJNA663545) | marine sediment metagenome | biome: sediments and biomass from bioreactor inoculated with such sediments; feature: coastal sediments; material: methane- and iron-fed bioreactor; isolation source: Bothnian...
GTTCGCGCCGCCCGACGAAACCGAGACGCCCGAGGCCGCGCGCCCGCGCTCGCTGTTCGGCGAGATCCTCGACTGGATGCTCGCGCCGCTCCTGTTGTTGTGGCCGATGAGCATCGCCGTCACCTATCTGGTCGCGAAGACGATCGCCAACGGCCCGTTCGATCGCGCGCTGGAGACCAACGCGTACGTGCTCGCGCGGCAGATCCACCCGGTCAACGGCGTCGCCGAGCTGACGCTGCCGCAGCAGACGCGCGACTTCCTGCGCGCGGACAACGTCGACAGCGTGTATTTCCAGGTGCTCGGCACGCGCGGCGAGCTGGTCGCGGGCGAGGCCGACATGCCGCTGCCGCGCGAAGAAGACCGGCCGCCGCCGGGCGTCGTCGTGTTCCGCGACGATCTGCTGCGCGGCAACGACGTGCGCGTCGCGTACACGACCGTCGCGTTGCCGACGCCGGGCGGCCCGCAGCCGGTGCTCGTGCAGGTCGGCGAGACGCTCGACAAGCGCAACGCGCTCGCGAACGACATCATCAAGGGCGTGATCCTGCCGCAGTTCGTGATCCTGCCGCTCGCGATCCTGCTCGTCTGGTTCGGGCTGTCGCGCGGGCTCGCGCCGCTCAACGCGCTGCAGGCGCACATCCGCGCGCGGCGGCCCGACGACCTGTCGCCCGTCGAGGCGCAGCGCGCGCCGCCCGAGATCGAGCCGCTCGTCACGTCGTTCAACGATCTGCTGGCGCGCCTCGAACAGAACATGGCGCTGCAGAAGCGCTTCATCGCCGACGCCGCGCACCAGATGAAGACGCCGCTCGCCGGGCTGCGCACGCAGGCCGAATTCGCGCTGCGTCATCCGGTGCCGCCCGACGTGCAGCGCTCGCTCGAGCAGATCGCGACCAGTTCCGAACAGGCCGCGCGGCTCGTCACGCAACTGCTCGCGCTGGCGCGCGCCGAGAACCGCGCGAGCGGGCTGACGTTGGAGCCGGTCGAGATCGCCGAGCTTGCGCGCCGCACGGTGCGCGACTGGGTGCAGGCCGCGCTCGCGAAGGGGATGGACCTCGGCTACGAAGGCCCGGACGACGACGCGCCGCTCAACGTCGACGGCAACCCCGTGATGTTGCGCGAAATGCTCGGCAACCTGGTGGACAACGCGATCCGCTACACGCCCGACGGCGGCCGCATCACGGTGCGCGTGCGCGCCGAGCGCGACGCGCAGCGCGTCCACCTCGAAGTGGAGGACACCGGCCCCGGCATCCCGGCGGCCGAACGCGGCCGCGTGGTCGAGCGCTTCTACCGGATCCTCGGCCGCGAAGGCGACGGCAGCGGCCTTGGGCTGTCGATCGTGCGCGAGATCGCCGCGCAGCACGGCGGCACGCTGACGCTCGACGATCACGTGTACCAGCAGACGCCGCGCCTCGCGGGCACGCTGGTGCGCATCAGCCTGCCGCTGTCAGGCAGCGCTGCGGATTAACCCTGACAGGCGCGTGACGAATCGCGGCGAAACCGGTGTTTTACCGCCCGTTTGCGGCACGATCGGACCGCGAAACCGCCGATTCGTCGCGGGTTAACGCGCAGTCAATTTGTGCATGCGAGTCAGTGCGCCGTAAGTTTCCGTGCCAATAATCGTCGTCAGGCCCGCCCTCCCAAAGCGGCCGCACATCTATATCAAGGGACTTGGAGACGATTCATGGCAACGCTAGGCGAGCAAATTTCGCACTCGCCGATGACGGGCGAAGAAAAGAAGGTGATCTTCGCGTCGTCGCTCGGCACCGTGTTCGAGTGGTACGACTTTTATCTGGCCGGATCACTCGCGGCCTACATCAGCAAGAGCTTCTTCTCCGGGGTCAACCCGACTGCCGCGTTCATCTTCACGCTGCTCGGCTTCGCGGCCGGCTTCGCGGTGCGCCCGTTCGGCGCGATCGTGTTCGGCCGCCTCGGTGACCTGGTCGGCCGCAAGCACACGTTCCTCGTGACGATCGTGCTCATGGGCATCTCGACCTTCGTGGTCGGCTTCCTGCCCGGCTATACGTCGATCGGCATTGCTGCGCCGGTGATCTTCATCGCGATGCGGCTGCTGCAGGGCCTTGCGCTCGGCGGTGAGTACGGCGGCGCGGCGACCTACGTCGCCGAGCATGCGCCGGCCAACCGCCGCGGCTTCTACACCGCGTGGATCCAGACCACCGCGACGCTCGGCCTGTTCCTGTCGTTGCTCGTGATCCTCGGCGTGCGCACCTTCATCGGCGAGGAAGCGTTCGGCAACTGGGGCTGGCGCGTGCCGTTCGTCGCGTCGATCCTGCTGCTCGCGGTGTCGGTGTGGATCCGGATGCAGCTGAACGAGTCGCCGGTGTTCCTGCGCATCAAGGCCGAGGGCAAGACGTCGAAGGCGCCGCTGACCGAAGCGTTCGGCCAGTGGAAGAACCTGAAGATCGTGATTCTTGCGCTCGTCGGGCTGACCGCCGGCCAGGCCGTCGTCTGGTACACGGGCCAGTTCTACGCGCTGTTCTTCCTCACGCAGACGCTGAAGGTGGACGGTGCAAGCGCAAACATCCTGATCGCGATCGCACTGCTGATCGGCACGCCGTTCTTCCTGTTCTTCGGCTCGCTGTCGGACAAGATCGGCCGCAAGCCGATCATCCTCGCCGGCTGCCTGATCGCGGCGCTCACGTACTTCCCGCTGTTCAAGGCGCTCACGCACTACGCGAACCCGCAGCTCGAACTCGCGACGCAGAAGGCGCCGATCACGGTGCTCGCCGATCCGGCCACCTGCTCGTTCCAGTTCAATCCGGTGGGTACGTCGAAGTTCACGAGCTCGTGCGACATCGCGAAGAGCGCGCTCGCGAAAGCCGGCCTGAACTACGAGAACGTCGCGGCGCCGGCCGGTACGATGGCGCAGATCAAGGTGGGCGACACGGTGATCCCGGCCTATGACGGCAAAGCCACCGATGCGAAGGCGCAAGGCGCGGCGTTCGACAAGACGCTCGCGTCGACGCTGAAGGGCGCCGGCTACCCGGCGAAGGCCGATCCGGCGCAACTGAACTGGCCGATGACCATCGTGATCCTGACGATCCTCGTGATCTACGTGACGATGGTGTACGGGCCGATCGCCGCGATGCTGGTCGAGATGTTCCCGACGCGGATCCGCTACACGTCGATGTCGCTGCCGTATCACATCGGCAACGGCTGGTTCGGCGGCTTCCTGCCCGCGACCGCGTTCGCGATCGTCGCGGCGAAGGGCGACATCTATTCGGGGCTCTGGTATCCGATCGTGATCGCGCTGGCGACGTTCGTGATCGGCGTGCTGTTCGTGAAGGACACGAAGAACTCGAACATCTACGCGCAGGATTGACGACGGGTGCGCGGGCGGTGTTTCGCCCGCGCGGTCGGCGCCGGCATGAGACGGTCGGCAACTTTTTTCAGGGAAGATCGAAAAAGGTGTTGACAGCCGGGCGGTAGATCTACATAATTCAAGTCTTCGGCGAATTAGCTCAGTCGGTTAGAGCGACGGAATCATAATCCGCAGGTCCGGGGTTCGAGTCCCTGATTCGCCACCAGTTGTAAGAAAAAGCCGCTGCTTCTCACGAAGCAGCGGCTTTTTTGTTCTGGAACGCCGGGAATGCGCCCGAACAGGCGCATTACGTATCTAAAGCGACCAACCGTTTTAGATGCGGGCGATTTTCCGAGCGCGGGTGCTACACGCCACTGTTACCTCAACGTGGAGAGCACACCGTGAAACACCCCTACCTGACCACCCGCGCCGATTCGACCCATTACTACTTCCGTCGCAAGGTGCCGCTCGAGCTGCGCGCCCAACTCCAGAAAACTGAAATCTGGGTGAGCCTGGAAACGCCGTGCCGGACCGAGGCCATCACCCGCCTGCCGATGGCCGCCCTCGAGTATGAGCGCCTCGTCGCTCCGGCGCGGGCGGCGGCCGCCTCGGCCGCCATGGCCGCAGACGCCTGGTTGCCGCATGGAATGCGCGCCGTCGACGACGAGCCTCACCCATACCACCCGACCGTGCAGCCGCCGGGCACGACCCGACTTCACGCCCTGCACATTCCCCGACTGGTCGAGCGCTACACCGTCAACGCACTGGCGAATGATGACGAAGCACGTCCGACTTACTTCGAGAAAGAGAGCGACGAAGCCGACAAAGACGACTACGACGACGAGGCACACCGAACCTTGTTGCTTGAGGCTCGCAAGCAGCTACGCCGGGCCCGGGCGTCGGAAGACTTTTCTGACGTCCGAGAGACCGTCGAGGAGCATCTGACCTGGGAGCGCGCCTGGCTGCCCGCTGCGTCGACCGAGTTCGTCGCACTGTTGAAGGCCATTGCCGATGCGCAGTTGGCCGTCGTCGAAGAAGAACTGCGGCGCATCGAGGGCGAAGTCGGCGAGACGCCCGAGCTGATTCCCTTGGTCGACGAATACGATACCTGGGAAGCTGCCCTGAAGTACTGGAAGGTGGAGCGGATGCCCTCGCCCAAAACCGTCAACGACGTAACGATGCAGATACAGCGCTTCAAGTCGCATGCGGGTGACCTGCCCCTGTCGGTCTTGACTCCTGACCACGTTGAACGATTCAAGACGCTTTGCCTCGAGAAGGACGAGGTCGAGCACGGCCGCGTCAACACGATTCTGTCGCTGCTATCACCACTCATCACGCTCGCCATGCGCAAGAAATTGACGAAGCTGGCCAGCAACCCGTTCAGCGGCATGAAGTATCCCGCCAAGGTGGTCGAGCTCAACCGAAAAACCGTCCGCACCGCATTCACGACGGACCAACTGAACGACGTGTTTGCCTCGCCCGTCTACACACGCGGACACCGCCCGGGAAAGGGTGGCGGCGATGCCGCTTTCTGGATTCCGCTCCTGGGCCTGCACACAGGCGCCCGCGTCGAAGACCTGTGCCGGCTCACCGTCGCCGACGTGGTCAAGCGCGATGGCGTATGGTGTTTTCACCTGCACGACTCCAAGCGTGAGGCCCGCACCGGGAACCGAACTGTCATGCGCCACGTGGCCGGTCCACCGTAACCTGCTGCAACTCGGCTGGCTCAACTATGTCGAGTCCCACCGGCCAGCCGGCGGCTCGGCATGGCTCTTCCCTGACCTCTCGACCAATCAGTACGAGAAGCGCGGTGCCGTGTTCAGCAATTGGTTTAACGAATACCTGCGCTCGCCCATCGGCCTCACGGACCCCGCGCTCGTGTATCACAGTTTTCGCCACACCTTCCAGACGTTTGGCGAGCTGGCGGGCATCAGCGGGCACGTCATCGATGAACTGATTGGACACGCGCCTGACAGTCGTTATGGCAAGAAGGAGGGCGGATTCAAACGGCTGCCGTTTGAACTGCTCGTCCAGGCAATGGAAAAGCTGGATTTTCCCGGACTCGAACTGGGACACCTGCACTACACAGGCAAGGCGTAATGGGGCAGGCGGGTGCCACGGCACCCGCCTGTTTCCGGAGCAGCCGACCTTGTTCTGCGCGAGGCAGTGAGAGATATAAACCCTTCTACCTAAAATCTTTAAAAAGAGTTCTCCTGGATGTAAGGAGGTTCTTTGAAGACCCTGAAAAAGAGTCTTCTTAGCAAGGCTGAGAGCACTTCCCGCGGTCAAGCCGGTACAAAGGTCCGTACTTGTGCACCGCCTGTCAGGTGAAAGCTGCGACGCTCTTCTCGCAGACAAACAAGAACGTAATGGCGCACAGGAATTCGCCAATGGCATCTGTTAGCTCAGAAGCCCTGGAATACCGCAGCGATGACGAGTTCGCGGCAGCAATCACCGCTCGACCTTTAGCAGAAAGCAGCCGCGGAGTCGCGGACAGACTGACTATCATGCGGGTTCCGAGACGCGACTCACGCTGCCACTTCGGTTGGGCTGCACATTCAATTGCTTCATTAGCCGGCCGATTTCGAAGACGGCGGCAATGCGTTCATCTTCTACCGCGGCGATAGTCTTCCGGCTCGAGGTTTCTCGATAATATCGGCCGTCGCACTCGACCAAATCGAGTAACTCCGACATGTCGCGCACTTCGCCCGGAGTGATTTCGCCGTCGCCAGCGACGATTCCTGCGGTGATGGAATGATTGCCGCCACCAACGAAGCTGATTCCCCAGGGCAACCACAACATGACCTGATGATTCAAGTCCTGCCTCCATTTACCCAGCGATTTGCCAGGGCCGATATGAGCGAGCGCACTTGCGATGCGTTGCCGGTTCCATGGCCAAGGAAGTATCGTGTCTTTTGCCAGATTGACCCTAAACGCATCCGGCTCAAGCGTTACGCCGATTCCATAGCTCAACGGGGTTACGCGACGGTCATCGAAAAAGAAACTCGATGAAACGATGTTCGGAGGTGCCTGGTGTGCGGCGTTTTCAACGACGCCGACCAATGCCTCAGCCTGGCAGGGACGCAGCAACAGATTGACAAGGTCGTGCAGCGCCGCCGGATTCCGTTGAGCAATTTCACGCGCCATGTCCATAATGTTCTCAAACTGCGAGCGCTGCTCTCGTCCAAAGAAGCGCCCGACTCGTGAAATTACGACACGTCCCATTTCGATACTGGCCTCGTATGCGGTTTGTTTCACAACGTACCCCGTAGTCTGAAAATTTTTATGTTGCGGCAGCCCCGCTTTGCCTATTTACTGCCCTCTGTTTGCGCAGACAAGCATCGGCTCATGGCTTCCCGTGTGCGCTTGCAAACCAACTCGGCGACGGTTGGCACGTCAGGATGGGAAGGACAGGCTGCGTTCGGCGCAAGCACGCTATCTCAAGCGCCTCGCGTACCTCATCCTGAAGGCTTCGAATAAGGCATCCTTCAATCGGCGCGAGGCAACGAAGCAATCCCCTCTAGAAGATGTCGCCCGCACCTTCGGTGCCCTCCATATGGCGACAGAGTGTTGATTTTCACCGAATCTTGACCCACCGGGGATGCGGCTATTTTCTTGGACTGATTTACGTTGCTAACCCGAGGCTTTCACGGTACTCGATGGGGCTGAGATAGCCAAGGGAGCCCTTGATCCGTTTCTCGTTGTACCAGCGAACGTAGGCGTCCAGTACCTCAACGAACTCCGCGATGGTCGTCGAACGCCAGTCTCCTGTATAGAACATCTCAGTCTTTAGCCTGCCGAAGAATCCCTCACAGGCCGCGTTGTCCGGTGAACAGGCTTTACGCGACATGGAGGGGATCAGCTTAGCCTTCGCAACCCGCGATAGCCAGCCAGGCCAACGGTAGTGGCCACCCCGATCGGAATGCACGATCGGCGTCTCGTCGTCCTCGGTCACGGTCTCGATAGCCGCATCTAGCATGGAATTCACGAGCTCTGCGTCGGGGCTTGTGCCAATCGACCAGCTGACTACCATCCCATCGAAGCAGTCGATCATGGGCGATAGATATACCTTCCCCGCAGGAATCTGGAACTCGGAAATATCCGTCACCCACTTTTCGTTGGGGGCGTTCGCGTGGAAATCGCGATTGATGATGTTATCTGGGGCAGGGCTGATTTCCCCGATATAAGAGCGATATCGGCGCCGCTTGGGCCTTGCTGCGTGGAGGCCGCCTTGTTTCATGAGGCGACGCACGACTTTCTCCGATAGAAACACTCGTTGCCTGCTAAGCGCTGCTTGCACCCGACGATAGCCGTAGGATCGGTGATTGTCCTCGAAGATCTCTGCAACGGTACGACGGACATCTGCATATTTGTCGGCAACCCGTATGGGCGACCGATGATAAAAATAGGAGCTGCGCGCCAGGTCCAACCGCTCAAGCAGCTCAGTCAAACCGTATTCTTCTCTCAGGGCGTCAACCAGCTTCGTCTTCTCCCGATTGCTCAGGAGTGGCAGGTCGACGCCCAGGTCTTTTTTTGGTTCATTCGCGTTCTTCAACAGGTCGTGTTCAAGCTTCAGATTGCGAATGTCGCGCCGGAGCTCTTCGACCTGCCGCTCCAGTTCGTCCCGATCCGTCTCTGATGGTGATCCCTTGTCGCGCTTCATGGATGCAGGGGCCCCTCGGCCGAGTAACTGGTTCTTCCAGTTGTACAGCGACACCCTGTCGACGTCCAGCTTTTGCGCCACCGCCTGTGCACTTCCTTCCCGTGTGCACAGTTCGTACACCGCGAGCTGCCTGGTCGCCAATGACACGGCCGTGTCGGCCTACCTTGCCAACCACGCGTTTCCTGGTTTCCGGATAGCGCTCGCGAACCCACGCCGTCAGTATCTGGCGACAGGGATAGCCTAATGCCCTGAGGGTGAAGCTGAAGCTGCGCCCGTGATTGACGTAATGCTCAAGTGCCAGGTTCTTCTGTTCTTCTGAGTACTTTGGCTTTACGCGAACATACTCTTTCTGCAGATCGCCACTCTTCTCGAATTCCTCGCACCACGCCTTGAGAGAATTCTTCGTCGGGTAACCCAACTGGCGGATTGTCGCCTTGACGCGCTTTCCGAGTTTCAGGTACAGCTCGACCGCCCGAACGCGGTCTTCGTATGAATACATGGACTACCTCCAAAGTAGTCCAAGATTTTGTCCGCATCCCCGGTGAGTCGGTTCTGCGTGGACATCAACACGGAGGTCGATGGCCGCGCGATTCGTGACGCGCTGCCGCCCGGCCCGATCGTCGTCTCCGACATCGAGGCGAACCGCGCGCTCTCTCGGCTCGATCACGGCCAAGCGGTTTGCTTTTTGTGTCGCCCTTCAAGCAACGGCCGTTGGGCCGTTGTCGCTCATATGGTCGACCAGGCCGGCGGGACTAGCGACGCAATCGCCTCGTTCCGCGCTTGAAGCTCGGCCAACATGGCCGGCTGTTTTCCGGGCGAACGCGCCCGGTGGGTTTTCACCGTGAAAACGGTGCGTCGGGTGTATAAGCAAGAAAAACCACTGAAAACCACCCGAAGTCAAACCCCAAACACCACCATCGGCGTCGAGCGCCATCTTCATATTTCCCATCCTCGATACTCCAAGGCACGCTCGATGCAATCTCTGTCGGGATGGTGCCGCCTGAATTCCGGGAGAACCAAGGAGGGCTGCAGCGATCTCACGAAATTTTCTAACCCTCCGTCGAGCCCCTCTTCTTGCAGGTCGTGGACCCTCCGATTGCTAATCTGAATTCGGTATTCGGTGTCGAAGGCGACCAGGTTCGAATCGTATGCAAAGTGATGCAGCTTGCACAGCGCGACTCCGTTGGTGACTTCGTCGGTGCTGTCGGGCGCGGCGACCGGGACGATATGCGCCGCGTCTAGCAATTTGAGCTGCACGCCGCAAAACGCGCACCGATGAAGATACGCGCCGAGCACCCGTCGGCTGAAATCTTTCGCTCGATATTTTTGCCTGATCGTCTTGATGAGCAAACGTCGTGGCCCGTTCCGAACACTCTGAATATCCTCATCGGACAAATCATCGAGGCGATCCAACAGCGCAATGTCTCGATGTGCCCAACCCGTTTGGTGAAAAAGGTCCTTGCAGGACACATACTCCATGAAGAGGAATGGCGCAAACGCCACGACCACTTCATTCTCTTTCTCCTGCGTGGAGAATGCACCCTCTTGCGCAGCCAACAACGTCTGCTCTTTTACCTGCGCCGACGGTGAAACCGAGTCTTGTTGGACATGGGCCTCGACATCCCAAGCGGCGAACACGCCCAACTCGTCCCTCCAACCGAGGAGTAACGTCCTCTCGCCCTTTCGTTGCTCCAACTGGCCGCTCGTTGACTGGATTCGGTATTCATCCCACGCCCGGTTTCCGCCTCCGTGAGTGCAGTTCCAAATGTAGACCCGCAGGTCTAAGACCAACCCCGAGTCAGACTCTCTGGCCCGTATCAGAAAGGGATGCCGACGCTCGATGACAACTGGAAACCAACCACTCTCTCTGATCGAGTCCAGCACCCTGCCCAGCAAGTCAGTCTTTGCAAGTCGCGACATTGTTCCCCCCGGTTGCGATTCTTTGCGTCAGATGATAGCGAAACCTTGTGATCTCTGGGGATGCGAGAAATTCCTGGCACCGATCCAGGTTAGCGTAATACAATAACCTGCCAGTTAGATGCATGCGCAAAACCAGCGCGCCACGTAGAGGAAAAGAATGGTCCGTCCGCATGTCTCCGAACCCCGGGACAACATCGCGAGCCTCCGGCTCACCCTGAACGAACGGCAAGAGATGGAGGCCATCTCCAATGTGTTGGGGTTCAAGTCGCTGAGCGACTACATTCGCCATCTGCACAACATCGCCGCGAAGCAGGACAAGAAGCCGGAGCGAATCAACGGCGAGAGCTATGGCCCCTTCTCTGTCGCCCACGAAACGAAGCTCGGCAAAATATACAACGGCAACTCGCTGGAATACTTGCATCACCGCGCGAAGCCCAATTCCGTCAACTTGATCATGACCTCGCCGCCGTTCGGCTTGGTTCGCAAGAAGTCATATGGCAATGAGGACGCGGCGGCGTATTGCGACTGGTTCCGTCCGTTCGCGGAGGGGTTCAACCGCGTGCTGCGCGACGACGGAAGTTTGGTGATCGACATCGGCGGCGCCTGGAAGCCAGGCACGCCGACCCGGTCCCTCTACCACTTCAAGCTGTTGATCATGCTCTGCGAAGAGTTTGGCTTTCACCTCGCCCAGGAGCATTACTGGTGGAATCCAGCCAAGCTGCCCTCGCCCGCGGAGTGGGTCAACATTCGACGGGTGCGCGTCAAAGACGCCGTCAATTGCGTGTGGTGGCTCTCGAAGACGCCGTATCCGAAGGCGAACAACAAACGAGTCCTCGCTCCGTATTCCGACTCGATGAAGGGCCTTTTGAAGAACGGATACAAGGCGAAGCTGCGACCGTCCGGGCATGACATCTCGGAAAAATTTTCGAAAGACAACGGCGGATCGGTGCCGCCCAATTTGCTCGCCATTGCGAACACGGAGAGCAACGGGCAATACCAAGACTACTGCCGCGCGAACGAGATCGACATTCACCCGGCCCGTTTCCCTGCGCTGCTGCCGGAGTATTTCATCAGGATGCTGACCGATCCGGGCGATCTGGTGGTCGACCCATTCGCCGGGTCATGTGTGACCGGCATGGTGGCTGAAAATCTGCGCCGAAAATGGGCCTGCGTCGAGCTGTCGAGCGAATACATTCGCGGCGGCATGGCGCGTTTCCAAACCGGCGCCGAAACCGCGCGCTCGCGCCCCGCCAATTACTCGATCAGCACCCCCTGCTCGCAGCCGGCGGACGAAGCGGAGGTGCCGTTGGTCGCGAACGGCGGGGCGACAAGATAAGAACCACCACGCGCTGGCGCTAGGCAGGATTGGCGGCAAGTCTGCGATGCAGCCTTGCCGCCCACGCGATCAAGGCCCCGCTCGCCAATCCTGAAAAATCAGTCAGGCCCATCGGCTTCGCGCCGTCCGTTGATTCCTCGAAGCCCGACAATCCCGAACACACCACCGCGCAGTCGCGCAGCATCGTTCGCGCTTGCTCGATGCTTTCGGGGCGAGAGTCGCGGCAATAGCGCACAAGCTGGGATATCGCATCGACGATTGCGGCTGACGCCGATAGCGGGGAGCCGAACCATTTGCATTCGAAGTGGGCAACGTCGATTCCGGTTGCAGCGTCTCGAATTGAGACATCGGCGCGTGCCAAGCCCATTCCTGCGCTCAAAGCCTCCGCCGTCTCTCGGATCATGGCTTCGGATGGGTCTAGATGCTCGGCCTCTCGCTTGGGCAGCGCGTTCTGCCATCTGATCCGATATCGCCCGACGGCCACGATCTCGGAGCCGCCGGCAATCGAGCCCTTCCATCTGATCCGCTCGCCCGTTTCCAGCGCCAAAGCTTCGGCCGCCGAGAGCGCGGTCGCCAATTCGAGCTTCTGCCAGTCCTCCAACTGAGCGACCAGCGTGCTCGACAAAATGGAGCGTATCGCGTCCTCGTCCATGCGCTCGACGCCTTCGAACAGAAGCATCGAATCCGCGGCCATTCGGTAGAGCGGCGACAAGCCCTTGCGCGCGTCCCTTATCGCAGCCGCACCAGGCCTGCGCCTCCCCGCAGGCGACAACATCACCTCGCGCAGCATCCGAGTGCGGCTGGCCCGTTCGAGAAGGCCCACGCGCGCATGTATCCAATCCTGGTCAGGGCCGAGCTTGTGCCGGCGAATGGCCGACAGGGCCAGCGACTCGGCTTCCCGAAGCACCCAAGCGAGAACATGGTTGCGGCGAGTCAGCGTGGAGAGCGCCGGCTCGGACACGACAAAGAGAGTCGAGTCGCCTGAAAGCTCCTGCTCGCAAAGCGTCGCCCGAGCGTCGACGACTCCCGGTATCTGGCCCGAGTGCGTTTGAGTTTCGAAAGTGATGGAGGATCGAATGTCTCGCGGGTTTGCGATCACGCGCTCCGCGATGCGCCGGACCCCGTCAGAAAGCGCCCAGCGCAGCAAAAGCTCCTCGCGCTCCTCGATGTCGACGCGTGGAGTCTTTGAATCCCATCCGTTGCCATGCGGAGATCGATGGCAGCGCAAGAGCGCGGCGAGGCAATGGTCGGACAGCGTGGAGCCAAGTGGGATGCTCAGGGCGCAAGCTCCATGAAACGTTGCTCGACGTCGGCCGCCGCAGCGCCCGACAGCC
>JACZKY010021263.1_pt1 | contig 12537 bp, 5 predicted proteins | sample 8237611 | NCBI WGS metagenome assembly JACZKY01 (sample SAMN16148055, study PRJNA663545) | marine sediment metagenome | biome: sediments and biomass from bioreactor inoculated with such sediments; feature: coastal sediments; material: methane- and iron-fed bioreactor; isolation source: Bothnian...
CATCGGACCTATGATCAATTATTATCAGAATTACATTTTGTTAATTATCTTGCTGATCATCATGCAAATGTGTCTATACCTGTTTATTCTATCCATCACCATCTCGTTGAAAAGGTTCAAGCGAAAGATTCATACTTTACAGTATCATCATATATTAAGGCAGAAGGAGAAAGACCAAATCGAAATCACTTTGATGAAACATTCTTTTTCAATTATGGCAAAACAATTGGACAACTTCACAAGCTCACCAAAGAGTATCATCCTGAAAAAGGCGTTATAAAGAGATTTAATTGGGATAGTGATCCATTGTTTATCCAAGCCAGATCATATCTTCCAGATGCTGATGAAGTGATATATCTAAGATTTAGAGAACTTATAGATCAGCTCAATCAATTACCAATCCATAAAGAAAACTATGGACTTATTCATACAGACATTCATATGGGGAACTTTTTTGTTAAAGATAAAAGGTTGTGTGTGTTTGATTTTGATGATTGTTCTTATATGTGGTTTGTATCTGATATTGCAATTGCCCTATTTTATTATTTGGAATTTTCAATGAGAGGTGAAACCGATCATATTAAAATCGCATCTTATTTTATGACACATTTTATGAGGGGTTATCTTATTGAGAATAGTTTGACCAAACAAGATATGGCATTGATGGATGATTTTTTAAGACTTAGGGAACTTGTATTATATATTGTCTTTTATAGTTCTGTTGATATGTCTTCTGATAATTTCGCATCACAATATATCAAAAAGCATCGCGATCGTATTATTGGTCATGATAAATTCATCGATGTTGATTTCACTCAATACGTGAAATAGAATTTAAAATATACACTGGAGGATTGAAACTTGAAAAAATACATCATCTTTACATTGATCATGATTTTCTCATTTTTATTGTTACCTGTTGAACCAAAAGTTCAAGCAGCTAACAATGTTTATGATCGTTACAATGTAGAACCAAAAACGATCTTTGAGCAACCATCCTATATACCATTGAGTGAAGTTGATGCATTTGCTAATGTCGTTATATTCATACGCTTTCATGACGAGAGTACTTATGAAGCACCTTTTTCATTGTCATATTACGATACGATGTATAACGGTATTGATCAAGTGAGTTTGAGAGATTACTATTTAGAAGCAAGCTATAATCAATTAACTATTGATTCATATCTCATGTCAAATGGCGCACAAATTGTTTTTTATGATGATTTATATAATAGAAATTATTATCAACCATACAATTCATATTCGAACCCGAATGGATATGATGTCAATGATGAATTTGAGCAAGCAGATCGTGAGCATGCTTTATTTAAACGTGCTATTGATTTTGTTGATGCAAGCGGATTTATTGATCCAAGTGTTAATCTCGACACCAATAACGATGGCGATATTGATTCGTTGTCTTTTTTGGTGAGTGGAGAAGATGATGGATGGCAATCCATGTTATGGCCTCATCAATGGGAATTATATACCTATTGGGGAGATGATGGTTATACAGCTGATGCACCCACTATTAATGGTGTTTATGCATATTCATATGTCATGCAGCTTTTGGGAGACTCTACAAATTATGATAATAAAGTTGATGTTTTTGTTTTAGCGCATGAAATGTTTCACGTGCTTGGAGCAGAAGATTTATACCACTATTATGATTACACCTACATAGATAATATTGGTCCCTGGAGTTTGATGGATTTTAATGCATCAGTTCCACCACATATGTTAGGTTATATGAAAGAAAATTATGGAAATTGGATTGATTCAGTTAATGAGATTACTACATCAGGATCCTATACATTGTATCCGCTAGAAGAATCAGGTGATAATCTATACAGAATCAATACGGGATATTCAAATGAATATGTCTATTTGGAATATCGCAAACAGTCAGGACTATATGAGTCTCAACTCCCTGATTCTGGTTTATTAGTCTATAGAATTGATTTCGATTATAATGGACAAGGTAACTCAGAAGGATATTATGGAACTGATGGAACATCTTCAAATGAAGTCTTTCTGTTTCGTCCCGGTATCTCTGATATGATTCCTCCAATCACTTTTCCATCAAATCCATCAAATGATGATTTCGATGGGGATTTGACAGAAGCAGCATTATCAAATCTCAATCTTTACGATTCAGCTGGTGGCGATTCAGATATTATGATGTTTTATAGTGATGGATCGTTGATGGATATCAAAATAACGAATGTTGTTGAGCATACCGGATATATCACTTTTGATGTTGTTTTGCAAACAAGTATCCAATTGGTTTTAGATGGACAAACTGATCCATCAAGCGATGTTTATTTATGGAATAATAGTGCGATGAACTATCAAATCGAAATCCTCAATGTTGGTAATTATCAAGCTTATTACACCTTAGATGGGACAACACCAACAACACAAAGCATGCCATATGTTGGACCTGTTCATATTGATGCTCTACATCACTTGGTGAAGGTGGCTATTTATGACGATCAATCTTTGATTGATACACTTGAAAGAGATTTTGATTTTGTTAATCAAATCGCATCTGCACATAATGATTATGGGGATATGATCAACACCACTTGGATTATTCAACCTAATGTATTTGCTCAAGATTTCAATATTCTTTTTGATAATCGATCAGAGCTTGAAGAAGATTATGACTATCTATATATTACTTATCAAGGAACGACAGACATTTATACTGCAACTGAACTATCAACTTTATTACTTGAAGGTATCGATTCAACTTTAATAATTAATTTGGTCACTGATGAATATGTATCCAACTATTATGGATTTTCTATAACGGCTACATTTGATCAGGTTATTCCTCTTGTTTTAAATGGTGATACAAATATGATATTAGGTCCTAGTGATATATACCAAGAACCAGGAGCAACCATTGATACTTCATATATTGGTGATTATACACTTCGAATTGATGAAAATTTAAACCCAGCATTAACGACTCAACAATTGGTATATTATACTCTTATTGATAATCAAGGATTAATCGCTTATACTTTAACAAGAACTGTGAGTTTTACGACTGATGATCAGCTACCAACATTTGATGTCATTGCGGATCAAACAGTAGAAATTGGAAGTTTGGATTTTGATTGGTCAACATTGATAACAAACGCATCAGATAATTCTGTTGGTGAATTGATCAAAGCCGAACAAAACGATTTGGTTAACTACGAACAATTAGGGACTTATAGCGTCACTGTATCTGTCACAGATATAAGTAATAATACAGCAACAAGAACTTTCTTAGTAACAGTTGTTGATACAACAGGACCTGTATTGAGCTTAAATCCAGGATTGGATTCAATCTTAGTAGGTGATTCTTATATGGATTATGGTATTCAGGTTTTTGATTACACAAATACAAATACAACAATTACAGGTAGTGTTGATGCAGCTACAGCAGGTATTTACATATTAACCTATACAGTTACTGACAGTTCAATGAATGAATCACAAATCGTTAGATATGTTCATGTCACAGAAAACAAACAACAAGTTTCATTTACTCTAGGATTCGCTAAAACAACACTTGTTGTTGGAGATTCTTATTCTGATGGCTCGTGCAGTGTTCAAATTGGCGAAGAAACATTCACATGTACAGTTAAAGAAAATACTGTCAACACTCAAGCGATTGGTACCTATACTATAACTTATAGTTATACATATCAAAATACTGAGTATACAATAAAACGATACGTATTCATTTATGGTCAAACATATCGCATCGCGGAATATATTAAAGAGGAAGAGGTGCGTTACGCATGAAAAGAAAATTATTTCTACTGACAATGCTTCCCTTTATTCTAATCATTAATGCTTGTACAACGGTTCCAGATTCACCTTTAGAAATCATATCAGGGCAAGATACCGTTGAAATCAATACTGAATTTGTTGATCAGGGTGCACTTTATATAGGTGAAACAGGAAATATTGTGATCTACTCTGAAGATTCTATAGATGTGACAGCCCTAGGAACTTATGAGCTGAGATATGAATACTCTGATTTAGAAATAACTTATTCAGCAAAAAGATATGTTATCGTGGTTGATCAAACTACGCCAATGATTACGTTGAATCTTGGGGTTGATACAATTAAAGTTGGAGAAACATGGACTGATCAAGGTGCATCTGCTATCGATAACAGTTTAGAATCAATTACAGTTGTAGCATCAGGAAGTGTTAATACAAATGTTGTTGGTACCTATGAGATTGTATATACAGCAATGGATAGTTCAGGCAATACAATTACAATGATTCGGTTTGTTACGGTCATTGAATAATCGATTTTAACAATAAAAAAGCTCTATTTATAGAGCTTTTCTTTTCCATCATAAACAAATAAAATTAATGATGTATCAATAAAGAGAAAAAGGAATGATGGCGAATCATTCCTTTTCTTTTTTTATATATGAGGGGAAAAAGATTGTTTAAGGAGCAACAGGTGCAGTAACTTCTAGGTTGCGTGTATAAATTGTTTCGTTACCAAAAATATCAGTAACTGTATAAGTTAAGACGTAATTGCCAACTACAGAAGTATCTATTGTGTATACGCCATCTGTATCTGTAACTAGTCCAACAGTAACACTTTCAATCATTACATCAGGGTTCTTAGCGGAATCACCATACATAACGCCAGCCATAGCATCAAATACTACGTTTTGTTCAACTGTAGCATCAGCTGCATAAATCATAGGTGCAACATCATCTTGAGCATATCCAAGTAATGTGAGTGAAACATCATCGAAATAAATAGCTGTTGCAGCACTTCTAGTAGGATCTTCAGCATCAATTAGACCTAAGAAAAATCCGATTTTTGCATCTGCAGTCGTATAGAATTCATTATGAATTATCAAGTTAAATGTAGTCCAATCTGAAGTGAGTTCAACTGCGTAAAGTTCATACTTAGCATAGTTTGCACTTGGATTTTCAAAGATTACATGAATATCTCTTGCTACATCAGCCTTAGCCTTAAACGTTAGCATATAAGTTGTACCAGATTCAAAGTTGAAACTATTTCTTTGGAAGAATTGAATACCATGAGGAACAGTTCCTACAGCGGTAACATTGATTCTAATTGCGCCATCGACAAAGGTAGGTTCATCAAATGCTCCAGTACCACTATTCTTTAATGTCCAACCTGGATTTGAATCCGAGTTAGTAATTGTGCTTTGTAATTCGAAATCGCCATCAACAAATGCAATTCGAGCAGCTACCATATCTACAGGAGCGACTACAGAGATTACTCTTGTGTGTGTTAAAGTATTGCCTGAAGCATCAGTTAATGTATAAACTAAATCATAATCACCAACAACATCAGTATTTACTGTGCCGGTATATGTAATATCATCAACTGTAAGTTCTTTATCTACGTGATCATATACTCTTAATCCAAGCATTGGATCAAATGTACTACCTTGTTGCCAAACTGTATCCATTGCTTGCCAAATTTGAGGAGCAGTAGTATCTGCAGATGGTTCTTCAATACGAGTTACAACAACGTCATCTAAATAAATAGTTGTTGGATGTGATAGATCATGTATATTTCCCATGAAGAATGAGAACTTACCGTTTGTTATGCTCGCAGTCGTATGTGTATATTCATAAGTGAATGTTGTCCAATCAGTTGTTAAATCAAAATATGCACTAAATTTAGCTCCACTTGATTCAAGATTTAATTGAATAGGTCTTGCAACATCAGCTTTAGCTTTAAATGAAATTAGGTAAGTATGTCCTTCAATAACTTCACGGTTTAAGATGTAGAATTGTACACCATAAAATTGTGTCCAAGTTTCATAAACTGAGATCTTAGCAACGCCTTCAGCGATGTTAACCATGAATTTACCACTACCATGCCAGCCCCAACCGGTTCCGGATGCAGCAGGAGCAGTTTGATCAACTGCAAAATCACCATTAATAATCTTTAGGGTTGTTGGAAGTCCACCACCTGATTCTGAAACTGTGATTACTCTTGTAGCAACTGTTTCGTTACCTTGACGGTCAGTTAGAGTGTAAGTAAGTGTGTAGTAACCAGGTGTCATATAATCAACTGTTCCAGTAATAACAATACTTGAAGGAGTTAATGACTTATCAACCATATCAAAGACTGTTACACCAGCAACTGCATCAAATTCTAAACCTGATTCAATCACCTTATCTTCAACACCGAACATCATTGGTGCTGTAGTATCTACTAAGTATCCAACTAATTCAATTTCGATATCATCAAGATAGAAAGTAGTAGCAGGACTATCTGGTTCAACTAAACCAGCAAAGAATGCAAACTTCGCATTGCTGAAACCAGCATCTGGAAGTGTAAAGACGATTTCGTAATTAGCCCATTCAGTTGTTACATCAAAGACTTCGAAGTTCTTGAGTGTTGTACCTGATTCAAGAGAGAATCTGATTGCACGTTCAAGATCAACTTTAGCTCTAAATGTTACACGATATGTAGCTTCAGTTTCAACGATTAAGTTTTGTTGATAGAATTGTGTACCATGAGGAACAGTACCAACATTTGTTACAACTTCAGTCATGATACCACCACTGATGTCAACAGTAAATGTGCCTGCACCATGCCAACCCCAGCCATCCATAGCAGGTTGAGCATAAGGAGTTGCTTGATCTGTTGAGAAGTCACCATTGACAACAACGAGTGTTGATGGAAGCATATCAATAGCAGCAAGTACATGAATTGTTCTTTCGTATGTTGATGTGTTAAGCGCTGCATCTGTAATCGCATAAGTTAAGACATAATCACCAACAACAGCTGTATCAACTGTGCCAGTTATAACGATATCCTCAACTAGTAATTCTTTATCAACAGCATCAAATATTTTAACGTTTTGTAAAGGATCAAATGCAAAGTCCTGAACAACATTATAATCACCAAGACCAGTTAATACTGGAGCAGTTGTATCAACAACTTCACCAATAGTTTCAACTTCAACATTGTCAAGATAAATTGTTGTTGGAACACTTGTTGAGCCAACGAGTCCCATGAAGAATGCAAATTTACCTGTTGTATAGCCTGGTAAGATATGATCAATAACAACAGTATAAGTTTCCCATTCAGTTGTCAAATTAATGATGATATCAAAACGGCGTGATGTGCCTTCTTCTAAAGCGATTTGGATAGGACGTGCGATATCAGCTTTAGCATCGAAAGTCACTTGATAGATTCTACCTTGTTCGATCACTCTATTTTGTTGATAGAATTGAACGCCATAAGGAACAGTACCTAATGCTGTAACATCAATGATTGCCATACCACCTTGGATAGAAGCAGTAAATGTTCCTGCACCATGCCAACCCCAACCTGTTTCAGCTGGTTGTGGAAGTGGAGTGAGTTGTTCTGTTTCAAAATCACCATTTACAACTAACCAACTTGATGGAGCAATACCTGAAACTACTGTGATGGTTATTGTTTCAACTGTTTCATTGTATGAAGCATCAGTTAATGTATAGGTTAATTCATATTCACCAACTGTGTTTACATCAACAGTACCAGTTACAACGATGTCATCAACAGTTAAATTGATATCCATGTTATCATCTACTGTCACACCTTGAAGAGGATCAAATGCTTCACCAAGACTGATAGTTTTGTCAAGTAATCCAAGAATTTCTGGAGCTTCATTATCTACAACATCATCTAGCTCAATAAATTTAACATTGTCAAGATAGATTGTTGTTAATGCACCAACGATGGAATCATAAGCCATCATGGTTCCTGCACCAAAGATTAATTTACCATTGGTAATTGTAGGAGCAGTAACAAAGAATTCGATTTGGAATGTTTGCCATTCTGTTGTTAAGCTGACACTTTCATCAAAATAACCAGCATACTGAGCATTTTCCAATTTAACGACCATTGGTCTTGCTTCATCAGCTTTAGCTTCGAATTCAAGAATGAAACCTAATCCTTGAGGTACAGTTAAGTTTGGTTGTGAGAATTGACTACTCCACCACTGTACACCAGCAGCAGTAATGTCGTATTCGAGTACGCCATCAACGATGTTTGCTGTACTAGCTCCACCTTCACCAGACCAATGTGTCCATGTGCCTTCAAGTGGTTCTGAGAAATCACCATTTGTAACGAAAAGTTCACTTTCTGGTGGGATTCGTACAATCAACTGCATACTGTCAGTTGCTTCATTTCCAGCAGCATCTGATACTGCGAAATTGATGGTATAAATACCAGCTGTATTGACATCATATGTGCCAGTTACAACTATTGAACTAGTTATAGTTCCATCAATATCATCTATAGCAGAAACGCCAGCTAGCGGATCAAATGTCGATCCAACATCAATCACTTGATCAGCAACACCAAATATAAGCGGTGCTGTTGTATCAACAGGGTCTTCAATTACAGGATCTTCTTTACATGCTACCAATGAGATAGCAAAGAATAAGACCATAAATACATAAAACAATTTCTTCATATTATTTCCTCCGTTTAATTTATTTTTACGCATATCGCGTTCAAATTTTAGCTAATTTTCTTAATTTAAACCATTTAAAACCAAAGAATGCGCCAACACTTAATACTGAAACACTACCTAAAGAGATTAAGACAATTGCAAGTGTTCCCATTGTAGGAGCTTCAACAATATTGATTTCGATGATGTCACTTGCAATAATGATCGGAACACCATTAGGCATCGTACTGGAAAAAGTTGTGTAAACATAAGCTGTTCCTGTAGCAGTTACAGCAGTGATATTACCATGATCATCAAATGTAATACCTGTACCACCATCATCTATTACTGTGAAACTAGGAAGTAATGGATACGTTGTACCAGATTGTGTTTCTATCGTACCTTTAATCTGCATACCAACGGCTTCATCAACAACATATTCATAATGATAACTTTCAAATGATACTCGGTTGAAAGTGTCTTTGAGATAATCCATAATGTTAGTCGTTAGACCACCAACTCCAGAATTGTACAATTGAACAAAAATGTCGCGATCATCAACTGTCCATGGCCAAATTGTTATGCCACGATGAACTAAATCTTGTAATAATCCTGTCGTGATTGCACCATAGGAAGGATTCAGTGTTGAATTGATTGGAACAACGTCAGTTAAAGTGTTTGTCATAGATGTTGTATCATTTTGAGCATTAAGTACTGAACCAGTCAAATGACCATTAGACATTTCGGGCATCACTTCATTCATTGTTAGAATGTTTGCTGCACCAAATGTAATGATAACGATTTGATCGTACATATCTTCTTCATTAATGATGTCAGCTAAAGCTTGTATCAATAATGGATTAGTTGGTTTGATTTCAACAAAGATTACAATACCAGTGTCTTTAAATGTTTGAATATATTCTCTAAATGATGGAATATGAATGTCTTCTCTACCACCAACAGCATCATGAAGTGTTAATGCCATAAGATCATCAAAACGAGAACTTGCGACTGTATAACTTGGATAGTCAGGGGCAGTTCTTATTGTCGTATTATCATGAATGACAACGACTTCCCAATCAATTGTTAAATGTACATCAAGTTCAAGTACATCAGCACCTTTAGATAATGATTCTTGTCCACCTTCAATTGTATTTTCAGGATATAAGCTATTTGCTGCATCATATAGACCACGGTGAGCAATAACTAAAGGACGTCTAACGTGTGTATTTGTTCCGAATGTAGCATATATTTCGTATAATCCTTGATAATTTTGAGTGACAATGCCATTTGCACCACTTAAGATCGCTTGATATTGACTCATTGCATCATCAGGAGATGATACCCAAACTGTCATCAATCGATGTTGCATATAGAAAACTAAATCATGTGTTAATAAGTGACTAGGAATAATAGATGCAACTGCTTGTGCAGAGTTTGTTGCGCGTCTTACATCCATTAAATCAGCTTCGGTTAACGATGTCTTCTCAGTCATTGGGAAATTCAGGATACCACGCATTAAGCTGTGCGCATCTCTTGCTGCTAATATAACTTCGCCAGACTCAGATAAGATGGCACTATCAAATATTCTATAGGTCTTTAAACTTTCACCTAATGCGGTTGCTATCGCGATATCATTCGTATAGAAAGCTGGAATTACTTTACCATTGACTGCTTCAAGTGTTTCAAGCAATGTCATAATCACTGTTCCATCAGTTGCAATGACATCAAGATCAGCATTGATTGTGAAAATGAAAGTCGCAGGTCTTATGGTTGCACTGATTTCATCGAGTTGATCTGCTGAATTAAACCATGTTAAGACTGTTGCTGGTGCAACGATGCCTGTTTCAGGTTGATAAACATCAGGTACTGCAATAAAATCATATGTTTCACCTTCAATGTAAGTTTCAGGAAGCGTGATGCGAATATTATCATAATAGACAGTGACATTGTCAGCTTGAACACCAATACGTCCATGGATGAACTCAAATGCTGAATCATAAGTGATCATGACATTATCGTTAATTGATTCGATGACTGTCGTATCTTTAACATCAACATTTAAATGATATTGTGTTGCAGGATCTAATGCTTCTGAATAAGCCGCAGTTGCAGGGACATTCCATGAACCATCGATACGTTTTGCAAACTCGACACCATTACCAGCAGAAGCATCGTTACGAATTGCCATCTGGAAATAATTTTCAGTTGTATATCTAAATAGAACCGAAGTCCATCTACCTGTATTTGTTGCAGCTGTCATGCGCATATCTGTATCAATCACGTAATTCGTGAATCCGGATAAATAACTAGGGAATAATACAATAGTCATTGGACTTAGCATCAGGCGTTCATTACTGATAGCAGCAGAACCACCACCTTGTCCTAAGTTATTATATAAATTGTATCCGCTAGGTAATGCACCGTTTGGCATACCAGAAAAATCTTGCTCATAGATGACATATTCAGTATCCTCAGCAAGTTTAGTAATAAAATAAACAGTCATTTGACTACTTTGATAGTTAAAATTGACTGGGAATACTCCAACTTCGCTGATAGTTAAAGTCGTATCAGTAATTGTTATCGCTGGATTAGCACTTGAAATGTTTGCATCGTCCATGAAGATTTCTCCAAATGTACCTTTCACTTTAAGTGAAGTCAAATCGATTGTTTCATTGACATCTGCAAGGACATGATTTCTTTCACTTGTGATGGTCTGATGTTCAGTAGCTGCGCTCACACTTTGAAATACGCTCCAGTCTCCAAGTATAGTAATGAATGAAATTATGAAAAATAAAACCAATAACTTTTTAAACATATGACCCTCCTGAGGTTAATTGAGAAAACGGTTTCCTACGAATTAGAAAAAATAAAGGAAATGTATGCTTGTTTGAGAAAACGGTTTCCTTGAGTTTTATAAAAATAAGTGTTCTGACGTGAGTCTTCAAACACTAGCCATACAAATGATCAATGTATGCGTTTACACATGAATTATAACTTTTTTGTATTTGAATGTCAATCAGATAGTATTATAATTTATTCTTTGTTGATTCACGCACAATTAAAGTTACTGGAAGATATGTGATTTTTTGTGTTTTTTGTAGTTTTAGGTTAATTGAACGTAAGAGTTCTTCAGCTGCACGTTCGCCAATCATTTTTGTATCTTGTAATATGGTTGTTAATGCAGGTGTGAAATTCTCTGAAAATTCAATATCATCATACCCTATAACAGATATATCATTTGGGACATCAAGACCCATACTATTTAGTCCTCTAATCACACCGTATGCAATGACATCACTATTGACAATGATTAATTCGGGTCTATGATTTCTTTGAGCTATTTCTTGTCCTACGTTAAAACCACTAGAAAAACCAAAACCATCAGTTGTGATGATATCATCTTTCGTGTAAGGTAAATTTCTTAACTTCATTTCTTTTTCAAAAAACTCAGTTCTGACATAAAAAGATCTTGCTGATTTTGGTCCAGTGACCATCATAATCTTTGAAAATCCTAATTTTTGAGCATAATCAATTGCAATTTTTACACCTTGATAGTCATCACAAATTACAGAGTGTAGATTCGGCATGACGATATCAGTTGAGATACATGGATAGTTGCTATTGACGACCTCAATAATATTTGGATTATTAATGTTTCCCATGACGATTAAGACGCCATCAACTTTTTTATTTTGACACCATTCAAGATATGTGAGTTCATTAAAACCCAATTTACTAACAATCATAACTACATCGTATCCATAATCAGCAACATAATCTTTAAAAGATTGAAAGATGCGTGAGAAGAGCGGATGTTCAAAGCCAATTAAAGAAATGTCTGAATAGATGATACCAATAGTCCAACTTTTTTTCGAACTTAAGATGCGGGCATTGGACATCGCCAAATAACCACACTCTTTGACATATTTCAAAACACGTTCCCTTGTCTCAGAACTAATTCTTCCTTTATTATTTACGATTTTAGAAATGGTGCTTGGGGATAGATTCAGGTCCCTAGCAATATCTACTATTTTCTTATTCACAAAGTTACCTCACACCCATTATACAATAA
>JACZKY010010856.1_pt1 | contig 12531 bp, 10 predicted proteins | sample 8237611 | NCBI WGS metagenome assembly JACZKY01 (sample SAMN16148055, study PRJNA663545) | marine sediment metagenome | biome: sediments and biomass from bioreactor inoculated with such sediments; feature: coastal sediments; material: methane- and iron-fed bioreactor; isolation source: Bothnian...
CACTTGAGCAGTTATTAAAGTTTCAAATAACGGCAAATAAAAAAATAGACTACAATTATTGTTATCCTCGTGCTAAGTTTGACAGACAATCAATTTTATGGGATTTAAATTATTTCAAATATGATTTCCTAAAGTTAGGACGAATCGGATTTGATGAACAATTATTGGAAAATGATTTTCAAAAATTTTCTGAATTCGTGGCTTCTGTTAATACCGATTACTTTCTCTACCGTGATTTTCAATCAAGAAATATTATGATAAAAGATGATGATTTATATTTTATTGATTATCAGGGCGGCAGAAAAGGTGCGCTTCAATACGATGTTGCATCACTATTATATGATGCAAAAGCAGAAATTCCCAATCCATTAAGAGAAACTCTATTAACTCATTATCTTGATAAACTGGAATCCGATTACAATCTAGATCGCACTGATTTTTTAAAATCGTACTACGCATTTGTTTTGATCAGAATAATGCAGGCAATGGGTGCTTATGGTTTTAGAGGATTATTTGAGAAGAAAGTACATCTTGTAAAAAGTATTTTACCAGCCAGAAAAAATCTTAAATATCTTTTAGATAACGGAAAGTTAGATTTTAATATTCCACATCTGCATACCGTTTTTGAAAATATTATTACCTCAGAAGAATTTAATATTTACGAGGACAGAGATTTACCGAACAATAAACTTTCAGTCACAATCACAAGTTTTTCATACAAACGGGAGATTCCAATAGATCTTGCAGATAATGGCGGCGGATTTGTTTTTGACTGCAGGGGTTTGAACAATCCCGGCAGACATTTGGAGTTTAAACTTCTTAACGGACGTGATACGGAAGTTATAAAGTATCTTGAAGAAAATTCCGAAGTTGAAAACTTCTTGTCCCATACTTTTCCGCTTGTTGATTCAACAATTGAAACTTATCTTGAACGAGGATTCAAAGATCTAATGATTAATTTCGGATGTACAGGCGGTCAACACAGATCAGTTTATTGTGCAGATAAATTATTTAATCATATCAAAAGCAAATATGATATCAACATATTTCTATCTCATATTGAACAAGGAATAAAAGAAGAGGTAATCAGATAATGCAAGCAATGATTCTTGCAGCAGGATTGGGAACGCGTTTAAAACCAATTACTAATGAAATTCCCAAAGCACTTGTGGAAGTAAATGGAAAAACACTTCTGGAAATTGCTATAAGAAAACTTATCGAGAATGATTTCAGAAAAATTGTAATTAATGTTCATCACTTTGCAGATAAGGTAAAAAAATTTCTGGATCAGAATACATTTGCGGCGGATATTTTTATTTCAGATGAAAGTGAACTGCTGCTAGAGACCGGAGGCGGGATTAGACATGCTAAATCTTATTTTGATGAATCCCCTGTTCTGATTCACAATGTTGATATAATATCTAACTTAGATCTTAAAGAATTCTACCAGTACCATCTTTCGGATGATTCAGCTGCATCACTTGTTGTAAGTAACCGGATAAGCAACCGATATCTTTTATTTAACGATGAAAATATTCTTTGCGGCTGGCAGGATATCAAGAAAGATGAAAAAATAGTTGTAAGAGATGATTTTAAATTAAATCAGCTGGCATTTAACGGAATACACATTCTAAATCCCGGTTTAATTAATTTATTTCCTGATGAAAAAGTTTTTTCAATTATAAAAGCATATCTGAAAATAGCTGCGAGTGAAGACATTCACGCATACATAAGTGATGATATTAAATGGGTTGATGTTGGCAAAGCAGACAGCCTTGAAAAGGCTGAACGGCTGGTTAAAGCAATACACTAGAATTTTTTTGAAAATTATTATTTTTTTAATCTTAAAATCTTTTCAGATTTAATTATTCAATCGCCAAAAAAATAATTAAACATCGATTAGATTCTATCAATTATATCTATCAAGTTTAAACTTCTCTCCCAAATAAAGTTTTCTAACTTCCTCATCATTGGCTAACTGATCAGCGGTGCCCTGTTTAAATATTACACCATTGATAAGGATGTATCCCTTATCAACGATGCTTAAAGTTTCGTGTACATTATGATCTGTAACTAAAACTCCAATACCACGGTTTTTGAGGTTGGAAACAATTGTCATGATATCTTCCACCGCAATCGGATCGACTCCTGCAAAAGGTTCATCCAGTAAAATAAAACTCGGATCGGTAGCAAGTGCACGTGCAATTTCGGTTCTTCTCCGTTCGCCACCGCTCAACTGAAATCCCAGACTTTTTCTGATTCGTGCAATTGAAAGTTCCTCAAGCAATGATTCACATTTTTCCTTTCGCTGCTTTGCATTCAGATTCGTCATTTCCAAAACTGCCAAAAGGTTATTCTCAACAGATAAGGTTCTAAAAATTGAGGCTTCCTGCGGCAGATAACCTATACCCATCCTTGCTCTTTTGTACATTGGGATTTTTGTTATGTCTTTATCATCAAGAAAAACTTTACCTGATTCAGGTTTTATCATTCCGGTAATCATATAAAAAGTTGTGGTTTTGCCAGCACCGTTTGGTCCGAGCAAACCAACAATTTCACCTTTAGAAACCTGAACCGTAGCCTTGTTTACTACTGTTCGTTTTTTATAAATCTTTACAAGATTTTCACTTCTTAAAGTTATGCTCATAATTATTATCTAAGTTCATTCAAAAGTTTATACATTTCTTCTTTTACCGGTTTATTTTGAAAAACAACAAACCTCGGTAAAAGATACGATTTTTCATTTCCATTTACCTGCTTCTCAGGGTAATATTCACTTGCGGGATTATTATAAAGTTTGACCTCAGTTACCTCGTTATTCTCAAAGTAAACTACTGTTTCCGCTGAGTTGGATTTGGTCAGACCATTTTTTGTTTCTCCATCATACATAAAATATATAGAGTAAACATTTCCGTAAAACTGTGCACTGGAAATTTTATTATCCTTAAAAAATATTTTAATTTGCGCACTGGATGTCTGATCAAATCTTTCCTGATAATTTTTATTTTGTGACAACATAAAAGAAGTACCATCGACATCAAGTTGTTTTAATTTATTTTTATCCAGGTAGATAGTAATTGAATCGCCCGTTAGCTGTGATGTTTCATGCCAAAGCACGGGCTGTTTTGCGGTTTCACTTACTTTCTTCATAATAATTTTATCTTCATCCCGATAAAATGCCGTAAGATCGTTTTTAGATGCGAACTCATCTTTTAATATCTTCACTGAATCAATGGCAAAGAACCTTTGTGAGGAATCCCGAAAAGCTTCCATAATTCTTGATCTGATAAATAAGGTATCAAGTTTAATTTCTTTCGTACTGTCCTCGTTAGTCACGTAAGATGTATCAACCTGAATAAACAAAGGATTGACATCAATTAATGAGTAACCGCGTTCCCGGTAATCCTCAAGATGTTCGCCGTAAATCTCCGAATTATTTTTAAGATTTAACAACCGTACATTGCTGAAAGCAAAAGTTATTTTTGAGTTACGAAAATGTTCAAGCGAATCAGCAATAATCTGATTATCAGAATCCATTATAAAAACATCACCGGTTGCCACTGCCCTGTTCTGCTTTTGAAAATATGTAAGTTCATTTGATGTTAATGTTGTTGTGGTATCGTATAATTTTACTTTGGATTCAAAAAAAGCGCGATCTTCATCAAAATAATATTCGCCGCTATCGGCAGTTAAAATAACTTTCTTATCATCTAGATAAACACCTGCATTACTTCGGGTTTTACTAAGGTTTCCATAATAAAATCCATGGGGAGTTTTAATTGTTAAAGTATCTTTCCTGGCAATCACATTCCCGATTAATTCAGCTTCATTTCTGGAAATATAATGGATAGCTTTATCACAATTAATTATTACATCACCTTGCATTATTCTTACATTTCCAAAAACTTCACGTGTAGATTCGCCGTTAACCATTTTACCGACAAGAGAATCGCCAATGACAGTTATCAGTTTATTTTCCTGAGACAGCAAAAACGAGGCAGCAGATAATACTATTAATGCAACATAACTTATTTTCATTTTATGGTATCCGCTCTTGAAACATAAGTTATATTATAGATTACGTAGTTAGTAAGGCTCTGGTCGGACTCAAATCCATATCCCTCAATTTTTTCCTGAGGTGATATTACAGTAACAAATTTATCAGAAACAATTTTTTTATCTTTATTTCTCCACATCATTTCATCGGTTCTTATTGTGATGCTATCGCTGAAAACAACTACACTATCCATAGCATAAAGATTATTTGTTGTTTCATCAACTCTGCCTCTTTTTGATGTTAAAGTTGTGGTGTGAATTTCCTGCGGATTAAAAAAATCCACTTTGATATTTTGATCGAGAAATGTTTCTCTTTTATCATCATACTTTTGAAAATGACCGGCCCAAAGCATTGCTTTTGTTTTACCTGAGTCTGAAAAAGTAACAACAGAATTCCAGCTTTCCTGTGAGGGTAATTCATCGATTCTCAAATTTGCATCAATTGAAGGTTTAACTCTTTTTGTTGAGCAGTTAGGGAAAAGTAAAAGTATTGATAAAATAAGAACAAGTAATTTCATCTGCTTTGCAATCCAAGATTAATTAAATCATGCAAATGAATAATACCAACAGGCTGGTTTGAATCATTAGTGATGACAAGACTGGTAATTTTAAAATTTTCCATTTGCTGCAGTGCAAATGAAGCAAGATAATCTTCCTTTAAAACTTTCGGGTTTGAAGTCATAACATCTTTAGCATAGAGACCGCTTATATTTAAAGTTTTTTCAAGCAGTCTTCTTAGATCGCCATCGGTTATTATTCCCGCAAGTTTTTCATCTTCATCTAAAACGCAGGTAGTTCCAAGTCTTTTACTGGTGATTTCAAAAATTACATCTTTGATTGAAGTATCCTTGTTTACCTTTGGGATCCTATCACCGGTTATCATTACTTCTTTAATCTTTAAGGATAATCTTTTACCCAGACTTCCACCCGGATGGAGAAAAGCAAAATCTTTGGCTGTAAAATTTCGTTTCTTCAGAAGCGAAACTGCCAGTGCATCACCAAGAACCAAAGTAGCAGTTGTTGAGGCGGTTGGTGCAAGATCGTAAGGACAGGCTTCTTCTTTAACACCAATATTTAAGAAAATATCACACTCACGAGAAAGTTTGGATTCTTTATTACCGCTCATTGCTATAAGTTTTACATTTAATCTTTTTAACATTGGCAGCAGGTTTGCAATTTCTTCCGTCATTCCGCTTTTAGAAATCAGTATTACAACATCTTCACCTCTGACCATGCCAAGATCACCGTGCAGAGCATCGGTTGGATGAAGATAAATAGCGGCTGTTCCGGTCGAGTTTAAGGTAGCAACTATTTTACGGGCAATCAATCCAGATTTGCCCATTCCGGTTAAAACAACTCTGCCTTTGGAAGCAAAAATAGTCTCAACTGCTTTTACAAAATCTTCATTTATGCTGTTCTGAAGATCAGCAATTGCTGAAGTTTCAATTCTGATTACTTCTTTTCCGTTATTAATTATTTCATTCAAAATAAATTTCCTTCAGATCAATTATAATTTTTAGTAATACGATCTATCTCTTTTAATTCTGATAATAACTTATAAAGCTCAGACAGTGGTAACTGGCTTGCTGCATCACTTAATGCATTTTTTGGGTCCGGATGAACTTCAAGAAAAAGTGCATCAATACCAACAGCCATGGCAGCACGTGCCAGCGGTTTTATAAATGCAGGCTGTCCGCCACTAATCAAATCTTTACTTGGAAGTTGTACTGCGTGAGTTGCATCCATAACAACAGGGTAACCCAACTCTCTCATAATGACAAGTGAACGCATATCAACAACAAGATTATGATAACCAAATGTAGTTCCTCGTTCTGTAAGTAATATTTTGCTGTTACCGGTTGATGCAACTTTATCAGCGGCATGCTTCATATCTTCGGGGGCAAGGAACTGTCCCTTTTTAATATTAACAACTTTCCCTGATTTTCCCGCTGCTATCAATAAATCCGTTTGGCGTGATAAGAAAGCAGGAATCTGTAAAATATCAACAGCATCTATAACCATATCCACATCGGATTCTGTATGAATATCCGTAACCACTGATAAATTTAATTGTTCTCTAACTTTTTTTAGGATGGCAATTGATTCTTTATCACCTAATCCAGTAAAAGATTTCAGATTAGTTCTATTAGCCTTTTTAAAACTCGATTTAAAAATAAAAGGGATATCTAATTCAGCTGCAATTTTTTTAATTGCAATGGCAGTTTCAAATATCATCTTTTCATTTTCAACAACACAGGGTCCGGCAATTAGTACAAAAGGATTGTTATCGCCGATTATTATTTGATTAATTTTTACTGACATAAAATATTATTGTTTCTTAAATTTAATTAAACTTTTTCAATATCTTCTTTAGAGAGCAACTTATGACTTTCAAACACAGTTAAGATAGTTATAGAATTCTTTTTTATCGTGTAAACAGTTCTAAAATTCTTGTATATAATTTCTCTAATTCGATCAATGGATAATTCAGGAACGATTCTTCCCTTTTTTGGGAACTTACCAAGATCTTTTGTTAATGAAATTAATTTCTCAGTTAATTGAATTGCTGCTTCCGGATTATCCGCAGAAATAAAATCCTCGATTTGTTGAAGATTTATCATTGCTTCTTTTGTCCAGCTAATTTTCATTATGATTTACTGGCTCTGTACTTTTTTAATTTACTTTTTAATTGTGCAGTTGTTAGTAAATCGCCATTCTCAGAATCGGCTAATCCTCTGGAAATTGATTCGATAAACATTTTAGTATCATTCAAAGAATCATATTCAGTTGGAGAAACTAAAACACCGGCAGGTTTACCATTTTGTGTAATAACCAGAGAGTGCTTTCTAACCTGGATATCTTTTAAATATTTAGCTAATCCAGATTTGAACTGCCCAACCGGAATTATATCATTTGTGACGGAAATATTTTTCATTATTAAGTCCTGTATTAATGTCTAAATTACAGCCTTAATTTAGTTCTATATTAAGACAATATCAATCCAGTATTCTAACCAACTTTGTTAAATAATAAGAGCAATTTGAAATTTTCTTTATTTGACTATCATATGCTTTTACTTTCAAACAAAAATAAGAATTTATTCTTACCGTTTAAAGAAGAGAAATGGCATTAAGTATCTGAAACCTTATTAAAGATTCTAATCCATACATTCCTTTCGCCGATCAAACATTTTATCTTGGATTTTTAGCCTTATTGTGCTATAATCGAATCAACTTTTTATCCGATTAATAACAAAAGAATTAATAAATGAAACTTAAAAACATTTTACTGATTCACATATTTTTTATTTCTATTTTATCAGCGCAGCCATTACCTACCCTTAGCTCATCAGAAATTAAATTAGCTTTAAAAAAGTTAGATGTATTAGGCAGCGTTTTGTACATTGCCGCACATCCGGATGATGAGAATACTGCTGCGATAGCGTACTTTGCTAAAGGCAAACTTTTAAGAACCGGATATTTATCAATTACACGAGGCGACGGAGGTCAGAATTTAATAGGCACCGAACAATCAGAACAACTCGGAGCACTGCGGACACAGGAATTACTTGAAGCCAGAAAACGTGACGGCGGTGAACAATTTTTTACAAGTGCCATTGATTTTGGTTTTACCAAATCTCCGGAAGAAACTTTTGAATTTTGGGACAAGGAAAAAATTTTAAGTGAGGTTGTCTGGGTTATTAGAAAATTCAGACCCGATATAATTATTACAAGATTTCCCCCGACCGGTCAAGGCGGGCATGGACATCATACGGCTTCTGCAATTTTAGCTTTAGAAGCTTTTGATTTAGCAAACGATCCGAATGCTTTTTCTGAACAATTAGAATTTGTAAAACCCTGGAAGCCAAAAAGAATATTCTGGAATGCCTGGCTTCCGGCAATTCAAAATTCAAATATTGAACTTTCAAAAGTGCCATCGTTAAATCTGGGCGACTTTAACTCACTGCTCGGTAAATCTTATACAGAAATTTCTGCATTAAGCAGATCGATGCATAAAAGTCAGGGATTCGGCTCATCAGGAATAAGGAATAACACACTTAATTATTTTTTGCTGCAGAAAGGTGATCCGGTACAAAATGATTTATTTGAAGGTATCGATTTAAGTTGGAACCGAGTTGAGGGCGGAAATGAAATTCATACTCTTATCGAAAATACTCTTAAAAATTTTAATGCTGATAAGCCTTCCGCAGGCCTTGATAATTTATTTAAGATATATGAAAAGATATCTAATTTAAAAGATGATTACTGGAAGCAGGTGAAATTAAAAGAGATCACTGAATTAATTCGCTCTTGCGCAGGTATTTGGATTGAAGCAATTGCAGATAATGAATTTGTCTCGATAGGTGATACTTTAAAAGTAAAATCAGCAATTGTAAACAGAAGTGATATTGATTTATCACTACTGAAAGTAAGTATTAAAAATTACAACGATTTAAAAATAAATAATGTTTTGCTTACTAAGGGGGAATTGAATTCTTTTGAATTTAATTTTTTAATTCCTCAAAACACACCCATTTCTCAACCATACTGGCTAAAGAATGAGCACTCTGCCGGTATGTTTAATATTACTGATCAGCAATTAATTGGTTTAGCAGAAGAGCAGCCTAAATTTATCTGTGATTTCACGGTCAGTTATAAAAATAAACCTATAACATTATCTGTTCCTGTTTTTTACAGAATAACCGATCCGGTTGATGGTGAGTTATATAAATCCATTGTTATTGCACCGCCGGTTACAATAAATATTGAAAGGAATATATATTACTTTAGCAGTGATACCGAAAAAGAAATTAAAGTAACTATTCAAGCATTTAAAGATTCCACTTCAGGTAAAATATTTCTGGATGTGAATAATGGATGGACAGTAACACCAAATAGTATTGATTTCAAATTTCAAAAAAGAAATCAAAAAAAAGATTTTTATGTTAAACTTTTCCCTTCAAAAAATAATTCGGGATCTGAGTTATCTATAAAAGCTTCTGTAGATAATAAAACTTATTCACAAAGTTTGACAAGAATTGAATACAAGCATATTCTACCTCAGACTATTTTTTATGAAACCAAATCGAAACTTGAGTTGTTTAATTTTGATAAGGATGGTGTAAAGAAAATCGGATACATTGTGGGTTCCGGAGATAAAATACCTGAATTTCTTTCTGATCTTGGATATGATATAACTTTGATGGATGACAAGCATTTCAGTTCAAATAATCTCGATCAGTTTGATGTAATTATAACCGGAATTCGTGCTTATAACACTAGAGAGAATCTTGCTGCATTTCAGAGAGAATTAAATAAATATGTTGACCAAGGCGGTACACTAATTTCGCTTTACAATACTACCGGAGATCTGGTTATTGAACCGGGTGTTTTACCACTTAAGTTATCACGTAATCGTGTAACTGATGAAAATTCAAAAGTAGAAATTCTAAAGAGTGATCATCAGATCTTTAATAAACCATTTAAAATTACCGGTGAAGATTTTAATGGCTGGATACAGGAACGTGGATTATACTTTCCAAATGAATGGGATAAAAATTATACTGCTCTTCTTTCAATGAATGATAAGGGTGAAGAAGCTCAAACGGGTTCATTACTGGTTACAAAATATGGTAAAGGAACTTTTGTGTACACTGGATTATCTTTCTTTAGAGAAATTCCTGCCGGAGTTGAAGGGGCAATAAAATTATTTATTAATTTACTTTATTCAGGTAAATAGTTGAAAGATAATCATCAAAATAAAATTGAAGACAAACCACCATTTCTCGGTTCGTGGAATAAAATATATTTAATTGTCCTAAGTGAGTTAATAGTACTGATTACACTATTCTATATCTTCACAAAGGCATTCAGTTGAGCACGATAGACTGGATAGTCATGTGCGGTTTTACGGGATTCATAGTATTCTATGGAGCATGGAAAACCCGTAAAACCAAAGATGTGGATGACTATCTACGAACCGGTAAAAGCAGTTCCTGGTGGGTAGTTGCGTTATCGATTATGGCTACTCAGGCAAGTGCAATCACTTTTCTTTCAACCCCGGGACAAGCGTATGTGGATGGGATGCGTTTTGTGCAATTTTATTTGGGATTGCCAATTGCAATGATTATGCTTTCAATTACTGCTGTTCCAATTTACAGCAAACTTAATGTATATACCGCTTATGAGTATTTAGAAAAAAGATTTGATCTTAAAAACCGAGTGCTTGGCAGTGTTTTATTTCTTAGTCAGCGCGGACTAGCAGCCGGGTTTACAATTTATGCACCTGCATTGATCCTATCTGTAATCCTCGGATGGGAGTTAAATATCACAATAATAATTATTGGCGTGATGGTAATTATTTACACTTCAATTGGCGGAACGAATGCAGTAAACAAAACACATATTCTGCAAATGATAATTATTACAACAGGAATGTTCGCGGCTTTTTTTATGATTTATCTTTTACTGCCAAAAGATATTTCTGTAATTGATGCAGCATACATAGCCGGAAAGATGGGCAAATTAAATGCAATCGATTTTTCATTTAATCTTAACGACCGCTACACCTTCTGGTCCGGAATAATCGGCGGAACATTTTTAATGTTAAGTTACTTCGGTACTGATCAATCGCAGGTTGCAAGATACATAGCTGCTAAAAATATTACTCAAAGTAGAATGGGATTACTTGTAAATGGTCTGGTTAAAATTCCGATGCAGTTTATTATTTTATTTATTGGTGCAATGGTTTTTGTCTTTTTCCAATTTGTAACTCCCCCGCTATTTTTTAATCCCGTTGAAACCCAAAAAGTCAAATCTGGTTCATACTCAAATGAATATGCACAACTGGAAAATGAATTTGAGATATTGCAAAATCATAAAAGAGAGAAACTGCGTGCGATGCTCAATGAGAATTCAAGTTCAAGTTCTTCTTACAATATTATCGAAAAGCATGTTAGTGTCATTTCGGAAGAGCCTGCCTTGCCGTCAGGCAGGTCCTCGAGTGAGAAATCTTTAACAAATACTATACTCAAGATTTCTCCCTCCGGTCGAAATGACAATCACAATTACTTGGAAACATCTGAGCTACAGTCTAGTTCAGGTTTAGGACATAGTGCAATTACAGATGTCAATAAAGAATTGAAAAAGATTTCAGACAGAGAGCTAGAAATAAGAGCTAATGCAATTGAGATAATTAAAAAAAATAATCCTGCTGCAGATACGAATGATACCAACTATATATTTATCACGTATATCGTTAACTATCTTCCTGTAGGATTAATAGGATTGTTATTAGCTGCTATAATAGCCGCTTCAATGTCATCTACATCTGCTGAATTGAATTCTTTAGCCTCAACATCACTAATTGATATTTACAAAAGACTAATTAATAAAAATGCAACAGATACTCATTATCTTAAATTTTCTAAGTATGCAACTGCAGGCTGGGGAATTTATGCCATTGCATTTGCACTTTTAGCAAGTGAACTGGGTTCACTTATTGAAGCTGTAAATATTTTAGGATCGCTGGTGTATGGTACAATACTCGGGATATTTCTTGTTGCATTTTATACTAAAAAGATTTCAGGAAATTCTGTTTTTATTAGTGCAATAATTGCTGAGGCAGTTGTGCTTTATTGTTTCCTATTTACCGGCATTCCGTTTTTATGGTATAATGTAATCGGATGTTTAATTGTGCTTATCCTCAGTGCCGGGATTAATCAAATTCCTAACCGCAAATTAAAAGCAGCAACATAGCACACAAAAATATTTCGTAAAGTTTCGTGTTTTATTGATTTTGCGGCATTGTGATTAAAGTTAAAAAGGATAAGAAATACAATTGCCACAAAAACACAAAGGCTCTAAAAAAGCACTAAATATTATTTCACTACTTATTTGTTAAAAGTCTTATCATTATTTTTTCATCGTCAAGATTTATTATTATGGCAAACGATAGAAAAATTCAAATAATAAAAGCCGCTGCTAAAAGATTCGCAAGGCACGGTTTAAACAAAACTACATTAGATGAAGTTGCAAGAGATATCCGCATCGGGAAGGCAACGATTTATCATTACTTTGCTTCAAAAGATGATCTTTATTTTTCAGCGTTAAAATGGGAGTGTGATTTATTTTTAGAACAGGTAAAAATTATTTTTGAAAGTGAATCAAATCCGATCACAAAAAAGCTGGCAAGTTATTCCACGTTAAAAGAATCAGTTTCAGAAAATAATAAACTTATATACGAGGCTTTGTTATCCTATTTTCAGGAAAAATTTTTTGATAAAGAAAAAGAAATTCTTAATGATTTATTTAATAAAGAAACAAAATTGAGTAAACAATTTCTTACAAAGTACTTCTCTCAGAAAATTAAAAAGATTAGTTCAACACTTCCGAATTTTATTGTAATTAACAGCTGGGGAATGTTGTTTGGAAACAAATTAAATATGATCATTGATCCAACGAGACCGGCTAATAC
>JACZKY010048698.1_pt1 | contig 12531 bp, 8 predicted proteins | sample 8237611 | NCBI WGS metagenome assembly JACZKY01 (sample SAMN16148055, study PRJNA663545) | marine sediment metagenome | biome: sediments and biomass from bioreactor inoculated with such sediments; feature: coastal sediments; material: methane- and iron-fed bioreactor; isolation source: Bothnian...
TGCAGGTCACCGAGCAGGTGTGGCAACCGATGCATTTGTCCAGATTTAGGACCATCCCGATCTGTGCGCGTACTTTCATTGGATGCTCCCTCGCTTCAGGCCGCAGTGACGGCCGGGGTCGCGGACTGGGCCGGCTCTTCGAGCCAGTCGACCTTGGCCATCTTGCGCACCACGACGAACTCGTCGCGGTTGGTGCCGATGGTGCCGTAGTAGTTGAACCCGTAGCTCAGCTGCGCGTAGCCGCCGATCATGTGGGTGGGCTTGAGCACCGCCCTGGTCACCGAGTTGTGGATTCCGCCGCGGGTGCCGGTGATCTCCGAGCCCGGGGTGTTGATGGTCTTCTCCTGGGCGTGGTACATCATCACCATCCCCGGCTTGACCCGCTGTGAGACCACCGCGCGGGCAGCGATCGCGCCGTTGGTGTTGAACACCTCGATCCAGTCGTTGTCGACGATCCCGCCGCTGCGGGCGTCATCCTCGGACAGCCAGACAATCGGCCCGCCGCGACCCAGCGTCAGCATCATCGCGTTGTCGGTATAGGTGGAGTGGATCCCCCACTTCTGGTGCGGCGTGATGAAGTTGAGCACCAACTCGGTGTTGCCGTTGGGCTTCTTGTCCCTGACGTCGTCGATGGTCTTGAGATCGACCGGCGGGCGGTAGACCACCAGGGTCTCGCCGAAGGCGCGCATCCACGGATGGTCCTGGTAGAACTGCTGGCGTCCCGACAGGGTGCGCCAGGGAATCAGCTCGTGGACGTTGGTGTAGCCGGCGGTATACGACACTCTCTCGCTCTCGAGACCGGACCACGTTGGCGAGCTGATGATCTTGCGCGGTTGTGCCTGGATGTCGCGGAAGCGGATCTTCTCGTCCTCGCGCGGGCGCGCCAGGTGCGCGTGCTCGCGGCCGGTCACCTTGGAGAGCGCCTCCCAGGCCTTGACCGCGACGTGCCCATTGGTTTCGGGGGCGAGCATCAGCACCACCTCGGCAGCATCGATGTCGCTCTCGATCCGCGGCATTCCCTGGGTTACACCCTCGGCGGTGACGGTGCCGTTCAACTGCCCCAGCGCCGCGATCTCGTCGTCGGTATTCCAGCCGATCCCCTTGCCGCCGTTGCCGAGCTTGGCCATCAGGGGCCCCAGCGCGGTGAAGCGCTTGAAGGTGTTGGGATAGTCACGCTCGACCACGGTGATCTGCGGCGCGGTCTTGCCTGGTATCAGCTCGACCTCGCCGCGCTTCCAGTCCTTGACATCCAGCGGCTGCGCCAATTCGGCCGGAGTGTCGTGCATCAGCGGGGTCATAACGACTTCCTGTTCGACCCCGAGGTGCCCGACGCATACTTCGGAGAACTTCTGCGCGAAGCCCTTGTAGATCTCCCAGTCGGAGCGCGCTTCCCACGCCGGATCGACCGCGGTCGACAGGGGGTGGATGAACGGATGCATGTCCGAGGTGTTGAGATCGTTCTTCTCGTACCAGGTCGCGGTCGGCAGCACGATGTCCGAGTACAGGCAGGTGGTGCTCATCCGGAAATCAATTGTCACCAGCAGGTCGAGCTTGCCCTCGGGGGCCCGCTCGTGCCACTGGACTTCCTGGGGCTTGGCATCCTCGGAGCCGAGGTCCTTGCCCTGGACGCCGTGGGTGGTGCCCAGCAGGTGCTTGAGGAAGTATTCGTGGCCCTTGCCCGACGAGCCCAGCAGGTTGGAGCGCCAGACGAAGAGGTTGCGCGGCCAGTTGTTGGGATGATCGGGGTCTTCGCACGACATCCGCAGCGACCCGTCCTTGAGCGAGTTGACCACGTGCTGCTTGGCGTCGATCCCGGCGGAGCGCGCGTCGCGCACGACCTGCAGCGGATTGGTCTGCAGCTGCGGCGCCGACGGCAGCCAGCCCATGCGCTCGGCGCGCACGTTGTAGTCGATCATGCTGCCCTGATAGGCCTCGCGATCGGCGAGCGGCGAGAGCACCTCGCCCATCGTCAACTTCTCGTAGCGCCACTGATCGGTATGGGCGTAGAAGAACGAGGTCGAGTTCTGCTGGCGCGGCGGGCGGATCCAGTCGAGCGCGAACGCCAACGCCGTCCAGCCGGTCTGCGGCCGCAGCTTCTCCTGACCCACGTAGTGCGCCCAACCACCGCCGGATTTGCCGATGCAGCCGCACAGCATCAGCATGTTGATGATGCCGCGGTAGCCCATGTCGCTGTGATACCAGTGGTTCATGCCGGCGCCGATGATGATCATCGACTTGCCTTCGGTCTTGTTGGCGTTGTCGGCGAACTGGCGCGCGACGGCGATCACCTGTTCCCGCGGCACGCCGGTGATCGGCTCCTGCCAGGCGGGCGTGTAGGGGCTGTCGGCGTCGTAGCTGGCCGCGGTATCGTCGCCGCCTATGCCGCGGTCGATGCCATAGTTGGCCGCCAGCAGGTCGAACACGGTGGCGACCATCACTTCGCCGCCGCCTTCTCCAAGGCTCAGGCGGCGCACCGGCACGGAGCGCAGCAGCACGTCCGTCTTCAGGTTGTTGGGGAAATGCTCGGTGACGATTCCGCCGAAGTACGGGAACGCCACGCGCGACACCTCGTGCTCGTCGGCCAGCAGCGTCAGCATCATCCTGGCGTCGGAGCCGTCGCGGGCGTCGCGCGCCTCGAGGTTCCACTTGCCGGTGTCGTCCCGGCCGGCCGCGCCCCAGCGGAACCCGATCGAACCGTTGGGCAGGGTAATCCGGCCCTGCTCGTCGAAGCCGACCGTCTTCCAGTCGGGGTTGTTGGCCTGGCCCAGCGCATCACCGAAGTCCGACGCACGCAGGTAACGGTCGGGAACCAGCGCCCTGCCGCCTGGGGTGTCCTGCTCGCGCAAGGTGACCAGCATCGGCAAGTCAGTGTAGCGGCGGGCGTATTCGTCGAAGTAGGCGCTCGGTTTGGGTCCGAAATAGAACTCCTTGAGGATTACGTGGCCCATGGCCATCGCAACCGCCGCGTCGGTGCCCTGCCTGGGATGCAGCCACAGGTCGGCGAGCTTGGCGACTTCCGAGTAATCCGGGCACACCGCGACGGTCTTCGCCCCCTTGTAGCGCACCTCGGTGAAGAAATGGGCATCGGGGGTGCGGGTCTGGGGCACGTTGGAGCCCCAGGCGATCAGGAAGGTCGAGTTGTACCAGTCGGCCGACTCGGGCACGTCGGTCTGCTCGCCCCAGGTCTGCGGCGAGGCCGGCGGGAGGTCGCAGTACCAGTCGTAGAAACTCATCGACACACCGCCCAGCAGGCTCAGGTAGCGGCTGCCGGCTGCGTAAGAGACCATCGACATCGCCGGTATCGGCGAGAAGCCGATCAATCGGTCGGGGCCGTACTTCTTGATGGTGTAGGCATTGGCCGCGGCCACGATCGTGTTCACTTCGTCCCAGTTCGAGCGCACGAAACCACCCAGCCCGCGCCGGCTCTGGTAATCGCGCCGCTTGGCGTCGTCCCCGACCACCGCCGCCCAGGCATCGACCGGATCAAGACTCTGGCGCGCCTCGCGCCAGTGCTTGAGCAGGCGGGCGCGCACCAGCGGGTACTTGACCCGGTTGGCGCTGTACAGGTACCAGCTGTAGCTGGCGCCCCGCGAGCAGCCGCGCGGCTCGTGGTTGGGCATATCCGGCCGGGTGCGCGGGTAGTCGGTCTGCTGCGTTTCCCAGGTGACGATCCCGCCCTTGACGTAGACCTTCCACGAGCACGAACCGGTGCAGTTGACGCCGTGGGTCGAGCGCACGATCTTGTCGTGCTGCCAGCGCGCGCGATAGGAATCTTCCCAGGTGCGGTCCTCGCCGGTGGTCACGCCGTGGCCACTGGAGAAGGATTCCTTGGGTTGGGCGAAGAAGGTCAGGCGATCGAGGAAATGGCTCATTGCAACTCTCCGACTCTTGTTTGCGCACTCAACAGGGCATAGAGGCATCGCGACGGCTGTAATACCACCAAGTCAGCGCGACGCATGTTACGTAGAACACGACGAAGGTATAGAGCGCCGCCTCGGGGCCGCCGGTCAGGGCGATCGAGGTGCCGTAGCTCTTGGGGATGAAGAATCCGCCATAGGCGCCGACCGCCGAGGAGAAACCGAGTGCGGCGGCGGCCTCCTTATTGGCGTCGCGCACTGCTGTCGCTTGCGCCGTTGCGTCCTTGCCGTGTGCTTCGCGCTGGCGTTCGGTGAGAAAGATCACCGGGATCATCCGGAACGTCGACCCGTTGCCCACGCCGGTCGCGGCAAAGAGCACCAGGAAGCAGACGAGGAAACCGTGGAAATTGCCGCCCGTCCCATTGGTGGGCAGGAAGAACAATACCGCCAGCACGCCCGCGATCATCACCATGAAGGTCCAGAAGGTCACACGGGCGCCGCCGAGCTGGTCGGAGAGCCAGCCGCCGGCCGGGCGGACAGCCGCACCCACCAGCGGTCCGAGCCAGGCGTAGTGCAGCGCGTCGACGCCGACGAACTGGCTCTTGACCAGCAGCGGGAAGCCGGCCGAGTAGCCTATGAATGAACCGAAGGTGCCGAGATAGAGCCAGCACATCAGCCAGTTATGCTTGCGCAGGAAGATCACCGCCTGGTCGGCAAATGAAGCCTTGGCATCAGCCAGATCATTCATGCCGAACCAGGCTGCGATCGACGAGGCGATGATGAACGGCACCCAGATGAAGCCGGCATTCTGCAGCCACATTGGCGCCTGCTGGCCCGCCCTGGTGATCATCTGGGGCTCGCCACCCCAGGCGCCAAAGATGCCGGCGGTGATGGTCAGAGGAACGACCAGTTGCACGATCGACACCCCGAGATTTCCGAGTCCGGCGTTGAGGCCGAGCGCGGTGCCTTTCCGGGCTTTGGGGTAGAAGAAGTTGATGTTGGCCATCGACGAGGCGAAGTTGCCGCCACCGAAGCCGCACAGCAGCGCCAGGATCACAAAGACTTCGTAGGCGGTGCTTGAGTCCTGCACCGCGAAGCCGATCCCGATCGCTGGCAGCACCAATGAAGCTGTCGAGACCGCCGTCCAGCGCCGCCCCCCGAAGATCGGCACCGCGAACGAATAGAAGATTCGCAGCGTGGCGCCGCAAAGTGAGGGCAGCGCCGCGAGCCAGAAGAGCTGGTTGGTGGAGAACCTGAAGCCCACCGCAGGCAGGTTTACCACCACCACCGACCACACCATCCAGACAATGAACGCGAGCGTAAGCGCCGGGACCGAAATTCTGAGGTTACGGCGGGCGATCGCACGGCCCTCCCGTTCCCAGTAGTTCTCGTCCTCGGGGCTCCAGTCTTGAATCAGGTGCTTGCTCAAGGCAACTTACCTTGTTTCCAGAATCGTGATCGGGACCGACGCGCTCGTAGGCGCCAGCTGCGCCAGGACTCTTACTCTAGGGCAGTTGCGTCGCGGGCGACATTGCCCGGTAGTAGCACTCGAAGGCGGCAGAAGAACGATGGTGGGTACTTCAATCGTCCAGAAGGAGTAGCCCTTCGCCCCTAGTCGATTCCATGCTCGACCGCGTAGACGGCCGCCTGCACTCTTGAGCTGAGGTTGAGTTTGCGCAGGATGTGCTGGACATGGACCTTGACGGTTGTCTCGGCGATGTCCAGCTTGCGCGCTATCACCTTGTTGCTCGAACCGGAGGCGATTTCGCGCAAGATCTCACGTTCGCGCCCGGAAAGCGACTCGTCTCGTTGCCCGGTTATCGCGGCGCCGGGCGCGGTGCGCGCCGCGCGCAGCGCGCTCACCAGCTTATGGGTCATCTCGGGCGAAACCACGGCTTCGCCGCCGAGCAAGCGCCGTATCGAATCCACCAGCACGTCGCTCTCGACGGTCTTGAGCAGATATCCGGCCGCACCCGCCGTGAGCGCGCGCGCCAGATCGTCTTCATCCTCGCTGACGGTCAGCACGATGATGCAGGCCGCCGGCGCTGCCTCGTGGATCCCCGCGATGGCGTCAATCCCCCGGACGCCAGGCATGTGGTTGTCGAGCAGTATCACGTCGGGCTGCAGTTCCGCCGCGCGGCGCTGCGCCTCGCCGGCGTCTGCTGCCTCGCCGACCACGGCAAACGTCGGTTCGCGCGCGAGCAGTGCCAGCAAGCCTCTACGAAACAGCGTGTGGTCATCGACCAGCAAGATTCGGATCACGCCAAGTGCCCTCCTTGTTCACTGCTGTTTCCCGCGCTCACCCCCTCCGGCGCCGTTCCCTTCGCCGACGCCAACTCTGACTGCGCTAGCGTCAGGATCACTTCCGTACCCTTGCCAAGCGTCGAGCGTACCTCGAGCGCGGCGCCGACGCGCTGCGCTCGCTCGCGCATGATGCGCAAGCCCACATGGGTTTCGTCGTCAGCGCCAGCGCCAAGCTCAAAACCCGAGCCATTGTCGCTCACTCGGAAGCGCCACACCGGCTCCTGCTCGACTTCGACCTTGACCCCGGTTGCGCCGGAATGCTTGCGAACATTCGACAGCGCCTCCTGAATAACGTGCAACACCTGAATCTGCACCTCGGGAGCCAGAGGCATTCCGTCGCCACCGATGGTCAGTGCGGCCTTGAGCGCTGTCTGGTGCTCGAACTTGGTGAGCGTGGCGCGAATCGCCTGCTCGATATCTTCCATATCGGTTCGGGTCCGAAAATGGATCAGCAGTTCGCGCACGTCGCCGTAACTCTCGCGCACCCCGGCGTCGATCTCATCCACAACCGCAGCGATGGCGGCAGCGCCACCTCCGGCAAGCGCGTCGCGCAACAGCTTGACCTGGATCTTGAGAAACGCGAGTGACTGCGCAATAGAGTCATGCAGCTCTTGCGCGAGCATCGTGCGCTCCTGGAAGACCGCAGCGTGGCGCGCCTCAGCCGCGAGGCGCAGATTCTCAATTGCCGCCGCGAGGTGGCTGGCGAGCGCCAGCAGCAGGCTGCTCTCCTCGGGCGTATGATCCCGCGGCTCACGATAAAACAGGTTGATCTCGCCGACCATCCGCTGGTGGGAGCGAACGGGCACGGAGATGACCGTGGCAAAACCGGCCCGCGCGCAATGGGTCTGTTGCGGCGGCGATTCCCCGCGCACCGGGATCACGCGCACCCCCGTCTCGGTCGCGCTCACCCCGCACCGGCATTGACCGACGTGCAGGCAGCGCGATTCCTCGACCATTGCCGGCGGCAGGCCCTCGCTGGCGAGCAATCTCAGTCGCTGATTCGACTCGTCCGACCAGCGTAGCGCCGCCGCATCCGCTCCCGCAATCCTCGTGATCCGGCGTGCGAAGCCGCGCGCAAGATCGGCGAGCGTGGATGCTTCAGCCACCAGCGAGGTGATCTCGTAGAGCGACTCCAGACGCCGCTTCTGCTGGGCCAGGCTGGCCGTCTTCTGGGCAACGCGTTCCTCGAGGTCACGATAGCTCGACTGCAGGGCTGCCGCCATCTCGTTGAAGCCGGTCGCCAGCACTCCAAACTCATCGTGGGATTCGATTTCGACCCGGGCGTCGAACTCGCTGTGCCTGATCCTCCCGGTCGCCGCCGTCAAACGGTTCAATGGCTCAAGCAGGAACAGGTGCAATGCGTACGCGGTTGTCACCGAGGTAACCACGACGAGCCCGAGCATGAACAATTGCACCCCATGGAGAATCGTCGTCCAGTACGACAGGTGAGTCTCGATCGATGCGACGAAACGATCGACGAGGGCGACGAACTCATCGGCTTCGCGCAAGCGCGTCGGGCCAGCCGCGCCAGGATCACTCTCCCAGGCCGGACGCAGTTCCACCCAGCGGGAGTTGACCCGTTCGAACGCATCACGGACCCTTGGATCCCAGGGAACGATCAGCGGGCGCGACGGGTCGCCGGCACGCAGGGTGCGCATATTCTCGTCAAAACGTGCGATCTGCCGAGTGAGCCCTTGCCGCTCACCGGTCTTGGCCAGCAGCACGATCCGGTAGCTGGCCATCCGCAGGCGCCCCGCCTCGTTGATCGCCGCTGCCCCGCCTTCAAGCTGCCAGCTAACCCACAACGTAAGCCCGATCGACGACAGCGCCGCGATGAGCAGCGCAACGCCGATCAGCGCGAGCTTGGCCGCAAGCGAATCGGGAACCTTCATCATGGGTTCTCATTCTAGTCCGAAGTCACGCCCCCCCGCCCCGGTATGGATCCTCAATATTCAGTGGTTTCAACAGGTTAGGTCGCAATCTTTCTTGGGCGGGCGGCGCAAACATCCACCTTTAAAGCGCTCCGAACCACCCCGCGCAGGCGACCCGGGCAACGCTCGCAGCCGGGTGCTCATACGGCCCCTCTACCTACTTAGTAGTAGGTGAAATCCTCAGATCCGTCACCCGCAACGCCGCACGGTCATTGGCGAAACACGCCTTGCCGGAAGTCCGGCACGACACGTCAGGGAGTGCTCCGGCGCAAAGTGAGTAGCACCAATGAAGCGGCGCTAATCCGTTGTTTTGTTCACTGAGTCGAAGTAGATTCGATCTGATCACAGCGGACGCAATGTCTGCTCGTCGGCGCCGGCCGCAAGAGCGTTTGGAAATAGGTTTTAGCCTCAGGGAGTGACAAGAGAATGAGAATGCTCATTTGCTATGACGGTTCAGCACTTTCCCGCTCTGCGATGGAGAAATCGATTGCCATTTTGGGGAGCGCGAAACCGGAAGTTATTCTGGTAACCGTTGTCGTGGAACCGGCTGACGCAAGCAGTTATGAAGAGGCGGCATTTGAGGAGCTACGCGCAAAGGGAGAGACGGACTTGAGGGCGGCGGCAGAATGGGTGGTTCAACAGGGTCTTGATGTGAACGTGATTTTGGCAGTCGGGATCAGCGATCCGCGCAAGATGCTGGTGGAGACCGTCAGGAAGACAAAGCCGGATGTCGTGGTGATTACAAGCCGCCCTCCCAAGGGAGGGGTGAGATTCGGCAAGGTCAATGTCAGCATCAGTGACTACTTGATCCACCATATTGACGATTGCCCGGTGTTGGTGATGCATTAGAAGAAATTGAAAAGGACTTGAGGATTGTTTCAGGTGTTTTCGAGGATATAGAGGGCTCCATGATGACCGGTTCAGGAAGAACAGACGAGAAGACTATGGGCTGGGCAGATTTGCTGGCCTTCGGCAGGGCTGAGATTGCCGCTCTGCACAAGACATGGATCGCATTCTTTATCACATTCTATGTCTGGTTCAACATGGCGCCGCTCGTATCTACGATTATCAAGGATACTGGCCTTACGCTGGAACAACTCAAGGTGCTTGCGATCTGCAACGTGGCATTGACAGTTCCGACAAGAGTTCTTATCGGCATGCTGTGCGACAGAATAGGGCCGCGAAAAACCTTTTGCATCGTGATGTGGTCGATGGCCTTTCCTTGTATTTGGTTCGCCTTTGCCACTTCCTATAAGGAAATGTTGATCTCGCGACTGATCCTGAGCGCGGTTGGCACCGGGTTCGTGGTGGGCATCGCCATGACGTCGCTCTGGTTCAAGCCGAGGGACGCAGGCTTCTCCCAGGGCGTTGAAGCGGGCCTCGGCAACTGGGGTTCATCCTTGGCCGCGATCACCATGCCAATCCTGGCGCTAACTGTGCTGGGTAGCTGGAGATGGGCAATCGCAACAAGCGGCATCGTGATGTTTCTATACGGCGTGTACTACTGGTTTGCCATTACCGATGGCCCCAAGGGATTTGTCAGACCTGTAGCCAGAAAGGCCCAGGCAATCGAAGTCTCCACATGGGGAGATCTAATTCTTGCGATTATTTGGACTATCCCTATCTGGGGTGTGCTTTCGCTTCTAGTCAGGATGGTGTCGACCAAGGGCTATGTCACTCCGGAGACGTCGTACTATTTATATGCGGTTGTAATAGCCGGGGTATTGTATCAAGTCTGGGGACTCATCAAGGTCAATGTCCCGATCCTGAAGAAAGGCGTGCCTGAAGACGACAGATACAGATTTACGCAAATAGGCACCCTTAATGCATCGTATGTCGTCACATTTGGCGCGGAACTCTCAGTTATTTCGATGCTTCCATATTTCTTCCAGAAGACATTCGAATTGAGTCCGGTGATGGCTGGCCTGTTCGGCTCGATGTTCGCGTTGCTGAACTTCTTCTCAAGGGCGCTCGGCGGCTATGTGTCGGACCGCACACCCACCAGGAAGCTCGCGCATATGATTTATCTAGGTGGCGTGACCGGCGGCTTTCTATTGATGGGCTTGATAACCTCTGAATGGCCATTGGCAGCGGCGGTTGTGGTCACGATGATTTGCGCCCTGTTTGTCACGGGCGGGTGCGGGACGACTTTTGCCCTGGTACCTTTTGTCAAGCGGCGCATCACCGGAAATGTGGCCGGTTACGCCGGAGCGTATGGCAATGTGGGGGCTGTCGTATTTACCTCGGCGTTCATATATTTGAGTGACCGCCAATTCTTCCTGATGATCGGCGGAGCCGCAGCTTTGACATTCGTATTCTGTTTCTTCTTTATGAAAGAGCCGGTCGGTGCATTCGCCAAGGAATATCATCTCTCGTCTGTCGACAAGGAAATGATAGCTGGGAGGAAGAATTGACGTGATAGGCAGCAGAATTTCGATTGATTTCTGGAAGTAACCGGGAGAGAGCCATGCTAGGCAAGGACAAACAACGCGGGTCAGTGGGCGCAAAGGGTGCCGCCAACCGCAGTTTCGACGATATCGCGGAGTGGAACGTCGAGGACGAGGCCTTCTGGGAAGCCAAGGGCAAGGGCATCGCCAACCGTAACCTGTGGATATCGATTCCCAACCTGCTGTGCGGGTTCGCCGTGTGGTTGATGTGGAGCATGATCACGGTGCAGATGCTCAACGCCGGGTTTCCCTTTAAACCGACTGAGCTGTTCACACTTTCAGCCATTGCCGGCCTGACCGGCGCGACCTTTCGCATTCCGTCGAGCTTCTTCATCCGGATCGCCGGCGGGCGCTACACCATCTTCTTCACCACCGCACTGTTGATGATTCCGGCAATCGGTACCGGCATCGCCTTGCAGGATAAGAACACGCCCCTGGCGATGTTCCAGTTCCTGGCTTTCCTGTCCGGCCTGGGCGGAGGCAACTTCGCCTCCTCCATGTCCAACATCAGCTTCTTCTTCCCGAAGCGCATGCAGGGCCTGGCCCTGGGGCTAAACGCCGGGTTGGGCAACTTCGGCGTGACCTCCATGCAGATTCTCATCCCGCTGGCGATGACCTTTGGCGTGTTCGGCGCGTTGGGCGGCGACCCGATAATCTTGACCAAGGACAGCGGTTGGATTTTGGGCAAGATCAAGGCGGGGACGCCTACCTTCATCCAAAATGCCGGCTTCATCTGGGCGGCAATCCTCATTCCCCTCGTGGCGGCCGCTTGGTTCGGGATGAACAACATCCGCACCCAGGAGGTGACTCCCAAGCCTGGTTCTCCGCTGGGCGCCATGTCCAAGATCACCGGCATGCTGCTTATCAGCGCCATCACTGCCGCTGCCGGCCTGTACGTGATCCTGCCAGCTCCGGCGGGCCTGGGCGCGCCCGATTGGGCCAAGTGGTTCGTTCTGCTTGGCATCCTGGCAGCCACGGTGTTCTTGATGAAGCAGATCCCCGGCGAGATCAAACCCAACCTCGAGCGCCAGTTCAAGATCTTCGGCAACAAGCACACCTGGGTGATGAGCATCATCTACACCATGACCTTCGGTAGCTTTATCGGCTATTCCGCTGGCTTCGCGCTGGCGATCGCGGTGATTTTCGGCTTCACGCACGTGATGGGACCCGACGGCGTGATGGTCCACGCCACCAACCCCAATGGACCCAGCGCCCTCGCGTATGCGTGGATGGGACCATTCATCGGCGCGCTGATTCGGCCTATCGGAGGTTGGGTTGCCGACAAGGTCGGCGGCGCCAAGGTGACTCAATTCACCACCATCGTGATGGTGGCCGCGGCCCTGGGCGTGGCCTACTACATGAAAGCGGCCTATCAGTCGGCCACCCCGGAACAGTATTTCATGCCGTTCTTCCTGCTGTTCCTGGTGCTGTTTGCGATGTCAGGCATTGGTAACGGTTCTACGTTCCGTACCATTTCGCAGGTGTTCTCCAAGGAGCAGGCCGGACCCGTCTTGGGTTGGACCTCTGCGGTAGCGGCCTATGGCGCGTTCGTCATTCCCCAGGTATTCGGCGAGCAGATCAAGGCCTCGACCCCAGAAAATGCCCTGTACGGCTTCGCCATTTTCTACGCGGTGTGCCTGGTGCTCAACTGGTGGTACTACCTGGGCCCCAAAGCCGAAATCAAGAACCCCTGAGATAAGTGCGCAGGAACGCCCCGATACCGTTCGGGGCGTCAATGCATGGTCAGGGGGTGTTGCATCAGCCCGTCAAAGCGGCCCAGGAAGGCATCGAGGTCGTCGGTGCTGGTTTCGCGGGCGATCAATTCCTCGACTTCGTGGCGAAAACGCTGCGCCATCGTGCCGCCAAGATACATTTCGCGCCGTTGCGCCTTGTCCATGATCTCGAAGCCGTCGCACTCGCCAGCGGCGTCCTGGAACTCGACGACACAATAGTGGGGGCTGTTGTAGATCATGTTCATGGCTGGCGTCCTGA
>JACZKY010076894.1_pt1 | contig 12527 bp, 5 predicted proteins | sample 8237611 | NCBI WGS metagenome assembly JACZKY01 (sample SAMN16148055, study PRJNA663545) | marine sediment metagenome | biome: sediments and biomass from bioreactor inoculated with such sediments; feature: coastal sediments; material: methane- and iron-fed bioreactor; isolation source: Bothnian...
CCGCCGGACGTATCCCGGGTGGCTTCTTCAAGCGCGAAGGGCGCCCCACCGAACGCGAGACCCTGATTGCGCGGATGATCGATCGTCCAGTGCGACCGCTGTTCCCGGAAGGCTTTTTCAATGAAGTGCAGGTGATGGTCACGGTGATGTCGAGCGACGTCGAGGTCAACAGTGACGTGCCCGGAATGATCGCCGCCTCGGCTGCGCTGGCACTCTCGGGAATTCCGTTCAATGGTCCGATCGGCGCCGCGAGGGTCGGCTACATCAACGGCGAATACGTGCTCAACCCGTTCACCGCTCAGTTGGCCGAGACCAAGATGGACCTGATCGTGGCAGGCACCGAAGCGGCCGTGCTGATGGTCGAGTCGGAGGCCAGCGAACTTTCGGAAGAGGTGATGCTCGGTGGCGTGGTTTACGGCCACGAACAGATGCAGGTAGTGATCAATGTGATCAACGAACTTGTTGAGATCGCCGGCAAACCGGAATGGGATTGGACGCCGACCCAGCGCGATGCGACGGTGGTCGCGCGGATCAACGAGCTTGCAGAAGCTGGAATGCGCGCCGCCTACGGACTGCGTGACAAACAGGAACGGGTCGCACGGCTCAAGGAAGTGGAGCATGCGGTCGCCGAGCAACTCGCCGCCGACGCTGCTGCTGGCGCAACCACGCCGCTTGAAAGCAACGTGGTCAACGACCTCCTGTTTGACCTCCAATACCGGATCGTCCGCGGCCAGATTCTCTCTGGCGAGCCGCGCATCGACGGTCGTGACACCCGCACCGTGCGGCCGATCTCAATCCGCACGGGGTTGCTGCCGCGCGCCCATGGTTCGGCGCTCTTCACCCGCGGTGAAACGCAGGCCATGGTCGCAGCCACGCTGGGTACCTCGCGCGACGAGCAGATCATCGATGCGGTGACCGGCGAGTATCGTGAACGCTTCATGCTCCACTACAACATGCCCCCCTACGCGACCGGCGAAACCGGGCGGATGTTCGGGCCCAAGCGTCGCGAGATCGGCCATGGCCGCCTGGCCAAGAGAGCGCTTGCCGCACTGTTGCCCACAGCCGAGGAATTCGCCTACACCATCCGGGTTGTTTCCGAGATCACGGAGTCGAATGGGTCGTCGTCGATGGCTTCGGTCTGCGGCGGCTGCCTGGCGCTGATGGACGCTGGCGTTCCGATCAAGGCTCACGTCGCTGGTATTGCGATGGGCCTGATCAAGGAAGGTGGCAAGTTCGCGGTGCTGAGCGACATTCTCGGTGACGAGGATCACCTCGGTGACATGGACTTCAAGGTTGCCGGAACCGAAGCCGGCATTACCGCCCTGCAGATGGACATCAAGATCCAGGGGATCACCAAGGAGATCATGCAGGTGGCGCTTGCCCAGGCCCGCGAGGGTCGGCTGCACATCATCGGCAAGATGAAGGAATCGATGGGCGGCGCGCGCGCCGAACTGTCGGACTTCGCGCCGCGGATGTACACCATGAAGATCAATCCCGAGCGGATCCGTGACGTCATCGGCAAGGGTGGCGCGACCATCCGCCAGATCACCGAGACCACCGGGACCCAAATCGACATCAAGGACGACGGCTCGATCACGATCGCCGCGGTTGACGGCAATGCCGCCAAACGTGCGCAAAAAATAATCGAAGACCTGACTGCCGAAGTCGAAATCGGACGGATTTACGACGGCACAGTCCTGAAGATCCTGGACTTCGGCGCGATCGTTCAGGTCATGCCCGGTCGTGACGGTCTGTTGCACGTTTCCCAGATCGCCAACGAGCGAGTCAACGCGGTGAGCGACTACCTCAAGGAAGGGCAGGCTGTGCGTGTCAAGGTCATCGAAGCCGATGACAAGGGCCGCCTGCGTCTGTCGGCAAAGGCCGCCGCTGCTGATGATGCAGCCGCCGGGGAAACCCCGGCCGAGTAAGGCACGATAGGGGTCGGATTATCCGGCCCCGGCAGCAAATGAACAGCCGGCGCGAGCCGGCTGTTTCTATTTTTCCAGCAGTCGCCAGCGATTGTCGCGTAGCGCGACCCGACCATCCTCGGACAGCTTTTCGAGGTGCGCCAGAAGTGAGCGTTGGGCAAGCTGGTGTAGTGCGACTGGTACGTCGTTGTAGGCGCGCGTTACCAGTTGTGCTATCTCGCAGGGCCCAGTCTCGGCCAGTGCGCGGATCACTTTCGCTTCGCGTCCCAGTCGGTGCGCGATCAGAGCGCGGATCGCCTGTGCCGGTTCGCCCAGAACCCAACCATGCGCCGGAAGAATGAACCTGGTCGGCAACTCGAGCAGCCGCTGAAGTGACGCAAGGTAGTCATTCATGTTCCCGTCTGGCGGGTCGATCACGACCGTCGAGCCATTGATGATGTGGTCGCCCGAGAAGAGCAGGTGATCCTCTTCGAGCATCAGGCAGATGTGTCCCGAGGCGTGTCCCGGGGTGTGCAGGGCACGTAACGTCGAGTCGCCAATGCGCAGGCAATCGCCATCATCGAGTCTGTTTTCAGGAAAGAAATTACGGTCGAAATGCTGCCCCGCGCCGGGCAGGCCGTGGATGACGCCGCCGCTGGTTGCCTGCAGGCGTGGGGCCCCTGGCCAATGATCGGGGTGGTCGTGTGTGCACACGATGTAGCGCAGCCGATCGCCCACCAAAGCGGCAATCCGGGCCACGTGCTCGGGATCATCCGGACCGGGATCGATTACGGCGAAGCCAGCGTCATGATCACCGACGATGTAGGTGTTGGTGCCGGGGCCAGTCATGATTCCCGGGTTTGGCGCAGTCAGGCGCCAAACGTGGCGCAGCAGGGGAACCGGCCTTTCATGTTGCCAGTCCAGTGAATGACTTCCTCCGCCATCCGGGGCTACGAGTTCAAGCTCGCCGAATGGCGGGTCGCTCTCGGCATACCGTGCCTCGGCGCCCTTGAGCGTTCCCGCCCGTGGGCACGATGCCGGCCACGTCGGACCGCCCGCCAATGTTGCCAGGATGTCATTGACGGTTCGATATTCGGCCAGCCCCCGCAAGGTGCGCACCGTCGGAAAGATCATCGCGAAATCGCGCCGGGAATGACGCTCAAGCGCTTCGTGCGGCGCAATCCACACTGGTTCGAACTGTTCGGTCTCGTCGGCCAGCGGCCGCTGTCCCTCCGGCATCCTGGCGACGAAGAAGTGGGTGTCAAATCGTCGCGGCAAGTCGCGGTCGGTGATCCAGCGACGCAGGTGCCATACCTGGTCGATCGCCAGGCGATAGCCGGCTGCCGCCAACTGGCTGGTGATGCCGGCATTGGGACTGCGTTCGAGCCGATCGACTGACGGTTGGGTGATCATGAGACCGCTGGAATCGTAGGCCAGCAAGATCCCCAGTTCTTCGAAAGCCTCGCGCAACGCGGCTACCGAAAATGCCTGCGTCTCGAGGTCCTGTCCGGGGCGCGCCGCTACCACCCGTAAGGTTTCGGGTGCGCTGTCTGCGGGATCGAGCGTGCCACCGGGGAATACGAACACGCCGGGGGCGAAGCTCGCCGTCAGTGAACGCCTGGTCATGAGCACTTCCGGGCCGGTAGCTGCGTCGCGCAGCAGCAGAATAGTTGCTGCCGGTCGGGGTGATGGAGGCTCTCGCCAAGCGTGAAGCTGTTTGTGTGGACGTGGCATTGTGACGCCAGATTGTGGTTTCAGGAGTTGGGCCCAGTATGATCCGATTGCGGCGGGGGAATGAACTCCTTGCTGCGGTCTGCAGCGCTGCCGTGGCGCCCGACCCCTGAACGAAAGCGCTGCGCGCCAACCGCTGCTTCTCCGGTGCTCAGGGTGGCTTGTCCCAACGTGAATTCGTTGGCGAGCGCTTCCTCGAGGCCCATCCCGAACTGCTCGTACGCCGAACGTCGATCGTTGCGCAGGCAGTGCTGCGGCATTCTTGCCAGTTCGTGGGCCAGTGCGATCGCCTCGGCGCGCCCCTGACCGTCCTCCACCACGCGGTTCGCCAGGCCGAATGAAAGTGCCTCAGCGGCATTGACAGCGCGCCCGGTGAGAATCAGGTCCAGAGCGCGCGACAATCCGATCAGGCGCGGCAGCCGTACCGTGCCGCCGTCGATCAGTGGCACTCCGAAACGGCGGCAGAATACCCCCAGGACAGCTGAACGCTCCACGATACGCAGATCGCACCACAGCGCGAGTTCCAAGCCTCCTGCCACTGCGAACCCCGATACGGCAGCGATCACCGGCTTGGACAGCAGCAGGCGCGAAGGACCCATTGGCGCGCTGCCCGTTGCCTCGAGTCGATTGCGCCGGGCTTCGTCGCCGAAGGCCTGGAGGTCAGCTCCGGCGCAGAAATGACCGTTGGCTCCGTGGAGTACCGCTACTTTGCTTCGATCATCGCGGTCAAACTCCGCAAAGGCTTCTGCCAATGCTTCAGCGGTCTCGCGATCGACGGCATTTCGTACGTCAGGTCGGGACAAGGTCACGATCGCGACGGCGCCCTCGTGCTCCACGCTCACGCCGTGGGGAACTACGCCTGACCTAAAGCTCAAGGCCTTGCTCCGCGCGCTTCAGCACCCAGTCGGGCGGCGCGAAACGCTCACCGTAGAGCGTCGCCAGTTCGTTGGCCCGGGCGACGAAACGCCGCACACCGACGTGATTTACGAACTGCACGGTTCCTCCGGTCCAGGCCGGAAATCCCCAGCCGAAGATCGACCCGATGTTGGCATCGCGATGGGACTCGACCACCCCTTCCTGCAGGCAACGCAAGGTCTCGACTGCCTGGGCATAGAGGAGCCGGTCACGGATGTCTGCCGTCGTCACGGACTGCTCCTCACTGACGAAAACTTCCAGCCCTTTCCAGAGCGATTTCCTGGCGTCGGCCGGATATTCGTAGAAGCCGGCTCCGTGGGCGCGGCCCGTGCGCTGAAACTCGTGAACCATCCTTTCGAGCACGGCGATTGCCGCCGGTGGAACCAGGCGATTTGTACCGCGCACCGGCGGCTCGACCACGCTGCCTTGCGCGGAGTCGATACCAGCAGCCTGCGCGCGTTCCAGTGCCACGTCTGCGAGTTCCTGGTGCAGCACGTCATCGGCAAGTTTCAGCGATACCTCGTCGAGCACCGCCAGTGGGCCAGTGGGCATTCCTGCCTGCTCACCAATATTCTCGATAAGTGCCGCCGGGACACCCTCGCCAAGCAGCGCCATACCCTCGTTGACGTAGGTGCCGAACACGCGGCTGGTATAGAAACCGCGGGCGTCATTGACGACGATGGGAATCTTGCCGATCTGAAGCACGAAGTCATAGGCCTGGGCCAGCGTCTGCTCGGAAGTCTCCCTGCCCTTGATGATCTCCACCAATTGCATTCGATCAACCGGTGAGAAGAAGTGCAGCCCGATGAATTGTCCAGGGCGTTTGCTCGCATTAGCCAGCCCAGTGATCGGCAGCGTGGAGGTGTTCGAGGCGAATACGGCGTTGGCTGGCATTGCCGATTCAACGGCGGCGATGACTTGCGCTTTTAGCTCGCGGTTCTCGAACACTGCCTCGATTGCCAGTTGGCAGTCAGTAAAACTTGCAAAGTCAGCCGTCGGGGTGATTCGAGCAAGAGTCGCCGACACTGTATCGGGGCTGGTTTTACCCTTGGCCAGGCGTTTGCTGAGCAGATTTTCCGAATATTGCTTGCCGTGTTCGGCTCTTTCCATTGAAGTATCAGCGAGCAGGCAGTTGACGCCACGCGATGCGCATGCCCAGGCGATGCCGGCACCCATCATTCCGGCACCAGCGATCCCGACCTTGGTAACTTTGCTACGCTCGATCAGCGGCGGTCGCCCAGCGCCAGCCTTGATCTCGTTCAATTGGAAGAAGAACGCCCCAATCATGTTCTTGGCTGCCTGGCCGCTGGCGACCCGCGTCATGTAACGCGACTCGATCCTCAGTGCAGTGTCGAAATCAACCTGAGCGCCTTCGACGGCGGCCGCCAGAATCGCAGCCGGCGCCGGGTAGTTACCGTGGATCTTTTGCGCCAGCATTGCCGCGGCCACGGGCAACATCGCGGCGACCGCGGGACTCGAAGGGGATCCGCCCGGTATGCGGGCCTTGGGAACGTCCCAGGGTTGCACCGGAACGGGAGTGGCAGCAATCCATGCCCGCGCCTGCGACATCATGTCGGGCACGTCGATGGCGAGGGAATCGATGAATCCTGCGGCAAGCGCCTCGGATGGATTCAGTCGTTTGCCTTCCATGAGATAAGGCAGGGCGGTTTGCAGTCCCAGCATTCGTACCGAACGCACAATACCGCCGCAACCGGGTAGCAACCCAAGGGTCACCTCCGGGAATCCGATCTGTACTTTCGGCAAATCGAGGCAGATCCGCCGGTGGCAGGCCAAGGCCAGCTCCAATCCCCCGCCCAGCGCGCTGCCATTGATCGCGGCAACGACCGGTCGCCCAAGCTTCTCCAGGCGCCGCAAGCTGGCCTTGATAGCCTCAATCTCGGCAAAGAACAGCGCTGCCGTATCTGGCGTGACAGTGATCAGCGCGCGCAGATCACCACCGGCAAGGAACGTCGATTTCGCTGAGGTGATGATCACACCTGCAAGGCCCCCGCGTTCCGCCTCGAGTTTGTCGATGGCTTCGCTGAGATCCTTCTGGAATGCGGCGTTCAGGGTATTGACCGGCTCGTCAGGTGCGTCAATCAGCAGCGTAACGATCGAGTCATGGTCCTTTTGGTACGAGATACCGGACATGGGGTCTCCTGGAGACCGATAAGGTGGCCTACTAGATCATAAACGAAGCGTCTCCGGCCGCGTGGCGTTTCCGGAAGATCAATGGAACCTCGTCAATTGAGATGTGCGGCCGAGGCGAGCGATGACCTGATAGTCATTGTCAGCTCTGTGCGCAGCGTTTCGGGCGCGATCGGCTTCGGCAGGAAGCGCACTTCCTCCATTCCCTTGAGCAGGTTGCGGTCGAACGAATATTCACCGCTTGTGAGCAGCGCGGCCACCCGGTGGGGCTGGGTTTGCCGCACCTGCCTTATCACGTCAATCCCATTCTTCTCGCCAGGTAACTTGAAGTCGGAAATGACGGCGTCAATCAGGCGCTCGCAGCTACGCGCAATCTCCAGCGCTTCATCGCAGCTCTCGGCGGATTCGACTACCGCACCCCAGGAAATCAGCTGATCCGACAACGCGCTGCGCAGTGAATCATCGTCCTCGACGATCAACACCATGCTGCCCACCAGTATTTCGCCGTCTTCAGTGGCGGCTGGTTCGCTCGCGGGTTTCCTCGGTACAGTCTGGGTGCCAGCGCTCGCTTGAGGCGCGTAGACGCTGAAACGGCTCCCCTTGCCAGGCCTTGAATACATGGCAAGGGAGTGGCCAGGCAGCCGCCCGATTGTCGACCTGACCATCGAGAGACCGAGGCCATACCCATGGGTGCTCTTGCGCGCTGGATTGCCGACCTGGTAGTACTCGTTGAAGACGCGGTCCTGATGTTCGGTGGGAATGCCGATACCGTTGTCCCGGACGTCGATGCGCAGGCCGTTGGCAGTTTGAATCGCGCCCACATGTGCCCAGCACCTCCGCCGGCGATCGTGGTTCGCGAACTTGATTGCATTGCTCAGCAGGTTAGACAGCACCTCGTGGAGCCGTTCCGGATTTGATGTCACCATCAATTCGCCGGGGACGAGATCCTGGAACCTCAGTTCAATGCCGGCAGCGGTCGCGGCGGGGGCAAAGATGGTGTGCAGCCCTGCAAACACGTTGGCCAGTTCAACCACAGATACGGGGAACCCGGCACCCAGGGTCTGGGCCTTGGAAATCTCCAGAATTCGGCTGAGGTTCCCCTCCATCGCTCCGACGCAAGTCTGCATGTGGTCGGCACACCGCACGATTTCAGCTGTTTCGGGATCTTTCGCTTCGGCCCTCAGCATGTTTACGTAGAGGGACAGACTGCTAAGCGGCTGTCGCAGGTCGTGACTGACCGAGGCAAGCACTAGCGATTTGGCCTCGCTTAGTTCCTGGTTGTGTTTGGCTTGGGCCGCAATCTTGGCGTTAGCCTGCTCAAGCTCCAGCGCGTGCGCGAAGACTGCGCGTTCGCGGCGTTCGGTCTGCATGCAAAGGATGATGCCAACGGCGTGAGCGACGATCGCGTAGAGTGTGATCGACAGAGCGGCTACGCTATCGCTGGTGACCCAAGTATGAACGACCACGAATATGCTCGGGAGCATCAGCGCTGGTGTTACAAATTGCACGGGCAGTCGCTGGAACCCATAACTTACCCAAAGAACTAACACCATCGCCAGTGACACTCGTCCCAGGCCAACGTTCTGTCCCAATTCTTGATTGTTGGTGAGAACAGCCAAGAGTATGACTATTACTCCGCTCATCGCTATTACTGACAGCACCGCTGGCACGTAGAAACGAAGAACCCAACCCTCTCGGTAACGGAACAACCAGGCCGTCGCTAGCAGCACCATGGCGAATGAAAAGCGAAGTGTTTGTCTTTCTGTATCCAAGCCTATCGGATCACCACTTACGGCGACCACTAGCAGGAAGACTAGAACTGAAGCCGCTCCCAGCACGAACGCCGTAAACGCGAACTGAAGTCCCATCCTCCTGTACTCGCCCAGAAAGGCCGTCTCAGTCGCCGGGTCTGAGAAGCTTCTCGGTGGCGTTAGAAGTACTCTGATACTGGACTTAGTTTCGCTCACGATGATTTCGTAGTCGCGAGGCCGCGACCCGTAGAGCCATCTTAGTAGCCACGCAGTATCACACAGATCAGCCAGCGACCCGTATGCCGCCCAGATCCGTCGGTTCAAACCCTTTTTGGTTTAGGCCTCGGCCAATTGCCACATCGGATCGTGGCAATTTCGCAACAAATCAATCCATTCGGTGCTCTCGACCGGAGTGGAGATGTCAGGATAAACAACAGGTTGCGACAAAACCTTTACACTCTTAGTTAGGAACGCAGTCATCGGCTGAGTTGTTACGCTGAATTTGTAGTTGTCGTGCGGTGCGTTAAGCAAGCCTCATTGGCGCATTTGATTTCTGCTTAAGCTTTACTGGGCAACGCGGCTCCGCCTAGCTAACGGGATAAATGTCGATCATGAAGAGCGCGGGCGGCAAACACTGGTGGCCTCTTGGAGTTCCGGCTGGCCCAACTGAGCGTGCCCGGAGTAACGGTTCAACGTCCCGGGCGCGTGGAGACACAACGGCCCCCGTGGGAACTAATAAGGGAACGCTTCTGCCATTCCGTATACAACTAGTTAGGAATGACAAACAGTTGGATTCAGCTGTTCGTATCCGGCACGCTGTCTATCAACGGCATCTGCCTACTCTGGCAGAATTGCTCGCTACGCCAGAAGACGCTGATAAGCAAGAAAATACAATTGTCTTATTGGCGACATCCAAGGTCGACGCAACTCCCTTAGGTACGATGAGGATTCACACAAATTCTGGCAAATTGGTCGAATTTGAGCGTGAATTGGACCTGCCGGAGCGGTATATTGGCAAAACGATAGCCCACGTTGCCAGACTTGCAGTAGCAAGTGGCCCACTTTCTGGATTGGTTAAGCTTTCTCTATTTAAGGCGCTCCATAGGTACTGCCTGGCGCTACAGATTGATTTCATGATGGTGGCTGGTAAGCCTCCTATAGATCGGCAGTATGAGCGACTAGGCTTTGAAGATGTCTTTAGTCAGGAAGCTTATGTGTCAATCACTTCGTCTGGCGGAATTCCTGTTCGCGTAATGGCCTTTGAGCTTGCAACGGCAGAACAACGCTGGCGTGATGCGCAACACCCACTTTATAAGTTTATGATTCAGGAATTCCATCCTGATATAGAAATATTCCAGTCGGTTAGCAGTATGTGGTCGCAACCGCGTCGGGTCCGGATTCCTCCGGCGCCGATAGAGCTTGCGGACTTCCTTGTTGTCTGACATCGGCCCTAAACCGCTTAGCTTGGCCGGGGAACCGCTGATCGGAATCCTCCACGCAAAGACAGGCCTTGTTGCTAATGTTCGATCAGCGACATTGGAGTGGCCTTGAGCACATCATTTCTTCAGGCGATCTGGTTCAAAACGGCGACTGTTCGTGCGGGCCTCTCGTCGGGCGCGGAGCGGGCGACTATGTGGGTCGTTCTCCTGCTACTGGCGGGTGGCGTGGCCGTTGGCGTGACCCAACTTACGGCTGAGCGGGTACAGCCGCTCAAGGTGGTTCAAAGGACTGACTACCTGGAGGATCCGGTCGGCATCAACATCGAAGCCGCATTGACTCAACTGCGATCGACGGCGCTAGCGAACACTGAGAGTAGTTCGTTGCATCCAAGAGGCCCATTCTGGATGCGGATGGAAGTTGGCGGTCTGCCTAAGCAAAGCATCGTGGCCGAACTGCGACTCCTCAGGTTGTCATCTGGTCAGTTTTGGATTGTTACCAAGTCGGAAACCGGTTCGTCAATTGCGTCAGAAGGGAATCTGATACCAATCAAATATCGGGTGGCAAAGGGTGGCACTGCGCTTGATATTCCAATGCCTTATGCCGGTAAGTTGGAGATACTGGCGAAATTGATTCCAACTTCAATATCACGGCCAAAAGCTTTTTTTTGGCGCTCCGCTGATTTTAGTGTTTCTGGACCATTGTTCGAGCGCGGTGGTGGCGCTCTAGGTGGTTCGCTTATCATATTGGCGCTTTTTAGTGCAATCATCGCGACATTAAATCGCGACCGTGTATTTTGGTTGTTTTCAGGTTGGCTGATCACAAGCCTTAGAGTCGCATCGGTAAATAATGGTTGGGACGCTGCATGGTTAGGGGTGGCGAGTGACCCCAGTGCAATAGAGATCATATTGCTAGCGACGTTGTCTTTACATGCGTTACTGACGGTAGAGTTGTTTAGAGCGCTATTTGCACAGCACCTAAGACCTCGTGTCTTACAGATATTCTCGGTGCTCCGAATATTATGCATCTCTCTGACGGGGATGGCATTCTTCCTTCACACGGAAACATTCCTGCCGATACTCTGGGGAATCAGCGTAGTAGGAATATTGGTATTGTTTTGGTCGCTCGCGTACGTCCTACGCAAGAACAAGTCCAGCGTGGCGATTTGGTACACGCTTTCTTGGGGCTTCACATTCGCTGGGCTGCTAGCAGAAGTAGCTTTCGTCGCTGGCTTGTCGTCGGAGCCATCAGGCATCCTCAACGCCCAAGTTGGTTCGGTCGCCTCGGCCCTGTTGACGGCTATCGCGCTTGCTGAGCGACTGCGGAGGGAGAAGACCAGAAGGCTTGCAGCACAGACCCAAGCGGTCGGAGCACTTCGCAAGTACCGCGACAACTACAACTCGCTGCCGATCGGGCTGTTCGCGCTCGACGAATTCGGCGCATTTACTGGTTACAACCCGGCGTTCGCCGAGATGCTCGGCCTGCCGCAATCTTCCCATTCCAGCCCGCGTCTGACCTGGTCGACTCTATTCGGCCGCGAGTCACTCGATGACCTCGAGATATCGCTGCGTGGCACGCGCGTATCCGATCTGGAAATCTTTCGCCCTGCGAGCGAAGGTGAAGGCAATTGGTATCTGGTGCGCGCATCGCATAAGGCGGTCGGCATCGAGGGCTCGTTCCAGGACGTAACGGCGCGGAAGCTCGCGGAACACCGATTCAAGCATCTGGCCGATCATGATCCGCTGACTGATCTACTCAACCTGCGCGGGCTTAGTGGCGAGATCAACAAGTCGATCGACAGAGTGGAAGACGGAGCCCAGTCATCGCTTGCTTTCGTCGATCTTGATCGTTTCAAACTCGTGAATGACCTTTTCGGGCACTTTGCGGGTGACCAGGTACTGATTCAGATCGCGCAGCGTTTGCGCAACCGCTTTGGCGCCCCGCACGTATTGGGACGCATGGGCGGCGATGAGTTCGTAATCGTCATGAACGATTGCAGCCCGGTGGCGGCGAAGGTGCAGTGCGAGCAGATATTGCGCGAGATCATCGAACACCCCTACCACGTTGGCGACAAGGCGTTTGCGGTTACCTGCAGTATTGGCCTGGCAGAGTTCCAGTCCGGCATGTCGGAGCGTGACGCCCTTGCTGCCTGTGACCGCGCCTGTGCAGAAGCCAAGAGTCATGGCGGCTCGCAGGTGATCGTCTACGCGGCCGACGATGCATCCATGGTCGAGCAGCTCGACGAAATCCGGCTGATTTCGCTGATTCGTCAGAAGTTGCCGGTCGAGCGGCTGTTCACCGTGATGCAGCCGATCGTTTCGCTGACCGCGCCGTATTCGAACCTCAACTACGAAGTGCTCTTGCGCATGCGGGATGCGGACGGTTCGGTGATTCTGCCGGGTCGCTTCGTCGCGGCCGCAGAGCGCAACGGTCTGATGGCGGACATCGATCGCTGGGTACTGAACACGGTATTGGAGTGGCTGGAACAGCACCCTGAACATCGCGACCGGGTCAATTTTGCAGCCATCAACCTCAGCGGCGCCTCGCTCAATGACGAACGGTTCCTGCAGGATGCCATGGCAGCGATCCGACGCTATCCGCGCTCTGCTTCGCGGGTCTGTTTCGAGATCACTGAGAG
>JACZKY010082346.1_pt1 | contig 12509 bp, 11 predicted proteins | sample 8237611 | NCBI WGS metagenome assembly JACZKY01 (sample SAMN16148055, study PRJNA663545) | marine sediment metagenome | biome: sediments and biomass from bioreactor inoculated with such sediments; feature: coastal sediments; material: methane- and iron-fed bioreactor; isolation source: Bothnian...
GGTATAAGGCCGCGCCGTGTACGACTCGACGGCATGGGTCAAAACGTCGAAGCCACAGGCCGCCACCACCCCGCCGGGCAGCGTTTCAGCGGTGGTCGGGTCGACGATTGCCAAAGATGGCTTGAGAAGCGGCGACGCGATGCCGGTCTTGAGCCCGGCCGAAGTAAGGTCGACGATCGCGATTCCGGTCGTCTCGCTGCCGGTGCCGCAGGTGGTCGGGCAGGCAATATGCGGTTTCAGCGGACCGGGAACCGCTTTCGCCCGGCCGATTGGCGCATTGATATAGGCAATCAACTCGTCGGGATACGTCGACAACAGGTTGGCGGCCTTGGCCGTGTCCATCACCGACCCACCTCCCAGGGACACAAAACCATCGACGGCAGCGTCACGAGCGAACGCGGCGGCCGCTTCGAACGACTCGCTGTTGGGCTCGAACCGGGTCTGGTCGTAGACGGCGACCTCGAGCCCGGCCGCGCGCAGCGACTGGAGAGTTGTCTCACCGGGCGCGCTGGCGAGCACGTGGGGGTCGACGAAAAGCGCGACCCGGGTCATTCCCAGGGCCTTCGCGTCAGCGCCGATTTCGCGCAACGCACCGGGACCGAACTTGATCGGTGAAGCACTGACCGAAAAGACCGTCTCCCCTGCGCTGGGGGCCAAGAAGCTCGCATTCGTCGACATTTTTCCGATGTCTCCCTGTTATGAAACTTGCATAGTGCCCGACTCCCGCGCCGCCGGTCTTCGCGAGCGTAGCGAAAGATCCGGGCAACGGCTGGTAAGCGCATTGTGCCCCAAGCTGTCGGGGGCGTACCGGGCGCTGGAATCGATCCGGAATCACCCAAACAGTCTGGCTAAAGGGTTAGGATCACCCATCGCAGCGCCCCACCAAGTTGGAAAAGGACCTTCGCGCGCATGTTCTCTTTCAAACTGAAGCGTTCGACCCGCGGCCTGTTGATCCTGCTCGCCAGCCTACCCACTGCGGTGCTCGTGCTGGGGCTACTGTACATGGTCGGGATGGGTTACCTCGAAGGCAGCCCGCGAGGGTTCTGGTGGAGCATCGAGTGGGCGGCGGAAACCCTCACCACCACCGGCTATGGGGCCGACTCGCAATGGAAGCACCCGGCGATGATCCTGCTGGTGATCGCCACCCAGTTCCTGGGCGTCTTCCTGGTATTCCTGGTGTTCCCGATCTACGTGCTGCCATTTTTCGAAGAGCGCTTCGAAGGGCGGCTGGCGCGGGTGCTGCCGGCTATGGCCGGCGGCAAGTCGGTGCTGGTCTACCGCTACGGACCCGCCGTCGCCATGCTGATCGACGACCTCAAGCGCTTCGGACGACATGTCGTGGTGCTGGAGGAAGACCGTAGCGTTGCCAGGCGACTCCAGGAGCGCGGCATAACGGTCGTCAACGCCAGCCTCGACGACGAGTTCCTGGATCTCGCGCCAGTGCACGACGCCGAAGCGATAGTCGCCAACGGCGAGGATCACGACAACGCGGCGCTGGTTCTGATTGCCCGCGAGCTAGGCTTCAAGGGACCGATTTTCGCGCTCGTCGACGAGCCCTTGCACCGCCAGCCATTGCAGACCGCAGGCGCCACGGCGGTCTATACCCCGCGCCACGTGCTGGCGGCAGCGCTGGCGGCCAAGGCCAGCCGTCGCATCCAGCAGCGGGTCAGCGGCCTGCAGCAGATCGGCGAGCACGTCACGGTTGCCGAGTTGCGCATCCATCCGCAGAGTCGACTCGCAGGAAGAAGCCTGGTGGAACTCCACGCCCCGGAGCGCTTCGGCGTGACCATAGTTGGTCGCTGGGTCGAGGGCGAATTCAAGCCCGGGCTGGCCGGCAGAGACCGCCTCGAACCGGGCGCAATCATAGTCGCGATCGGCAGCCCAGATGGCGTAGCCCGGCTCGGCGAGATCGCCACGCCGCTCAAACAGGGCGGCAAGATCGTGGTCTTCGGTTATGGCGAGGTGGGGCACAAGGTGGTCGAATTACTCACCGATGCCGGTGAGTCGACCTGTGTGGTCGACGTCGCGAATCTGCCCGGCGTCGACGTGGTCGGCAACGCCCTCGACCCGACAACGCTCAAACGCGCCGGGGTCAGGGATGCGAGCGCCGTGGTGCTGGCGCTGAGCAACGACAACGGGGCCTTGTTCGCGGCGACGATGGTGCGTGATTACGCTCCCGAGGTGCCGCTCATCGCCCGCGTCAATAATGCCCAGACCGTCAAGCGACTCTATCAGGCAGGGACCGATTTCGCCTTGTCGATCGGCCAGGTGGCCGGGCAATTGCTCGCGCTCCAGATGCTCGGCGAGGAGTACGTCAGCCTCGAACCGGGCGTGAAGATCGTCAAGGTAGATGGCTCGGCGTTCGTCGGCCAGCATCCGCTGGCGACCAGGATGCGCAGCCGCAGCGACGTCCTGGTGGTAGCTCTGGAACGCGGCCATCAGGTGATCGTCGAATTCGACGACGACTTCAAGCTCGCCGATGGTGATGCGTTGTTCCTGTGCGGAGCTCCAGCCGCGCTGGACGCTTGCCTCGCGGAGTTCCCCGAAATCAGGCCACGGCGACCGACTGATGGGGCTACTGTCGGAGGCTGAACGGCTGATTCGAACCCTGCTTGAACCGCCGGCACGATCCAGGCTTGGCAACCGTCAGCCAGTGCGCGGTCAAATGCTGATCCGCCGCGCCCTGGCCACTACCGGCCAGCGTTCGACGGCGCGGCCGTCTTGGACCGCCCAGACCTCGCTGTGCAAGGCCACTGTCGGGCAGATGTGATAGGGAATGCCGTAGACGACATCCCCGACCTGATACTGCGCGGCGCGCGCGCTGCGCACCACCAGGTGTTCCTCGCTGTGGGTCAGGGCGTGCGCGTCTTCCAGTCCAAGCAGACGCACGCGCGGCAGCGGCATTTCCGACGCAACCGCCTTGTGCCCCAGATCGAGGCACAGCAGATCGGGCTGCGGCTTGCTGACCACCCGAACGAGAAGCACCGCCGCCGGGACGAATGCGTGGGCCGGCGAATCCTGCTCGTGATGGACGTCCGACAAGACCGTGGTGCCGGCGCCCAACTCAACGTCATCGTGGCGCGCGAGCAGCGCGAAGGTCGGCGAACCGCTGGCGACGGTTACCGGCACCGGCATTGACTCGGAGAGCAGTTGATCGCGCAGTCGCCACACCGGCGCGAAGGCAGTTTCGACCGCCTGGCTAAGCGCCTGCTGGTCATTCGAATGGAGGTGTCCGTCGTAGGCGTGCAAACCGGCCGCCTTCAGGCCCGGCGTCGCGCACAGCGAACGATACAGCGCAGCAGCCTCATCGCCCGGCGCAATCCCGGTGCGATTCATGCCAATGTTGAGGTCGACCAGCAGCTCGATGACAACACCCGACCCCGCTGCGGCCTTGCCTATGCGCGCGAGATTATCCGCGTCGTCGACCAGCGCCGAGAACCTGGTTTGAGGAAAGCGGCGGATGAGTTCGATGAGGCGCGCGATGTTCGGGCCAACCGGCTGATAGGCGAGCAGCACGTCCTCGGCGCTGGCGCTCGCGGCCATTTCCGCTTCGGCGATGGTCGAAGCCTTGAACTTGCGGATTCCGGCTTTGCGTTTGAGCGCGATGATCTGGGGCAGCTTGTGGGTCTTGACGTGGGGGCGCAGACGCCCGACGTCACCGGCGGTCGCGATCATCTGCTGCAGGTTCTGCTCGATCCGCGCCGGATATAGCAGGATCGCTGGCGAACTGACCGCCTCTGGATTGGAAATTTCATACCAGCTCGACAAGATGCGCCCCCCTGGAAGACCGCTCATTCGATCCCGGTGCTGATTGTAGCGTCGGCGGATTGCACGGCTCGCATGATCAACGAGCAGATCGTCGGTCTAGGGAGACTCCAGCAAGGCGTCGAGACCAGGAATATTTGCGAGCAACTCCTCGATCGAGACCGAAACGGCTTCGACATTGACCGCCCTGGCGCCGTTGGCATCGCGCACCACCAAAGCGTAGGGTTCCTTTTCGAAAGAGAACCATAATCCCATCTCACCGATATCGACGTGCCTCACGACGAGTTCAATCGGCACCAGGACCAGCGCCCCGACGGTTATCGGAGCGCCTGCTTGCAGGGTCTCACTGTGGGTGTTTCGCTCAGGCATCGGCGCCCCGCAATGTGCGCCATGCCCGACGCGACGGCCCCGACAATACAAAAGCAGCGGCCAGCGCCAGGAACTGCAGGGGAACAATCCGGAACCGCCCGTGGGTATCGAATTCGATCACCGCTTCCATGAACTCCGGCTCGATGACGATCCGAGCGTTGCGTAGGTTTTGAGCGGCCACATTGAGCGGCCCGACAAAGGCCCATAGACGACCAGTATCAGCCGGGTCGCCAAGACCGAGCCGCAGCCGGAATCCCAATTCGTGCAAGTTGGTGGCGCGAAAGACGTCTCTTGCGAAGCGATATATTTCGCGCCGAAAGTCGGCCTGGCGCAGCGCCACCAAGAAATCTCTGCCCTTGCCGCCTTCAGTCCTTGTCCGCCCGCGTCGCAGCGCTCTCCGGCTGGCAGACGGTGGCGGCGTGCGCGGCGTCTTGACGTCTTTGACCGGGATGCGAAGCCGCAGCAATCCGTAGAGCCAGCTAATCGTCACCTGCCCCGAGAATTCCCGCATGCCCCGAAGTTGAAAGGCGACGTCGAAGGGCACTGCCAACAGCAGCACCAACAACGCCAGTAACCCGGCAATCGCGATCAATACGCCGCTCACCGATGATTACGCCTGGTTCGCTTGGGCCTTGCCGGGTGCGAACTTCGAGGCGACGTCGGCGACCTTCTCGAACAGCGAAGCTGCGGCGCCCTTGATCGATTCAACGTGGACGCCGTCCTTGTTGATCACGATCAACGCTACCGGCTTGACCCCGCCGCCGCCGCCAGTGCCGCCGCCACTGCCGGCGCCCTTCTTGGGGTCGCTGCCTTCGCCAGCACCAACGCCGAAACCAAACCCGACGCTGATCAAGGGGATCAAGGTATTGCCCTCAATGGTTATCGGCTCGCCGACAACGGTCTTGGTATTCAGAATGCGTTCGATCTCTCCAATCGCCTTGCCAAACAGGCCTTCGATGTCCTTCATTTTGGCCTCCTGTGTTTAACCAATTGATACGAACTGCGACTGCGCCATCCCCGCAGCCAACATTGGTTAATTTAGACTTAAACACCTCGTAAGTCCAGGGTCAGCCGGAAGGCAGTATCAGGAGAGAGTGAGCCCGCCGGTCGCCGGCGCACCGGCGAGGTGCGAGATGGCGTTGGCGTAGTAGTTGAGGGTTTCGATTTCGGTCGGCGCGGGCCGAAATAGCCCCTCCTCCTCCACTACGATGCGCCGCAGGACCAGCATGCGTAGCCCCACCTCGAAGGCGTAGCCCTGGTCCTGGCGCGGGATGTAGAGATGGCCCCCGGCGGACTCGAGCTGCTGCATGTGCTCGTGCGCGGCTGCTTTCAGTTCCAGTTCGCTGAGGGCGCGCGAGGGATCGCGCGCAAGCACGCTGGCCACCAGCGAGACCGGCAGCACCGGAATCACGTGGCCGATTGAGTCCATCAGGCGAGCGGCAATGATCTCCACTTCGGCCCGGCGATGCTGGTCGTCGAGTGCCGGGAAATGGAGGCCGCGTTCGCGCGCGTAGGCGCGCATCGAAATCGGAGCACCGAAGTTCACGCAGGCATAGCCGAAACGATGCCAGCCACCGCGCATGACCAGCCCCAGGTTGCGCAGCATGAACCACGTCATGATGCCCACCCCGCGCATACGCCCGGGACGCTTCTTCTCTGGGTGCAGCTTGAGCAACTGGCTGCGGTCCTCGAGCACGCGGTCGTAATTCAGGCCAACCGGAATGAAGACCAGGTCACGCCGGCCACTGTCCTCATGCTCATCGAAGGTCTTGAGCATGTAGTCGAGCAGGCCGAATTTGGGCGAACGCAGACGGCCATCCACCGTCAGGCCCCCTTCCGGAAATACCGCCTGCGTGACGCCAGCCTCGGAGGCCATCTGGACATAGCGCGAAAGCACAGTGCGGTAGAGGGCATCACCGGAATTGCGACGCACAAAATAGGCACCCATGGCGCGAACGAGCTGCTGCAGCGGCCAGATCCTGGCCCACTCGCCAACCGCGAATGAAAGAGTGGCGCGCTCGGCGGCGAGAAAAGCCACCAGCACGTAGTCCATGTTGCTGCGGTGATTCATCACGAAGACAATGGTCGACTTCCGGTCGACCCCTGCCAGCCCCTCCTCGTCGACAAAACCGATGCGCACCCGATAGAGGGCGCGTGCCACGGCGCGCGCCAGCGCATAGCCGAAGCGGTAGTAGAGGTAGGCGTTGAACGAAGGCACAATTTCGCGCGCATAGCGATCGACCCGTCGCCAGGAGTCAGCGAGCGCCTCGTCATTGGCACTGGCATGCGCCGCGGCCGCCGCTTGCACCTTGGGGTCATGGAAGAGGCGGTCGATCAGCACCTGGCGCCGGGTGAGCTTGAACGACGGCAGCTCAATGTTCAGGCGCCCACCAATCTGGCGGATGACCATATTGATCCTGCGCCGGAAGAACCAGCGCATGCCCGGCACCAGCAGCAACACAAGCACTGCCCAACCGGCAAGACCTGCCAGGATAACGAAAGCCCAGAGGGGCACTGCCACGCTTGCGCCCATCGCGTACCCCGTCTCCATCTGTTATGTTCGACCGCCCGAGCAGGCGGTGCCATTTTCGTGCGATCTTAGCAGTACCGCCCACTTACGACTTACCGGATAACAGCATGAACCCACTAGTTCGCCGCCAGACCCTGGGGGACGTACTGCACCGCACGGCCAAGCGCGTGCCTGACAAGACCGCCATCATCTGTGGTGAGCTCCAGTGGAGCTACGCCCAATTCGATGCGCTGGTGTCACGCCTGGCTGCAGGCCTTGCGCAGATCGGAGTCGCCCATGGCGAGCGCGTCGCAGTGCTGGCCCGCAATTCGCACGGCTTCGCTGCGTTGCGCTTCGCGCTGGCGCGACTGGGTGCGGTTTTGGTGCCGATCAATTTCATGCTCAAGGCCGAGGAAGTCGCCTACATCCTGCGCCATGCTGGCGCCCGCATGATGGCCACGGACAGTGGTCTTGCGGAACTGGCCCGTGCCGCCGCTGCGCTGGACACTGAGGTGCGGGAATTCATCTGGCTGCCATCGGAGGAGCCCAGCGAGCAGGTGGCGGGAATGCATGGCTTCGACGAGCTGACGGCCTGCACGGCAGCGCTCCCGGCGGTTGCGCTCGCCAGCACCGACCTGGCGCAGATCGTCTACACCAGTGGCACCGAGTCGACCCCCAAGGGGGCGCTGCTTACTCACGACGCCGTGCTCTGGCAATACGTCAGTTGCGTGGTCGATGCCGAGATCGCTGCCGACGATCTCACCCTGCACGCCCTCCCGCTGTACCACTGCGCACAACTCGACGTCTTCTTCGGCCCGGCGATTTTCGTCGGCAGCACCAGCGTGATCACCGCCAAGCCGGTGCCGGACAACCTGCTGGCACTGATGCAGAAGTTCAAGGTCACCAGCTTCTTTGCTCCGCCAACGGTGTGGATCGCCCTGCTGCGCTCCCCGGCGCTCGATGCCGGCAAGATCGCCAACCTCGCCAAAGGTTATTACGGGGCTTCGATCATGCCGGTCGAGGTATTGCGGGAACTGGCCGCGCGCTTGCCCAACGTGCGGCTGTGGAACCTCTACGGCCAGACCGAGATCGCGCCGCTGGCAACCATGCTCGGTCCGGAACACCAGCTGAGCAAGCCCGGATCGTGCGGCCGCGCGGTGCTCAACGTCGAGACCCGGGTGGTCGATGATCAGATGCGCGACGTGCCGCCGGGCGAAGTGGGTGAGATCGTCCATCGGTCACCCCACCTGATGCTGGGCTACTTTCACGACGACGCGCGCACCGCGGCAGCGTTCCAGGGTGACTGGTTCCACAGCGGCGATCTCGCCACGGTCGACGACGATGGATTCATCTACGTAGTCGACCGCATGAAGGACATGATCAAGTCGGGCGGCGAGAACGTCGCCAGCCGGGAGGTCGAGGAGATGATCTACCGCCTGCCGCAAGTGAGCGAGGTCGCCGTCGTAGGGCTGCCGGACCCGCGCTGGGTCGAAGCCGTCACGGCGGTCATCGTGCGCAAGGACGGTCAGACACTCACGGCCGAGCAAGTGATGACGCATTGCAACGCCCACATGGCCGGCTTCAAGTGCCCCAAGCGGGTGATCTTCACCGACGCGCTACCCAAGAACCCGAGTGGAAAACTGCTCAAGCGCGAGCTGCGCCAGACCTACGCCGGCAACTAGTGCAGCGGGTGCGGCTGCCGGCCGACACACGCCCCTAATCGTTCGCTAAGAAAGAACGCCCATCATGGGCTCTGTTGCCCTCACCTGCCAATCCAAGGAAAACCAATGAACTCCCGCTCCAAAGAGCCCCGTGACAAGACTGGCGAGGACCGCATTCTGGTCCTGCAGGGTGGCGGTGCTCTCGGCGCTTACCAGGCCGGCGTCTTCGAGGCCCTCAGCGAAAGCCACGGCGATCTCGATTGGGTGGCGGGAATCTCGATTGGTGCGATCAACGCGGCACTGATAGCCGGCAACCGTGCCACCGACAGGTTGGCGAAGCTACGGCAATTCTGGGTTCTGGTCAGCTCGTCATCAGGACTACCCGGGATCGCACCGCTGGCGGCAGTGCGCGGATCGGCGAACGAGGCCAGCGCCATGCAGGTCATGATGTTCGGCGTGCCGGGATTCTTCACGCCGCGCTTCCCGCCTGCGCCATTCCAGCCGCGGGGCACGCTCGCTGCCATCAGCTACTACGACACCGCACCATTGCGCGAGACCCTGGACCGGCTGGTGGACTTCGACCTGATTAACTCCGGATCGGTGCGCCTGTCAGTCGGCGCAGTCAACGTGCGCACTGGCAATTTCTCGTATTTCGACTCGGCAAGGCAGCGCATCGACGCCCGTCACATCATGGCCAGCGGCGCCTTGCCGCCGGGTTTTCCGCCGGTGGAGATCGACGGCGAGCATTACTGGGACGGCGGCCTGGTCTCGAACACCCCCCTTCAGTACGTCCTCGACCAACCCTGCGAGCGGCGCCGGATAGTGTTCCAGGTGGACCTGTTCCCGGCGACGGGGGCACTGCCGACCACCATGGCAGAGGTGACCGAGCGCGAGAAGGATATTCGTTTTTCCAGCCGCACCCGCCTGAACACTACCAATGAGTTGGACCGGCAGAAGATCGCCCAGGCGGCACAAAGCCTGCTGGCACGCTTGCCGGGCAACTTGCGCAATGACCCCGACCTCCAGGCCCTGGCAAAGGTTCGCGGCGCCAACGGCGTCGAGGTCGTGCACCTGATCTATCGCAGCAAGCACTATGAGAGCCAGTCGAAGGATTACGAGTTCTCGCGCGCCTCGGTACTGGAACATTGGGCTTCGGGACGCGCCGACATGGCCCACACCCTGCATGACCCGCGCTGGATCGGTCGCAAACCAGCCGACCGCGGGGTCCATGTCTTCGACCTGACCTCCGACACCACTTCCTCCAACCGGCCAAAGAATTGAACATCGACGATGTAAGGCGCAATGCCTTCGCAATGCCGCTGACCAGCCCGGCATTCCCGCGTGGCCCCTATCGCTTTGTCGATCGCGAATTCATGATCGTGACCTACCGCACCGACCTCGACGCGCTGCGGGCGGTCGTCCCCGAACCACTGAAGGTGACCAGCCCGATCGTCAAGTACGAATTCATCCGCATGCCCGACTCCACCGGTTTCGGCGACTACACCGAATCCGGCCAGGTCATCCCGGTAAGCTTTGACGGACAGGAAGGGGCTTACGTCCACTCCATGTACCTGAATGACGAGGCGCCAATTGCCGGCGGCAGAGAGCTCTGGGGTTTCCCGAAGAAGCTCGCCGCGCCGTCGCTGAGCGTTGAAAAGGACACGCTCCTGGGAACGCTCGACTATGGACCGGTCCGGGTAGCGACAGCCACCATGGGCTACAAGCACCGGACCCTGGACGCCGCGGCCGTGCTCGCGGCCATGCTGGCCCCTAACTACCTGCTCAAGATCATTCCGCACGTCGACGGCAGCGCCCGCATCTGCGAACTGGTACGCTATTTCCTTGAAGATGTGACCGTCAAGGGCGCTTGGTCCGGGCCAGCAGCGTTGACGCTGGCGCACCATGCGCTCGCGCCGGTCGCCCAATTGCCGGTACTGGAAGTGATCTCCGGAACCCACATAGTTGCCGACATAACTCTTGGAATGGGCGCCGTCATCCACGACTACCTGGTCTGAACTGCCAATACTCCTCAACCAAACCTGAAAGCACCCCATGAAACTCAAGCATAAAGTCTGTATCGTCACCGGCGCTGCCAGCGGTCTCGGCCGGGGCATCGCTCACACCTTCGCCAGCGAGGGCGGCAAGGTGGTCATCGCCGACCTGAAGCTCGCAGCGGCGCAGGCCACCGCTGACGAGATCGTCAAGGCCGGCGGTATCGCCATGGCCGTCGAGATGGACGTGACCAGCGAAGAGCAGGTCAACGCCGGCGTAGCGGCAGTGGTGGCGGCCTACGGCGGGGTCGACGTGCTGGTCAGCAACGCCGGCATCCAGATCGTGCATCCCATCGAGGAATTCCCCTTTTCAGAGTGGAAGAAGATGCTCGCCATTCACCTCGATGGCGCCTTTCTGACCACCAAGGCCTGCGTGCCGCACATGCAGAAATCCGGCAAGGGCGGCGCCATCATCTACATGGGATCGGTGCACTCCAAGGAAGCCTCGAAGCTGAAGACGGCCTACGTTACCGCCAAGCACGGCCTGATCGGGCTGTGCAAGACCATCGCCAAGGAAGGGGGTCAGTACGGCATCCGCGCCAATGTGATCTGCCCCGGTTACGTGCGCACTCCACTGGTCGACAAGCAGATTCCGGAGCAAGCCGCAGAGCTGGGCATCAGCGAGGATGACGTGATCAAGAAGGTGATGCTCAAGGATACGGTCGACGGCGAATTCACCACCATCGAGGATGTGGCCGCAGTGGCGCTGATGTTCGCCGGTTTCGAGACCAATGCCCTCACCGGCCAGTCACTGGTCGTCAGCCACGGGTGGTTCATGCAGTAACCGGCGCGATGCTCGATATCGCTGCCACCTGCCTGGTCGTCACCGCGCTGCTGGCCTACCTGAACCACCGCTTCGTCGGCCTGCCGACGCCGATCGGGGTGATGGTTTCGGCGCTGGGGCTGTCCCTGTTACTGGTTGGGCTGGATGTCTTTGGGATCATCCACGGTCTGCGTAGCTACGAGGAATCGCTGCTTCGCTCGATCGATTTCTCCAACGTGCTGATGCAGGGAATGTTGTCGCTGCTGTTGTTCGCAGGCGCCTTGCATGTCGACCTGAGCGAGTTGCGCTCCTATCGCTGGCAGATTGGCGCGCTGGCCGTCGTGGGGACGCTGTTGTCGACGATGATCGTGGGCACCGCCCTGTGGCTGGCGCTGCCATGGGTCGGACTGCCGGTGCCATTCCTGTATTGCATGCTCTTTGGCGCGCTGATCTCGCCCACCGATCCCATCGCGGTCATGGGCATACTGAAGTCGGCCGGGGCTCCCAAGGATCTCGAATTGGTGATCGCCGGCGAATCGCTGTTCAACGACGGCATCGGCGTCGTCATCTTCTCGCTGTTGCTGGGCATCCTGGCGAGCGGCGAAGTGCCAAGCTGGCGTCATGGCGGCGAACTGTTGCTGCACGAGGCCGGCGGTGGCCTGCTCTTCGGGCTGGCGCTAGGCTACGTCACGTTCCGCCTGCTGCGCAGCATCGACCAATATCAGGTGGAGGTGCTGATCACACTCGCCGCGGTGATGGGCGGGTATGCACTGGCAAGCCGCCTGCACGTCTCCGGGCCGCTCGCCATGGTGGTGGCTGGCCTGATGATCGGCAACCACGGCCGGGCGCTGGCGATGTCGGACACCACCCGTAAGCACCTCGACATGTTCTGGGAACTGATCGACGAAATCCTCAACGCCGTGCTGTTCGTGCTGATCGGCCTGGAGGTGATCGTGGTCCGTTTCCCCGCAGGCATCGCCACGGCGGCAGTGCTGGCCGTGCTCGTGACCCTGGCGGCGCGCTGGCTGACGGTCGGGCTACCCTTCAGCCTGTGGTACCGGGCGCTGCGCCTGCCCCGCGGTGCCGGCACGGTGCTGACCTGGGGAGGGCTGCGCGGCGGCATTTCGGTGGCGCTCGCACTGTCGCTGCCAGTCGGGCCCGAACGTGAGACCCTGCTGGCGCTGACCTATTGCGTGGTGGTGTTCTCGATTCTGGCGCAAGGCCTTACCATTGGTCGCGTTGTCCGCCACACAGTGCGACCGTGATCCCATTCGAAACCCTGACCGTATTCTTCGCTGCCTCGGTGGCGCTGGCGCTCGTGCCCGGCCCCGACAATGTGTTCGTGCTGACCCAATCGGCGCTCCACGGCAGGAGCGCCGGGCTGCTGGTCA
>JACZKY010087663.1_pt1 | contig 12503 bp, 3 predicted proteins | sample 8237611 | NCBI WGS metagenome assembly JACZKY01 (sample SAMN16148055, study PRJNA663545) | marine sediment metagenome | biome: sediments and biomass from bioreactor inoculated with such sediments; feature: coastal sediments; material: methane- and iron-fed bioreactor; isolation source: Bothnian...
CCGTTCGAGCCCGTTTCGGCCCGGCTCGGCGCGATCGCGCTGGTAGTGGTGGCGTTCGCGCTGTTCTGGATGTTGCGGCTTTGGCAGAAAATGCGTGAGGACGAGGCGTTCCTGAAGAAAGTACTGCGTTTCGGCGGCAAGACAGAGGAATCGCCCGCTGCACCGCGCCTGAAACAGGTGGAAGCAATCGTCACGAGCGCACTGGCGCGACTGAAGTCGATGCGCACGGGTGCGCGGGGGCCGGGCAAGCTGTTTCAGGGCAAGCGCTACCTGTACGAACTGCCTTGGTACATCACGCTTGGCTCGCGAGGGACGGGTAAGACGAGCGCCCTGCTCAACGGTGGACTCGTGTTCCCCATCGCCGAGCAGATGCAGCGAGCGGCAGGGACGCTCGCGGGTGACGCCGCGGCCGTGGACTGGTGGCTCACCAACGACGCGGTGCTGATCGACACGGCTGGCTATTACACCCGCCATGGCACCTCGACCGTGAAAGAGGAGGAAAGGCTGGCCCCGTCATCGGACCAGCCGATAGCGGCTGCGTCGGGCGAGGAGAAAGCAGGCAAAGACGGTGAGGACAAGAAGGCCGACGCGGCAGGCGATACCCAGGCGGCGACAGTTGCAAAGTCGAGCGCCAATATTGTTCCGATTCGCGCCGACTCTCCGGAGCAACGTGAGGCGCTGGATCGCGCGGAATGGCTGGGTTTTCTTGGCATGCTGCGCAGTCACCGGCCGCGAGCGCCGATCAATGGCGCGCTGCTGGCTGTCGATCTTGACTCGCTGGTCGGCGCCGACGAGCAGAAGCGCCTCGTCGAGGCGTCGGCGCTGCGTGCGCGACTGGGCGAACTGCGCAGTGAGCTTGGCATTCGCTTCCCGGTCTACGTGCTTGTCACGAAAATGGATCGCCTGACGGGGTTTGCCGAGTATTTCAGTGGGCTGACGGCCGAGAGCCGCGCGCAAGCGTGGGGTTTTACGTTGCCGTACGGCAAGGAAACGGTCGCGAATGAGGGCTTGCGTACGCGCTGCTGTGATGAGCTGATGCAGATGGCGGGCCGGCTGTCCGGCATGATTCACTCGCGCCTGCAGGATGAGGACGAGACGCACAAGCGTCGACAGCTGGTCGCGTTGCCGGAGGAGTTCTCCGCTCTGATCGGGCCGCTCGTCGAACTGATCGACAGGGTGTTTCTCGACTCCCGTTACGACGACACTCAGCTTCATTCGACGCTGCGCGGCGTCTATTTCACCAGTGCGCAGCAAGGCGCGCAATCGGTTGTCGCCGAACGCGACACGGTCGTGCAGCGCCTCGCACCGAAGCAAGGGCGGGCAGGCGCGGCTGGTGGGCATGAGGGTAACCGGAGCTTTTTCCTGCACGACGTCCTGACCGGTGTTGTGTTCCCGGAATCGCATCTCGTCAGTCCCAATTTGCGGTGGCAATACCGCTACCGACTGCTGCGCCTGATTGGCCATGCGCTCGCCTTGCTGCTGTTCGTCTGGCTCGCACTCGGATTGCGCGTGAGCTTCGGCAACAACAACGACTACCTCGACGTTATCGGCCGCAAGGTCCAGGCGTTGGCGGCCCGCGTGACCCAGCTGTACAAGGAACCCAAGCCGGAGGCCGTGCCGGATACGCTGACCGAAGCGCGCTATTTGCCGACCTTTCCGAACCTGGACCTGTCCGATCCCGGCAGCACGTGGCGTTACGGCCTCTATACGCCACCGGACATCGTGACGGAGAGCGGTCACACCTACGATGCGCTGGAGGACAACCTGCTGGTACCGCAGATCGTGCGCCGGATGGAGAGCGTGATGGTCGGGGCGATTGCCAACAAGGATCCGAAGGCCGCTTACGATGCGTTGCGCGTGTACTTGATGTTTTACGACAAGGCGAAATTTAATGCCGGCGACGTGAAGACATGGGTGCTCGACGACTGGGCGAGAAACGACAGCGCAGCGGCTTTTGGCGGCCGTGCGGCGATGATCGATCACGTCCAGCAGCTCTTTTCGGGCGATCGCGTCGTGAAGTCGCCGCTTATCCGCAACGATGCGCTGATCCAGCAGGCACGGGTGTTTCTCGATGGCAGCAATGCAACCGATCGTCTGTACCAGCGTGCAAAGGCTGCGATGCTGAAGGAGGCGCCGGACGAGTTCACGCTGCTGCGCGCGGTCGGGCCGCAGGCCGGCGCGGTGTTCACCCGGGCGAGCGGGCAACCGCTCTCGCGCGGCGTGCCGGGCTTGTTCTCATTCGATGGTTACCGGAATCTGTTCGACAAGCGGCTTGCAGAGTTCGTCCAGGTCGCGCGCGACGACGATGCATGGGTGATGGGCCGCTCGTACCTGGGCAAGGTTCAAAAAAAAACGGCTGAGATTGTGAGTACCGTAACCGGCGCAGACGATGCACTGACGGACGCAGTCCGTCGCGAGTATCTGATGGAGTATGCGCAGCAATGGGATGCGTTCCTCAACGATATCCGAACGGTAAGCGGCACGAGCCTTGCATTCAATCTTCAGGTGTTGCGCAGCTTCGCAGCGCCCGACTCACCGCTTGGCCGACTCGCTCGCGCGGCCGTGCGTGAAACGACGCTCACGGCGCCGGTGACCGGGTCGGACGGATCATTCCTGCGCAAGGCGGCCGATCAGCTCAACCAGAAGGCGGCCAATGTGCTTGGCATCCGCGCGTCAGAGCGTGTCGAACGCGAGCTTGTCGACAGTCATTTCGCGGCGCTGCGCGAGGTTGTGACGGGCAATGCCGATTCCCAAGTCGGCTCCCAAGCCGCGGCTGCCCAGGCCGGAAAGACGGGCTTCGACGGCGTGGCGAACCTCTTGAACGACTACTACACAGCGCTCACAGTCTCCGACAACGCGTTATCGAACAACAGTATGCCGCCGGCGAGCGACACGGCCGCGAAGCTCAAAATGACCGCCAACACGATGCCGGCGCCTTTCCGGGCAGTGCTGCTGCAACTTGCTGCGGACGGCTCGCACGAGGTCGATCAGGGCGTCGGCCAGTTGCTGTTGCGCCAGATGCAGGCGGTCGTCGGTGACACGTGCCGGCTCACTATTGAAGGCAACTATCCGTTTTCTCCGGACAGCAAGCGCGATGTCAGCATCGACGACTTCACCCGTGTGTTCGCGCAGGGGGGCGTGATCGATGACTTCTTTGGAAAGACACTGGCGCCGTTTGTCGATACGTCGGCGAAGCCGTGGCGCTACAAGACGCTCGCGGGTGCGACGGGACCCGTTCAGGGACCGGATCTGGAGCCGTTCGAACACGCGAAGGCGATCCGCGACGTGTTCTTTAACGATCCGGGTCATAAACAGCTCACGTGGAAGGTCGATATCCGGATTCCGGAACTGGATCCGACGATCACCGGCCTATCGCTCGACATCGACGGGCAGACCTCGCACTATCAACACGGTCCAGTCGCGCCGTTCGCGGTGACGTGGCCCGGGCCGCGCGGCGGTGTCCATACGGAGATCACCGCCAATCCTCGCATCCGTCCCGATACGTCGACGATCGCGGCTGACGGTCCATGGGCGCTGATGCGTTTGCTCCAGAAGGGGCAGGTGGTGGAAACCGCCACGCCCGGCCGTACGCGCGTCGCGTTCGATTTCGATGGGCGCGAAGCGGTACTCGACATTGCGAGTACCGGAAGCGTGGCGAATCCGTTGACAAGCGATGTGCTGAAGACCTTCCGCTGCCCGAGTTCAATGCCGGTATTCAACCTGTCGGATAGCGGCCCGCCCCCTGGGCTGCCACGCGGTACGGCGCCGGCGGGCCCGGCGCAAATGTCACCCAATAACGGCGAGGGGCACGTACAGTGACGATTTCGACAGCCGACTCTCGAAACTACGCCGGAGTACTGGCATCGCTGCCGCTCAGCGCGCGACTCAAGGCGGCGGTGCGATCGGTCAATCCGTTGCACGAATCTGCGCGCGTCTTGCTTCTCGCGCTGGCGGATACGCCCACCACTCTGGAACCGGACGCCGTTTTGCAGCGGCGCAGATGGCTCGAGCAGGAATTGCGGATGTTTTTGCGGGTTTGTCGTGAACTGCAGCTGCCGTCGGACCACGTCGTGCGGGCGAGCTATTGCCTGAGCGCCGCGCTCGATGAGGCCGCGATGCAAACGCGTTGGGGAAAAGGCGAGGGTACCGGCCACGAGTGGCAGGCCAGCAGTCTTGCTGCGGCGATGGGCTACGATCGACAAGGTGGTGATCGCGTCTTCTACGTGATCGATGAGGTACTTCGCGCCCCGGGGGGGCATCTCGACCTGCTCGAACTGTTCCAGAACGTCCTTGATCTTGGTTTTCGCGGGCGGTACCGCTTCGAGCACGATGGTCCGCGACGGCTGCTGAACATCCGCGAGCGCCTACACAGCATAGTGATGGCAGGCAACCAGGGCGCGGAAGCCATTGTTGCGTACGACGGCACGGCCCCTCGCCTCGCCTCACCCGATCGTGTTGGTGGGGCGGCCGTATCGGGAGGGCGCATGGTCGATCCGTGGGTACGTCCGGCTCGCGCGCGTCGGTCACGCTGGTGGATTGTCGTCGGTGTTGTAGCGGCCCTGCTAGTGGGGGCGGGAGAGTACCTCGCGGTCAGGGAGTTGGGCCACGCGGATCAGTCCGCTCAGGCAGCGTCACAAATCGATCGATTGGGGGCGGTGTTGGGCGAGCAGCTGCGCGACGAAGTCGCCGCCAGCAATGTGGAGCTGATCAGGGATCCTGTGGCTAACACGGTGACACTCCGATTCAACGGAATGTATGCGCCGGACGACGTGACCGTGGCCCCATGGTGGGCGTCCGTGATGGCTTCGGTCGGACGGGCCATCGCGACTTCGCCGGCCACTACCCATGTGCTCGTCACCGGATACACCGATAACCTGCCGGCGAGTTCCGCTCATCGGGGTTCGAATCACGCGCTGTCCAAAGCCCGTGCCCAGCAGGTTGCGCAGATTCTCACCGCGGCTGGCGTGCCGAAGGAACGCATCAGCGTGGTGGGACAGAGCGATGCCGATCCGCTGGCCGATAACGTGTCGAAGGAAGGACGGTCGAGAAACCGTCGCGTCGAAGTGACCGTGTCGAATTGATGCGTTTTACCGAATCTCCCATTAAGAACCGGAGCTGGATATGCAAGATGCACAAGGTCGAAACATGGTGCGCTTGGGTGACACCACCGATCACGGCGGTAAGGTGGTCGAGGCGACTGATGAAGTGAAGCACTGGGGTATCCCGATAGCGCTTGACCAGCACGGGGTGATGTGTCCGACGTGCGGTGGCATTTTTCCGCTGCTCGCCACAGGCCCCCGTACGCATCGGGGGCGCCGCGTCGGTTACGTCGGTGACAAGACGGGTTGCGGTGCGACCGTGATCGGTTCGTGACTGGGCGAGAGGCCGCACATGGTGACACTCAGCCAGCCGCGCACGCTGTCGATTTCAGGCGCGGCGCTTCCGACCTATTCAACCGGTGGGTTGCCGGTGTTCGAGCCGGTGCGGCTGCAGGGCAGCGAGGCGGTCGGCCGCCTCGAGGCCTGCCGCTACCTCGTCACGCTGCGCACCGATGACGCGTTCGCATTCTCGCCGAGCGTGACTGCCAACCTCGATCTGGACAAGCTCGTCGGCACCGAGGTGACTGTGTCGATTCAGCTCGAAGGCAAGGGGCAATTCGTGCCGGGCCTCGTCGGCAACGCGGGGCTCGGCAACATCGGCGGGGGGGCGCGAGAGATCACGGGGCTCGTCACCGCGGCGCGTGTTGCCGGCGAAGACCGGCACTCGATCCTGTACGAGCTCGAGCTGCGGCCTTGGTTGTACCGCGCGACGCTCACGCAGGACTGCCGGATCTTCCAGGACATGAGCGTCCTGGAGATCACCGATGCGGTGCTCGCGAAGTATCCGTATCCGGTCGACAAGCGCCTGGCCGGCGCGTTCCGCGGCATCTACCCAAAGCGCGACGTGCAGCGCCAGGCGTTCGAGACCGACTGGGCGTTCCTGCAGCGGCTGTGGGAGGAATGGGGCATCTGGTGGTGGATCGAGCATGAAGGCGGCCATCAGCGCCTGGTGCTATGCGACACGGTCGCCGGCCATCATCCGCACGGCGCCGCGTACGAAACGGTGCGCTACCTGTCGCCGGACGGCAAGCGCATCGACGAAGAGCACATTCACGCGCTGTCGGTGACGAGCCGGCTGACGTCGGGCAGCGTGACGGTGATCGACTACGACTACACGCGTCCGCGCGCGAACCTGACGGTCACCGAGGAGAATCCGCGCAAGACGGCGAGCGCAGACGGTGCGGTCTACGACTGGGGCGACTACAGCCAGCCGCTGGCGGGCGCGCAAGGCGTGGAAGGCCAGCTGAACGACATTGAGCAGGAGTCCCGGCATCTGGCACGGGTGCAGCTGGAGGCCAAGCGCTGCGCCGGGCTTCGCGCGCACGGCAAGGGCAACCTGCGCGGGCTGACGGTGGGCCGCACGTTTGCGCTGACGGGCTACCCGCAGCAGGCGGCGAACCGCGAGTACGTGGTGTTGTCGTCGACGCTCGACATCGAAGATGTTGGCGATCGCACGGGTACCAGCGCGACGTACCGGTGCGAAGCGCAGTTCGAGCTGCTGCCGGCCAATGAGCCGTTTCGGCTTGAGCGCAGCATGCCTAGGCCGGTGCTGAGCGGTCCCGAGAAGGCGATCGTGGTGGGGCCAGCCGGGCAGGAGGTGTGGACGGACAAGTACGGCCGTGTGAAGGTCCAGTTCCAGTGGGACCGGCAGGGCAAGCTCGACGAGCATTCGGGGATCTGGCTGCGGGTGGTGTCGCCATGGCAGGGAGCAGACATGGGGGCGACATTCCTGCCGCGCATCGGCCATGAAGTGGCGGTGATGCACTACTACGGGGATCCGGACCTGCCGGTGATCACAGGCAGCCCGGTGAACGAATTCCGTCAGCCGACGCTGGACCTGCCGGCGAATCAGGCAGTGGCGGTGCTGCGCGGCCGCGAGTTCCAGGGCACGGCGTCGGGCCACGTCGCGATCGATGACACGCAGGGGCAGATTCAGACGCAGATCGCGAGCGATGCGGGTAGCTCGCTGCTGGCGCTGGGGAACATCCGACGGATCGTGAAGAAGACGGGCCGCGCGGATGCGCGCGGCAAGGGCTTTGACCTGCGCACTGACGACTGGGGTGTGGTGCGCGCGCTGAGGGGGCTGTTCCTTGCGACGGACGGCCAGCCAAACGGCGCTGGCCACACGAAGGACGCGAAGGCCGCGGTCGGCCGGTTGACGCGCGCGCGGGAACTGCAGGAGAGCCTGTCGGGGCTGGCACAACAGCATGAGGCGCAGCAGCGCGACGCCGACCAGATCGAGGTCGCGAAGGCGCTCAAAGCGCGCAACGACGCGATCCGGGGTGATGAGCCGGCGGGCGAGATCGACTTCCCGGAACTGCAGGAGCCGGACCTGGTGCTAGCGAGCGCGGCGGGCGTCAGTGTGGCGGCCGAACGCAGCGCGCACGTGGCGAGTAACGAGGACGTTGCGGTGACGAGCGGCCGACACGTCGGGCTCGCGGTCGGTCATTCGCTGTTCGCGAGCGTATCGAACGCGTTCTCGCTGTTCGTGCACAAGGCTGGGATGGCGCTGGTGGCCGCAGCGGGCAAGGTGCGCATCGAGGCGCAGACCGATGGCATCGACGTGAAAGCGAAGCAGTCCATCAAGATCGAGAGCACGACCGACAGTATCCATTTCTACGCGGCGAAGGAAATCCTGCTGCGAGCCGGCAGCACGCAAATGCGTATCAGCGATCAGGGTTACACGGTCCATACCGCTGGCGAGCACACGGTCCACGCAGGCAGCCACCAGACGGACGGTCCGCAGGGACATGGGGGGGGCTTCCCGCCATTTCCGAAATCCGGGCCCGGGCAACTGGAAGTGCTGCGCCATTACGTAACCAATGCGCCGGTCGACAAGAACATCATTGTTGTGAGGGACAGTCTCGGCGCGGTCCACAAGCGAATTCTCGATGCATCCGGCCGCGCGATTGTGAGCGGGCTGGCGCCCGGCGCGGTCAGCGTGCAATACGGACACGACCCGCACGATTCCTGGGTCATGAGTAGCTACCTGAAGCAGTTCCGGTGGCAGCCTGCAGGCGCTGCCTGACACGAATCGGCCAGTCTCTCTATCCATTCCACAGTCCGAACAAGATCATGGCTGACAAACAACAGTCCCTTCCATTCGTTGACGCGGCGATCGTTCCGCTCAATCAGGTTCACATCGCTGATCTTGAGGCCGGCGCATCGTATTTCGACAACTGGTTGCGCACGGCGAGCGGCGGCTACGTGACGCTCGCGCGCATCAAGGAGGTTTCGGCGGCAATGCCGGTTTTAGGGAACATCATTGCTGCTGTTGACGTGTGCGGCGATATCTCGAAGCTGATCCAGAATCGAAACGTTCAACCGCATTCGGAAGCCGAGAAGATCGACCGCGTGCTCGATTCGGCAAACCTGGCGATCAACCTGATCGGGGTGCTGCCCATTCCGCCGGGGACAGCGGCGGCCCGCATGTCTTTGCGTCCGACGTTGGGCCTCGTGCGCCAGGCGGTGAAGGCGGGTGCAAAGGATCTTGCCACGGCGTCGGTTGCCGTGATCGCAGGCCATTTCACCGCCACCCTGATGGGGGAATTGAAGCCGTTTGTCGAGCAAGCAAAGGCTAGGCTCACTGAGCTACTGGAGGAAGCTGGGAGCGAGGCTGAGAAACGCCTGATTCAGCTGGCCGACGGACTAGATGCCTTGGCATCTGGGCGCTTGACCGATCCGAATGCAAATCTCGCGGCAGCACGTCAGAAAGCATCGCGCGTTTCAGCCAGTTCGCTGATCCACGACCCCACAAAAACGCTCGGCGACCTGTTTGGCGCGGTGTGGCAGGTATGCAAGGTGGGCGCGAAGGCAGAGGTGAATTTCGCCGTTTCGCTGACGCCGGACGAAGCTCGATCGACTGTTCGGCATCTGGCGGCCGATATTCGAGCCAGCATTCCTGACGTCAAGAGGCGGATCCAGAGCCTGTCCAGCGACGACGTAGGCTCGGTGATGTACATGCTGAATATCCTTACTCGTGCGATTCAAGTGTACGAGGAGAAGAAGCTCCATCTTGCTGCGACAGTCGACAGCAACAAGAGAAACCAGGCGAGGCGCAAGGAGGGCGGTGAGCCAGTTACCAACGTCGGCAAGGAGGCCAAGGCACAGAAGCCGGGGCCGGGTTGCCTCTGCGGAATTGGTCAACCGTCAGCGGGAGTAGGCGGTTCGATCGGCGTGGGATTGGGAGACGAGTCGTTCACGCACACCGATTTCGTATTGCGAGGGATCGTTCCGGTTGAATGGGTGAGGACGTATCGCTCGAACTTTGCTGCACATGATGAACAGGGGCCGCTCGGACCGCGATGGACGACGCCGTACCACGCAGCATTCGAGTCGAAGGGTGACGGGTTCGTCTATCACGACGCGTCCGGACGAAGTCTCACCTACCCGGCGCTGACGCTGGGCCAGCCTTATCGCGACGCAATCGAGTCGTGCACGATCACGCGGGAAGCCGACGACCGCATCCAGCTCGTGCGTGGCGAAACCCTGACCGAGACTTACGAGCAGCATGGGACGCGTTTCGTGCTCGGGAAGATCGAGGACCGCTCCGGCAACACGGTGACGCTCGAATGGACGGACGGCTCGCTTACCCGGATCGAAGCGGCAGATGCCGTCGCGGCGCTAACGTACGACAGAGTCGGTCGCGTCATGCGCATCGCGCTCGTAGACAGTTCGGGAACGGCGATCCGCACGCTCGCGCGGTATCGCTATGACGAAGCAGGCGATCTGGTCGAAGCGAACGACGAGAATGCGGCGTCGTGGAGTTACGCGTATTGGCATCACCTCGTGACGCGGTACACCGACCGCACCGGACGCGGGATGAACCTCGAATGGGACGGCACGCATCTGGACGCGAAAGCGATCCACGAATGGGCCGATGACGGTACGTTCGACACCCGCCTGACTTGGCACGATAGCTTACGCCTGACCTTCGTGACCGACGCGCTTGGCAATACGACCCAGCAGTACTACGACATCGACGGTTACGTGTACCGGATCGTCTATCCCGACCACACCGAAGAATGGTTCATGCGCAACGCGGAAAAGAACCTGACGCGGCACGTGTTCCCGGATGGTGCGGAGGAATCGTTCACGTGGGACGATGCGGGGCAGATGACTTCGCATACGCAGCGCGACGGACGCATTGCGTATTACGTCTACGATCGGCACCACAACCTGACGGGATTGCAAGACCCCGAAGGTCATCGCTGGGAGCGCTACTACGACAGCAAAGGGCGCGTGACCGAGGCGATCGATCCGCTCGGTCGGGTGACACAGTACGAGTACGATCGCGGGGGCCTACCCGTCTCGATCACGGATCCGAAGGGTGGCACGACGAAGATTGCATGGCGCCCCGACGGACAGATCGCGAGCTACACCGATTGTTCGGGCAAGACCGCGACGTGGAAGTACGACGAGCGCGGGCGGCTTGTTGTGCAACAGAACGCGGCTGGCGAACCGACCCGCTACGGCTATGAGGCAGGACAGCTGGCATGGGTGACGCGGCCGGCGGGGCTGCGCGACACGTTTGTCCGCGATGCCGAGGGCCGGCTGCTCGAGCACGTGGATGCGCTGAACCGGTCGACGCGTTTTACCTACACGGCAGCCGGCCTGCTCGCAAAGCGAATCAACGCGCGCGGCGATTCAGTCGAATACGGCTGGAACCGGCTTGGACAGATCGTAACGCTGCGCAACGAAAATGGGCGAGAGTATCGGTTCGGCTACGACACGGCGGGGCGCCTTAACAGCGAAACCGACTTCGACGGCCGTGAGACTCGGTATTTCCGAGCAGCGGGCAGCGGACTCGTGACGAACCGCCTGTACGGCGGCATCATGCAGTCCTTCGAATACGACGCGATGGGGCGACTCGAATCCCGACGAGCCTGGCAGGCGCAGTTCACGGACCGTGGGCACGTCTTTCTGGACCCTCAAGGAGAGGCCGTTGTCGAGAGCGAGTCGTTCCAATATGACGGTCTGGGCCGGCTGTTGCAGGCGGTCAACGATCAATCGCACGTGCGGTGCTTCTACGATCCCGTCGGAAATCTGGCGAGCGAGCACGTACACATGCGGGTTGAAGGCAACGAGTATGAGTTCGTGTGGCGCCACGAACATAACGAGGTTGGGGCACGAGTTGCAACTATTCGGCCGGATGGTCACCGCTTGGATTGGCTCACCTACGGTTCCGGCCACGTGCATGGCGTTATGCTCGACGGGATGATCATTGCGAGCTTCGAACGCGACGACGCTCACCGCGAGACCCAACGCGAGCTCGGGAACGGGCTGACGCAAACGACGCAATACGACGATGCTGGCCGACTCGCGCGCCAACTGCTGCAAGGCACTGGTGGCAAGGTGATGGAGCGCCGCTACCAGTATGACGCGGGTGGTCAGTTGACCCAAATCGCGGACCTACGGCGCGGCGAGATACAGTACGCGTACGATCCGATTGGCCGGTTGACACGCGCGCAATCGTCGCTCGGGGTCGAGACGTTCTCCTTCGATCCGGCGAGCAACATCGTGGAATCGAAGGAGCGTGACGAACACGGCATCGGCGTACTGGGTGGGGCTCGATCCGCCCCTCTGCTGGACAACCTGCTAAAGGATTATGCTGGCACTCATTTCGCATACGACGAAAGGGGCAACCTGAAACAGCGCGCGCGAAACGGCGAGCGCACGGACTTCGAGTGGAGCAGTCTCGGTCGGATGGTATCGGCACGCGATCGGCACATGCAGGCGACGTACACGTACGACGCGCTCGGCCGGCGCATTGCGAAGCTGACGGAGCCCGTGGTGCCGTATCTCTCAGGGGCCGGCAGTGGCTGGCGGGATGCGGAACGGCAACGTCTAAAACAGGAACGCGGCTACGGCTTCACGTTGTACGGTTGGGATGGTGACATGCTGGCCTATGAGACGGCGTGGGAGCGGCGCGAGACGACTCACTACGTGTACGAACCGGACACATTCACGCCGTTAGCTCGGGCGACGGGCGCGACAATGCTTCATGTTTGCGACGCCGGAACCTCCCCATTAGCGGACATCGCGTACTACCACTGCGATCAGATTGGCACGCCGCAGGAGCTCACTGACGAGGCGGGTGAAGTCGCTTGGTCTGCGGGCTACAAGGCTTGGGGCGAGGCGAGGGAGGTGATTAGCGAGGCGGCACGTAAGGCTGGAATCGCGAACCCGCTGCGGTTCGCGGGTCAGTACTTCGATCACGAGACGGGGCTGCATTACAACCGGCATCGGTATTACGATCCGAATAGCGGGCGTTTCATCAGCAAGGACCCGATTGGGCTGGCGGGTGGGATCAATGTGTATCATTACGCGCCCAATACGACGGGATGGGTTGACCCACTTGGCTTGACCAAGAGCTGTTGCGACTGCAAAAAGTCCTACCTTTAC
>JACZKY010089894.1_pt1 | contig 12464 bp, 4 predicted proteins | sample 8237611 | NCBI WGS metagenome assembly JACZKY01 (sample SAMN16148055, study PRJNA663545) | marine sediment metagenome | biome: sediments and biomass from bioreactor inoculated with such sediments; feature: coastal sediments; material: methane- and iron-fed bioreactor; isolation source: Bothnian...
ATATAGGGGCGAGCCTCCGCGGGGGCGGATCGGCGAAAAAGTACGCCGGCGACGAGCCACCGCTGCGATCGGAACTGTTCAGCAGCGAACAGATGAAGCAGCATGGCAAGACCCTTGCAAGCTCGCACACGCTGGGTCCGGGAGGAATTCGGGACCGGCTTCTGACCCGGCTGGCGGAGAATGAACGCATCCTGACGGGAGCCTGCAACCTGTTGACGTCGGCGGTCGATGCGAACCGCCGGATCGCGCCGGCCGGGGAATGGCTCCTCGACAACTTCTATCTGATCGAAGAACAGATCCGAACGGCCAGGAGGCACTTGCCGAAGGATTACAGCAGGGAACTGCCGCGCCTGCTGGACGGACCGTCGGCCGGACTTCCGCGCGTGTACGACATCGCGCACGAGGCGATCTCGCACGGCGATGGACGGGTGGACCCGGAAAGTCTCAGCGGGTTCGTGGCGTCGTACCAGAAGGTGACCGTCCTGACCCTGGGCGAATTGTGGGCCATCCCCATCATGCTGCGACTGGCGCTGATCGAGAACCTGCGGCGCGTCGGAGCGCGGGTTGTCGCCGGAAGCATCGACCGGGACCTCGCCGCCCAATGGGCCGAACAGATGATGGAGGTCGCCGAAAAGGACCCGAAGAGCCTGATATTGCTGACCGCGGACATGGCGCGGTCAAACCCCCCGATGGTGAGTTCGTTCGTCGCGGAATTCGCCCGTCGATTGCAGGGACGGAGCACCGCCCTGGCGCTGCCGCTCACCTGGATCGAACAGCGGCTTTCCGAGTCCGGCCTCACGATCGAGCAACTGGTGCGGTCGGAGAACCAGCAAAAGGCCGCCGACCAGGTTTCCGTGAGCAACACCATCGGCAGCCTGCGATTCCTGGGAGCGATGGACTGGCGCGAATTCGTCGAGACGATGAGCGCCGTCGACCAGGTGCTGCGCGAGGACCCGGGAGGAGCCTACTCCCGGATGGATTTCGCCACCCGCGACCGCTACCGCCACGTGATCGAGAAGATCGCGAAGAGGAGCCGTTTGCACGAAGCCGTCGTGGCGCGCGAGGCGATCCTGCTGGCCGGCGAGGCCGCGGCCAGCAAAGGGCCGGGCGACCGCACGGCGCATGTCGGGTTCTACCTGATCGACAAGGGGCTGCCGCGGATGGAACGAGCCGCGGGGGCGCGCCTGCCCCTTCGCGAGACCCTTCCGCGGATGACGGGTCGGTTTTCCCTGCACCTTTTCCTGGGTTCGATCACGCTGTTGACGGTCGTTTTTTCCGCAGCCCTGCTGGCGAAGGCCCATGCCGGTGGATTGCAGGATTGGGCGCTCGCCCTGTTCGCGCCCTCTCCCTGCTCGGCACCAGCCGGCTGGCGGTAGCGCTGGTAAATTGGCTCGCCACGTTGCTTGTGAAGCCGCATCCTCTGCCGCGGATGGACTTCTCCGAAGGGATTCCGCCGGAATCGCGCACCCTGGTGGTGGTCCCGACGATGCTCACCAGCCCCCGGAACATCGAGGACCTGGTCGAGTCCCTGGAAGTCCGGTTCCTGGCAAATCAGGATGACAACCTGCATTTCGGGCTGCTGACGGATTTCCGGGACGCGAAGGAGGAAACGATCCCGGAGGACGAGCAACTGGTACGGGCGGCCCGGAAGGGCATCGAAGCGCTGAACGACAAGTACGGGAACGCAACGAGCGCCCCTTTCCTCCTTTTTCACCGTCCGCGCCGATGGAATCCCCGGGAGCGGACCTGGATGGGCCACGAACGCAAGCGGGGGAAGCTTGCGGACTTGAACCTGTTCCTTCGCGGCGGGGCAAAGGACCGCTTTTCCGCCGTCGTCGGCAGGACGGCGGAATTATCGAACGTGAAGTTCGTGATCCCCCTCGACACGGATACGCAACTGCCGCGCGACGCCGCGCGGCAGTTCGTTGGGGCCATGGCGCACCCGCTGAACCGCCCGCGGTACGACGAGAGGGTGCAGCGCGTTTCCGAGGGGCACGGCATCCTGCAGCCGCGCGTGGCCGACAGCCTGTCGGGCACGAACCGGTCGCGATATGCGCGATTGTTCGGAAGCGAACCGGGAATCGACCCGTACACGCGCGCCGTCTCCGATGTGTACCAGGACGTGTTCGACGAAGGCTCCTTCATCGGCAAGGGGATCTACGACGTCGACGCGTTCGAGCAGGCCCTCAAAGGACGGCTTCCGGAGAACCGGATCCTGAGCCACGATCTCCTGGAGGGTTGCCATGCTCGGGCGGGACTTTTAAGCGATGTGCAGCTGTACGAGGAATATCCGTCCGGCTACATCGCGGACGTAAAGCGCCGCCACCGATGGATCCGCGGGGATTGGCAGATTGCCGGGTGGCTGCTGTCGCGCGTTCCCGGCTCCGGCGACGCCCGCCGCAGGAACCCGCTCTCGGGGTTGTCCCAATGGAAGATTCTCGACAATCTTCGGCGCAGCCTCGAACCATCCGCATTGACGCTTTTGTTGCTGCTTAGTTGGAACTCGTTATCTTCCGGATGGTTCTGGACCTTGTCGGTGATCGGGATCCTGCTGATCCCCTCCCTGTTGGCCGCCGGCCTGGAGATGTTCCGGAAACCCGCCGATGCCCTGCTGCGTCAGCACCTTGCCGCCGAAGCGCGCTCCGCCGGACGGCGCTTTGCCCAGGCGGCGTTTGCGCTCGCGTGCCTGCCGTACGAGGCGTTTTTCAGCCTGGACGCGTCCCTGCGCACGGCCGGGCGGATGCTGTTCACGCACAAGCGGCTTCTCGAATGGCGTCCGTCCGGGAGCCCGGAACGCGACCGCGGCGAGGGCCTGGGGGTTTTTTGCCGATGGATGTGGTTCGCCCCCGTGATCGCCGCTGCCGAGGCGATCCACCTCGTGTTTTCGAGGCCGGGCGTGCTGGCGACGGCCGGGCCGATCCTGGCCCTGTGGTTTTCCTCCCCCGCCATCGCCTGGTGGTTCAGCCGCCCGCTCGCCCGGCGCAGGGCCGATCTTTCGGCGGACCAGGTCCTCTTTCTACGGAAGCTTTCGCGCAGGACCTGGGCGTTCTTCGAAACCTTCGTCGGCCCGGAAGACCACTGGCTTCCTCCGGACAACTACCAGGAGTACCGCGTCGCCGAGGTCGCCCATCGCACGTCGCCGACCAACATGGGGCTTGCGCTCCTCGCGAATCTGGCCGCCTACGACTTCGGATACCTTCCGTCGGGGCAACTCGTCGAGCGCACGGAGAATGCGCTGCGCACGATGGATACCCTGGCGCGGCACCGAGGTCATTTCTACAACTGGTACGATACGCAATCCCTGGAACCGCTGCTGCCTCTCTACGTCTCGACGGTGGACAGCGGAAACCTCGCGGGCCACCTGCTGACGCTGCGGCAGGGCCTGCTCGAACTTCCGGATCACCCCATCCTCGGGCAGCGATGGTTGGAGGGCATCAGCGACACCTGCCAGGTTCTCGCGGACGGCGTGGAGGGAACCTTGCCCTCCCCGCTCGCGCAATTCCAGGAAATCCTGGACTCCTCGCTCGGCTCCCGACCAACCACGCTCGCGGCGGCGAGGCTTTGCCTCGAGCGGTTGACGGCAAGCGCCGGGGAAATCACCGGCAGTTTCCATGAAGCCGAAGACGGCGACCGGAACGGATGGGCGCAAGCCCTCGAGCGTCAATGCCGGGTCGCCCGCGACGAGACGGCGTCTCTTGGCGATTTACCGGGTTTCGACGGGATCCCGACCCTGCGAGAGCTGGCAGGACCGGAGCCGAACCGGCTGGCAAGGGAACGGATTTCGGCGATCGAACGCCTTGCGCTGCAATGCGAAGAGCTCTCCCGCATGGAGTACGACTTCCTCTACGACAAGGGGCGTCATCTCCTGGCGATCGGGTACAACGTCAATGAGCGGCGGCCAGACCCGGGTTACTACGATCTGCTGGCTTCGGAAGCGAGACTGTGCACTTTCGTGGCGATCGCACAGGGTCAACTGCCCCAGGAGTCCTGGTTCGCCCTGGGGCGTCTGCTCACCTCCACCGGGGGCGAACCGATCCTCCTTTCGTGGAGCGGTTCGATGTTCGAGTACCTCATGCCCCTCCTGGTGATGCCGATGTACGAGAATACGCTGCTCGACCGGACCTGCAAGGCGGCGGTGGGTCGGCAGATCGAGTACGGGAAGCAGCGCGGCGTGCCGTGGGGCATGTCGGAATCCGGTTACAACATGGTCGACGTCCGGTTCATCTATCAGTACCGCGCGTTCGGAGTGCCCGGCCTCGGGCTAAAGCGCGGGCTGGCGGCGGATCTGGTCGTGGCGCCTTATGCGTCCGTACTGGCGCTGATGGTGGCCCCCGAAGAGGCGTGCCGGAACCTGCAGCGGCTCGGGGACGAGGAGTTCATCGGGAAGTACGGCTTTTATGAGGCCATCGACTACACCCCTTCACGGCAACGACGCGGGGAATCGAACACGGTCGTCCGGTCCTTCATGGCCCATCACCAGGGCATGAGCCTCCTTTCCCTGGATTATTTGCTCCTGGATCGTCCGATGCAGAAGCGGTTCGAGGCGGATCCGCTGTTCCAGGCGACCACGCTCCTGCTCCAGGAACGGATTCCGAAGGCCACGGCATCTTACGCGCCTGCCGCCGAGCTCTCCGGCATCCGCACGACACCCGGCGTTACCGAGATGCCGGTGCGCTCTTTCGGCACCGCCGACACTCCCTTGCCGGAGGTGCAGCTGCTGTCGAACGGCAGGTACCACGTGATGATCACCAATTCGGGCGGCGGTTACAGCCGCTGGAAGGACATCGCGGTGACGCGCTGGCGTGAAGACGGCACCCGCGACCACTGGGGAACGTTCTGCTACATCCGCGATACGGAAAGCGGGGAGTTCTGGTCCACCGCCTACCAGCCGACGCTCAAGCCTCCGGAGAAGTACGAGGCGATCTTCTCGGAGGCGCGGGTGGAGTTCCGCCGCCGCGACCACGAATTCGATACGCACACGGAAATCGCCGTTTCGCCCGAGGACGATGCCGAGGTCCGCCGGATCCGCATCGTCAACCGCTCCCAGGCACGCAGGACGATCGAAATCACGAGTTACGCGGAAGTGATTCTTGGATCGCCAGCCGCAGACGCGCTGCATATGGCGTTCGGGAACCTCTTCGTCCAGACCGAGATCGTTCGGCAGCGGCAGGCGATCCTCTGCACCCGCCGGCCCCGCTCCTCGGACGAGCCGGCGCCGTGGATGTTTCACCTGATGTCCGTGCACGGGGCGAAGGTCGGGGGTGTCTCCTACGAGACCGACCGCATGCGGTTCATCGGCCGGGGAAACACCGTCGCCGATCCGCAGGCGATCACCGGTTCCGCGGAGCTGTCGGACAGCCAGGGGGCGGTGCTCGACCCGATCGTCGCGATCCGGCATCGGATCACGCTCGACCCCTATGAGACGGCAACCGTCAATATCGTCACCGGAGTCGGGGAAACCCGCGACGTTTGCATGGGTCTCCTCGAGAAGCACCAGGATCGGCATCTCGCGGACCGCGTCTTCGATCTGGCGTGGACCCACAGCCAGGTACTGCTGCAACAGCTCAACGCCACGGAGGCCGACGCGCAACTGTACGGTCACCTTGCCAGCTCCGTCCTCTATGCCGGTCCTTCGCTGCGCGCCAACGCGGTCCTTCTCGGCAAGAACCGCCGCGGGCAATCCGGCCTGTGGGGCTACTCCATTTCCGGCGATTATCCGATCGTGCTGCTGCAGATCGGAGACCCGTCCAACATCGAACTGGTGCGCCAACTCGTGCAGGCCCACGCGTACTGGCGGTTGAAAGGGCTGGCGGTGGACCTGGTGATCTGGAACGAAGACCACGCCGGCTACCGGCAACTGCTCCAGGAGCAGATCCAGGGGCTGATCGCCGCGGGCCTGGAGGCCAGGTTCACGGATCGGCCCGGCGGCATCTTCCTGCGGCTGGGCGAGCAGATATCGGGCGAGGACCGGATTCTGTTCCAAACGGTCTCCCGTGCCATTCTCACCGACAGCATGGGAACCCTGTGGGACCAGATCCACCGCCGCCGGGTTTCGGAAGTTCCCGTCCCGCTCCTCCGCCCGTCCCGAGCCCGCCGCGACGAACCCCCGGCGGCGGGACCGCCTCCGCGTGACCTGATCTTCTTCAACGGGTTGGGAGGATTCACGCCGGACGGGCGGGAATACGTCATTTCGACCGCGCACGGGCAGGAAACGCCGGCGCCGTGGGTAAATGTGCTGGCAAACCCGGACTTCGGAAGCATCCTCTCGGAAAGCGGGCAGGCCTACACCTGGAGCGGGAATGCGCACGCGTTCCGCCTCACTCCCTGGCACAACGACCCCGTGAGCGATTCGAGCGGGGAAGCCTTTTACCTCCGTGACGAGGAGAGCGGCCACTTCTGGTCCCCCACGCCGCTGCCCTGTCGCGGCCTGCAGACGTACGTCAGCAGGCACGGATTCGGCTACAGCGTCTTCGAGCACGCGGAGGACGGCATCCGTTCGGAGCTGTGGGTTTACGTGGCACTGGACGCGCCGGTCAAGTTCTCGGTGTTGAAAGTGCGAAACGAGTCCGGCCGGTCGCGCAAACTATCCGCCACGGGATATGCGGAATGGGTGCTGGGAGACCTGCGGACGAATACGGCGATGCACGTGGTCACCCAGGTCGAGCCCGGCAGCGGAGCGCTCCTTGCGCGGAACTCCTACAACACGGAGTTCTCCGACCGGATCGCGTTCTTCGACGTGGACGATCCTACCCGGACCGTCAGCGGGGACCGGATGGAATTCCTCGGACGCAACGGCTCGCTTCGGAACCCGGCCGCCATGAAACGTGCGCGGCTTTCGGGCAAGGCCGGGGCCTCCATGGATCCATGCGCCGCGATCCAGGTGCCGTTCGAGCTGGCCGACGGGCAAGAGCGCGAGATCATCTTCCGGCTCGGCGCGGGGAAAAACGCGGACGACGCCAGGGACCTGGTGAATCGCTTCCGCGGATCCGTGGCGGCGCGCGGGGCGCTTGAAACGGTCTGGCAGTACTGGAACCGGACGCTCGGAACCGTACAGGTGGAAACCCCCGACCCGGCCGTCAACGTCCTGGCCAACGGGTGGCTCCTTTACCAGACCCTTGCGTGCCGCGTCTGGGCCCGGAGCGGATACTACCAGTCCGGGGGCGCCTTCGGGTTCCGCGACCAGTTGCAGGACGCCATGGCGCTGGTGCACTCCGAACCGCACCTTCTGCGCGAGCACCTGCTGCGATGCGCCTCCCGCCAGTTCCGGGAGGGGGACGTCCAGCACTGGTGGCATCCCCCCTCGAACCGGGGCGTTCGCACGAAATGTTCCGACGATTTCCTATGGCTGCCTCTAGCGACGTGCCGTTACGTTCTCACCACGGGGGATACCGGGGTACTGGACGAACAGGTCCACTTCATCGAGGGGCGCCCCGTAAGCGTGGAGGAGGATTCCTACTACGATCTTCCCGCCCGGTCGGATGAAGCGGCTAGCCTGTACGAACATTGCCGGCGAGCCATCCTGAGGGGACTCGGGACCGGCGAACACGGCCTTCCGCTCATGGGGTCCGGGGACTGGAACGACGGGATGAACCTGGTGGGTGCGCACGGCAAAGGGGAAAGCGTCTGGCTGGGGTTCTTCCTTTATGAAGTGCTCATGCGGTTCACCGGGCTTGCTCACAACGCCGGTGACGCGACCTTCGCCCAACGTTGCCGGACGGAGGCGGCCCAGGTGCGCCTGATGATCGAGCAGAACGGCTGGGACGGCGCGTGGTACCGCCGCGCGTACTTCGACGACGGCTCACCGCTGGGGTCGGCGGGCAACGCCGAATGCCGGATCGATTCGATCGCGCAAAGCTGGTCGGTTCTCTCCGGGGCCGGCGAACCCGGGCGATCCCGCACGGCGATGGACGCGGTGGATACGCGTCTCGTTCGCCGGGATGCCGGGTTGATCCAGCTTCTGGACCCGCCGTTCGACCGATCGGCCCTGAATCCCGGCTACATAAAAGGGTACGTCCCGGGCGTCCGGGAAAACGGCGGGCAGTACACGCATGCGGCGATCTGGACGGCGATGGCGTTCGCCGCATTGGGGGACAGCCGGCGCGCGTGGGAGCTGTCGGAGATGATCAACCCGGTGAACCACTCGAAGTCTCCGGAAGGGGTGGGGATCTACAAAGTGGAACCGTACGTCGTCGCGGCCGACGTCTACGCGATCCCTCCGCACACCGGACGCGGAGGATGGACCTGGTACACGGGCTCGGCCGGCTGGATGTACCGGCTGATCGTGGAATCGCTCCTGGGTCTGAAGCTGGAAGCGGACAAGCTGCGGTTTGCTCCCTGCTTCCCCGCGGACTGGAACAGGTTCAAGGTGTACTACCGGTATCGCGAGACGGTCTATGGAATCGACATCCGGCAACAACCCGGGGGGGAAGGCCGGACGATCGTGACCGTGGACGGGACGGAACTTCAGGACGAGGCCATTCCCCTTGTCGACGACCGCCGGAACCATTCGGTCGAGATCGTATGCATCCGGTCACCCGTTCGTTGATCCATACAGCTGGCCTACCTGGCCTTTCTGCCGTAATCCATCTGAGGTTTCTCACGGAAGGATCCGGTTAGCGCTGCTCCCCTCCGCGGCGCATCGACGGCCCTGGGGCTGGCGGTCACGCTGGCCATCCCGGGGCGCCACTTCTTCGTCCTTTCACGCCGGCTGGAATCGGAACCGCTGAAATGAGAGAATCGGTGTGCGATGAGTGAACGGCTGGACGCCATGACCGCTTTCCTGAAGACCGGCATCTGGGTCCTTCCGGAAAAGGATCTTCCCCGGCACAAGGCGATCCCCTTGAGGGCGCTCAAGGTGCTGCTGCTGGCGTTCCGGGGTTTTCAGCGGAACCAGTGCGCGGTGAAGGCGTCGGCGCTCACCTTCTATTCCCTGCTCTCCATCGTTCCGATCGTCGCGGTGTTCTTCGGCATCGCCAAGGGGTTCGGCTTCGACAAGAAGCTGCAGCTCCAGCTCCTCGACAAATTCCCGGCGCAGACGGACGTGCTGCTGAAGGTGTTCGAGTTCTCCAACGCGATGCTCCTGAAAACCAAGGGGGGCATCGTGGCCGGGATCGGGGTCGCCCTGCTGTTCTGGTCGATCATCAAGGTCCTGGGGTACATCGAGGATTCCTTCAACGACATCTGGCGGGTCGAGCGTTCCCGGACGATCGGGCGGAAGCTCTCCGACTACCTGTCCGTCACGCTGGTGTGCCCCCTCATCTTCGTCATGGCGAGCAGCATGACGGTCACGATGGCGGGCCAGGTGAAGCTGATCGCCGAGAAGGTCTCCGAATGGGGCCTGCCCCCGGCCCCGATCCTCCTCCTCCTGAAGATCTTCCCGTTCCTCCTCATCTGGGGGCTGTTCACCTTCGTCTTCGTCTTCATGCCGAACACGAAGGTCCGGCTGCGGTCCGGCTTCCTTGCCGCGGTGACCGCGGGGACCGCCTACCAGCTGCTCCAGTGGATCTACATCGCGTTCCAGGTCGGCGTGGCGCGGGCCAACGCCATCTACGGCAGCTTCGCCGCCCTGCCCCTGTTCCTGGCCTGGATGCAGCTCAGCTGGATGGTCGTCCTGCTGGGGTCGGAAATCTCCTTCGCGGTCCAGTGCGTGGACACCCACGGGGTCCCGGAAGGCTCGGAGAAGGTCAGCGGGCACCACCGCAAGATCCTTTCGCTCCTGATCGCCCGCCTCGTGGCGCGGAACTTTTCCGAAGGGGAGAAGCCGATGACGCCTTCCGCCATCGCGGACGCCCTGCGGATGCCCGCCCCCCTGGTGCGCCCGATCCTTGCGGATTTATCCGCGGCGGGGCTTTTCGCGGCCACGCAGGCAAAGGGGGACGAAGATCCGGCATACCAGCCCGCGCGCGACATCCACAAGATCCGCGTGAACACCGTCCTGGACGCCCTGGAGCGGTGCGGGTCGGTCGACCTGCCGTTCGCCTCCACCGGGGATTTCCGGGCGGTGTCGGAAACCCTGGATGCCTTCGGAGCGGCGGTCGAGAAATCCCCCGCGAACCGGCTCGTGATCGACCTGTAGGGAAACAGACGGGTACGATACCGTCCTCGCGGAGTTCGAGGCGGGCAAGTTCAGGCCAGGATCAGCCCGCAGATCCCCCCGCCCAGGATGATGAGGACGGGGTTGACCCGCAGGAACGCGGCGGCCACGGCGCCGAGGCAGAGGAGTCCTCCGAGCGGGTCCGTCACGGAATGGCGGCCGATATCGACCGCCGCCGCCAGGATCAGGGCGACCACCGTGGGCCGCAGTCCCTGGAGGGGGCCTTCCACCAGTTTCCGTTCCCGGGCGGTGGTGGTGAACGTCACCAGGCCCACCATCACCAGCATCGAAGGCAGGGATACCGCCACGGTGGCCACGGCCGATCCCCAGAACCCCGCCATGGCGTACCCGACGAAGGTGGCGGCGTTGGTGGCCACCGGCCCGGGCGTCATCTGGGCCAGCGCGAAGAGGTCCACCATCTGGGACGAGGTGAGCCACCGGTGCTGGTCGACCAGCACCTCCGCCAGGAGCGGGTACATCGCGTTGCCGCCGCCGAAGCTGAGCAGCCCGATATAGAGGAAGACGTAAAAAAGCTGGGCCAGGAGGATCATTCCGCCTTCCCCCCGGCGGGCGGTTTCCGGTGCTCCCGCCAGACGACGGCATATCCGGCCGCCGCGGCTCCCAGGATCACCAGGGCGGGGTGGACGTCCAGCAGCGCCACCAGGACGAAACCCGCCACGGCCACCCAGATCGACCACCGGTCCCGGAAAACCTGCCTCCCCAGGGAGTAGACCGCCACCAGCAGGAGCCCCACCACGGCCGGCCGGGCGCCGTACAGGAACGCCTCCACCATGGGAAGGCTCCGGTAGCGCAGGAAGGCGGCCGCCACGACCAGGATGGCCGCGAAGGACGGAAGGACGGCCCCTAGGGTGGCGACGACGGCCCCCCGGATCCCCGCGATGGTGTATCCGACGATGGAGGAGGCGTTGATGGCCACCCCCCCGGGGCCGCACTGGGCCCACGCCATGATGTCCAGGAACTTTTCCGGGGGCACCATCCGGCGCCGTTCCACGATCTCCCGCTGGATCAGGGGCACCATGACGTAGCCGCCGCCCAGGGTGAACGCCCCGATGCGCAGGAAGATCGCGAAGAGGGTCCAGAGCTCTTTCCAGGGGGCTGGTTTGCCGTCCGCCATGCCTTCGCCTCCGCAACGCTCCCATCCAAGGCCACGCGCCGGCGGATGTCAAGGGTATTGTCCCGGGACGCCGTGTCGCCGGCCTTTTCGCAAACCTTCCCCCGCGGGAATCGGCGGGAAGTCTCCCGCCATCTATCTTGAGTGGCGGATCGCCACGAGGCGAAAGGAGCGACGAACATGCCGGAACGTCCGTTGAAGCACCGCAGCCACCTGCTGACCGGCACGCCGGGAGGGGCGGACTGGGCCCGGAGGGCGGCCGCGCGGGCCATGCTCCGGGCCGTGAATTTCCGGGACGACGATTTCGCCAAGCCGATCGTGACCCTTGCGTGCCCTTTCACCAACGCGACCCCCTGCAACGACCACATCCGGACGCTGGGAGACCTCCTTTCCAGGGAAATCGAGGCCGCGGGGGGCAAGGCGTTCCTCTTCGGCACCCCCGTCATCAGCGACGGGGAGACGATGGGGATGGAGGGGATGAAGTATTCCCTGATGTCCCGCGACCTCATCGCGGACTGCATCGAAACCATGCACGAAGGGTACGCGGCGGACGGGATCGTGGCCCTGAGCGGCTGCGACAAGAGCATCCCGGCTTCCCTCATGCCGATCCTCCGCAACAACGCCATCGGGCTGACGCTGTACGGCGGAACCATCCTGCCGGGCCGGTACCGGGGGGAGGACCTCACGATCGTCAGCGCGTTCGAGGCGATCGGGGCCCACGCGGCGGGCCGCATGGGGGACGAGGAACTCCGGCAGGTGGAGTGCCGCTCCTGCCCCGGGGCGGGGTCGTGCGGGGGGATGTACACCGCCAACACGATGGCCTCGGCGATCGAGGCGATGGGGATGAGCGTTCCGGGGTCCGCCTCCCACGCGGCGGTCGACCGGCGCAACCGCGTTTCGAACGGAAAACGGAAGGACTGCGCCGACACGGCATCGGCCCTGTTCCTGCTCCTGCGCCGCGGGATCCGGGCGCGTGAGATCGCGACCCGGGAGGCGTTCGAAAACGCCGTCGCCGTGATGATGGCGCTGGGGGGCTCGACCAACGGGGTGCTCCACCTCCTGGCGCTGGCCCACGAGGCGGGGGTTCCCCTCGCGCTCCAGGATTTCGACGGGATCGGCCGGAAGGTTCCGCTGCTGGGAAACTTCAAGCCGTCCGGGAAATACGTCATGGCGGACCTGGACCGGATCGGCGGCGTGCCCATGGTCATGAGAACGCTGCTCGACGCGGGCCTTCTGCAC
>JACZKY010040803.1_pt1 | contig 12449 bp, 8 predicted proteins | sample 8237611 | NCBI WGS metagenome assembly JACZKY01 (sample SAMN16148055, study PRJNA663545) | marine sediment metagenome | biome: sediments and biomass from bioreactor inoculated with such sediments; feature: coastal sediments; material: methane- and iron-fed bioreactor; isolation source: Bothnian...
CAACATAACCGGGATAAATCCAATGGAAATAGAAATTAATATATCTTTAAAAGAATCTATATCGGTATTTTTTCTGCTGAGAAAAGCTGACATCGCAAGGATAGTTCCAATCTTTGCAAATTCAGAAGGTTGAAAACCAAATGGACCTAAATCCAGCCAGCTTCTTGCACCTGAAACTTTTCGCCCAACAACAATTACAACAACTAACAACAGAATTGAAAACAAATAAGTTGGTGTGGCAATTGTCCTAAAAGTATTTGTTGGAAGTGAATAGGTGATAAAAAAAATAACGAATGCACCTATTCCCCATATCAATTGTCTTTCAAAATTGCCACCTGCTGTTGGATGATTGAATGTTGAACTGTAAATAGCAGACAAGCCAATTGCAATCAGGAGTGACACAGGAATAAAAATACCAAAATCAAATTTGTCCCTAAGATTATAATCAATCCTCAAGATTTACTCCTGCTATAGTTTGATTATTTTTAGTTTTTAATTTGTCTTTTTTGATTGTGTCTTTCTTCAGATAAGCTTCAATAAGAGCCTTTGCTACCGGGGCAGCATAAGTACCACCGAATCCAACATTTTCAATAACAACCACAACAACAATCTTGGGGTCATCGGATGGTGCAAATCCAACAAATAAAGCATGATCTTTGCCATGTGGATTTTGTGCTGTACCTGTTTTGCCTGATATCTGGATATCCGGCATTTTAATATGTGTTGCAGTGCCTGCTCCATTTACTACAAGAAACATTCCTTCTTTTACAATATCAAAAACTTCTTTTCTTATTCCTGTTTTAATTTCAGGAAATTTATAGGGCACTATTTGTTTTGTTTTATCATCAAGATAACCTTTGACTATATGAGGCTGAAATGAACTTCCGTCGTTTGCAATTAATGCGACATACTTAGCTAGCTGCAATGGTGTTACACTAACTTCACCCTGCCCTATACCAAGACTTGCCATAATACTTCTTGGCCATTTTTCACCGTAAATTTTTACATAATAATCTTCACCTGGGATAAAGCCGGGTGATTCTTCTCCAATATCAATTCCGGTTTTGGATGCGAATCCAAATTTAAGTGCGTACTCTTTCCACTTATCTAATCCAATTTTATAAATCAAATTATAGAAAAAACTATTGCAGGATTTTTCAATGGCATGAACAACATTTACTGAACCATGATTTCCATGACATTTGAAGAATCTTCCGAAAGTAAAACCACCGCCACAGTTAATTGTTGTAGATGGAGTTATTATTCCCATATCAAGTGCAGCAATTGCAGCAAGCATTTTAAATGTTGATCCGGGAGGCTTTAAAGACATTGTAGCTCTATTGAACGAAGGTTTATCCGGGTTGCTGTAAAGTTCCTGTAAAAATTCTTTAGACGTAACGTACGAAAACTCATTAAGATCATAATCCGGAGCACTTACTAAAGCAAGTATCTCACCAGTTTTTGGTTCTATCGCAACTACTGCCCCACGCTTTCCGATCATTTGTTCTTCAGCAACCTTCTGCACATCAGCATCATATGATAGAACAAGATCTTTTCCTTTAATAGAATTTTTATCCTCAGTTCCGTCTTTATACTTGCCGATTTCTCTTCGTTTAGAATTGACAAGAACGTAATTGAAACCTTTTACACCGCGTAATTCTTTTTCGTACTGCTTTTCAATTCCATTATGACCCACATAATCACCCGGGATATAATAATCCTTTTCTGCGTCAAGTTGATTGGGTGAAATTTCTTTTGTGTATCCGAATGAGTGCGAGCCTTTAATACCAAAAGGATATCCTCTCTGCATTTCAACAATGTAATCTACACCGGGCAAATGTTCCTGATTTTCTTCAATCCATGAAACAACATCAAATCCAACACCTCGTTTGATCCTGATTGGTATGTACTTTGAATAAATTCTATTTTTTTTGAGTATGGAAGCTACATATCCTGAATCGGCATTGAGAATTTTATCAATTAAAGGATTTAATTTTGAATCATATTCTGCCGGTGTAATTCGTAATGTGTAGGCAGGAATATTATCCACCATTACTTTTAAATTCCTATCATAAAATACACCTCTAAAAGGAGTTTGTTCTATTGCTTTTATACTGTTATCAGCAGATTTTTCTTCATAAGCTTCTTGATTGAGTATCTGCATTTGAAAAAGTCGAAAAGACAAAACGCCAAAAAGAATAACAACAAAGGAGTAGATAAAAGTTTTTCTGCTTAATGAAGCAAAATTTTCGGATCTCAAAACAATTTCCTCTTAGGATAAAAAATCATTCCCATTAATGCAATTGAAGCAGTATAGATAGCAGGTAACAAAGCATGTTGAAAAAAGAGCATAAAAATATTTGAAGTAAAATTTAACGATGAAAAAAATGCATTGATCGTTGAATCTATTAAAGAAGAGAGTAAAACAATTAATGCAAAATTGTATGAAATTAGATATTGATCTTGTTTATTTTCAGATGAAAAATATCCGGCAGTAAAACCTGCTAAAGTTTTTGCAATCATCGAACTTCCAATTAAACTGCCTGTAATTATATCAAACAGAAAACCGTAAACAAATCCCAAAACTGATCCATAAATCTGACCTTGTGTTATTGAATAATATACAAGCAATATGAGTATTAAATCCGGTATCACTGTATCAATTGCAAGCAGCGGCACAATTGTCGTTTGAATTAACAGAAGAGGAAAAAACAAAATAATTGAGATGATATATTGAGGTTTAATCATTGACTTTTTAATAAATTAAATTCTATTTGATCAATTTCCTTGCTCTTAACTAACCCAAGTACAAAAACATTTTCAACCTTTTGAAAATCAACAAACGGTTGAACTTTTACCTCATTAAAAATACCTTGTTCAACGTTTCCGATTTCGTAAACAACCCCAACCGGTAACGGAAATGGAATAATAGAACTTATCTCAGAAGTAACAATTCTATCTCCTTTTTTAATATCATAGGTTTTAGGAACATTAATCATAACCAGCCAATCACCATTCCACTTCATAATAGCATTTTCTCGTGAGCGCTCATTTTTAACTGTTATCTTCAAATCAACATTTGTTAAAGTTCTGGCAATGGAATAGTTATCAGATATTGAATAGATTATTCCAACTATCCCTTTATCAGTAATAACAGGCATTCCAACTTTTACAGATTGATTTTTTCCGGCGTTTAGAGTAATGGTTCCCTGTGATTTTGTAAGCGATTTTGAAACTACCGTTGCAGAAATTAATGGGAAATTTGATGAATCTTTTAAACTCAATAATCCTTTCAGCTCATCATTAACAATTGCATACTCGCGAAGTCTGCTTAATTGCAGCATTAATTCTGCATTGGTTCTTCTAAGATTTTCATTTTCATTTTTAAGATTACTGACATTAAAAATATCTGTAAAAACGGAAGTGACCGATGCAAATGTACCAAATGCAATAGAGCGTACTTTTTGAATTCCCTGAGAATTATTTTGAGAGAGCAGGATGAGACTGATTATTAATAAAATTACAAGTACAATATATTCTTTAAAGTTCTGCCAGATCGAAACTAAAAATCTTATCATTAATATCTTCTGTTGCGAATTAAAACCTTAGAGTAGTGATTAAGATTATCAATAACTTTTCCTGCACCACGCACAACAGCTGTTAATGGATCCTCTGCAACGTGAACGGGTAGATTTGTTTCCATTCTGATCCGTTCGTCTAACCCTTTTAATAAAGCACCGCCGCCTGTAATCATTACACCACGATCAAGAATATCTGCAGAAAGTTCGGGTGGTGTGCGCTCAAGTGTCTGTCTTACTGCATCAACTATCTGAACGACTGCATCATTAAGTGCTTCTCTTATTTCTACTGAACTTACTTCTGTTGTTTTTGGAATACCGCCAACTAAATCTCTTCCTTTGACCTGAATTGTTATTTCTTCCTTTAATGGAACTGCAGATCCAACCTCGCATTTTATTGCTTCTGCTGTTCGTTCACCTATCAGTATGTTATGATTTTTTTTGAAGAACTGCATGATTGCATAATTCATCTCATCTCCCGCAATTCGAATTGATTCTTCATTAACAATTCCGGATAATGCAATAACTGCAATTTCAGTTGTTCCTCCGCCAATATCTATAATCATGTTTCCAACAGGTGCTTCAACATCAATTCCAATTCCAATTGCTGCTGCCATCGGCTCTGCAATTAAATGAACTTCTTTTGCTCCAGCATGTTCAGCGCTATCTCTAACTGCCCGTTTTTCGACTTCAGTTACACCGCTTGGCACTGCAACAATCACTCTTCTACTGGCCATTGCACTGCCGCCTCTTACCCGTTTTATAAATGCACGAATCATTCCTTCAGCTATTTCAAAGTCTGCAATCACTCCATCACGCATCGGGCGGGTAACTTTAATCTCCTTATGTTCCCTTCCCTGCATTTCTTTTGCTTTATTTCCTAAAGCAATAATTCTTTTAGTGTTTTTGTCAAATGCAACGATAGAAGGTTCATTTAATACAATTCCTTTGCCCTTAACATAGATAAGTGTATTAGCTGTACCTAAATCAATTGCAATATCGTTAGAGAAAAAATCAAATATGCCCATTGTTCCTCTTAATGTTTAAAGTGCCTTATTCCTGTAAATACCATAGAAATTTTATTTTGATTTGCAGCATCAATTACTTCCTGATCCCTTACTGATCCGCCGGGTTGGATAACAGAAACAGCACCGCATTTAATTATTTCCAGCAGCCCATCTGCAAAAGGGAAAAATGCATCCGATGCAGCTACAGAACCGGTTAAATCCAATCCATGTTCTTTCGCCTTCATTACGGCAATCTTTGCTGAATCAATTCTTGACATCTGTCCTGCTCCAACACCCAATGTTGCTTTATCTTTCACATAAACTATTGCATTGGATTTTGTATTCTTTGCTATTTTCCATGCAAATTTTAGATCTTCCAATTCATCTTTTGATGGTTTTTTATCGGTTACTACTTTTAGTTGATCTTCGTTTAAAGAGACAGAATCCACATCCTGGGCAAGAATTCCTCCAGGAATTGAACGAATTATTTTTCCGTTGCTAAGTACAGATTTCCTTTGAATAACAAGTCTTCTGTCCTTTTTCTTTTTTAGAAGTTCTAATGCGCCATCACTAAATGAAGGGGCACAAACTATTTCCAAAAATATTTTATTTAATTCTGATGCAGTTTCAATATCAACTTGTTTATTGAATGCAACTATTCCACCAAATGAAGAAACGGGATCACATTTTAATGCCCGAATATACGCTTCAAATGGCTTCTTACCAATAGCCGCACCAGCCGGATTGTTATGTTTTATTATAGTGCAGGATGTTTCGCCAAGTTCTTCACAAAGTTCAACCGCAGCAACTAAATCCAAAATATTGTTATAAGAAATTTCCTTTCCATGAAATACTGAAAAATATTCATCAAAGTTTCCAAATATACCGGCATTCTGATGAGGGTTTTCACCGTATCGTAATGATTTCTTTAATGGCTCATTAATTCTGATATGCGATTGAGGAATAGAAAATTTATTTTCCAAATAATTTGCAATATGTGTATCATAATTGGCTGTGTGTGAATATGCTTCTACTGCTAATCTTTTTCTCGTTTCCAATGAAACAGTTCCTGAATTTAATTCCTCAATAAATGAATCATATTGATCAGGGTTTGTGAGAATTGAAACAAATTTGTAATTCTTTGCAGATGCTCTGACTAAACTCGGTCCGCCAATATCAATGTTCTCAATAATCTCATCCAAAGTTGATTTTGGATTTGAAACAGTTTTTACGAATGGATATAAATTCACACAAACTATATCTATTGCATTTATATGATTATCTGCTGCCTGTTTAATATCAGACTCATTATCTCTTCTAAAAAGGATTCCTCCAAATATTTTTGGATGCAGTGTTTTTACCCGACCATCAAATATTTCAGGGTAACCCGTAATAGAACTTATCTCAGTTACATTAATTTGATTTTCAGCAAGCAGCTTAGCGGTATTACCGGTGGCAATTATTTGATAACCATTTTTTATCAGACTATTAGCAAAGTCTGTTATCTTTGTTTTATCTGAAACACTTATTAATGCTAGCTTTTTCAATTCTGATTCCTGTTTAATCAAATGCCTTGCACCTGATCTATTTTAAAATTACTACCCGATTGGATTCTATCTTCACTCTGTTTTCTGCAAATGCTTTAACAACTTCCGGCAAAATCTGATGCTCAATAGTTAACACTCTTTCAGCTATTTCCTCAGCACTTTTTACATCGGAAATATCAACACATTTCTGAGCGATTATTTTTCCCGTATCGTATGTATTATCAACAAAATGTACTGATGCACCGCTAACCTTTGCTGATGAATTAAATACTGCTTTATGTACGTTCATTCCATACATTCCTTTTCCGCCAAAAGAAGGAAGTAATGCGGGATGAATATTAATAATCCGGTTTTCAAAATTTTTTAGTAATTCATCCGGAATAAGTTTTAAATAACCAGCAAGTACAATAAAATTTACATCAAGATTTTTTAAGACCGAAGTAATTTCATATTTACTTATCCTGCCTTCACCTTCACCAATAGAAAAAGTTTGTATACCATATTCTTTTGCAATGTAAAAAGCTTTGCAATCAATTTTATCGCTTACAACTGCAACAATACTAACTAATTTTTTTAAATCAGGAAGATTTAAAAGAGCATTAAGATTAGAACCTCTTCCGGATACAAAAACTGCGATTTTCAATGTAATTTTACCTGAAATTATTGCGAAAATTAGGTATTCAATAAAAAAGAAGCAATTAAAGAGATGCTAAATACCAAACATTTATTGCATTATTTAGGTAATAATCTTTGCAATGAATAAATCTTATTTTCTAATGAATTTCTAAAATCATAATCATCCAGCCCGGATATCTGATCTAAAAATAATTTTGCATCAATATATTTTTTCTGACTGTAGCTGCTCCAGGCACCTAAATAATATGCATATGCATGCACCCATCGTTCATTTTCAATTTCAGTTTTTATACAATCAACAGCGTAATCTAATGCTTCCTGATATCTTTTTTGTTTGAAGCTAACCTCAGACAAATAAAGTTTTGCCTCAGCTTTTAAATCATTACTGATTTTGTTTTGCTCTATATAATTTTCAAGAGAATCTTTTGCTGCTGCCAATTTATTTTGTTTAATTAAATTGGAAAATTTAATCAATCGAATTTCACTGCTGGTTAATTTTCTATTTGCATATTCATCACCTTTACGTTCAGCAAAAAGATCTTCCTCAATATCCGAATTTCCTTCAGAAGATTTTTCATAATATTTAACTGCTTCTTTTCTATTCCCACTAATTTCTAAGCACAATCCAATTTGAAAATTTGCATAACCTTTATAATCATCATTTATAGCTGATTTAATATAATTATTATAGTAAATCTTAGCTGAATCAAATTGACTTCTTGCAAAAAATACATTGCCAAGTAAATAATTAGAATTTGATACTACAAACGGATATAATTCATCTTCAGACTTGATTACGTTCCTTAAATGCTTTTCTGCATTTGTCAGATCATTCATTTCGTATTCTACCCAGGCAAGAGAAAAATTAAATAATAAATTTTTTGGATATCTTTTTACAAGATTATTTAACAATTCCTTTGCAGCCGGATGATCCACTATAACACGGGAATACAGTTGCGACAAATAGTATTGAGCATCTATTTTGGAAAGTTTACCTTTTTGCACCGTAAGTTTAACATAGTCTAATCCTAATTCTTTATCAGCAGTTATCCCAACAAGATTAGCCGCCCATTCAAGCGTTGATGGGATTTGTGAAAGCGCAAAGTTGTAAAGTCCTAATCCTAAATATGCATCATATAAATTCGGTTTGATTTTTACTGCTTCTTCAAGATTGGATTTCATTTGGTTGCTTGTCCAGAGCGCTTGAAGGTAATTACCGCTTCTTGCTTCCGCAATCGATTTATTGTAATAAATAGATCCAATAAGATACTTGAGTTCTGCAGAATTTTTTGAGTCCAGATCTTGATTAGCCAGTTCAAGTGATTTGTCTGAAAAATAATTAAAAGAATCTAAATTAGTCTCGTTTAAATTGCCGAGATAATACCAGAGAAATATTATCGATTTGTAATGGTAACCTCTCGGATCATCCGGATGTTTTTTTATGATTGAATTGAATGCTCTAAATCCATCATCCCAATTAAAGTTATATATTTTATCCAATCCAATCTGAATTTGCTTATCAGTAATTTGCTGTGGAAATATATTTGAGATCAAAATCAAAAAAAGAATTGCAATAAAATTTAATTTTTTCATCTTGTAACTGGATATTTTTTACTGCTTTTTGGATACTGATAAGTTTAAAGAAGCTTTAACAAATTCTCTAAACAGTGGGTGCGCTTTAGTCGCTCTTGATTTAAGCTCGGGATGAAATTGACATGCAACAAACCATCTTTTATCCGGGAGTTCAATCATTTCAACTAATTCACGATCGGGTGAAAGTCCGGATAAAATTAATCCATTTTCCGTTAAGACATTTCTGAATTTATTGTTTACTTCGTATCTATGTCTATGACGCTCTGAAATATAACTGCTTTGATAAGCTTTATATGCTTGAGTCTTATCTTTAATGTTGCAAGGATAAGCGCCAAGCCTCATCGTTGCGCCCATATCTTTAATATTTTTTTGATCAGGCATTAAATCTATTACGCTGAATTTATTCTTTTTAAATTCTGAACTGTGTGCATTTTTTATTCCGCAAACATTTCTTGCAAATTCTATAACAGCACACTGTAAACCTAAACAGATCCCTAAAAAAGGGATATCATTTTCGCGGGCATATTGCACTGCTTTTATTTTACCTTCAATACCTCTCTCGCCAAAGCCACCGGGAACAAGTATACCGCTTACTCCATTAAATAATTTTTCAGCTGATTCAGATTCAAGTGTTTCTGCACTGATAGGACGAACAATTACTTTGCATTTGTTCTCTGCACCGGCATGCACAAAAGATTCCATAATACTTTTATAGGCATCCATATGCTCAACATATTTTCCGCATAGCGCTATCTCTACTTTTTCTTCCGAATTCTTTATGCCTTCAACAAAATTTTCCCAATTTTCTATGTTTATTTTTTTATCCGGCAGATGTAGCCTTTCAAGAACTATCTGATCAAATTTTTCTTTATGCAATACTAATGGAACTTCGTAGATAGAGGAAGAATCATAATTTGAAATAACGGCTTTTGATGCAACATTACAAAAAAGTGCAATCTTATCACGTAAATCTCTGCTTAATTTTTTTTCTGAACGGCAAATTAAAACATCAGGTTGAATTCCTAATTCGAGTAGATTTTTTACGCTGTGTTGTGTTGGTTTTGTTTTTACTTCACCTGCAGATGCAATGTAAGGAACCAATGTAACATGAATATTCATTGTATTTGCTCTTCCAAACTGAAGCATTAATTGTCTCATTGCTTCAAGGAAAGGTAAGCTTTCTATATCACCAACTGTTCCACCGATTTCGCTTATTATTATGTCATATTCACCCAGTTCACTTAATTTAAGCATACGATTCTTAATTTCATCTGTAATATGAGGAATTACCTGAACAGTAGCGCCTAAAAAATCTCCTCGTCTTTCCTTAGTAATAACCTCATAATAAATCTGACCGGTGGTTGTATTGTTAGCACGGGTCATATTTACATCAAGGAACCGCTCATAATGACCCAGATCCAGATCTGTTTCTGCTCCATCATCGGTAACATAAACTTCTCCATGCTGAAAAGGACTCATGGTTCCTGGATCAACATTTATATAAGGATCAAATTTCTGGATGGTAACTCTGAAGCCGCGTTGTTTAAGAAGTAAACCGAGAGATGAGGCAGTAATTCCTTTGCCTAAAGACGAAACTACACCGCCTGTAACGAAGATAAACTTAACTTTTTTTCGTGATGACATTTTACTTTTTTTTGCCCTGAAATATAGAGTTACATGCTAAGATTTCCAATCTGATTTATGTCTAAATCAAAATTTATTAATTAATTTTTAGTATCACCATCGTCATATCGTCGTGCTGCTTAACTTTTCCGATAAAATTATTTACATCATCTATCATTTTTTCCTGAATTTCAGACGCTGATAAGTAATTACAGGATTTTGCTATGCTTATCATTCTTTCCATTCCATATTCATCCCCTTTTCTGTTCACAGCTTCTGTAAATCCATCAGTATAAAAAATAAATGTTTTGCCTGATTCAATTGCTTCATTTGATTCAGTTATTATTTTACCGAATAGATCCCCTTTTTCTAATCCAAGTGCCATACCTTTGGGACTAATCAAATTTACATTTCCGGAATTATCATGATAAATTACAGGATTGTGCCCTGCACGAGCAATTTTAATTACATTATTTTCTAAATCTATAACTGCATAAATCATCGAAATGAATCTCCCTCTTTCAACATTTTCATAAAAAAGTTCATTCATTTTGGTAAGCACTTCTGCGGGAGAATCAGTATGCTTTGCAATTGCTTTTAGAAATCCCTTTGTCAATGTCATATAAAAAGCAGCCTGCGTTCCTTTGCCTGAAACATCTCCGATTATTATTCCAAGCTTGTTCTTTTCCAGTTGAATAAAATCATAGTAATCACCTCCAACCTCAAAAGCAGGAATACAAATTGATGCGATGTCCAAACCATTTAAACGTGGATTTTCCTTAGGCAAAAAACTCATTTGGACATGACGGGCAACATCAAGCTCTCTTTGCAGTCTTTGTCTCTCAGTAATGTTCTCAACAAATTTTGGAGTAATGGAATCGTAGTCTGTGAATTTATCTTTTCGGAGAATAAAAATTATTGATATTATAATCAGTATCAGACAAATAATAAGAATAAAGTACCACTCATTTCTTAAACTGGAATCATCAAAGAAAGCAAACTCTGAGGCTTTAAGAAAAAATTTAAAAAGTAAATAAGATAAAAGAGTCGAAAGTAAATCATATTTTACCAGAATTAAGCTTAAAATAATTCCAATAATAAGATTGATCGGGATAGCTACAGTAAGCGGAGAAACATTTGACGGAACCAATAAGGCCCAGGTAAAACCGCTTGCAATTATGAAAATTATATCATTACTTATATAGCGTTTGATGGCAGCCGAAAGGAACATGAAAAATGCGACAACAAGAATTCCATTTGCATTAAATACTCCCAAAAAAATACTCAATAATGGAAATTTTGAAAGGATATGAGATTGTGAAATAAAATTATCACCTCTAAAAACCACATTAGAGTAATTACTTATAGCAAAAAGTAAAAGTATAAAAACTGCAGATAGACCTAAACCAAATGCAATACTGTTAATTATTGATTTTCCGATAACAGAATGGACAAATTTTCTGTGATATAATAAATCCAGTGAAAGAAACTTCTTATTCCATATTTCCCTGAAAATCGTTTCACTAACAGTCCATAAAATTATTGCAGCTCCCCCCATAAAAATTCCACCTAGCAATAGACCAAGTAAAAGCGAGAATTCAAAAGTATTGGTTCTTTCCAGTAATTCTTTGAGTAAAAACGATATCAGTACAAATATGCCAAAAATAATTGCATGCTTAAATCCGACCTCATAAGCTCTGAATCGTTTGAAACCGACAATAATAACTGAAAGAATGATTATTAAAGTAAATATAATTGTTGAGGCTACCTCAAAAACATCAGTCTCCGCTTTTTTATATTCATCAGGTAATATTATCTGAATATTAAAATTTGCAAGTTTATTACCTTGAACCTGTGCCTTTAAAGAATAGTTTAAATGAGTGTTAGATTTGGTTTCCCATATAAAATTATGAATAACTTGTGTTGCTTTATTGATGCTTTCTGATTCTTTAAAATAAAATGTATTAACATTTGAAACGTTATTTGTATGAAGTGTATCATCTACAAATAGTATATCATCTCTAAGCTGCTTAATAAAATTCGTTGCAATGTTTTTTGCTTCGTCAGAGTTTAAAGATTTTTTAATTGATGAATCCGGAATTGTTTCTTCGAAGCTGATTAAATTACCATCATCTAAAATTTCCAAGCGAAACTTTGATTTGTTAAAGTTATTATTCTCTTCATTGTTCGATGAAACTGTAATGCCATCATTTGAATTTGCTGATTGACTAACCGACCAATAATACGCAGCTCCGGATTTTCTTAAGATTGAATTTGCTTTATCCAGTTTATAATCTGAATTAATCCATTTTACAAAATCCTTATTAGTTTCAAAATTTATATTAAGTTTGTCTTTATCAAACAGTACCCCGGCTTTAGTAAGATATTCTATAGATTTTTTTTGAATTGATTCTCTATTGTTTTCAACGCTAAGTCCGCCAAATGGATGGTATTCGGGAATCAGT
>JACZKY010017659.1_pt1 | contig 12447 bp, 10 predicted proteins | sample 8237611 | NCBI WGS metagenome assembly JACZKY01 (sample SAMN16148055, study PRJNA663545) | marine sediment metagenome | biome: sediments and biomass from bioreactor inoculated with such sediments; feature: coastal sediments; material: methane- and iron-fed bioreactor; isolation source: Bothnian...
CTGCAGCGCAATCCGCACGTTCTCCAGCGTCGTCAGGTGCGGGAACACCGCCGAGATCTGGAACGAGCGCACCAGACCCAGACGCGCGATGTCGGCCGGCGACAGCGCCGTGATGTCCTCGCCCTTGTAGGTGATCCTCCCACGCGTCGGCGGAAGGAACTTGGTCAGAAGGTTGAAGCACGTCGTCTTGCCCGCCCCGTTCGGACCGATCAACGCATGGATCTGGCCCCGCCGCACACGAAGCCCGACACCCTCGACCGCAAAGAAGCCCCGAAACTCCTTCGTCAGATCTTCTGCCGAAAGGATAATATCGTCACGATCCAACTCATGCCCTCCCGGATGGACCTCGATTGTCTTGTGCAACGGACCGATGGCCCGCTCCCGGCCGTCTCCGCCGCTACTTCGGCCGGATTTCCAGCACCATGTCCTTTGCAGCATAGACGGTGCGGGCCATGGCGCCCGGCTCGTAGGCATCCGTCAGAATGGCATCACATCCGCCGGCGTCCCGGTCGTCGACCCATCCCAGTTCGCCGTCCTCGGGAAGCGGCTCCGTCCGGCCGATGACGAGCGCCCCGAAGCCGCTGAGGTCCAGCGCTTCGGCCGGCTCCATGCCGGTCTCGACCGCAGCGCCCCTGTTGGCGAGCAGCTTCCGGTTCATCAGGCGGAAACCCGGATGGGCGTCGAAACCGATGTCGCGGGCCGGCGAGCGCAGGACGACGCGATGCCCCCGATCCGCGAGCACCAAAGCCGCGTCCGTGCTCGCCAGATCGTCGCCGACGACGAGCACCCGATGAGGAAGACGTGGCGCCGAGCCGCGCAGAACGTCGAACACGGTGGCGGCCGCTCCCGCTCGGGCTGCGACGGGCTCCCACCGTCGGACGGCCCATCGCGCCGGCGCCCCGCCGGATGCCGGCTTGTCCGTGACGAAGGAGACACCGGCGCGACGGGCGCGATCGATGAGCGACGCGACGGCGTTCCTGTATTCCGCCTGCCCGGGAACCCTCATCCGCCAGCCCTGCATGCCGGCAAGATCCCGCTCCGGGGCGAAAATGCGCACCGTCGCCCCGCGAAGCGCCGCCAGCCATCCTGCGGTCAGCGCGGAAAAGCCGCCGCCGAGAATATCCAGTCGCCACGAAGCGTCCCGACGAAGTGCGCCCAGCGCAGCCTCGTCGCCGACAAACGGGTTGACCGGACAGATCATCTCCGGCGCCGCGCTGCGGCCGAGGCACAGATTGCAATATGTGCATGCAGCCACGAGCGGGCTCTCGCCGCGCCGGGCCCTCTCGGGAAGGTCGGGATCGGTTATCGAGGCGCGGCCGACCGCCATCAGATCGGCGCGTCCCTCGGCCAGCGCCGTTTCGGCAAGTTCCGGGCGCTTGATCCGCCCGACCGCCACCACCGGAATCCGGACCGCGTTGCGCACCTGCGAGACGCGCTCGAGCCAGGGGCCTTCAGCTTCGCCGGTGAGCATCATCAGGCGGCTGTAGGATTCGTACACGCCGACCGAGAGCGACAGCATGTCCACGCCCTGCGTCTCAAGACGGCCGGCGATCCTGGCCGCCTCCGTCGGGGTGATGCCCTGCGGGACGAACTCGTCGACGCTGAGGCGAACCGACAGAAGGAAGCCGGGTCCGGTTCGGTCGCGTATCCGCCCGACGATGCCGCTCAGAAACCGCATCCGGTTCTCGAGCGTGCCGCCATAGATGTCCTCGCGCTTGTTGGAATAGGCGGAAAGGAAGGAAGCGGCCAGATAACCGTGTGCGGCATGTATCTCGACGCCGTCGAAACCCGCCTGCTCCAGCCTGCGCGCCGCCGCGGCATAGGCGTCCTGAAGGGCCGCAATGTCCTCCGCCGAAAGCGCGCGCGGCATTTCCCGCATCAGGGGACAGGGAATGGCCGACGGAGCCACCAGCTCCCGTCCCGTTATCTTGCTGGAGGTCTGGCGTCCGCCGTGATTGATCTGGGCGAGGGCGATGCTTCCATGCCGCCTTATCGCCTGCGACAGGCGCGACAGACCCGGTATGTGGCGGTCGCTGTCCGCCATCACCATCCGCTTCATGACGCGCCCGCCGGGATCGACGCCCATGTTCTCGGTGACGACGATCCCGAAGCCGCCTTGCGCGCGGGCGGCGAGATAGTCGCACAGGGCATCGGTCACCGCACCGTCCGGCGCGCCGAAATGGGTGGCCATGGCCGGCATCACCCAGCGATTGCGCACCTCCGTGCCGCGCAGGGTGATCGATGAAAAGAGCCTTGGAAATCTCTGGGATGACAGCATGGTCGAAACCGCCGGGAGCCGCCTGCCCCGGACGGGCGGGCGGCTCCCGGTTCGTGGCTCAGTTCTGGGAGACGAGCGGGCAACCGCCCTTGTCGAGCGGGCGGAACGCGTCTTCGCCCTTGATGGTGGCGACGACCTCGAGGAGGTCCCACTCGTGGGTCGATTCAGCAGGCGTCTTCACCCGGACGAGATAGAGATCGCGTATGACCCGGCCATCCTCGCGGATGCGTCCGTCCTTGGTCATGAAATCGTTGATCGGCATCGATTTCATCGCCTCCAGCACCTTGTCGGTCTCGTCGGTGCCGGCAGCTTCGACAGCCTTCAGATAGTGGTTGACGGCGCTGTAGGCGCTGGCCTGCATCTGCGTCGGCGGCTTGCCGTGGATCGCACGGAACCGCTCGGCGAAAGCCCGCGTCTCGTCGTTGAGATCCCAGTAGAAGGCCTCGGTGTACATGAGGCCCTGCGCCGCCTCCAGACCCAGGCTATGGATGTCGGTGAGGTTCACCAGCAGGCCGATGATGCGCTGGCCGCCCTCGACGATGCCGAACTCGGACATCTGCTTGAGGGTGTTGACTAGGTCGGTTCCGGCGTTGGCCAGACCGATGACCTTGGCGCCCGAACCCTGCGCCTGCAGGATGAAGCTGGCGAAGTCCGTCCCGTTGAGGGGAGCGCGCACCGCGCCCAGGACGTTGCCGCCATTCTCCTCGACCAGCGCGCGCGTGCTCTCCTCGAGCGAATGGCCGAAGGCGTAGTCGGCGGTGATGAAATACCAGGAGTCGCCTCCCTCCTTCAGCGTCGCGAGCGCCGTGGCCCGGGGCGTGGCGTAGTTGTCGTAGGTCCAGTGGAAGCCGTTGGGCGAGCAGCTTTCCCCGGTCAGCGCCGGCGTGCCGGCGGAAATCGTGACATTGATGCGGTTCCGCTCGCGGGCGATTTCCTGAACCGCAAGCGCGACCGCGGAGTGCCCGACGTCGAAGATGGCATCGACCTTCTCGGTGTCGTACCAGAGGCGGGCGACCGCGGCGCCGACATCGACCTTGTTCTGCAGGTCGCCGGCCACGAGTTCGATCGGCTTGCCGAGAACGGTGCCGCCGAAATCGTCGATGGCCATCTGCGCAGCCACCGCGCTGCCCTGTCCCTGCAGATCGGAGTAGGGGCCGGACATGTCGTTGAGAACGCCCACCTTGACCACGTCGTCGGTGACCTGGGCGCTGGACATGCCGGCGGACCATGTGAAGGCCGTGGCTGCGAGCAGCGCGGCGCAAGTGGATTTAAGCGTATTCCTCATTTCAACTCCTCCCATAGAGCTTGGCTGGTTCATTGAGATCGTTTCGCCGCCGGCAGGCCGGGGGCCTCGCGATCCGCGACGGGATCGCGATAGTCTTCGACAAGCGGCAGCGGCAGCGCGGGTATGCGCACCCCGCCGGCGTCGACGGTGCGCCGGAACAGTCCTCTGGCGACGACATGCGGGTCCTGCACCGCAGCGCGCAGATCTTTGACGATCGAGCAGCAGACATCCTCGCCGGCGAAGATGCCCTGCCACTCGGCCGCCGTCTTGCCGGCTATGGCCGTTGCGACGGCCTCCGCATCGGCGGTCTCGTCCACACCGATCAGGTGACAGAAACGGGACCAGAACCGCTCCTCGATGGGCGCGGCCGCGAGATGGCGGCCGTCGGATGTGCGGTAAATCCGGTAGCGCGGCCCTCCGCCCGTCACCAGATCGGCGCTGGCGCCCGGCCAGCGACCGCTGAAGCCGGAACCCAGCGCCCAGTAGAGGAGCGGGAAAAGATTGTCGGCCATCGCGACGTCGAGATGGCGCCCCTTGTCCGTGCGCGCCCGCTCGGCCAGCGCCATCAGGATATTGATGACCGCGGGATAGGCGCCGCCGGCGAGATCGGCGATCGGCGTGGCGGTCATGGCCGGCGTTCCGTCCGCGCCACGGACGAGCGAGAGGAACCCGGTCTCCGCGGCGTAGTTCAGATCGTGCGCCGCCACCTGCGCCTTCGGGCCGGTCTGGCCATATCCGCTGATCGAGCAGTAGATCAGGCCGGGATTGCCCGCACTCAAGGTCTTGTAGGACAGGCCGAGCCGTTCCATCACGCCCGGCCGGAACTGTTCGATGAGGATATCGGCGCGGCTTGCGAGCTCGATCGCCTCCTCGCGCCCCTGCGCCGATTTGAGATCGATGGCCACGCTCCGCTTCGCGCGGTTCAGCAAGGCGAAATTGGCGCTCGTTTCCCCGACGCGCGGCTCGTAGGTGCGCATCTCGTCGCCGGTTCCGGGCCGTTCGATCTTGACGACCTCCGCCCCCGCCTCGGCAAGGATCAGCGAAGCCATCGGTCCGGGCAGCAGCGTCGAGAAATCGACGACTTTCAGACCTTCGAGAGGCCGGATGGGAGCGGGGGCGGTCATGTCGGCCTCAAACCATCACGAAGCCGCCGTTCACGCCCAGGCACTGGCCCGTGACGTAAGCGGCTCTTTCGGAAGCGAGGAACAGCACGGCGTCGGCGGCATCCTCGGCGCGCGTCAACCGCCCCAGGCCCTGTCCGATGGGATAGTTGCGCAGGACCTTGCGCAGCGTCTCGTCCGTTTCCGCGGTGGCTTCCATCTTCTGGAATCCCGCGATCGGGTTCTCATGGGCGACGGCCGACAGCGACACCGTGTTCACGTTGATGCCATGCGGGCCGAGTTCCTTTGCGATCGCCTTCGAGAACCCGATGATCGCCGCCTTCGCACCGGAATAGACCGCCATGCGTGGCTCGCCGACACGTCCGGCATCCGAGACCATCGAGATGATCTTTCCGGTATGCCGCTCGACCATGCTCCGGCCGACCGCCGCGACCATGTTCATCACGCCGTAATAGTTGAGATCGACGATCTTCGCCCAATAGCGTGGGTCCATCTCGAGGAAAGTCGGCAACCCGATCTCGCCCGTGCGGCGCTCGGGCACCACCCCGGCATTGTTGACAAGGATATCCACCGGGCCGAGCTGTCCCGCCGCGCCGGCAAGCGCGGCACGGACGGCATCGAGATCGACGATGTCGCAGGGCATGGCCAGCGCCGTTCCGCCTGCGGCGGAGATTTCCTCCACCACGGCCGCGCAACGATCCGGCAGTATGTCGTTGACGATGACGCGCGCGCCTTCTGCCGCCAGCCGCTTGCCTATCGCGCGGCCGACGCCCATTCCGCCGCCGGTGACAAGGGCAACCTTGCCGTTCAGTTCGAGGTCCATGTCGAAATTCACCTTGTCAGAATGTGGATCGAAGTCGCGCCGGCCTCGATGCCGGTCACGCCGCCGCCAACCGTGTGGGCAAGGCCGGCGCGGGCGTCCGGGACCTGCCGATCGCCGGCCTCGCCCCTCAATTGCCAGAACAGCTCGGCGATCTGCGCGACGCCCGTTGCTCCAAGGGGGTGGCCCCGCGCCAGAAGGCCGCCCGAAGGCGAAACGGCAACCGCTCCGTCGCGGTCGAAATGGCCTCCGAGCGCGAGCGGCCCGGCCTCGCCCGGGGCGCAGAACCCCAGATCCTCGCAATGAACCAGTTCGGCAATCGTGAAGGGGTCGTGCAACTCGCACACGTCGATCTCGTCGGGGCCGATCCCCGCGATTTCATAGGCCTGTCGGGCCGCCCTGATCGTCATTTCGGAATTGTCGTCGGCCATGCCGACATCGTTGCGCCGACCGGAAGCCATGACGGCCGCGCGTATGGCGACCGGCTTGCCGGTGAGGCGGCGGACGACCCGTTCGGACGCCAGAATCACCGCGGCCGCCCCGTCGGACACAGGGCAGCAGGACAGCCGCGTCAAGGGTTCCGCGATCATCGGCGCGGCCAGCACCTCTTCGATGGTGATGTTTTCGGTCCAGGCCGAATAGGGATTGAGCACGCCGCCGCGCCGGTTCTTCACCGCGACGCTTGCCATCTGTTCGAGCGTCGTTCCGTAACGCTCCATGTGCTTGCGCGCCATCATGGCGAAGACGGCGGGCATGACGCGCCCCATGACGCTTTCGAGATCGTCCGCCACCATCGGCGTGAAGCCGCCGCCGCGACCCGACAGCTTTTCCGCACCGAGCGCCAGGCCGATATCCGCCTGGCCGGCCTTGATGGCGTTGTAGACGCCCCAGACGGCGGAGGCGCCGCTGGCGCAGGCATTCTCGCAATTGACGATCGGCATGCCGGTGATGCCAATCTTCAGCAGCGCCTTCTGGCCGAAGCACTGGCCCTGATAGGCATGGCCCGCATAGGCGAGCTCGATCGCTTCGGGGTCGATGCCCGACGATGTGATTGCGGCCCAGACGGCCTGCCGCGCGAGCTCGTGGACCGCCGTATCCGGATGCTGCCGGAACGGGGTCATGCCCGCCGCGACGACGTAAACCCCGCTCATGTCCTGCTTCCTCCAGCCGGGCGATATTGCGGACCGATGAGCGACGTGCCGTCGGGTTCGGTCCGGACGCAGCCGAGCGTCATCTCCACCGGCATGCCCGTGCGCAGATCGACATCCTGCCAGTCGGTGAGCTGGGCCGTCAGCGTCGGGCCGCCGTCGAGCGCGATGATGCCGATCGCGAAAGGCGACGGCAGCCCCGGCGCCGCGCGCGCGATGCGGCTGAAGTTCAGCAGCACGCCGGTCGACGGCAGGGCCACCTGCTCCATCGTGCCTTCGCGGTGCGTCACCGGATTCATGGCCTGGACCGGGTAGAACAGTTCGCCGGTCTCGCGGCAGCGGCTGCCGAGGAGCCGCGGCGGCGGCCCTTCCTCGAACAGGTTCTCTTGCACGGGACGCTTCATGACACGCTGTATCCGTCGTCGGCAGCGATGGCGGCTCCGTTGACGATCCGCGCCGCCTTGTCCGAGATCAGGAGCAGGAAGAGCTGGGTCAGGTCCTCGACATTGGCGAGACGCCGCTTGGGCAGGCTCTTGACCACCTTCTGCCCCACCTCCGAGCCGAAGAAGGCGGCATTCATGTCGGTCTCGACATAGCCGGGGCAGACGGCGTTGACGCTCAGTCCGTAGCGGGCCCACTCGACGGCCAGGGATTTGGTCATGTGGATGACGGCCGCCTTGGTCATGCCGTAGGCCGTCAGCTGCGGCATCGTCACCATGCCGGCGACGGAGGCGGTGTTGACGATCCGGCCCTGGATGCCGAGGTCGATCATCCGCTTGGCTATGGTCTGGGTCATGAAGAACGTGCCGCGCACATTGATGTCGAAGAGCTGGTCGAAGGCGTCCACGCCGATCTCCAGCGCCTTGCCTTCGTTCATGACGCCCGCGTTGTTGATGAGGATTTCCACCGGGCCAAGTTCCGCTTCGACGCGCGAGGCGGCCTCGCGGATGGACTCGGGCGAAGCCAGATCGAGCGCCACGGGAAGCACCGTGGCGCCGGCGGCCGAAAGCCTCCCGACCAGCTGTTCCAGAAGGGCGACCCGCCGCGCCGCGACTGCCAGCCGCGCCCCGCGCGCAGCCAGCACCCCGGCCAGGTGCTCGCCGATCCCCGAGGATGCTCCGGTCAGCAGGATGACCTTGCCGGAAATCTGATGGTCGTCGTGGGTCATTCGGGCCTCCCCTCCAGGCGAGCGCGCAGCAGGAATTTCTGGACCTTCCCCGTAGGCGTGCGCGGGATCGGCCCGAAACTCGCCCCCTTCGGGATCTTGAAGCCGGCGAGCCGCGTCCGGCAGAAGGCCAGGAGCTCCTCGACGGAAAGCTCTCCCGCGCCTTCCCTCAGCTCGACGAAGGCCCACGGCGTTTCGCCCCATTTCGGGTCCGGGACCCCGATCACCGCCGAGTCGGCCACGGCCTCGTGCTCGCAGATGGCGTTCTCGATCTCGATCGAGGAGATGTTCTCGCCGCCCGAGATGATGAGGTCCTTCGACCTGTCGCGAAGCTCGATGGTTCCGTCGGGATGCCAGACCGCGAGATCGCCGGAATGGAAGTATCCGCCCGCGAACGCCTCGGCCGTCGCTGCCGGCTCCTTGAGATAGCCGCGCATGACCATGTTGCCGCGGAACATGACCTCGCCCAGAGTGGTGCCGTCCCGCGGCACGGGGGAAAGCGTTTCGGGGTTGGCGACGATCACGGCGTCGGAAACGAGGTTGGGAATGCCCTGCCGGGTCTTGAGGCGCGCCCGCTCGAGGGGAGGCAGTTCTTCCCAGGCGGGATCGGGCGTCCGATAGACGGCCGGCCCCCAGACCTCGGACAGGCCGTAGCCCTGATCGAGCTGTATGCCCATCGCCTCCAGCCCCATGAAATGGGCCGGCGACGGCGGTGAGCCGGCTGTCAGCATGCGCACCGGCTTCGTCAGCTGCGGCCATTCCTCCCGCGGTATCTCGGCCATGAACTGGGCGATGATCGGCGCACCGAGGATATGCGTGGCGTCATGGGCAGCCAGGGCCTGCAGGACGCTGCGGCCGGAAGGGCGCCGCAGCATCACGTTCGTCGCGCCGATCCCGGCCAGAGGCCACAGGCAGCACCAGCCGTTGGCGTGGAAGATCGGCACGGCCCACAGCGCGGTGGTGCCCGGTCCGACATTCCAGGCAATCATGTTGCCCAGGGATTCGACGAAGGCATTGCGGTGATCGTAGACGACGCCCTTGGGCCTTCCGGTGGTGCCCGACGTATAGCTGACGCTGATCGGCTGCAGCTCCGAGGCGGGCTCGGCGGGAGGCGGTTCCGCCGATGCGGCCGCCAGCATCGATTCGTAGTCCGTCGTTCCGATCCGCTCTCCGCCCGGCCCGGCCGCATCGACGATGTCGATCAGGACCGGCGGCTTCGCCATGGCCGAGACGGCCCTGCGCGCCAGCGCCGAGAACTCGGTGTCGACCAGGAGGACGCGAGCCTCGCAATGGTCGAGGATGTAGGTGACGGTGTCGACATCCAGCCTTACGTTGATGTTGTTCAGCACGGCCCCGGCCATCGGCACGGCGAAGTGCGCCTCGTAGATCGCGATCCCGTTGGGCGCGAGAACCGAGACCGTATCTCCACGCCCGACACCCAACTCTTTCAACGCATTCGCGAACCGGCGGATGCGCCGCGCGATTTCGGCCCAGCTCAGTTGCACGTCGCCGGAGATCAAGCCGATACGGCCGCCGAAGTAACTCTCGGCGCGGTCGAGGAAACGCAGCGGCGACAGCGGCGTATGACAGGCCGGCTGCGGGGCCATGGCATCGTAGATGCTCATCGCGCACTCCCCCTCGCGGAAGCGGCGAGCGCCTTGGCGACCACCGCCTGACGCGGGGGCGCGTACTGCGATTGGCCGTAGACATGGAACAACGACGCGGTGACGTCGTGATGCAGGGCGACATTCGACGCCAGCAACGGAGACAGTATCCCCTTGCGGTAGCCGAGCCCGAGTTTCAGGCATTCGTCGAGGTCGTCAGGCTCTGCAAGTCCATCGTCGATGGCTCTCAGCGCCAGATTGAAATGCGGCCGGATGAGCCTGTCGACGATGCGCCCGATACGATCGGCACAATCGCTTACCTCGAATCCCGCCTGGAGAAAGATGTCGCGGGCCGCGGAGACCGCACCGGCCCTCGTGCCTTTTTCCGCGACCAGCTCGATGAGGTTGGAGGGCGCGGCATCGCCGAGACGCCACCGCGAGAAACCGACGACATTCGAGCTTTCCGGCGTCTCGCAGCCGCCGGTATGGAACGCAAGGCTCTCGTTGCCCAGTTCGACCACGACGCACTTGTAGGCGGAGAGGTCCGCACCGCCGCCGGCGCCCGGTCCTTCCGCGCCGTCGCCGAGAAGGACGGCGATATCCGCCTCCGCCGAAGCCCCGTCGAGAAAGGGATGCTCCGTCGGGAACGAACGGCTTTCTCCCGTCCGGTGTATTTCATACTGAATGCTTGTCATTGCTCCTGCCCATCGTGAGTTTCGCACTCACGCACCGTAAACCGCGTCGCTGCCATAGGTGTAAAAACCGCGGCGCGATTTCCGGCCGAGAAGGCCGGCTGCCACCATTCGCCGCAGCAGAGGCGGCGGTGCCGCGCGCGGATCGTTCGTCACCGAGAACAGCGCCTCGGAAGCGCGCAGCTGCGTATCGAGACCGATCAGGTCGATCAGCTCCAGCGGCCCCATCGCGAACCCCATCGCCGCCTTCATGGCGCGGTCGATGCTGGCCGGCTCCGCCACGCCGGCATCGATCATGCGGATCGCATCGTTGTGATACGGAATGCAGAAATGGTTGAGGACGAAGCCGGGGCGGTCGCGGGTTTCGACCGGCTTCTGGCCGGTTGCGAGCTGAAACTCCCAGGCGCGCCGCCACGACTCCTCCGAGGTCAGCAGACCGCGCGACATCTCGACCAGCTTCATCATCTGCGCGGGAAGACAGTAGTGCGCGCCGACCACCCGGTCGGGGCGGCCGGACCCGGCGGCGATTTCGGCGATGGAAAGGGTCGAGGCATTCGTCAGGAACAGCGTGTCGGGCCCGCATATCCTGTCGAGCGAAGACAGAAGCTCATGCTTGGTCGGCAGATGCTCGAAGACGGCCTCGACCATCACGTCGCATGAAGCGAGAGCGTCCGGTTCCGCCGCGAGCCGGAGCGCCGCCCTGGCGGTTTCGGCCGCCTCCGACGTCATCTTGCCGCGCGCCACGGACGCGTCGACGAACTCGAATATCTGGCGCTGCGCACGGGAAAGCGCGTCCGCGCTGACGTCGAAAAGCGTTACCGGAATGCCCGCCCTGGCAATCGTGATCGCAATGCCGGTCCCCATGGTCCCCGCACCCGCCACGCCAGCCGTCAGGCTACCTTTTCCTGCTTCCATGCATCACCTTTATCGAATGAGTATTCATTATTTCATCGAATTTTCCCCTGTCAATAGCCATTCTACGTTGGCCGGATTCTCCTTCATGAACGCTAAAATTGCCATACTAAGAGGCTCCCAAATATCAGAATAAAGCGTTATTTTTCAAATATATGAATGAAATTCAAGCCCAGGGCGCTGCCCTCCGGGAACTCCCGCGCCCGAGAGAGGCGCGGCCATCTCGACATTCAAGCGTTGACACCCTCCATCGATTGTGCTCGATAAATATGAATATCAATTCATAAAAACACGATGCTCCCACTAGACGCACTCCCTCCTCCTCCGGACGGCCCCGCGCTGCGGCTTCTCGACGGCATTCGCGTGCTCGACCTGACCACCTCGGTCGCGGCCCCGTTCGGCACCATGATGATGGGCGACCTGGGCGCCGACGTCGTAAAGGTCGAACGCCGACGGACGGGAGACGATTCCCGCGCATGGGGGCCGCCGTTCCTCGAGGGTGAATCGCTCTGGTATCTGAGCGTCAATCGCGGCAAATCGAGCGTGACGCTCGACTATGCCGCCCCGGAAGGCCGAGAGGTTCTGCATCGCCTCGTCGCGGCGGCCGACGTCGTCGTCCTCAACGTCGTGCCGCGCGTCCAGAAGAAGCTCGGCATCGACTACGACACGCTGCGCGCGATCCGGCCCGATCTGATCCACGTCAGCCTGACCGGCTTCGGCACGACCGGCAGCCGCGCCGAACTGCCGTCCTACGACCTGATCGCCGAGGGCTACAGCGGCATCATGGACATAACGGGAGAGCCAGATTCGCCGCCGCAGAAGATCGGCACGCCCGCGGCCGACCTGCTCGCCGGCATGGACGCGGTTATCGGCACGCTCGCAGCGCTCTACGACCGCGCCAGCACCGGCAACGGACATCAGGTCGACATCTCGATGTATGAAAGCATGGCCCGGTTCGTCGGCCCGCGGATCGTCACCTATCTCGGCTCGGGCGAGGTGCCGCGGCGAAGCGGCGCCCGCGACAGCGTCATCCCCGTCTATCAGGCATTCGACACCGCCGACGAACCGATCACTGTCGGGATGGGCAACGACCGTCTGTGGCATCGCTTCTGGGAAGCGATCGGCAACCCGGACTACGGCAGGGACCCGCGGTTCTGCGACAGCCCTTCCCGGCTCGCGCACCGCCCCGAGATCGTCGCCACGATCCAGGCGACGCTGCGCACCAGGCCGCGCGACCACTGGCTGGCCCTTCTGGCCGAGGCGCGCATTCCCAGCGGTCCGATCAATCGCATCGACCAGGTCGCCGCCGACCGGGGTCTCATGGAGCGCGGCTTTCTTTACCGGATGCAACGGGGCGACACGTTCGTCCCGCAGGTGGGGCTCGGCATCCGCTTCGACGACCAGGCGTCCGGCCCCGGCAAG
>JACZKY010041618.1_pt1 | contig 12440 bp, 10 predicted proteins | sample 8237611 | NCBI WGS metagenome assembly JACZKY01 (sample SAMN16148055, study PRJNA663545) | marine sediment metagenome | biome: sediments and biomass from bioreactor inoculated with such sediments; feature: coastal sediments; material: methane- and iron-fed bioreactor; isolation source: Bothnian...
GACCAGGACCCTCTCCCCGGCGGCGGCGGTTTTGCGGATCTCCCCGAGAAGATCGTCCACCTGCGTCCGCGCGGGCCGGACCTCGATCCCGGGGTCGACGAGCCCCGTCGGGCGGATGATCTGCTCCACCACCGCCCCGCCGCTCTCCCGCAGTTCGTACTCCGCGGGAGTCGCCGAGACGAAGATCACCTGTCCCACCCGCCCGTTGAACTCCTCGAACCGGAGCGGTCGGTTGTCGAGCGCTGAGGGGAGCCGGAACCCGAAATCCACCAGCGTCTGTTTCCGGGACCGGTCGCCGTTGTACATCCCGTTCAGCTGGGGAACGGTCACGTGGGACTCGTCGACGAAGGTGACGAACCCCTTCGGGAAGTAGTCGAGGAGCGTGTACGGCGGCTGGCCGGGGGCGCGCCCGTCGAGATGGCGTGAGTAGTTCTCGATGCCGGAGCAGAATCCCATCTGGGAGATCATCTCCAGGTCGTAGGTGGTCCTCTGCTTCAGCCGCTCCGCCTCGAGCGGCTTCCCCTGCGCGTGAAGCTCCGCGAGCCGCCCTTCAAGCTCTTCCCCGATCCCGTGGACCGCCCTCTCGAGCTGATCCTCCGGCGTCACGTAGTGGCTGGCCGGGAAGATCACCGTCTCCTTCAACTCCCGGATCCGGGTCCCGCGGAGGGGGTCCACATGGAGGATCCGGGCGATCCGGTCCTCGTCGTACTCGATCCGAAGGACCTTCTCTTCCTCGTACGAGGGAAACAACTCCACCGCGTCTCCGCGGACGCGCAACGTTCCGCGGTGGAAGTCCACGTCGTTGCGCTCGTACTGCAGGTCGATCAGGCGCCGAAGGAGCGCGTTGCGGGGGAACTCCGCGCCGACTTCGACGCGGACGGTCATCCGCCCGTAATACTCCGGGGATCCGAGGCCGTAGATGCACGACACGGAAGCGATCACGATGACGTCGCCGCGGGTCATCACCGATCTCGTGGCGCTGTGCCGCATCTTGTCGATCTGCTCGTTGATCGAGGAGTCCTTCTCGATGTAGGTGTCCGAGTGGGGAACGTACGCCTCGGGCTGGTAGTAGTCGTAGTAGGAGACGAAATATTCGACCGCGTTTTCGGGGAAGAGGGATTTGAACTCGGAGTAGAGCTGCGCGGCGAGCGTCTTGTTCGGGGCGATCACGAGCGCGGGCCGGTCGACGGCGGCGATGACGGAGGCCATCGTGTACGTCTTCCCCGACCCGGTGACGCCGAGCAGGACCTGGCGCGCAAGACCGTGGGCGAGCCCCTCGGAGAGCTCGCGGATCGCCCCCGGCTGGTCCCCCGCGGGGGCGAACGGCGCCGCCAGCTGGAACGTGGACCTCAAGTCACTCCTTGTATTTCCAGGTCGTGCCGGCCTTGCCGTCCTCGAGGAGGACGCCCGCCGCCTCGAGCTCCTTGCGGATCCGGTCCGCCTCCGCGTACTGTTTCGCCGCGCGCGCGACGCGGCGCGCCTCGATCCCCGCGAGGATCTCCCCCTCCCCCATTCTCCCGGGGACGCCCGCTCCCTGGAAATGTTCCGCGGAAGGCGCCCGCAGCAGGCCGAGGACGGCGAACAGCGGATCGAGCAGTTCGTACCCCGCCAGGAAGATCCCCGCCCGCTCCCGCTCCGCCGACGGTTCCGCCGGGACGAGCCGGTTCAGCGCGCGGACCGCGTCGAAGAGGTGCCCCAGTGCGGCGGCGGTGTTGAAGTCGTCGTCCATCGCTTCCCCGAACCGCGCGGGAGCCGAGAGAAGGGGCGCGACCTCTTCCCCCGACGGGATCGGGGACGGCGCCGCGCCGGCCGCGCGGAACGCATCCGCCTTCTCCTTGACGCGGTAGAGCCGGTCCAGGCCCGCCTTCGCCTCGGTGAGGCTCTGGTCGGAGTAGTCGATCGGGCTCCGGTAGTGGCTCGAGGCGAGGAAGAAACGGAGCACCTCCGGCTTGACCTGCGCCAGCACGTCCCGCAAGGTGAAGAAGTTCCCCAGCGACTTGCTCATCTTCTCGTTATTGACGTTGACGAACCCGTTGTGGAGCCAGTAGCGGGCGAACGGCTTCCCCGTCGCCGCCTCGGACTGCGCGATCTCGTTCTCGTGGTGCGGGAAGACGAGGTCCTTTCCCCCGCCGTGGATGTCGAACGTCTCGCCCAGGTGCTTCATCGACATGGCGGAGCACTCGATGTGCCACCCGGGGCGTCCCGGGCCCCAGGGGCTATCCCAGGCCGGCTCCCCGGGCTTCGACGCCTTCCACAGGGCGAAGTCCAGGGGATCGTTCTTGCGTTCGTCCACGTCGACGCGCGCTCCCGAGAGGAGGTCCTCGACGTTTTTCCCCGACAGCTTCCCGTAGCCGGGGAAGCCCTTCACGGAGTAGTAGACGTCCCCGCCGACCTCGTACGCCTTGCCCCTCTCGACGAGGCGCGCGACCAGGGCGACGATCTCGGGGATGTGCTCCGTGGCCTTCGGCTCCGCGTCCGGACGCAGCAGCCCCAGCCGGTCGAAGTCCTCATAGAAAGCGCCGATGTATTTCTTCGTGACCTCGGCGAACGGGATCCCCTCCTGGTTCGCCTTCCGGATGATCTTGTCGTCGATGTCGGTGAAGTTCCGGACGTAGGTGACCTCGTACCCGGCGTACCGGAGGTAGCGGACGATGATGTCGAACGCGACGTTGGCGCGGGCGTGCCCGATGTGGCACAGGTCGTACACCGTCACGCCGCACACGTAGATCCGGACCTTGCCCGGAACGAGCGGCTCGAACGGCTCCTTCCGGCTCCCCATCGTGTTGAACACCGAGAGCGTCATCCCCGCGCACCTCCACCGTTCGCCGGACCCGTTCCCCGGAGCAGGGCCACCGCCCAGGCGGAGATCCCCTCGCCCCGTCCCTCGAATCCCATCCCTTCCGTGGTCTTCCCCTTGACGCTCACGCGGTCCTCCGGCACGGCGACGATCCCCGCGATCGAGGCGCGAAGCGCGTCCGCCAGCGGGGCGATCCGGGGCGCCTCGCAGACCACCACGGCGTCCAGCCCGAGGAGGCCGAACCCTCCCGCCGCCATCCGCGCCCTGGCGTGCGCGAGGATCGAGCGGCTGGAGATCCCGAGCGTCTCCTCCCGACCGGGCGGAAAATGGAATCCGATGTCCCGGTCTCCCATCGCTCCGTAGATCGCGTCGGCCACCGCGTGCAGGAGCACGTCCCCGTCGGAGTGCCCGAGGAGGCCCATCGGGTGGTCGATCCGCACCCCCCCCAGCCACAGTTCCCGACCCGGAACGAGACGGTGCGCGTCCCCCCCGAGCCCGACCCGGAAGTCGGGGTCCTCCGACAGGAGCCCCGCAGCCATCCGCAGGTCCTCGGGAAGCGTGATCTTGAGGTTCGCCTCCTCACCGGGAAGGGCGGCGACCGCGTGCCCCGCCGCCTCCACCAGGGAGGCGTCGTCGGTCCCCTTGCGTCCCTCGCGCGCGGCGAGGGCGTACGCCTCCCGGAGGATCCCCGCGCGGAACCCCTGGGGGGTCTGGGCACGGAGGAACTCCGACCGGTCCCTCGTGACGAGGGTCCCGGCCTCCCTGTCCCACGTTTTCACCGTGTCGCGAAGGGGGATCACCGGAACCGCCGCGCCGTGCAGGAGGGCCTGTTCGACGCACCGGTCGAAGAGGCCGGGGGTCGCGAAGGGTCGGACCGCGTCGTGCACGAGGATGACGGATGTATCCTTCGGAACGGCGGCGAGCGCGTTGCGGACCGAGTCCTGCCGCTCCTCCCCCCCCCGGACCACCGCGATCACCTTCGGAAATCCCCGATACGCCTCGCCCGCTTCAGGGAAGGCGTCGGAGGGGAGGACGAGGACGATCGCGTCGACGCTGGAGGAGGCGGACACCGAGGAGAGCGTCCGGTCCAGGAGGGACCGGCCCCCGACGGAGAGGAACTGCTTCGGCACGACGGCGCCCATCCGGCGCCCCGTGCCGCCCGCGACGACGATGACCACCGTACCGACCAACGCGCCTCCGGAACGGATCGGTATCCGACCGATCCCGGGGAATCGGGTTCACGACAGTTCGTGGGGAACCGCGGAGACCGCCCGCTGTGTTACAGGTTCAGGAACCGGCGAAGATCCGCCTCGACGACTTCCTCGGTGACGGATTTCGCGATGGAGATCTCCTTGACGAGCAGGGACCGCGCCGCGTCCAGCATCTTCCGTTCGCCGAAGGAGAGTGCCTTCCCGGACTTCAGGAGCAGGAGGTTGCGGAGCACCTCGGCGATATCGAACGGGGAGCCGGACTTGAGCTTTTCCATGTACTGGCGGTAGCGCCGGTTCCACGGCTTCGGCTCCAGCTCCACCTCCCGCTCCCGGAGGATCTTGTAGACGGAGCGGACCGCCGAGGCGTCCATGATCCCCCGGAGCCCAACCTGCCCGGCGTTGCCCATCGGGATCATGATGGTGATCCCCGTGTCGAGGATCCGCAGGACGTAGAACGACTCCTTCTTCCCGTCGTTGAAGCACTTCGTCTCGATCTTCTCGATGATTCCCACCCCGTGCGCGGGGTACACCGCCATGTCCCCTGGCTTGAAATCCACGCGGACCTCCACAGGAGTCCTCTCGACCATCAGGAACCCTTTTTTCGGTGTATTATAGGGTTTTTTCGCCATTTCGTCAACGCGAGGAGCGGATGCAGCCGACCGTCCGGTTCACGGATCGTTCCACCCGCCCGACGCTTTTCGCGGGGATCGACATCGGCTCCCTCTCCACCGACGTGGTCCTGCTCGACGGAACCCTCGCCGTCGTCGGATCGGCCATCACCGCCACCGGCGCCTCCACGCGGAGAGCGGCGCGGGAAGCCCTCGACGAGGCGCTGTCGGCCGGAGGGGCGAACGAGGGGGAGATCGCCTTCACCGTGGCCACGGGGTACGGAAGGGATTCCGCGGAAGGGGCCGACCTGCGCGTCACGGAGATCACCTGCCATGCCCGGGGGGCACGGCGCCTCTTCCCCGGCGCGCTGACGGTCCTCGACATCGGAGGGCAGGACAGCAAGGTGATCCGGCTGGGCCCGGACGGAAACGTCGCCGATTTCGCCATGAACGACAAGTGCGCGGCGGGGACCGGGAGGTTCCTGGAGGTGATGGCCAGGACGCTGGAGATGGACCTGGAGCGGATGGGGGAGCGCTCCCTCCTCGCCACCGGGTCGCTCCCGGTGAGCTCCACCTGCACGGTCTTCGCGGAGTCGGAGGTGGTATCCCTCATCGCCTCGGGGGCCGCGCCGGAGGAGATCGCCTGGGGCGTGCACCTCGCGATCTCGGAGCGGATCGCCGCCCTCGCGGAGCGGATCGGGATGGCTTCCCCCGCGGTCCTGACCGGCGGCGTGGCGAAGAACCCGGCCGCGCGCAAGGCCCTCGAGGACCGCTTCCGGATCCGCTTCCTCGTGCCGGACGAGCCGCAGCTCACGGGGGCGCTGGGAGCCGCCCTCATCGCGTTCGAGCGGAGCCGCATCCCGCACTGAGGCGCCCGTAACGCCTCCGCTTCTCCGCAGGGGGCGTCCCCGGTCGCTTCACTATTTGCGGGAGCGTTCCTCGCGCAGGATCGCGAAGAAGCGGTCGATCTCCTCCGGGGTGTTGTAGAAGTGGGGCGAGACGCGGATCCCCCCGCTGCGGTGGGAGCAGACCGCCTTCCGGTTCAGGAGTGCCCTCCAGAGGGCGGCGTTGTCCGCCTCCGGAACGCGGAACGTGACGATCCCCGACCGCTCCTCGGGGTGGTCGGGAGAGACCAGCAGGCACCCCTCCTCCCGCGCATTTTCGCGGACCCGCTCCGCGAGCCGGCGCACGCGCTCCCAGATCCGGTCCACCCCGAGCGACAGAAGGAGATCGAGAGAGGCGTTGAACGCCGACAGTCCCACGGTGTTCTGGCTGCCCGGCTCGTACCGCCGGGCGTCGGGGGACAGGCGGAAATCGTAGTTCTCGAAATCGAACCGGTTCATCACGGAGTGCCACCCCAGGATCACCGGCTCGACCATCTCCATCACTTCCCGGGAGATGTAGAACGCGCCGATCCCCTCCGGCGACAGGAGCCACTTGTGCCCGTCCGCGGAGAGGGCGTCGATGCCGAAAGCCTTCACGTCCATCGGAAGGACCCCCACCGACTGGATCCCGTCGACGCAGAAGAAGATCCCGTGCTTCTGGCAATACTCGCCGATCCCCGGCAGATCGTTCCGGTACCCGTTCGAGAATTCGACGGAGGAGAGCGCGATCAGGCGGGTCTTTCCGTCGCAGGCGGCGAACAGGTCCTCCTTGCGCACCCTGCCCTCCCTCGCCGAGACCATCCGGACCTCCACGTTCCGCGTCCTGAGGCGCATCCAGGGGTACACGTTGGAGGGGTACTCGACATTCGCCGTGATCAGGTTGTCCCCTTCCTTCCAGGGGAAGCCGGCCGCGACGAAGGAGAGCCCCTCGGAGGTGTTCTTCACGAAGGCGATCTCCTCCGGGGAGGCGCCGACGATGCGGGCGAACCGCCCCCTCGTCTCGTTTGCCAGCTCCTCCCACTTCCTGAGCTGGAACGCCCCTTCGTCCCGGGCCCGCTGGAACATCTTGATCCCGGCCTCGGCGGCGCGCGCCGGAATCGGCGAGACTCCGGCGTGGTTGAGGTACAGGAAGTTCTCCGTGACCGGAAATTCCGTCGCCCGGATCGGCCCCACGTCGATCGGCAATGTTCCCCCCTTTACGTCTTACCTTTCAGCGGGACACTCTTGGTTCAAACCGGGGAAAACGGGATAGAGTGTCCTGCGCCAGCATCCCACTGCGGGTATCCCATCCCCATAAGGTATAATAATTTGATGATTTGGTCAGGGGAAAACACGCTGCGCTACAGCCGGAACCTCCTCGTCGAGGAACTGGGCGAGGCGGGGCAGGAGCGGCTTTTCGCGTCGTCCGTGCTCGTCGTGGGCGCCGGCGGGCTGGGGTCGCCCGCCCTGCTCTACCTCGCCGCGGCGGGGATCGGCAGGATCGGGGTGATCGACGACGACCGCGTGGAGATCACCAACCTCAACCGCCAGGTGATCCACAGGGCGGACGCGGTGGGCCGGTGGAAGGTCGAGTCCGCCAGGGAAGCGCTGCTGGCGTTCCGGCCGGATCTGGCGGTGGAAGTGTACCCGGAACCCCTCACTGCCGGGAACGCCGCCGCGCTCTTCCGGAGGTACGACGCGGTCGTGGACGGCAGCGACAACTTTTCCACGAAGTACCTGTGCAACGACGCTGCAGTGCTGACCCGGCGTCCCCTCGTCCACGCCGGGGTCGTGCGGTTCGGCGGCCAGATGCTCACGGTCGTCCCCGGCGCGGGGCCGTGCCTGCGGTGCGTGATCCCCCGGATCCCCCCGCGGAAAGACTCCCCGGGGTGCGCGGAAGCCGGCATCCTGGGCGCCGCGGCGGGCGTCGTCGGCGCGTGGCAGGCGATGGAGGCGATCAAGCTGCTGTCCGGAGCCGGGCCGGAGCCGGGAGGGAAACTGCTGACCATCGACACGCTCGGCAACGAGGTGTCGTGCGTTTCCGTCGCGCGCGACCCGTCGTGCCCCGCGTGCGGCGACCACCCGAGGATCACCGAACCCCTTGCTCCGGAGGAATACGACCCGGGGTGGAGCTGCATCGCGTGAACGCCGCCTCGCCCCTCCCCATCGCGAGGAAGGCGGTCGTCCTCCTCTCCGGCGGGCTCGACAGCACGCTGGCGGCCCGGATCGTCCGGGACCAGGGGATCGAGCTCCACGCGATCCACTTCACCTCGCCATTCTGCACCTGCTCCCACAAGGCCTCGAGGAACGGCGGCGGCTGCCGCTCGGCGGCCCAGACGGTCGCCGGGGAGATGGGGATCCCGATCCGGACCGTGTCGAAGGGCGAGGAGTATCTCGAGATCGTGAAATCCCCCCGGCACGGCCGGGGGTCGGCGATGAATCCCTGCATCGACTGCCGGGTCTTCACACTCCGCAAGGCGAAAACGTTCATGGAAGAGATCGGGGCCTCCTTCCTCGTCACGGGGGAAGTCGTTGGGCAGCGCCCGATGTCCCAGCGGGACGACGCGCTCCGCGGCATCGAGAGGCACAGCGGCTGCTCGGGGATCATCCTGCGTCCCCTCTCCGCGCGGCATCTCCCTCCAACGCTGCCGGAAAGGGAAGGCTGGGTGGACCGGGAGAAGTTGCTGGCCATCACCGGGCGGTCCCGCAAGGAGCAGATCCGGCTCGCGGAGGAGTTCGGCATCGGGGACTACCCGTGCCCGGCGGGCGGTTGCATGCTCACGGACCGGACGTTCTCCGTCAAGGTGCGCGATCTCCTCCTCCACTCCCCGTCCTTCGGGATGCACGACGTCCACCTTCTCAAGGCGGGACGCCATTTCCGGGTGGGCGCGATCAAGGCGATCGTGGCGAAAAGCGAAGAGGAGAATCGTCGCCTCGAGGCCCTTTGCAGGGGGAAGGACACCGTCTACGTCTCCCACAGCCACCCGGGTCCTTCCGTGACCCTCCAGGGCGGGAGCGCGGAGGAACGCCTCGATCTGCTCTCCCGCATCGTCACCCGGTACAGCAAGGCGGGGTCGATCGGCCCGTACGAGGTCCGGGAGATTTCCCCGGACGGGGAGCGATTCGTGGACGTCCCGGAAAATCACGACTTCGAGGAGGTCCAGCGTGGACTCCTCTGTTGATACCGGAAACGGCGCCCCGTCGCGGGACGACCTTCGCCGCTTCGATTCGCTGATTTCGTCGCTCCGCTCCATGGGGTCCGCCGTGATCGCCTTCAGCGGCGGCGTCGACAGCGCGTTCCTCCTCCACGCGGCGAAGGAAGCCCTGGGAGACCGGGTCCTGGCCATCACGGCCACTTCCCCTACCTACCCCGGCTCCGAGCGGGAGGAGGCCGTGCGGTTGGCGCGCTCCTGGGGGGTCCGCCACCGGCTCGTCGAGTCGAACGAACTGGAGATCCCCGGCTTCTCCGCGAACCCGCCGGACCGGTGCTACCACTGCAAAAAGGAACTGTTCGGGATCCTCGCCGGGATCGCCCGGGAGGAGGGGTACGCGGCCGTGTGCGACGGATCCAACGCCGACGACGCGCGCGACTTCCGCCCGGGGCGCAAGGCGGCGAAGGAACTCGCCGTCCGGTCCCCGTTGCTCGAGAACGGGTTGACGAAGCCGGCGATCCGGCGCCTGAGCCGCCGCTTCGGCCTCCCGACGGCGGACCGAGGCTCGTTCGCCTGCCTCTCCTCGCGCTTTCCATATGGAACCAGGATCGACGATGAGGCGCTGCGAAGGGTGGAGGCGTGCGAGGAGGTGCTGCGGGAGTTCGGGTTCCGGCAGTTCCGGGTCCGCGTCCACGACGCCGTGGCGCGCATCGAAGTGGGCCCGGACGAGATCCCCCGCCTGTTCGAGCCTGAGATCGCCGACGCGGTCCACGGGCGTTTCAGGGAGAACGGTTTCCTCTACGTCTCCGTGGACCTCAAGGGGTACCGTACCGGGTCGATGAACGAGGGGCTGCCGGAAGCCGCCCGGGGCCTCGTCGCGGGCCCGCCCGAGGATCTGTAATAAACTCATGGATTCAAGGGCGTAGCCGATAAATAATTTTGCGCTTATCTCCCTGTTCGGATTCGCCGATACGTACTCAAGAAATAATCATTTCTCGGGGGATCGGAATGACAGAGGATCACCCATTGGAGACCCTATCGATCGTCATACCGGTCTTTAATGAAGCGGGCACCATGAAGGAAATCATCGAGCGGGTACGGGAGGTTCATCTTCCACAGATCGCCAGCAGGGAAATCGTTGTTGTCGACGATGATTCCACGGACGGCACAAGGGATCTTCTGGCCGTCTATCAGGAACAAAAAGATTTCAAGATCATCTTTCACGACCGGAATCGGGGCAAGGGAGCGGCCCTCAGGACGGGGATCGCGGAGACCACCGGCAGCATCGTCATCATCCAGGATGCCGATCTGGAGTACGACCCGCAGGAGTACCCCAAGCTCCTGGCGCCTATTCTGGCCGGCAGGGCCGACGTCGTTTACGGCTCCCGGTTCGCGGGCGGCGAGTCGAAGCGGGTCCTATATTATTGGCACTCCGTGGGGAACAAGCTCCTGACCACGCTCTCCAACATGTTCACGAACGTGAACCTGACGGACATGGAAACCTGCTACAAGGTGTTCCGGGGGGGGATGATCCGGAGCATACGGATCGAGGAGGACAGGTTCGGGTTCGAGCCCGAGGTGACTTCCAAGGTGGCGCGCATGGGATGCCGGATCTACGAGGTCGGCATCGGTTATTCCGGGCGAACCTACGCCGAAGGAAAGAAGATCAACTGGAAAGACGGGGTTCGGGCCATCTGGTGCATCCTCAAATATCGCTGAAGGGAAGATCGAGTCTTCCGGCGGACGCCGACAGGTCGTCCATGGTCATCTAAGGCTTAACGGAGTTCCTTTCGCGCTCTTCACCTCCCTGACCCGGTAGATCGTCGCTTCTTCAAAATTGTCGTGCCAGACCTCTTCGAGTTGGCCGGGACTGTCCTTTTGCAGCTTCTTCACGGCTTCGTGTACGAGATCAATTACAATTCTCATACGAGGTACCGCTTCCACCATCACGTAGGTCGCGTTCGACGTGCGAATCACCTCGGCCAGCGATTCCGGACGGATCTGGAATTGACCTTGCGGCCCGTAGAAAGTTGCCACATCAAGGATCGTAACGATGGAGACGGCCTTGCGACCTGTGTAGAGGTAGCAGTTCGGGTCCAGCACGCAGGCGATCACGTCGCCGGGCGCGGTGTTGCTGCGGATCCATTCGTAGCGGTGAAGGGACGGCTTGACCTGCGCACTGGTCAAGCGCACATGTCCGCCATAGACCGCCGCCAAAACGATAGCCGCGCCGGCGATCGCGGCAGAGACCCGAAACTCCCTGGCCGACGGCAGCACGTGCTGAAACCCCTCCCACATCGCCAAAAGGATCAGCGGCAACACGGGCACGATAAATCTCGGCCCTGGCGGGAACGGCCACGCCACAAGAACGGCGAAAAAGAGCACCAGATAGATCGCCCAGGCTTCGCGCCTCCGGCGCATCAATCCGGGAATGAAAGTGGACAAGAATAGCAGGCCTGCCCCGGCGACTGCGAACTGCTTTGGTACGGAGCTGCTGAGATCGTACATTTCAGGCAGCGCGGTCCGAACCACGGCTATGCTGCTCAGAACCAGGTTCTTCAACGGGACGACCACGGTGTAGCGCCACCCCAGGTCGTGGACAGTGCGCAGGAACCAGTTGCCGTAAGCTACGTAATATTCGTAGGAGGGAGGCACTTCGCTTGCCGGCCCCTGCCAGAACTTGCACACCCCCACGACGAGTCCCACACCCAAAATACCGCCCGCGAGAACCCGCCACATGCGGCGCCAGGCCAACATGAGGATCATCGCGAGGACCAGGGCCAGCCCTATCGTCCGAGTCTGGTACGCCAGGCCGGCCACCCACCCCGCGGAAAAACCCAGTCCCGGAGAGGGATTCTCGCGCAAAGCCCGCTCCAGCAGCCATAGCGCCCCCATCGAGATGGCGCCGTACAACAACTCGGACATCACGTTGTTGGCCGCCTCACCCGTGGCAGGCAGAACCGCGCACACCCCGGCAATTACCGCCGCCGTCCAGTCATTCGCACCCACTTCCCGCAATAGCCTGTACGCCAGACAGAGAAACACGGCGCCCGCAAGAAGCGAAATCGTCTTCATCCAAACGATGTTGGCCGGAAAGTCGTCCGCGATACCCCAGACGACGGCCAGCATGGCGGAGAAGACGATGGGGTATTTCCGCTGGAAAGGTTCCCCCGGAAGGCTGGTAATTCGGTACTCGCCGGTTGCGGCAAGCGCTCGTCCCGTGACGGCATAAATCCCGTCGTCGTGGATGGCTCCGAAGTCCGCCGTGGAAAGTGACAACCAGCCCGCGACGAGATAGAGGCCGACAAATCCGGCAAGTGCGAGAAGCGGAAGACGGGGGGTTGGAAAAACGATCTTGCTGCGAATTATTCAAAGCCTCCTTCTTCCGAAGTATGCACCCCGGGTTGTTACGACGCGGCCGTCATCCGCCTCGCGGGGCGCCCCACTCCGGTACGAAATGCGCTCCCCGGGGTACCCCCGCCTTAGTGCTGCGTTTCATAAATACGGTTGCATTCGAGGCCCGCTGCATCCGCCCCGGCGAAGTACGCGCTCCCTCACCGTACTTGCCCAGTACGCCTCGGTCGCGACGCCTTGCCGGATGCGGCGCATCGACACTCCCGGTGCGACACCGTATTTATGAAACGCAACACTTCGCTTCCACGGGTCAGGAAAGGTTCCTCTCGTATATAATACGCAGCCCCTCGAGAGTCAAATTCTCATCGATTACGTGGATTTTTTGCGTCTCTGCGGCGATCGTCCGGGCAAGCCCCCCGGTCGCGATCACCAGGGTGTCGACGCGGACCTCCTTC
>JACZKY010104396.1_pt1 | contig 12424 bp, 11 predicted proteins | sample 8237611 | NCBI WGS metagenome assembly JACZKY01 (sample SAMN16148055, study PRJNA663545) | marine sediment metagenome | biome: sediments and biomass from bioreactor inoculated with such sediments; feature: coastal sediments; material: methane- and iron-fed bioreactor; isolation source: Bothnian...
GTCGCAGGGTCGCGGGCGAATCGTAGTCGAACGCGACCGGCGTGTGCCCTCGGCCGCGCAGCTTTGCCGCCCCGCCCTCATTGCGGGCGGCACCGAGCAGTTCGATGCGCCCTGCCTCCGCCTCGGGCCGCAACTGTTCCATCGCCGCGCCGCCTACCGTCCCGGTCGCGCCCGTCACCAGAATCCTCATGCCGTTCCTCCCATATGCCCGCCGTCCGTCTCCGGCGCTTGACCGGAACAAAATTCTAACAGATGTTCGTTTTCATAGCGGAGGAGGCTTGTCGATGTCCAGCGCGAACGGGTCCGGCCCGGCGGCAACGCCCGGCGCCGCCGAGTATGCCTTGCTCTTCGCGGTCAGCCTGACCTGGGGCTCGTCCTACATGTTCACGAAGATCGCGGTCTCGGAGATCCCGCCGATCACGCTGATCGCGATGCGCACCGGCATCGCGGCCGTGGTCATGTCGGCCATCCTCGCGTTCAGCGGCCGCATGACGCGGCTGACGTGGCGCGAAACAGGCATATTCGCGCTGATCGGGCTCATGGTGAACGCGGCTCCGCTCTGCCTGATCGCGATCTCGGTCTCCTTTGTCGAATCGTCGGTGACCGCGACCACGATGGCGCTCGTGCCGTTGATGACCGCCATCCTCGCCATCTTCCGCGGCGACCACCCGACGTCCCGCAACATCCTGGGCATCGCGGTCGGGTTCGTCGGCATCGTCGTCCTGTTCGGGCCGCGCGCCCTGACCGGCCTGGGCGACAGCGCCATGGGGGCAGTCGCGGCGATCACGGCGGCAGTCGTCTTCGCCGCGTCGCTGTTCGTGTCGGGTCTCGCGCGCAGACACCATCCGCTCCTCGTCGCGACGGCGTCGCTGGTCTCCGCCGCGCTGTGGACGATCCCGATCGCCCTGCTTTCCGACGGCCTTCCCCTTGTCGCACCGGGATCACGTGTGAGCGGGGCCATCGTCGTCCTGGCCCTGCTCAACACGGCGGCCGCCAGCCTGCTCGTCTTCGCCCTCGTCGGGCGAACCGGCCCGACCTTCACGGCGCTGAACAACTATCTCGTACCGGCCGTTGCCGTCGCCTTCGGTTCCATCTTCCTGGACGAGACGTTCACCGTCCAGAAGGCCGTCGGCGTGGCCCTGGTGCTGGCGGGGGTCGCGATCTCCTCGATCCGGCGCAAGCCCGTGGTCATCGCTGTGCCGCCCCCCGCCTGAGGAAAAGCGTACACTTGTTCGATTCCACGCTTGCATCACTTTCGAACGGATGTTAGGTTTTGATGCGGGCGACATAGACATCGCCGGAGCATTCGAAGGGCCGACAAGGCCTCGACCGGGCAGGGCGGTCCGCACCCTCGCCGGACACTGAGGAGGAAGCGGGTCATGCGCCGTCTCGAAGGTAAACTCGCCGTCGTCACCGGCGCGGCCAATGGCATCGGCCGCGCCTCCGCGCTGCGCTTCGCATCGGAGGGCGCCGATCTCGCCATCTTGGACCTCGAAGCCGGTGGGCTGGAGAAGGTTGCCGAGGAGGCGCGGGCGGGCGGCGCCAAGGTGCTCGCCATCGCCGGCGACTGCACGAAGGAGGATTTCCTCGTCCCGACCTTCAAGCGCATCTACGACGAGTTCGGCTTCGTCGACGTCCTGATGAACAATGTCGGCCAGAGCGCGCGCGAACGGGCCTCGGAGTTCTACAAGTCCGAATCCGAGGTATGGCGCTTCGTCATCGACATCACGCTTTTTTCAACGCTTACCGCCTCCCGGCAGGTCGTGCCAGCGATGCGCGAGGCCGGGCGCGGCAAGATCGTCAACGTCGCCTCCAACGCCGGCATGGCCGGCGAGATCGGCATCGCCGAATACGCCGCCGCAAAGATGGGCGTCATCGGTTTTACCCGCTCGCTCGCCCGCGAGCTCGCGCCGTTCAAGGTGAACGTCAACGCGGTCTGCCCGGGCGTTACCAAGACACGGGTCATCGAGCGCATCCCCGAGGACATCCTCGAAAAGATCCGTGCCCAGATCCCGCTCGGCTATTTCGCCGAGCCGGAGGACATCGCTGCGGCGGCGGCGTTCCTCGCCAGCGACGACGCCCGTTACATGACCGGTCAGTCCGTCGTCGTCGACGGTGGCCGCTGGATGATCTGATGCCGTTGGCATCCCCCTACGAAGACCACGACAGACAATCCGGAAGGTGACCGAGACCATGGCTGCAATGCTGGAGAACAAGGTGGCGCTGATCACGGGCGCCGGGCGCGGCATCGGCCGCGAGATGGCACTGATGATGGCGGCGCACGGCGCCAAGATCGTCGTCAACGATCCCGGCGTGTCGCTGGAGGGCAAGGACGAGACTGCCGGTCCGGCCAACGAGGTCGTTCGCGACATCAGGGCCTCCGGCGGTGAGGCCGTCGCGGATTACGGATCGGTGTCCGATCCGTCGGCGGCCCGCGCGATGGTGGCCCGCGCGGTCGACACGTTCGGCAGGATCGACGTGGTCGTGAACAATGCCGGCATCCTGCGCGACGTCATCTTCCACAAGATGACGGAGGAGGATTGGGACTCGGTCATCAAGGTACACCTCTATGGCAGTTTCTACGTCAGCCGCGCCGCCGCCGAGCATTTCCGCAAGCAGGAAAGCGGTACCTTCGTGCACATGACTTCGACCTCCGGCCTCGTCGGCAATCCGGGCCAGGCCAACTATTCGGCGGCGAAGATGGGCATCGTCGGGCTGTCGAAGTCGCTGGCGCTCGACATGGCGAAGTTCAACGTCCGCTCCAACTGCATCTCGCCCTTCGCCTGGAGCCGCATGATCGGCTCGATCCCGAACACGCCCGACCAGGAGGAGCGCCTGAAGGGACTGCGCATGCTCACGCCGGACAAAATCGCGCCTGTCGCGGTATTCCTCGCAAGCGACGACGCGAAAGAGGTCAACGGCCAGATCTTCGCGGTGCGCGGCAACGAGATCTTCCTGATGAGCCAGCCGCGCCCGCTGCGCTCGGTGCATCGTTCCGAGGTCTGGACGCCGGAGACCTTGCGCGATCACATGCTGCCGACGCTGAAGACCTCCTTCATACCGCTGCACATGTCGCGCGACGTGTTTTCCTGGACACCGGTCTGACCGATGAGTGCCTACCGCCGCTACGACGACGTCGCGATCGGCGACGTCTTCCCCGATCGCCCACTGACGTTCCGGGTCCGGCCGGAGATCGTCGACGGCTTTCTGTCGGCGACCGGCAATGACGGCTCGTTCTATCGCGACCGGAACGGAGGGCGCCGTGCGCCCTCGATGATCGCGTCCGTCTACCTGATCGACCTGCTGAGCGCCCGCGGCAGCCCTCCCGGCGGAATCCATGCCAAGCAGTCGATCCGCTTCCATCGTCCGGTCGAAGTCGGCGAGGAACTCGCGATCCAGGGCAGGGTGGTCGAGAAGTATGTCCGCAAGGACCGGCCGTACGTCGTGTCGGATTTCGAGGCGAGAGGCGGCGACGGCTCCCTGGTTTCGTCCGGTCGCGTGACCTCGATCTGGGGCAAGGACCAATGAACTCCCCGGCGCTCGCGAGACTGCCTTCGTTCGACGCCCGTTCGGGTGACCCGTTGCCCGTGCTCGCCCGAACGGTGACGCAGGAGATGATCGACGCCTACGCCGAGGCCTCCGGCGACTTCAATCCGATCCACGTCGATCCCGAGTATGCGAAGGCCGGCCCCTTCGGCCGGACCATCGCCCATGGGCTGATGACGCTGGCTTTCGTCGCGCAGATACTGAACGAGTGGAGCGGCGGTCGGTTCGACGCTTCCGGCGAGATCGACATCGCTTTCGTAGGGCCCGTGTTCGTCGGCGATACAGTCGAGGTTACCGGCACTGTGGAGGCCCTCGTCGAGCGTGACGGCGTCGCCTGCGCCCGGGTCAAGCTGACCTGTCGGGCGGGCGAGCGGCAAATCCTGGCGGGCCACGCCCTCCAGCCAATTGATAACGGGAAATCCTGAGCATGGCGCGCGAAGCGGTGATCGTTGGGGTCGGCGACATCCCACTGAAGGACGGCAAGGCGGTCGGCGGGGGCTCGGTGTTGCAGGTGCAGGCGCGCGCGGCGAAGGCCGCGCTCGACGACGCACGCATCCCGATGAGCGACGTGGACGGCCTGCTGGTCGCCGGCATGTGGGGGCTACCCGGCCCCGGCCTGCTTTCGTCGGTCACGCTCGGCGAATATCTCGGCATCCGCCCGCGTTTCGCCGACACGACCAATATCGGCGGCTCGGCCTTCGAGGCGCATGTCGCGCACGCCGCGATGGCGATCGAGAGGAGCTATTGCGACGTCGCGCTCATCGTTTACGGCTCCACACAAAAGAGCGAACGCAGCCGCGCGCTCGGCGGTCGCCCCTCCATCCTGACCATGCAGTTCGAGAACGTCTGGGGCATTCCGCAGCCGGTCGGCGGCTATGCGCTCGCCGCGCGCCGCCACATGCACGAGTTCGGCACGACGGAAGAGCAGCTTGCCGAGATCGCCGTGGCCACCCGGAAATGGGCGTCCCTCAACCCCGCGGCCACCATGCGCGACCCGATCACGATCGATGATGTGATGAACTCGACCAGGGTTTCCGATCCGCTCAAGCTGCTCGACTGCTGTCTCGTCACCGACGGTGCGGGCGCCGTCGTGATGACGACGGCGGAGAACGCCCGGGCGCATGGCGCGAAGGCGATCCACATCCGCGGCTATGGGGAGGCTCACACACACTGGTCGATCGGCGCGATGCCCGACCTTGCGCGCCTCACCGCGGCGGAGATGTCCTCGAAGCGCGCCTTCGAGATGGCAGGCGTGAGTCACGACGCCATCGACATCATGGAGTGCTACGATTCCTTCACGATCACGGTGTTGATGACGCTGGAGGCGCTCGGCTTCTGCAAGCGTGGCGAAGGCGGGCAGTTCGTCTCGAACCAGCGCACCGCGCCCGGCGGCCCTTTCCCGCTCAACACCAATGGCGGGGGGCTCTCCTATTGCCACCCGGGCATGTACGGCATCTTCCTGCTGGTCGAAGCGGTGCGGCAGTTGCGCGGCGAGGCGGGCGAGCGGCAGGTGCAAAACGTCAAGACGGCCCTGGTTCACGGCACCGGAGGCACCCTGTCGTCGGGCGCGACGGTCATTCTGGCGAACAGCTGAGGCGATCACGATGAGCGAGACCCAGGCCTACGAGAAACCGCAGCCGGTCATCGATCCGGGCACCAGGCCGTTCTGGGATGCGGCGCGCGAGCATCGCCTGTCGATCCCGCGTTGCCGCTCCTGCGGCAAGCACCACTTCTACCCGCGCGAGCTCTGTCCGCATTGCCATTCGAACGACATCGAGTGGACCGACGCGAGCGGCAAGGGCGAGATCTACTCCTACACGATCGCACGCAAGCCGGCGGGTCCGGTGTTCGCGGCCGACGTACCCTACGTCATCGCGATGATCACGCTCGATGAGGGTCCGCGCATGCTGACCAATATCGTCACGAAGGATGTCGATCAGGTTCGAATTGGCGACCGCGTAACGGTGAAGTTCGACGATGTGACGCCTGAACTCACCCTGCCGAAGTTCACGCTCGACAAGGACTGAAATGAACACCGACTTGATCCCGCAGGAGATCGTCCAGACCGGCGAGAGCCTGATTCGTTTCGTCGAGCAGGAAATCGTGCCGATCGAAACCGCCAACAAGTCGGTGCTCGCATCGGACCGCACGATCTTCGACGAGCGGGGTCGCTTCACGCCGGAAGTGGAAGCGTTGAAGCTCAAGGTCCGCACGAAATCGGCCGAAGCCGGCTTCTACACGATGTTCGGCCCGGAGGAACTCGGCGGCGGTGGGCTCGGGCCGCTCGCGTCGGTCTATCTCAACTGGCTGTTGTCTACGCATTGCGGGCCGGGCCGGACACTGGTCCACCCCGTAGTCATCCCCTCGCCGTTCACCAACGGCCTGTCACCGGTGCTGACCTTTCTCGACCCGTCCCTGCGCGACACCTACCTGCCGCAGCTCGGCTCCGGCGAAAAGACGCTCTGCTTTGGCCTGTCCGAGCCGGACGCCGGCTCCGACGTCTTCAACATGAAGACCCGCGCCGTCCGCGACGGTAAAGACTGGGTGATCACCGGCTCGAAGCAATGGATCACCAACGGCCCCTATGCCGACTTCGCCATGATCTTCGCGATCACCGACCCAGACCTCGTCGCGCAGCGCAAGGGCGGCATCACCGGCTTCTTCGTCGACACGTCGTGGAAGGGCTTCGAGGTCGTCTCGACGATCCCGATCATGGGCCAGCTCGGCGCCGAGATCGGCATTCTGTCCTTCGACGGACTGCGCGTGCCCGACAGCCATCGCCTCGGGGAGGTCAATCAGGGCCTGAAGGTGGCGATGCGCGGCGTCAATACCGGCCGGCTCGGCCTTTCCGCCACCTGCATCGGCATGGCGCGGTGGGCGCTCAACCGGGCGGTCGACTACGCCAGGGTACGCAAGACGTTCGGCAAGCCGATCGCCGAACACCAGGCCGTGCAGATCCTGATCGCCGACAGCGCGGCCGAGATCTACGCCGCCGAGGCCATGTTGATCGACTGCGCCACCAAGCTGGAGCGCGGGGAAAGGGCGCTTGCCGAGACCTCGATGGTCAAGCTGCACTGCACCGATGCGGCAAATCGCGTCTTCGACCGCTGCATCCAGGTCCACGGCGGCATGGGCCTGACCAACGAACTGCGCCTCGAGGCCGGCTACCGGTTCACGCGCTCCATGCGCATCCCCGACGGCACCAGCGAGATCCAGCGCCGCACGATCGCGCGGGACCTCCTGGCCAACGGCGTCAACTTCTGAGAGCGGACCGATGGAGCATGTCACGTCACCGAACGGTCTCGACGCCCTGTTCCGGCCGCGCTCGGTCGCGATCCTCGGCGCGTCGGATGACGCCACGCGCATTTCCGGCCGGCCGGTGCGCTACCTCATCGAGGGCGGCTTCAAGGGCAACGTCTACCCGGTCAACCCGAACCGCGAGACGGTGCAGGGGCTGAAGGCCTACAAGTCGCTGGCCGACGTGCCGGAAACGCCCGACGTGGCGCTGCTGGCCGTTCCTTCGTCGCTGACCGAACAGGCGGTGCGCGAATGCGTCGAAAAGGGCGTCAAGGGCGCGGTCATCTTCTCGGCCGGCTATGCCGAGAGCGGCGAGGACGGTTTCGCGATCCAGGCGCGCATTTCCGACATCGCGCAGAAAGGGGGGCTCAGGCTGCTCGGCCCCAACTGCCTCGGCATCTTCAATCCGCAGATCGGCTTCTACGGCACCTTCACCCAGTCGCTGGACAAGGAGATGCCCTTCCCCGGCCCCCTCGGCATCATCAGCCAGTCTGGCGCCTACGGCTCCCACATCGCCTATCTCGCCCGGAAGCGCGGCATCGGCATCAACTATTGGATCACCACGGGCAACGAGGCCGACATTGACGTCGCCGAGAGCCTGGAATGGATGGCGACGCAGCCGGATATCAAGGTGATCATGGCCTATGTCGAGGGCGTGCGCGACGGCGCCCGCTTCCGTCGTGCGCTGGCTTCGGCGCGCGAAAACGGCAAGCCGATCGTGATGATGAAAGTCGGCAGGTCCGAGATCGGCGCACGGGCGGCGAGTTCCCACACCGCATCGCTCGCCGGTTCCGATGCGATCTACGACGCGCTGTTCCGCCAGTACGGGGTTCACCGCGCGACGACGACCGAGGAGCAGATCGACGTCGCCTACGCCTGCGCGCGCGGCATCTTCCCGAAAGGCAACAAGCTCGGCGTCGTGACGCTGTCCGGCGGCGCGGGCGTGCTGATCTCGGACGCGGCCGAACGCAACGGCCTGGACGTCGCGCCCATGCCCGTTTCGGCGCAGAAGACGCTGAAGGACCTGCTGCCGTTCGCGACGGTGGTCAATCCGGTCGACACGACGGCGCAGGCGGTCAACGACATGAACCTGCTCGCGAAGAACATCGAGGTGATCCTCGAGCAGGGTGGCTACGATGCTCTGATCGGCTTCTTCACCACGGTGCCGAATACGCGGACCCTGTCGAAGCCGCTGCGCGACGCCATCGCCCGGGGCTGCGCCCGCTTCCCCGACCGGCTGATTGCGCTGCAGATGATCGCCGATCCGGACGTCGTGGCCGAGTACGAGAAGGCGGGTTTCCTCGTCTTCGAGGACAGCGACCGCGCCGTAGCGGCGCTCGCCGCGCTCTCCCGGTTCGGCCGGAGTCTGTCGCGCACCGGCGTCGAAACACGCGTTGCGCCCGCAGCCCCGATCGGCAAGGGTGCGCTGTCGGAGCGCGCCGCCAAGGATCTGTTGGCCAGGGCCGGCATCCCGTTCCTCGACGAACGGGTGGCGGGCGACGCTGCCGCGGCGGGTGCCGCCGCCGACGAGATCGGCTATCCGGTCGTGCTGAAGATCGTCTCGCCCGATATCGAGCACAAGACGGAGATCGGTGGCGTGATGGTCGGCGTCGCCGACCGCAAGGCGGCGGAAGCCGGCTATGCGACGCTGATCGAACGCGCGGCGAAGCACCGGCCCGACGCGAAGATCGAAGGCGTGCTCGTCGCGCCGATGGCGAAGAAGGGCGTCGAGGTGATCGTCGGCGTCAGCCGAGATCCGGTGTTTGGTCCGGCCGTGATGTTCGGCCTCGGCGGCGTGCATGTCGAGGTGCTCAAGGACGTCACCTTCCGGCTCGCTCCGTTCGGCCGCGACGAGGCGATGCGCATGATCGACGAGATTCGCGGCCGTGCGCTGCTGTCGGGCGTGCGCGGCGCGCCGGCGTCCGACATCGGCGCGCTTGCCGACCTGCTCGTGCGCATTTCGGAATTCGCTGCGGCGCATGCCGAGGACATCGAGACCGTCGACCTCAACCCGGTCGTCGCGTGGCCGAAGGGCGAAGGCGTGGTGGCGCTCGACGCACTCGTCGTGCCGCGGCAGGACTTGCACTGAAGAGACTTTCGAACTAGCGTTAGAAAACTTCGGTCGCCGCGGCGACCCGCCAGGTGGAGGATCCCATGAGCGTCGACTATTCGGGCTACAAATACTTCCTGTTCGAGAAGGAAGGCCGCACCATCACGGTGACGATGAACCGTCCCGACCACCTCAACGCCATGACCTGGGACATGCACGAGGAAGCGTCGCGCGTCTTCTACGACCTCGGCATGGATCACTCGGTCGACGTCGTCATCTTCACCGGCGCCGGCAAGGCCTTCACTGTCGGCGGCGACGTCATCGGCATGAAGAAGCTCTACGAAGACACCGAGCTTTTCGACCGGTCGATCAACGAGGCGAAGAAGATCGTCTTCGGCATCCTCGACTGCGACAAGGTCATCATCGCCAGGGTGAATGGCGACGCGATCGGCCTCGGCGCGACGATTGCGCTGTACTGCGACATCATCATCGCCGCCGACCATGCCCGGTTCGCCGATCCCCACGTCCGCGTCGGCCTCGCGGCCGGCGACGGCGGCGCGGTGATCTGGCCGCAAGCGATCGGCTACGCCAAGGCCAAGGAATATCTGATGACGGGCGACATCATCACTGCCCCCGACGCGCAGGCGATGGGCCTGATCAACTATTCGGTCCCGGCCGCGGAGCTCGACGCGAAGGTCGACGCGATGGCGAAGAAGATCGGTTCCGGCGCGATGAAGTCGATCAAGTACACCAAGACGGTCATCAACATCGGCCTCAAGCAGCTCGCCCATGCCATGATGGACACGTCGATGGCCTACGAGGCGCTGACCAACCGCAGCCAGGACCACCTCGAGGCGATCAACGCCTTCGCGGAGAAGCGCAAGCCGAAGTTCACCGGGCTCTGATCGAGCCCTGCGGGGAGGCAGTGGCGACACCTGGGAGGATCTGAGATGGACTTCGGCGAGCCCGAACACATCACCATGCTGCGCGAGAGCATCCGCCGGATGCTGGAGCGCCACGCCACGCGCGAGATGATGGCGAAGTGGGACGAGGAGGACAAGGTTCCGCGCTCGCTCATGGAGCACATCACGGCGCTCGGCGTCTGCGGCATGACCGTACCGGAGGAATATGGCGGCCTCGGCCGCGACATCCTCGCCACCATGGTCACCGTGGAGGAACTCTCCCGACGCTCGATGGTCATCGCCACGCTGTACCTGATGAATTCCTGCTACGGTTCGATGAACGTGCTGGCCTCGGGCAGCGAGGAGCAGAAGCGGCGCCTTTTGCCGAAGCTCGCCAATGGCGAGATCCTGTTCGCCTATGGCCTTTCGGAGCCCGACGTCGGCTCCGACCTCGCCAGCGTCAAGACGCGCGCCGAGCGGCACGGCGACAAGGTGATCATCAACGGCTACAAGCGGTGGTGTTCGGGAGCGGAGAGCGCAGACTATATCTACGCACTGGTCCGCTCGGGCGATCCGGACGCGCGCTACAAGAACCTGTCGCTCGTGCTGATCCCGCCGACTGCCAGGGGCGTGACGCTCACGCATATCCCCGCGCTCGGCGCCCGGGGGCTCAACACAAACGACATCACGCTCGACAATGTCGAGGTTCCCATCGAGGACGTGGTCGGCGGCGAGGCAGGCTGGAACCAGGGCTGGTCGAAGCTCGCCGGCCCGGCGCTCGAGGTCGAGAAGCTCGAGGTGGCGGCGATGGCGCTCGGCATCGCCGCGCAGGCGGTCGATGACGCCTGGGAGTATTCCCAGACGCGCAGCCAGTTCGGCAAGCGCATCTGCTCGCATCAGTCGATCCGCCACATGCTGGCCGACGTGCAGACGAAACTCGCCGCCGCGCGCCTGATGCTCTATCGCGGCTGCTGGCTCGCCGACAACGACCTGCCATGTTCGGTCGAGACCTCGATGGCGAAGATGTTCGTCTGCGAGACCGGCCTCGACATCGTCCTGACCTGCCAGAAGATCATGGGCGCCTACGGCTACGCCAAGGGCTTCGACATGGAACGCCACGTGCGCGACATGCTGCTGATGCCGATCATCGGCGGGTCGACGGCGATCCAGAAGAACAACATCGCCAATCGCATGGGCCTGCCGAAGGCCTGACTGAGGAGCTTCTGGGAGGAAGCGAGATGATCGAGACACTCGGCGACGTCCTGCGCAACAACGCCTACAAGTTCCCGGACGAGACCGCCTACAACTATCACGGCCGCATCGTCACCTTCGCCGGGCATCTCGAACGCGGCAACCGCCTGGCGTCCGCCCTGTGGAAACGCGGCATCCGCCGGCAGGATCGCGTCTCGATCCTGTCGCAGAACACGATCGAGTTCATGGAATCCTATGCCGCCTGCGAACTGGCCGGCTATATCGCCGCGACGGTGAACTGGCGGCTGGCGGCGCCCGAGATCCAGTGGATCCTGGGAGATTCGACGCCCCGGGTCCTGATTTTCGAGGCGCAGTATGCCGCAACCATCGCGAAGATCCGGGACAGGCTCGGCTTCATCGAAGTCTTCCTCTGCTTTGGCGGCGACGTTCCCGACTGGGCGGAAGACTACGAGGCGGTACTGGCGACCGGCGAGGCGGGCGGCGCGCCGACGCGTCCCCTGCCGGACGAGATCATGCACCTGATCTACACGTCGGGCACGACCGGCAGGCCGAAGGGTGTGATGCGCACCCAACGCGGCGAGATCGCCGTCGCCATCCTGATGGCGACGGAACTCGGCCTGATCGTCTCCGACAAGCTGCAGCTCATGATGCCGGTCTTCCACGTCGGTGCGCGTTTCCTGCAGCTCGGCGTCCACATCCGCGGCGGCAGCGTCGTGCTCCACCACGAATTCAAGCCGGCAGAGATCGTCGAGACCATCGAGCGCGAGCGCGTGACCATGACGCACATGGCGCCCACCATGGTGCAGGCCGTTCTCAACGTGCCCGGCATCGAGGAGCGGGACCTGAAGTCGTTGCACACGATCTGCTACTCGGCGGCGCCGATGCCCGTGCCGCTGCTCAAGCGCGGCCTCAAGCTCCTCGGGCCGGTCTTCCTGCAGCTCTACGGCATGACGGAAGGCGGCGGCACCACGCTGCACAAGCGCCAGCACAAGCCAGACGGGACGCCCGACGAGGTCAAGCGCCTCGGCTCGGTCGGCCAGGCCGCACCCAACGTCGGCGTGCGCATCGTCGACGACGAGGGCCGCGACCTGCCGAGCGGAGTACCGGGCGAGATCCTCATCAACACCACCAGCCGGATGGCCGGCTACTGGAACAACTCGGCCGCCACCATCGCAGCGCTCAAGGAAGGCTGGTACCACACCGGAGACGTCGGCTATCTCGACCCGCAGGGCTTCCTCTATCTGGTCGACCGCAAGAAGGACATGATCATTTCGGGCGGCGAGAACATCTACTCCCGCGAGGTCGAGGAGGCCGTGGCCAGCCATCCGGCGATCATGGACGTCGCCGTGATCGGCGTCAAGGACGACTACTGGGGCGAGACGGTGCGGGCGATCGCGGTGCTGAATCCCGGCCACTC
>JACZKY010002414.1_pt1 | contig 12417 bp, 13 predicted proteins | sample 8237611 | NCBI WGS metagenome assembly JACZKY01 (sample SAMN16148055, study PRJNA663545) | marine sediment metagenome | biome: sediments and biomass from bioreactor inoculated with such sediments; feature: coastal sediments; material: methane- and iron-fed bioreactor; isolation source: Bothnian...
GGTGAAGCTGCTCCGCGTCCTGCAGGAGCGCAAGTTCGAGCGGCTCGGGGAGAACCGGTCCGTCCCGGTGGACGTCCGGATCATCGCGGCGACGAACGCGGATCTCGAAAAAATGGTGGCCGGGGGCACGTTCCGGGAGGACCTCTACTACCGGCTGAACGTGATCCCCATCTACCTGCCCCCCCTGCGGGACCGCCGGGAGGACATCCTGCCGCTGACGGAGCATTTCCTCGAGCGGTTCAACCGGGAGCACGGAAAGGGGGTTGCGTTCTCCGCGGATGCGCTGGACCTGCTGCTGGAGTACCGCTGGACCGGAAACGTGCGGGAGCTGGAGAACCTCGTGGAGCGCGCGGTGGTGATGGCCAAGGCACCGGTGGTCCAGGCGCAGGAGCTCCCCCGTGCGATCCGGGTCTCCGCGGCTCCTCCCTCGACCGGATCCCACGGGCAGCCGCCGGCTCCGCAGATACCCTCCTCCGGCAAGGACTTTTTCCCCCCGGCGGCTGTCCCGGACGGGCATTCCCGCGCCGACTACCTCAAGGAGATGGAGCGCGACGAACTTCGCCGTGCGCTCGAGGCGACGGGGTGGGTGATCGCGCGCGCCGCACGGACCCTCGGCTGGACGCCCCGACAGGTCGCCTACAAGATGAAGAAATTCGGCCTCTCCTCCCCCTGGAAGCGCTGACGCCGTAACCTGCGATCGGCGTCCTTGCGCGCCGCGCTTGTCCCGTTTACAACATTATTGTCGGTATCTCCTACCGCCCCTCCGGACCGTTCCCCGGCCCTCCGGTCTCGATATTCCCTTCTTTCATCGAATGGTTGCGCCCGCTGCGTCCGGCTCCCGGATCGGATGGCACGGGAGATGCTCCTGGTGTTCCCCGACGCACTCATTTTCTTAACCCAGGAGGACACCATGTCGAAGAGCAGCAGGAGCAGCAGAATCACCCGGGCGACAGGCATCGTCCTCGCGGCGTTTGCGCTCTGCGGATTTGTCGCGACCATCGCATCGGCCACGCCGTCCACGCAGGTCTGGATCCCTTCCACGGACATCCAGCCGTACAAGACGTTCCACATCAACTTCGACACCTACGTACGCGCCAACACCAACGAGGACGGCTCCCGCACCCCGCCGGTCGTGGTCATCGGACCCACCTTCGGCGTGTTGCCGTTCGAGAAGATCCAGGGCGAGGTGGGGTTCGACGTGATCTCCGGCGGAGGGGACCTGGACAAATACCCCCTCTACTTTCACGGCAAGCTGGCCACGCCGGAGGAGTCCCTGTTCCAGTTCTCCCCCGCCATCGCGGTGGGCGGCTACAATTTCGGGACCAAGAGCGGAGACGCACGCAACGGCGAGCCGGCGACCAACCAGAACATGGTCTACGGACTTGTCGCCAAGACCCTTCCGGTCGTGGGCCGCCTCTCCGCCGGGTATTTCGTCGGCAACAAGAAGGTCCTCCTGGACGAGAACGGCGACTCCGACGAGAAGGGCCTGCTCCTTTCCTGGGACCGCACGATGACGGAGATCTCCGACAAGCTGTGGGTGGCGATCGACTACCAGGGTACGAAGTCCGCCCTCGGCGCCTTGAGCTTCGGCGCCTCCTACGCCTTCGCCAAGAACGTCAGCCTGCTCCTGGGCTACGACATCTACAACAAGAGGGCCACCGGCGGGGAAAACACGGTCACCCTGCAGGTCGACATCAACTTCCCGTAAACGCCGCAAATGCGCGGTGCCGCCGCGGCCGGTCGGGACCGGCCGCGGCGGGTCCAGACCCGAATCGACAAGGAACCTTTATAAGGAGAACCGACATGAACAGTCACCTTCGGAAGTGGACGAAACCGGCCCTTGGCCTCGCGACGCTCCTCCTGGTCGCCGGCATGGTACTGCCCGCCGGCGCGGCGGAGGAAACCACGGCTCCGGCCTTCACCCAGGAGATCGCGGATGCCATCGCCAGCCAGAAGATCGCCATGGACACCATCTGGGTGATGCTCGCCGCGTTCCTTGTCTTCTTCATGAACCTGGGCTTCGGCCTCGTGGAATCCGGCTTCTGCCGGGCCAAGAACTGCGTGAACATCCTCTTCAAGAACTTCGTGGTGTTCGCGGTCTCCTCCATCGCGTTCCTGGTCCTGGGGTTCGGGGTCATGTTCGGGGACGGGAATCCGCTCTTCGGCCTCAGCGGCCTGTTCTTCGCATCGGGCGCCGACAACAGCCCTGCGATAGGCGACGCCTACAAGGGCGTGTACAGCGCACTCAACTGGACAAGCGTTCCGCTCTGGGCGAAGTTCTTCTTCCAGCTGGTGTTCGCCGGGACCGCGGCGACCATCGTCTCGGGAGCGGTTGCCGAACGGATCAAGTTCAAGGCGTTCGTCCTCTTCACGCTCTTCATGGTGGGAATCATCTACCCCATCGGCGGCCACCTGATCTGGGGGGGCGGCTGGCTCGCGAGCAAGGGATTCCTCGACTTCGCGGGATCCACGGTGGTGCATTCCATCGGCGGCTGGGCGGCCCTGGCCGGCATCATCGTGCTCGGCCCCCGGCTCGGGAAGTACGGACAGGGGGGCAAGGCGAACGCGATTCCCGGTCACAGCATGACCTCGGCCGCCATCGGGGTGTTCATTCTCTGGTTCGGGTGGTTCGGGTTCAACCCCGGCTCCACGATGGCCGTCGACGGGCCCTCCATCGCCCATGTGGCCACCACCACGAACATCGCGGCGGCGGCGGCGACCCTGAGTTCCATGATCACGGCCTGGCTGCTCCTCGGGAAACCGGACCTCGGGATGACCCTCAACGGCTGCCTCGCGGGGCTCGTCGCGATCACCGCCCCCTGCGCCTTCGTGAGCGTCCCCAGCTCGCTGATCATCGGCATCTTCGCCGGCGTTCTGGTGGTCCTGGCGGTCTTCTTCTTCGACCGGATCCGGATCGACGACCCGGTGGGCGCCACCGCGGTCCACCTGGCGAACGGGGTGTTCGGGACCATCGCGCTGGGCCTCTTCGCCGATCCCACCGTCTGCCCTGCCGCTGCTGCGGCCAAGAAAGGCCTCTTCCTGGGAGGCGGCATGTCCCAGCTCGGACCCCAGCTCCTCGGCGTCGCGCTGGTCGCCGTCGCGGTGTTTTCCCTGTCCCTGGGGTTCTGGTTCGTGACCAAGGCGCTCTCCAACGGGATCCGCGTGAGCGAGGAGGAGGAGATGGAAGGCCTGGACTATCACGAGCACGGAAACTCGGCCTATCCCAACTTCCAGCTGGTCGAACGGAGGTAGCCGGCAATGAAAAAGATCGAAGCGATCGTAAAGCCGTTCAAACTGGAAGAAGTGAAAAACGCCCTCGGAGAACTGGGGATCACCGGGATGACCGTTCTGGAGGTGAAGGGGTTCGGTCGCCAGAAGGGGCATACGGAGGTCTACCGGGGCGCGGAGTACGTGGTCGACTTCATTCCCAAGGTCAAGATCGAGGTCGCCGTCCCGGCCGAGCAGGTGCCCGCGGTGGTGGAGCGGATACTGACCGCCGCGCGCACCGGAAAGATCGGCGACGGGAAGATCTTCGTCTACGACCTCGAGGAGGTGATCCGCATCCGGACGGGCGACCGGGGGAAGGAAGCCCTGTAGGTCCGGACGGATTTCACCGGCTCCTTCCCGGGGGGCCGGGCGCGCGTCCCCTCCCGCGCCCGTTTCCCCCGGAAGGATACCGGTTTCGGGAAACACCGGTTGCCGTATACTACGGGGATGGATCCGAAGGGGCCCATCCCCGTTTCCCTTTTCTTCACCTGTCTTGCCGATGCCTTCTCCCCCGGGGTCTGCTTCGCCGCCGTGGAGGTGCTCGAGCGGTTCGGCGTGACGGTCCATGTTCCCCTGTCCCAGACGTGCTGCGGGCAGCCGGCCTACAACTCCGGAAACCGCAAGGAGGCCCGGGCGATGGCCCGGAAATTCCTCCGGTCCTTCCCCGGGGACGGGCCCATCGTCACCCCTTCCGGTTCCTGCGCGGCGATGGTCAAGCACGGCTACCCGGTGCTTTTCCGCGACGAGCCGGGGACGCTTTCGCTGGCCCGCGGGATCGGCGAACGCATCTACGAGCTCTCCCAGTTCCTGGTCGACGTGCTCGGGGTGACCGATCCGGGATCCTCCTTCTCCGGGAAGGTGACGTACCACGACTCGTGCCACCTGCGGCGGGGCCTGGGGGTGGTCGAGGCGCCCCGGACGCTCCTGCGTGCCATTCCCGGGGTGGAATTCGTCGAAATGGAGGAGAGCGAGCGGTGCTGCGGCTTCGGCGGCGTGTTTTCCGTCAAGCACCCCCAGATCTCCTGCAAGATGACGGAGCGCAAGATCGAACGGATCCTGGCCACCGGCGCCGCCTACGTCACTTCCGGGGACCTCGGGTGCCTGATGAACATCGGGGGGATGATCTCCCGCTACGGGTACCCCGTGAAGGCGATCCACCTCGCCGAGATCCTCGCGGGAGCGCCCGGCGACAAACCGCCGTCCGGAGCCTCCGGAAAGGGGGTGGGCGCCTGATGGAGCCCAATGCCCGCGCGTTCGCCCGGAACGCCCAGAAAGCGCTCTCCGACAAGGGCCTGCAGGCCGCCCTCGGGCGCACCACCGGGCGATTCGTCGACGCCCGCGATGCCTCCGTAGCTTCGTTCCCAGAATTCGAGGCGACGCGGGAACGCGCCTCGGCGATCAAGCGGGACACCCTGGACCACCTGGACGTTCACCTCGCGCGGTTCGTCGAGGAAGCCGAGAAGCGGGGCGCCGTCGTGCACGTGGCCAGGGGCCCGGAGCAGGCCCGGGAGATCGCCGCCCGGATCGCGCGGGAGGAAGGGGTGACCCTCGCCGTGAAGTCGAAGTCGATGGTCTCCGAGGAGATCTCCTTCAACGAGGCCATGCGGGAGGCGGGCGTGGAGGTGGTCGAGTCCGACCTCGGCGAGTTCATCATCCAGCTCGCGGGGGAGCCGCCGTCCCACATCATCGCTCCCGCCGTCCACAAATCCCGGGAGGAGGTCTCCCGCCTCTTCCAGCAGAAGCTCGGCGAGGCCCCGACCGACAGCATCCCGGCGCTGGTGGGGATGGCCCGAAGACACCTTCGGGGAAAATTCCTCGCCGCGGGGATGGGAGTTTCCGGCGCGAACTTCCTGGTCGCCGACACGGGCTCGATCGTCCTGGTCACGAACGAGGGGAACGGACGGATGGGGACCATCCTTCCGCGCGTCCACCTGGCCGTCGCGGGGATCGAGAAGGTCATCCCCCGGATGGCGGACCTGCCGTCCTTCCTGCGCCTTTTGCCGCGCAGCGCCACCGGCCAGACGCTCACCTCCTACGTGTCGATCCTCAGCGGGGCCAGGCGCGAGGGCGATCCGGAGGGGCCGGAACGGCTGCACATCCTGCTGCTGGACTGCGGGCGCAGCGCCATCCTCGAGGGAAAGTACCGCGAGGTGCTCAAGTGCATCCGGTGCGGCGCCTGCCTCAACATCTGCCCCGTGTACCAGAGCGTGGGCGGACACGCCTACGGGTGGGTCTACTCCGGCCCCATCGGCGCGGTGCTCACCCCCCTGCTGGTAGGACTGGCCGAAGGGGCGAAGCTGCCGGACGCGAGCACCCTTTGCGGGGCCTGCGAGGAAGTGTGTCCCATGAAGATCCCCCTTCCGGATTTCCTGCTCGAGCTGCGGGCCGACGTCCGGGACCAGGGTTTGAAGGCTCCCGGGGAGATCGCCGGGATGAAAGGGTTCGCGGCGGTCATGAAGCGGGCCGGCCTGCTCGAAACGGTGGAACGGGTCGCCGGGGAACTGTCCCGGTTCTTCACGAAGGGGGATCCGGTCAGCGGCCTCCCGTATCCCTTGGCCGGGTGGACGGAGCGGCGCGACTTCCCCGCGGCGGCCAGGCAGCCGTTCCGCAAGCTCTGGAAGATCCGGCGGGGGGCGAGGGAGTGACGGACGTGGACGAACGGCAGCTTCTGTTGCGCCGCCTGGCGGCGGCGGTCGGAAAACCGTCCGGCAAGGGGAAAGACCCCGCCGGGGGGACGTCTCCCGGCCGCGCGGTGGAAGGGGATCGGATCGCCCGGTTCGGGAAGGCTTTCACGGAGGCCGGAGGCGTGTTCCTGCCGGGCCCGGAGGAAGCGGCGCTGCACGATCTGGGGGAGGCCCTGCGGGCGGAAGGGGTCACCGCCCTGTTCTTTCCGGAGGAAGACGCGGCGGCCCGCCGGATCGCGGAAGCGCTGGTGCCGTTCGGCCCGTTCACGCTCACGTCGTGCGCAATGGTCCGGGGCGGGGAACCGGCGGTGACCGCGGGGTTCCGTACCGCGGAAGCCGGGATCGCGGAAACGGGGACCATCGTCGAAACCAGCGCGGGGGGAAGGACGCTCCTGCCGGGGCTGCTCGCCGACGTCCACGTGTCGCTGCTGCCGGCCGCTTCCGTGGTCGACCGGATGGACGAGGCGCTGGCGTCTTTCTGCGCCGACCCGCCCCGGAACGTCTCCTTCTGCTCGGGCCCCAGCAAGACCGCCGATATCGAGCAGACCCTCACCGTGGGGGCGCACGGCCCCCGGAAGATCATCGCGCTGCTGGTGTAGGCCGGTTTACCATCCCAGCGCCCGAAGCGCGAACAGCCATCCGGTGATCGTGACGGCGGAGGCGGCGGTCGAGGTGATGACGATCGTCCCCGCGAGGTCGGTGTCCCCCGAAAGCTGGGCCGCCATCACGTACGTCACCACCGCCGTGGGACACCCGAGCATGATCATCCCGATCCGCAGGTCGGTCCCCCCTACCCCCATCCACCGGTAAAACGCAAGGCCCAGTCCCGTGAGGAACACGAGCTTCAGGAAGGCGGCCAGCGACGCGAGGGCGAATCCGCGCCGCGCCCGCTCCATGGAGAAGGCGCCCCCGAGGCACAGAAGCGACAGCGGAAGGGTCGCCGGGGAGATCAGCTGCAGGGTCCGCCGCGCCATGGCCGGCACGGGGAGCTTGAAAACGCTCCAGGCGATGGCGACCAGGCAGGCGAGAACGATCGGGTTGGTCGCGATCTGCCGGACAATGCGGACCGCCGTCTCGCGCCCTTTCTCCTTCCCCAGGCCGTGCGGCAACAGCAGCGCGGCCACGGCCAGGGCGTTCAGCAGGGGAACGATGAAGCCGAGAAAGATCCCCGCTTTCCGGAGCCCTGCCTGCCCCACCGCGTTGAAGACGACGGGCAGCCCCACGTACGCGAGGTTCGCGCGGATGGACCCCTGTACGAAGGAGCCGCGTTCGGCGGGCCCGATCCCCAGCGACCCCGACAGGGAAAACGCGAGGAGGAAGGTCACCAGGGTGGCGGCGTACCCCCCGATCACCAGGGGTCCGCTGAACGCCGCGTGGAACTCGGTGGCGCTGATCTCGTTGAAAAGGAGGCAAGGGAGGAGAAGGTAGTACACGAGGGCGTTCGCCGCGTCGATGAACCCCTGGTCGAGGAAACGGTAACGCCGCAGGACCATGCCGACCGCGATCACGAGGAAGACGGGAATTACGGCCTGCAAGATGTCCACGGACGCCCCTCCTGCCAAGTGAAAGCGGGCGGCCCGGCGCCTTGCCGGGTCCGCCCGCTCCCTTCCAGACGCGCCGTACCGGGCGGCGGTGCCGCCGGGCGCCGGTCAGGCCGTGCTCATTTCCCCGCCGGGCCGCGCACCGCGGCGAGGTAGTCGATGATCGTCTTCGCTTCCCGGTCGGTGATGGGGCACCCGTTCACCTTCTGCATCCGGGTGACCGTCTCCGTCCATCCGGCACGGTCCATGTTCCTGCCGAGGGGCCGCGAGAGGGGATGGCATATCGAGCACTTCCCCTCGAAGAGCGCCTTGGCCTGGGAATCCCCGGCCTGGGCCTGACCCGCGTCCGCCGCTGCGGGCGGTACGGGCACGGAGCGGGGGTCCCCCCTGTGCCGTTCATGCTCCACCGCGTCGTCCGCGCCCCGGCGGGTCGTCTGCACGGCAACCACAGGGTCCGCATGGACGGCGGGGACCGCGCACAGCAGCATCCCCGCCATCAACGCTCCGGTCAATGTTTTTCCGGACATTCCGTCACCTCCCCATCGGGCAAGTCACTTCTTTCCGTGCTCTGCGGTGAGGAACGCCACGATCTTCGCGGCTTCGTCGTCCGAGATCCAGCCGGCCTTCTTGCCCTGCATCTCCTTCACGACGGAAACCCACCCTTCCTTCGTCTCGGAGCGGGTCACCGCGCGAGCCAGTTCGTGGCATACGCTGCACTTCTGCTCGAAGAGGGCTTTCCCGTCCGCAACCGCTCCCCCTGCCGCGGGGGCATCCGAAGGTGCCGCCGCTGCGGGAGCCGCGGGCGGCGCTTCCTGTTTGGGGGCCTCGGTCTTGGAACATCCGACGCCCAGGGAAAGGATCAGAAGGGAAAGAATACACAGCATTGCCGTGCGATTGCGCATTTCCGGCATCCTCCTTGAATTGGGGGTGGTTATCTTTGTAATACTACTCCCCGCTTCCGGGGGGCTCAACCTTTTCCTGTATAATGCACTGGATGATCCGCGTGCGCCTTCCACAGAAGAAACGGGAGCTGGAGGTTCCGGGCCCCCGCCGGGTGATGGACATTCTCGCAGACGCGGGTGTGCGCCCCACCACCGTGATCGTCACGCGGGGGAAGACCCTCCTGACCAAGGACCACCGCGTGGAGGACGGGGAGACGATCGAGGTCATTTCCGTCGTCTCCGGCGGCTGACGTCCCCATGAAATGCAAGCGCTGCCGGCGGGCCACCGCGGCGGTAGACCTGCCGAGCCACCACGCCGCCTTCTGCCCCGAATGCTTCTTCGTCTTCTTCCACCGGCAGGTCGGGGAAGGGATCCGCAGGTTCCGGCTTCTCTCGCCCGGTGACCGGGTGCTCGTGTGCGTCTCGGGAGGCAAGGACAGCCTCGTGCTGTGGGACGTCCTGATGGAGATGGGGTACGAGACGGAGGGGCTCTATATCGACCTGGGAATCGGAGGGTACTCCGACCGTTCCCGGGGGAAGGTGGACGCGTTCGCGCGGACGCGGGGGAAGACGCCGATCGTCGTCGACCTCGCGAAGGAAGGGACCCCGATCCCGGAAGCGGCGCGCTGCGTGCGGATGCAGGAGTGCTCCATCTGCGGGACGGTGAAGCGGTACTTTTTCAACCGGGTCGCGGCGGAGGGCGGCTTCAACGTCGTGGCCACGGGGCACAACCTGGACGACGAGTCGGCGCGCCTCCTGGGCAACCTCATCCACTGGCAGCGGGACCACCTGGCACGACAGCACCCTTTTCTCCCCGAGGCGGGAGAGGGCCTGGTACGGAAGGTCAAGCCGCTGTGGCGGGTGACCGAGATGGAGACGGCCGCGTACGGGTTCCTGAAGGGGATCGACTACGTGACCGAGGAGTGCCCGATGAGCGAGGACGCCACCTCCCTGGTGTACAAGGAGGCGCTGTCGCTGATCGAGGACAAGATGCCCGGGTCGCGGATCGTGTTCTACCAGGGGTTCCTCGACGCCGCGAATCCGCTGCGGCAGGAGGCTTCCGGCGAAGCGTCCGGGAACGGGCCTCCGGAGGCGGGAGGGACCACCACACCCTGCGCCTCCTGCGGAGCCCCCACCTACGCCGAAGTATGCGCCTTCTGCCGGATCCGGGAACGCATCCGGAAGCGGCGGGAGCAGCCCCCGGGGAGGAAATCCGGTTGACGGAGCGCGGACGCATTCGCAGGGGGCCTTTCCTGGAAGGGGAAGACGTGCTGATCGTATCCCCCAAAGGCGAGGAGCGCCTGGTGACCCTGGCCCCCGGAAAAGTGTTCGGGACCCACAAGGGGAATCTCTGCCACGACGACCTGATCGGAAAAGAGGACGGCTGCCGCGCCTGGACGGCGATGGGGGACGAATACCGCGCCTGGCGTCCCACCTACATCCAGTACATCATGAACCAGAAGCGGCACGCCCAGATCATCTACCCGAAGGACACGGGGCCGATCCTGTTGTGGGCGGACGTGTTCCCCGGGGCGACCGTGATCGAAGCCGGGATCGGTTGGGGCGCCCTCACGATCAAGCTGCTGGAAGCGGTGGGCCCGGAAGGCAAGGTGATCTCCTACGAAGTGCGGGAAGACTTTGCGGTGAGCGGGGCGCGGACGGTGCAGCGGTATCTCGGGGAGTGCCCGAACCACGAGGTCAAGGTAAGGGACATCTACCAGGGGATCGACGAAGGGGAGGTCGACCGGGTCGTGCTCGACCTTCCCGAACCGTGGCAGGTGGTCCCCCATGCCCGGGAGGCATTGGTCCCCGGCGGGATCGTCCTGTCCTATCTCCCCTCCACGGTCCAGGTCAAGCAGTTGTGCGACCGGTTCGCCGAGACGGGCGGCTTCTCGGATCCGGAGACCTTCGAGGTGATCCTGCGCCCCTGGCACGTGAAGGCGATGTCCGTCCGCCCCGTCCAGTGGATGTTTTCGCACTCTGCGTTCCTGGTGTCTGCCCGAAAAACCTCCTGACCGCAGAACCGGGACGTTCATGAGAACTTTCGCAGAATCGGGACAGACATCAAACCGATGGAAGCGGGTCCCCGTCAGGAATTCAACAGGTACCTGGCCGCACTTTCCTTTATCCCCAGCCAGCGGGCCAATTCCACCATCGGGATGCCGGTCATCGACTTGCACTTTATGATGATTTCTCTCCGGACCTTGACCGCGACATAATTCCTTTCCCCGGACAGTACCTGGTCTGAAGTGATCCCGTATTGCGGCGGGATTCGATGAAGAAGGTCCGTGAAAATCTCGTACGGACCCGGAAATTCCGCGGATCGCATCATGCGAGGATCTGAAGGCCGTTCGAGACCATCCATTGCGGGACGGCCAGCGGGGGCACTCTCCTCCATCGCCATAAACCGGCGATAATTGCGGATCCACCCGTTGATCGCGAAGGGATCATGGAATTCCTCCTGCAGCAGTTCGGTGTCCTGCCACTCGGGGAGGCCGCCGCGCACGATCCGACGGTGACCCGTCCATGAATACTCCTCCAAGGAGTCGAACGACGGGACGATTTCCGAACGGAGTGGATTGAGATGGATATAGCGTACGGCATCACGGAAATACCCGGCCTTGTCCACGATCGGCGACTTGTAACGATTCTGGAAGAGGTGACCGACCCGTTTGTGCCGATCATTGAAAAATTTCGAGTACCCCGTCAGTAAGCAGTGCATGAATGAAGGGAGCAGTCCCCTATCACTTTGTAATAATAGGTGAAAATGGTTCGGCATGATGGCCCAAGCAGAACACCGGATCTTCCATTTCGGAAGGTTGATCCCGACTCTCCCGAGAAAGTTGCTCCGGTCAACGTCATCGAAGAAGATGTCACGTTTCTCGATTCCGCGGGCGTATACATGGTGCACCGCTCCCGGAAAATCGACCCTTGGTCCTCTTGGCATGACATCCGACCAATCAAACAACGGGCCAATCGGATCCTTAATCCAACGAGATGGGAATGCGGTAGTGAGGTGAAAGATGATGCCATTGACAAGGACCGGCTTGGGCTACCGGATCCTCATGATTGTCCCTGATCTGCGAAAGTTCTCATGAACGTCCCGGTTCTGCGGTTTTCCGGAACCAGTCGAACGTCTTCTTGAGCCCGTCCCGAAAACTCACCTTGGGGTCGTAGCCGAGGAGGTCCCGCGCCAGCGTGATATCGGCCAAAGAGTCCCGGACGTCGCCGGGGCGCATGGGTTCGAATTTCGGCGGCACCCGTCTGCCGGCCTCCGAATAGATGAACCCGAGAATATCCAGGAGCGACACCCTTTCCCCGCATGCGATATTGAAGACCTTCCCGCAAACCTCCTTGGGCGCCGAGCATGCGGCAAGGTTCGCTTGAACCACGTTGTCGATGTAGGTGAAGTCCCGGGTCTGGAGGCCGTCGCTGTATACCACGGGCGATTCCCCCCGCAGGACAGCCGTGATGAACCGGGGGATTACGGCGGCGTACATCGACTTCGGGTCTTGCCTCGGCCCGAATACGTTGAAGTAGCGAAGCGAAACGGTCTCCAAGCCGTGGATCTCGTAAAATATGCGCATGTAATGCTCGCCGGCCAGTTTTTGCGCCGCGTAAGGGGACTTCGGGTTGGGAGGCATCGTCTCCCGCTTGGGGAGTTCCACGGTATCCCCATACGCGGAGGAGGAAGCGGCAAACACGACGCGGCGGACCCCGGCATCTAGGGCGGCGACCAGCAGGTTCACCGTGCCGGAGACATTGATCTCGTTGGATAGCTTGGGATCCGCTACAGAACGCGGCACCGACGGGAGCGCCCCTTGATGCAGGACAAAATCGACTTCCGCCGATGCTTTGCGCACCGTATCGTGATCTCGGAGATCCCCCTCGATCAGTTCGAACGCCTCTCCGTATTCGTCCGTAATCCCTGCGAGATTTTCCCGCTTCCCCGTAAGGAAATTGTCCAGGACCCGGACCTTGTGC
>JACZKY010081835.1_pt1 | contig 12409 bp, 7 predicted proteins | sample 8237611 | NCBI WGS metagenome assembly JACZKY01 (sample SAMN16148055, study PRJNA663545) | marine sediment metagenome | biome: sediments and biomass from bioreactor inoculated with such sediments; feature: coastal sediments; material: methane- and iron-fed bioreactor; isolation source: Bothnian...
GGCTATAATATTCTCCAGCATTTTATAATAAATATGCTGCATGGCTCTTGCTGCAAACATTGTTTTCTTATCATCTAGATCAAGATTAGCGGTAGCCGAATTAAAATATTGTTTTGCACGACCCGATTCGTAAACCATTAAATCCCTAAAATTATCGTTATAGATTAAAGACAAAATTTCCTGTTCTGTATAATTAAATTTTATCAAATCTTCCTGCGGAAGATAAATTCTTCCATTCTTTGCATCTTTGCCGATATCACGTAAAATATTTGTCATCTGCAGAGCAATTCCAAGATCAACAGCAAATTGTTTTGTTGATGGATGCTTATAACCGAAAATTTCTATGCACATTAATCCAACTGTTGAAGCAACCCGATAACAATAAAGCTGAAGGTCTTCAAAAGATTTGTAGCGGTCCTTCTGTAAATCCATTTCCATCCCTTTGATAAGCTCAAAGAAAGGATCAAGCGGAATATTGAATTTTGAAATTGTAGTCCCGAGTTTATTTAATAACATAAATTCTGAATGTCCGGTAAAACTTTTTTCAAACTCGATGCGCCACTTTCTCAATTTTTCATATTTCAGATCTGTCGAGTCTGAATTCTCATCTACAATATCGTCTGTCTTTCTGCAAAAGGCGTAAACAGTATTCATTGCATCACGTTTATCCTCAGGAAGAAGATTAAAGGCATAGTAAAAACTGCTTTTACTATTTTTAGATATTTGTTTTGCTGTTTCAGACATTTAAAAAATACTTTTAACAAATAATATTATAAAATCTAACTTATTTAATTTTGGCCTTACTGAAAAAACATCGTAATCATTTTTCCCGATCTTCTCCAAAATTTTCTCACCACCGGCAATTGTCCATTTGATTTCAATTTTAAATCTGCCATTTAAATAATTTAACAGATTTTTACCTTCATCAAAAAGCTGCTGGGCTCTTTCAACATTATGTTTAACCAACGCTTTAATATTAGGATTATTTTCCTTTAACTCAAACATATTTTGCGTAACCGCAAACATATTAATTTCATCCTGCGGATAATACTTCCTGCCTTTTTCTAGATCAATTAGGGTATCCTGATAAAAATTTGTGAGCTGCAGTGCTGTACAAACTTTATCTGAATTTAACCTGGCTTCTTCATCCGTAATATTAAAGAGCTCAAGTAAAATTCTTCCAACCGGATTTGCAGATCTTTCACAATAATCTAAAATTTCAGAAAAAGTACTGTAGTTTTTCTTAGTTACATCCTGCTTAAATGCCGAAATTAGATTTGTAAAATTTTTAGGATCCAATTTATTTATTAAGATAGTTTCAGCAAGAAATTTAAAATAAACACTCTCTCCCGATCCATTTAAAGCATCCTTAAAATCTGATTCAAACTTATCAAGCAAAGCCAGTCTTTTTTCAGGTTCTAAATTCCCTTCATCTGCAATATCATCAGCTGAACGTGCAAACCAATAAATTGCTTCGATATCATTTCGGTAGGCTTTTGGGATCAGAAAAGAAGCTACAGGAAAATTTTCATAATGATCTTTTGCAAAGTCATTTATTCCTTTTTTTTTAGTTTTTGTAAGATTTTTCAATAGATAAGCTCTATTTTGAGTTTCTTCAAATAATTCCAAAATGAAATAAAGTCGCAAAATTTTATATCATTCTGAGGCAAATAATTTATTTACACGCCTAAAATTAACAAAAAGCCAAACAAAAGTAATGGAACATCTTTTGTCATAAAAAGCGCGAGGCATGTTTAAACTATTTCAAACATTTGGGGTCAATTAAATTTAAAGTTTAAGAGGATTAATCTCATTATGAGGGCTGTAATCGAAAATTTTGAGAAGCTTCTTGTAAATGATATTGTGATTGAAGTTGTTAATCTTACCAGAGCAACACACAATGAAGCAGACCAATTGAAAAAGAACCTCGATGAATCAATTGAAAACAATCAGAAAAAAATCATCGTCGATTTAAGTCATTGCGAATTCATTGATCCGACATTTTTAGGAGTACTTGTACTTGCTTTAAAATCTATTGCAAAAATCGGCGGTGATATTCGTCTTGTTAAACCTGATCAGACATTAAAAGATTTGACAGGGAAAAATGGCACTTTGAACGTGTTTAATATTTATGAATCAGTTGATGAAGCAGTAAAAAGTTTTGAAATAAAAGGTGACCAGAATTATTATCTTGGCAATGGAGCTCCATTATTAATTTAAAACAATGAAAGTCAAATTGGGAAGTGTCATTCATTGGTTAGTGAACCTCTCTTAATTGAGAGGTTTTTTATTTTAAAAAGACAATATCATTTTGTTAATGAATAAGGATAAGATGACTCGTCTTTTCCCCATTCTTTATTTGGTTGTTCTGACATAACAAATTTAATCTCTCCGCCTTCAACAATTTCTTCATGCTTAATGTAGCTTCGATCTAATATCTTATCATTCAGATATACATTATTTATGTAAATATTTTTGTTCGAATAGTTTTCAATTTTTATTTTAAAAATTTTCCCATTTTCAAGATTTATTACTGCTTCTTTGATGCATGGACTTCCGATAACATATTCATTACTTCCGGGCGCAACCGGATAGAAACCTAAGACACTAAAAATATACCACGCAGACATTTGTCCGCAGTCATCATTACCGGATAATCCATCCGGTTTATTCTTATACATTGCATCTACAATCTGGTGAATTTTTTCCTGAGTTTTCCAGGGAGCGCCTGCAAAACAATACATGTATGCGACCTGGTGACTCGGTTCGTTGCCGTGCACATAATTTCCAATAATTCCTGCTTTATCAATATCCTCGCTTTCAGCAAAACTTTCTTCAGAAATTTTCATTGTAAAAAGTGTATCCAGCCAGGCAATTAGTTTATCTTTTCCCCCAAGAAGGTTTATTAATCCTTTAATATCGTGCGGCACATAAAGTGAATAATTCCAGGCATTACTCTCTATGTAACCCTGATTCGATGTGCTTAGCGGGTCAAATGGTTCTTTAAAAGTACCATTAACATTTTTTGCCCGGATAAATTTTGTATTGATGTCAAAGAGATTTTTAAAACTCTGTGCCCGCAAAAAATATTGGTCAGCAATTTTATTTTCAGACATTGATTCCGCAAACTTGTAAATTGTCCAATCATCGTAAGCGTATTCCAGGGTTTTTGATGCTGAATTTGAATTTAAATCTTCTGGCACATAACCATAAAGTTTATAGTAACCAATCCCATCATACAAATCATAATTCGAGCTTGAGATTACAGCGTCCAATGCTTTTTTAACATCATAATTTCTTATGCCTTTCATATACGCGTCAACAATAACCGGAACCGCGTGGTACCCGATCATGCACCAATTTTCATTTGAGTAGTGCGACCAGACAGGTAAAATCTTGTGAACACTTTGTTCGTAGTGAGCAATTAAAGAATTAATCATATCACTTGTTCTCTTTTGCTGAACAATAGTAAATAATGGATGAAGCGCCCGGTATGTGTCCCATAGTGAAAAGATAGTATAATTCGTAAATCCATCTGCTTTGTAAATGTTTTGGTCAATACCTCGATATTCCCCATTTACATCATTGTAAACAACCGGACTCATAAAGCTATGGTACATAGCTGTGTAAAAATTTATTTTCCTTTCTTCATCAGCGTCGATTGTTATTTTTGATAATTCAGAATTCCACTTTCTTTTTGCATCATTAACAATTTTTTGAAAGTTCCAATCCGGAGTTTCTGTTTTAAGATTTTCCACTGCATTACGTGTGCTTACCGAAGAAAGTGCAAACTTGATGAGGATTGTATCATTCTCATTGGTCTTAAAGTCAAAGTGGCAAATTATTTTATGTCCGGCTCTTTCAGGAAAATTTTCATTTTCATTAAACTTTCTCCAGAATCCTTTATAAATAAAATTCTCATTATTTATTAAACCATAGGATTGAATTGGTTTTGATAAAGTCATCGCAAAATATACAAAACGGGTTCTAGCCCAGCCGTTAGTTTGCCGGTAACCTGTAATAAGAGTATCATTTTCCACTCTAACAAAAGACCAAACATTTTTTTCATCATAATTATAAATACCCGAAGTCAAATCTAAAATTATATGTGCTGAATCGGATCTTGGGAAGGTATATTTATGAACTCCTACGCGCTCAGTGGCTGACATTTCAGCAAAAACATTATAATCATCCAATTTAACTTTGTAATAACCCGGATGAGCTGTTTCATTCTGGTGAGAGAAACGCGAACGATAACCGGAGTCAGGAAAATCCCTTGTACCGGGATTTAATTTTAGTTCGCCAATCGTGGGCATAATCAAAAAATCACCCAGATCAGAGTGTCCGGTTCCATAAAATGTGTATGAGAAAAACCAACAATTGTCTTGTCATCATATTGATAACCGGAACAATATCTGTAAACTTCTGAATTATAACCTTTACCATAGCTGTACATTGTTGTATCAGTATCAGGACTTAGCTGCACCATTCCAAATGGAACAGTTGCACCAGGGAAAGTATGCCCCATATCGTTTGTTCCGATAAATGGATTAACGTATTCGTAAGGTGTTTTTTTGATTTGCGAAATTGCGGTTAACGAAAAGGTAAATATTAAAACCGCAATAAAAATAATTTTCATTATTAATCTTTCAATTTTAAGTCTGATGATTAAAAAGTAATAGAAGTTATTTTTTAAAATAAAACAGCTTGACTATTCATTATTCAGACCGACTATGAAGCACAATTATTTGTCTTTCGTTGATCAGGATTTTAAAACATTTTTCATTAAATCCAGAAGTTCACTTGATACAAATGGTTTTGATAAATAATAATCAAATCCTTTCGCTAAGAACTCTTCTCTATCTGCATCGGATGCGTAAGCCGTTACAGCGATCATCGGAACACTTTTGTAACCTGGTTTTTGTCTGATTATCTGAGCTAGTTCAACACCATCCATACCGCGACCAAGATTGATATCCAACAACAAAGCATCATATAAATTTTGATCTACCATTTTTAATGCAATTTCCGCAGTACCGGCAGCATCAACATTATAACTCTTTGAAAGTACCAGTTTAATAAATTGCAATGAAATTGAATCATCTTCAACATAAAGTAATTTTTGTTTTAATTTTAAATTTTCTTTTTTATTTAAGTTATTTTTTTCATGATCTTTCGATTGAATTTTGGTTTTACCATTTTCCATTTTAACCGGAATCTCAATAATAAATTCTGATCCTTTTCCCACCTCACTATTTAAAGTAATCTTACCGCCAAGTAGCTCGACATATTTTTTTGTAATCGTAAGTCCTAAACCTGTTCCCTCAAATGAACGATTTAAACCTTCGCTCGCTTGTCTGAATTCAAGAAATATAATATCCTGCATTTCTTTCGGGATGCCAATTCCCGAATCAGCTACTTTTAAAATTAGAAGCTGCTGATCGTCTCTGGATAATGCTTCTGCACTAACTTTAATAAAGCCTTCACTTGTAAATTTTATTGAATTGTTAATCAGATGCTGAAGTATATCTTCAATAATTTTTTCATCTGAAATAATCATTAATGGATTACCATCATTGGAAAATTCTATAACAACATTATTTTTCTTAGCAGTATTTTGGTATAAGTTTATAATCCGATTAATTACATTATGAATATCAAACTTCTTAAAATTTAAATCGAGTTTACTGAATTCAAGACTTGTAACATTTAAAATCTTGTTTAATGTATCAGTTAAACGCTGAGAAGAAATTAAAATTGCTTCAGCTAATTTTTTTTGTTCAGGATCGATCACAGATTCAGATAATACTTCTGCAAATCCCATTATCCCTACAAAGGGTGTTCGCAGTTCGTGACTCATATTAGCGAAGAAGAATGATTTTATTTTATTCATCTCTTCAGCGTTTTCTTTTGCTTTCATTAGTTCGGTGGTAAGATTTTTTCTCTCTGTAATATCTTCCATTATCCCGATAAAGTTTGTTATCTCGCCATTATCATTTACTATTGGTGAAATCAAAACGGATTCCCAGTACTTCTCACCATTTTTTTTGGTATTCAGAAATTCGCCTTTCCAATCACGCTTTTCCAGAAGTGTTTCCCACAGATCTCCATAATTTTTAGAAATTCCTTCAGATGAAAACAAAATCCTCATAGGTTTTCCTTTAACTTCATCAAAGGTATAACCTGATATTTCTGTGAACTTAGGATTTGCATATTCAATGTTTCCATCCACATTAGTTATAAGAGTAATTGCAGGGCTCTGCTCCATCCCTATAGAAAGTTTTTTAATATTTGTTTCTGCAATTTTTCTTGTTGTGATATCACGGGTTATGCTTAGAATATGAGGTTCCCCGTTAAGCTCAATTATAGATGCTGACATTAGTCCGAATATAAATTCACCATTCTTAGTCCGGAATTGTGCTTCAAGATTTTCATAGTATCCATTTTTTGAAATGCCTTCAACTAATTTATTTCTATCATTAATATTTGCCCAGATTCCTATTTCTGCTGATGTTTTACCAATTATTTCTTGTTCGGTGTAACCAGTTACTTTAGTGAAACCTTTATTAATCGAGATATACAATCCATCATGTAACCTATTAATATTGATTGCATCAGGACTGGTATCAAACGCCTTATGAAATTTTTCCTCTGATGATTTAAGATTTTCTTCAGCTAATTTTATTTTATTGATATCACGTCCGACTCCAATTATATACTCAATATTTCCATCAGCATCCAGCACAGCTTTATCGGACCATGCAATCCATGTCCATCCATCAATAGTTTGGGCTCTCTGTTCAACGTAGCAGGTATAAGGCTCTCTATTTAATTCTTGCATTGCCTGTTGAGTTGGCACTATGTCATCAGGATGAACCAAAGGATAAAACGAATTACCAATTAATTCTTCTTCGGTTTTGCCAAAGAGTTTGTAATAACTTGGACTTACAAATAAAAATTTATTATCACGATCGATTTTAACAATTAAATCATTTTGATTATCAATAAGCAGACGATAATTCTCTTCACTTTTACGTAATGCGATTTCAATTAATTTTCTTTCAGTGATATCCTGCACAGCACCAATAATTCCCATAAGTTTTTTTTCATTTTCATCCCAGATTGGATGTGCGTAAGATCTAACCCAGATAATACTGCCGTCTTTATGATAATTTCTTATCTCACTTACAACCTTTTCATTTCTTTCTAACTTATGAAAATCTTCCAAATCCTTTTCAAGATCTTCTTTAACAAGAGTCGCCCGCCATCCGCCTATACTGTTATATTCTTCAACTGTATATCCGGTAATTTTTTCAAATGCTCCGGCTACCCAATACATTTTTTGATAGCCATTTTCATCTCTTCGTGTTGAGAATAAATAATCTGTAGTAAGATCAGAAATTAATCTGAACTGTTCTTCACTTTCCTTTAATTTCTTTTCCACTTTGCGTTCAGAAGTTTGATCTCTAAATACCAATACTACTCCGATAGTTTCGCCGGAATTATTCCTGATTGGTGATCCACTGTTGGCAATTGGAATCTCTAAACTATTTTTAGAAATTAATATTGAATATTTAGTTGGACCAATTAATTTTCCTTCGTTTAAAACCTTCTGAATCGGATTTTCAATTTTATTCCGTGTATCCTCACTGATTATTTTGAACACTTCCTCAATTTTTTTCCCCAGCGATTCTGATTCTTTATAACCAGTCAAATTTTCTGCTACATAATTCATGTGTTTGATACACCCACGTGTATCGGTTGTAATTACACCATCGCCTATACTATATAAAGCAGTTTTAAATTCTTCTTTGGCTTCAGAAAGTTCTTTTTCTTGGAGAAACATTTTTTTATACAAACTACTTTGCTTGTACTTGAATAGAAGCATTATTCCGCTTATGAAGGCTACAAGAGATAGAAAAACAACAACTGCTATTGCAACTGCACGGAACCTCAATTCAGAATAAACTTCACTAAGTTCAATTTGCGAGATAATAAACCAGGGCGAGTTATCTATAAAACTTATATCTGCTAAATATTCTTTTCCATTATAAGATTTACCTTCAATTATACCTTTTTGACCAAGAGCGCCTTTAACTGATATTAATTCTTTTTCAAACAAAGAATTCTTAATAGTAAGCTTTCTATTTTTATTATTATTTAGTGGACTCAAATAAATTACGTTTTGATCTTCAACTCGCAACAAAAGTGATTCGCCAGTTTTACTTGGTAACGGCCATTTATCTATGAGCGGAAACAGATAATCTTTAGGATCGATTCTAAAAACCAGTAAAGCTAACGGATTGTTTTCTTCATCAAGAATCGGTGAGATAAAATCGAGGTGGATTTGATTATGTGTATTACAGTAATAAAAATCATTTATTAAAATTTTTTTTTGATTAAAAGCTTTTTTGAATTCTGTAAGGGCGACGGAATCTATACTTACTAAATTTGAATCAAGAGTAAAATAGATTTTCCCATCACCGCCGGTAATAAAAATATTTTGATAATTATGATTGTTTTTTAATTGCTTAAGGGTAAGATTAAAATAATCTTTAGATAGATTTTCTTTCGGATTATTAATGATCGTCTTAGTGAACTCAATAAATTGTTTCTGCGCTGGAAAAAAAGCTGCTTCAGAAAGCCGTTCCGCCCGCCATTTTACCAATTGATCTTTTTTTAATTGCGCAATCGCTTTAAGCTCGCCATACTTTTCATTTTTTATTCTCCGTTCTTCATAGTTATAGTAAAAAATTGCACTGGAAACTAATACAATAACGGCAATTATAACCGGTACCAGAAATTTTAGATTTATAGTTGATGAATTATTGATAGTATTTTTCATATCCTGTTTAAATTATATTTTTAATTGTTCTAATATTACTATAATAATATAGTCGTGTATGGTCTATAAACATTTGAGCGGATGTTGAAAAGCAGTCTAATAAATCAACCAAAAAGTTATTTAAAGTATTTCGATTTATCATTTTTTTATTTTCCTTGGAATGTAAGAAAATAAAATTAAATACAAGCAGATTTTAATATTTTATTACCTTAAAGCCAAGAATTTAAAAACCAGAAATCTTCAATAATAAATTCCCTTATCCATTTAGTAAATAAAAAATTGATTCTATCAAAACTCTGAGTAAAGAATGATTACTATCATATTAATCTATAAAACACTGCTAATATTTTTTTATTATATTCATTATTAAATAAATAAGTTAAGAGGAACAAATGAAAATTGGATTTATCGGACTTGGCAAAATGGGTTTTAACATGGTACAGAGATTAATGAACAATGGACACGAAGTTGTTGTTTGGAATAAAGATATTGATCCAATAAAAGAAGCTGAAAAAAAAGGAGCAATACCAGCTACATCAATTCAAGATTTAGTGAATAAACTTCCGGGTAAAAAAATTATCTGGCTGATGGTTCCCTCCGGCAAACCTGTTGATGAAAATCTTGATGCTCTTCTGGCTCTTCTTCAGATAGATGATATCGTTATTGATGGGGGCAATTCGTACTGGAAAGAAACTCAGCAGCGCGGAATTAAAGCAAAGCAAAAAGGTATTGACTTTGTAGACTGCGGTACAAGCGGAGGCGTTTGGGGTTTACAAAATGGATACTGTTTAATGTATGGTGGCGAAAAGAGTGCAGTTGATTATGCAGAACCATTATTTAAAGCGTTAGCTCCGGAGCATGGATACGTTTATTGTGGACCGTCCGGAACCGGTCATCTTGTTAAGATGGTTCATAATGGAATTGAGTATGGAATGATGCAATCGCTGGCAGAAGGATTTGAAATTATGGAAAAATCACCTTACAATATAGATATAGCAAAAGTAGCTGATGCATGGCAATATGGAAGTGTCGTTCGGTCTTGGCTTTTGGAATTGGCTGTTAAATCGTTTAAGAAAGATCCAAAACTTGAAAAACTTGAAGGCTATGTCCAGGATAGTGGTGAAGGAAGATGGACAGTCCAAACTGCAATGGATTTTGATGTGCCCGCGCATGTAATAACTGCATCGCTATTTAATAGATTTCAATCCAGACAAACTGATTCTTTTGCGATGAAAGTTTTAGCTGCATTAAGAAATCAATTTGGCGGGCACGCTGTTAAGACTAAAGATTAACGCAACTCTGAATAGAGACGTTAAAGTTTAAAAAATAATTAAAGCTCAACACAAATATGAATAATAATAATGATCACATATTCGTAATCTTCGGAGCTTCCGGGGATTTAACAAAACGCAAATTACTGCCTGCAATTTATAACCTTTATTTATATGATCAGTTGCCAGAAAAATTTGCTGTTGTTGGCACAGCAAGATCTAAAATGACGGACGATGAATTTAGAAATATTATAATCAAAGCAATAAAGCAGTACGAGAATGTAAACGATGAAAACAAACTGGCTGATTTTTCAAAACTGCTTTTTTATATACCGGCTGATACTGAACAAAATTCATCACTATTAAATGTGAAAAAAAAATTAGAGGAAGTAAGAAAAAATAAAGGTATCGGAAGTAATACAATTTTTTATTTATCCACGCCGCCTTCACTATACTATGTAATACCAGAACTAATTTCTGATGCCGGGATGAATCAAGAAACCGATGGATGGAAAAGATTAATTATTGAAAAACCATTCGGGTATGATTTAGAATCCGCCCAAAAACTGAATGAAGGACTAATGAAAAACTGGAATGAGGAACAGATTTACAGAATCGATCATTACCTTGGCAAAGAAACTGTTCAAAATATTTTGGTCACAAGATTCTCCAACGGAATATTTGAACCACTCTGGAATAGAAATTACATTCATCGTGTTGAAATAACTTCGGCAGAAGATATTGGAGTTGAAAAACGCGGCGGCTACTATGATTCATCAGGTGCACTGCGCGATATGGTACAAAATCATTTGCTTCAATTAGCAGGATTAATTGCTATGGAACCTCCCGCTTCACTCGAAGCAATGGAAATCCGTAGTGAAATTCTAAAAGTATTTAGAGCTTTGAAACCTATTAATGAAAATGACGTTTCTAAATTTGCAATCAGAGGACAATATCTATCATCAGTTGTAAAAGGTAAATCCGTTCCCGGATATAGAGATGAAGAGAACATTAATCCAGACTCAAAAACTGAGACATACGCTGCATTAAGATTTTACATTGATAACTGGCGCTGGGGTGGCGTTCCATTTTACATAAGGACAGGAAAACGATTACCCACGCGTGTAACTGAAGCTGTAATACATTTTAAACCTACTCCGCATTTTTTATTTACTCAGGAGTCATCGATTGAATCCTGTAATCAGTTGATTCTTCGTATTCAACCGGATGAAGGAATACTTCTTAAGTTTGGAATGAAAGTTCCGGGTTCCGGATTTAAAGTGCAGAATGTTAATATGGATTTTCACTATACTGATCTTAATAACCAGAGAGTAGCACCTGCTTATGAAAGATTAATTTTTGATACAATGAGTGGTGATAAAACTTTATTTGCAGCAGCTAATGAAGTGATGGCAACGTGGAAGTTTCTTAAACCAGTTATAGATGCCTGGGAAAAAGATAAAAGTATTCCAGTGTATGGATATCCTGCCGGTACCTGGGGACCTGAAAATGCCGATGAACTAATATTGGAAAAAGGTATGACCTGGCGTTATCCTTGTAAAAACTTAACCAACGATGGGATTTATTGTGAGTTGTGATGTGAAAGTGTTCAAATCATTAGATGATCTTTCGTATCACTTTGCCGAGTTATTAATGAACGAAGTTAATTCTGCAAAACATTTATTTAATCTCGTATTATCAGGCGGTACTACTCCTAAAAATATTTTTAATTTTTTAGCAATTAATTATCAAACAAAAATTAATTGGAACATGATAAATTTTTTCTGGGGAGATGAAAGATGTGTTCCACCGGATAATGATGAAAGTAATTATAAATTGGCTTTTGATAATTTGCTAAGCAAAGTAAATATACCTGTTGAAAATATTCATAGAATTGTAGGTGAGGCTATTCCAGAAGTGGAAACTGATCGATACAGCGAACTAATTAAAAATAATGTGCCTTTAGAGAATGGCACACCCGTATTTGATATGATTATGCTTGGACTTGGTGAAGATGGACATATAGCATCAATATTTCCTAATCAGCTTAATTTGATTAATTCGAACACAATTTGTGCTGTAGCAATACATCCCTCCAGTAATCAAAAAAGAATTACACTAACCGGTAAAGTTATTAATAGTAGTAAGAATATAGTTTTCGTTGTAACAGGCGAGAAAAAAAGTAAAGTGGCTTACGAGATCATCAGCAACAAAAGCAATTCAAATAAATATCCTGCAAGTTTTATCAGACCAATCAACGGAAAACTTATCTGGTTAATGGATCAATCCGCAG
>JACZKY010007164.1_pt1 | contig 12377 bp, 13 predicted proteins | sample 8237611 | NCBI WGS metagenome assembly JACZKY01 (sample SAMN16148055, study PRJNA663545) | marine sediment metagenome | biome: sediments and biomass from bioreactor inoculated with such sediments; feature: coastal sediments; material: methane- and iron-fed bioreactor; isolation source: Bothnian...
TTCGTGCCTTTCATGACCGCGCAATCTTCCTGTTGAGCGCAGAAGGTATGCCGGCAGGACCCTGCGCCGAAGCCGAACGCCAGGTAGTGGCCGTCATAAAAGGCCGCCGATTCGACGCCGTTCACGATCTTGTAGACATCCTGGTACGCGGCGATTCTCTCCTTGATCGTCGCCTTGTCCCGGACGACGACCTCGGAAGGGATCTCCTTCACGAAGAAAACGGCCGACTGGTACTTCTCCAGGAGGGATCGGAGCTCGGCAGGCGTCATCGTGTTGGGAGGACAGTTCGCGCTGACTCCATATCCGAAACAGAGGGGGATCTGGCATTTCATCCTCACCCGGTCATCGACGGGGATTTCGTCGATATGGACGATTTTGGCCCGGGTGGCGCCCAGTTCGATGGCCTTCTCCCGGTATTTCCGCAGATCGCCAGCAACCTGGACCTCATCGACGGCGAGCGTGATTTCCTTCGGTTTCCGTCCCATCCCCACCTCCGGGATTTCCTCATCCCCGCCCGATAAAGGGCATCTTTGTGGCCATGACGGTCAAGAACTGCACATTCGCTTCCAGGGGAAGACCGGCCATGTACACGATTGCCTGAGCAACGTGCTCCACATCCAGGGTCGGTTCCACGGAGATCGTACCGTTGGCCTGCGGCACGCCGGCTTTCATCGGTTGCGCCATTTCGGTCGCCGCGTTGCCGATGTCGATCTGGCCGCAGGCGATGTCATACTTGCGGCCGTCGAGCGCGGTCGATTTCGTGAGACGGGTGATGGCGTGCTTGGTGGCCGTATAGGGGGCGGAGTTCGGGCGGGGGGCGTGGGCCGATATGGACCCGTTGTTGATGATCCGCCCGCCCATCGGGCGCTGGCTTTTCATGATCCGGAACGCTTCCTGCGTGCACAGGAACGCGCCGGTGAGATTGACCTCCACCACCGTTTTCCACTGTTCGTGGGACAGGTCTTCCAAAAGGACCGGCGGCGCCCCTGTGCCCGCATTGTTGAACAGCAGGTCGAGCCTGCCGAATGCTTCCCGGGTCCTGTCGAAAAGAGCGCGAACGGAAGCGGGATCCGACACATCGGCGGGCACGGCCAACGCTCGGGTGCGGGCAGCCCCTGCCTGGTCGACGGTCTCCTGCAATCGCTCGATCCGACGCCCGGCCAGGGAAACGGCGTATCCCTCACGGAGAAGGGCAAGCGCGGCCTGCCTCCCGATTCCCGATCCCGCGCCGGTTACGATCGCCACTTTATGCCGCACTACTCCTCCAGTTGGGTCAGTACGCTTCCCAGTCGGGAGACGTAGATGTGGGAAAATTCCGAGTCCCGGGTCGCCCCGTGCCAATGTTTTTCCCCCGGGGAGATGAGGACGATGTCCCCTTCGGTCACGATCCGCTCCTCGTTCTCCGTGGCAACGATCCCCTTCCCGGAGGTGACGATCAGGACCTGTTCGCTGTCGTGGGAATGGAACTTGTTCCGCACTCCCTTGCCGAAGTTGACGACATTCACGCTGAGTTCCTTGCTGTCGGGCACCAGGAGCTGTCTTGTCACATCCGGCCCCGTGAAGATGGGGCGGGAAAACGGTTCCTTCTCTACCTCGCGGATGGATACGATTTTCATCCCGTGTCTCCGGATTTCTACAGCAAGGGCGGAGAATGGTGTACGAAGATCTTCAACGACACGTTGCCGGTATTTTTCATCCCGTGCTTGGCGGTCTGCGGCACGAAGATGTAATCGCCGGCCTCGACGGGCTCCCAGGTTCCATTGACGTAGGCTTCTCCTTTTCCGGAGACCACGAAAATGGAATCCACCTGCGGATCATGGAAGTGGATCGGGAGGCCGCCGCCGGGGGGAATTTCCAGCAGGCAGACGCTGGCGGTGTCCGTGTCCTTTCCCGTGATGAACAGGGTCCACTGCACGTCGGCGAACTTGGGATGCAGGGAAAACGCCATTTCCTTGTTGCGGAACAGTCTGGTTTCCATCGGTGCCCTCCTTTGAACTCCTGTCGTGAAAATGGGGGTCTGCGTCGAAATAGTCGTTGATTTCCTTGCTTCTTCCCGGGCCTTCCCGTCGCCAGTATATATGCCTCGGGATCGGCGTCAACCCCGGGCGACCTCACGGACAGGCGTTTCCTTCCGTCCGATAGCATCGATCCCCGTGACAAGGTTCTTGCGAAGACGATGGGATCGTGTTAATAAAACGTGGAATTCCGGGGTCCATACAACACAATATCCAACGCACATGGGGTTTTCGAGGAGGGGGGGGACATGGGATTTTCCAGCGGACGTCATTTTCTTCAGATTCCCGGGCCCACGAATGTTCCGGACCGGGTCCTGCGCGCCATGAACCGGCCTACGATCGACCATCGCAGTTCCGAATTCGCCCGGCTCTCTCTTGAAATGCTCGAGGGTCTCAAGCGGATCCTCCAGACCTCCGCACCGGTCATCCTCTACCCGTCGTCCGGCACCGGCGCCTGGGAGGCGGCGCTCGTCAACATCCTCTCGCCGGGGGATAAGGTCTTGATGTATGAAACCGGGCACTTCGCGACGCTGTGGCGAAACCTGGCGAAGGAGCTCGGCCTGGAGGTCGATTTCCTTCCCGGCGACTGGCGACATGGCGTCGACGCAAAGGCGCTCGAGAAAGCGCTCACGGAAGACGGAGCGCACGCGATCAAGGCCGTCGGCGTCGTCCACAACGAAACGTCCACCGGGGTCACCACCCGGATATGCGAAATCCGGAAAGCCATCGATCGCGCCGGCCATCCCGCCCTGTTGATGGTCGATACGATTTCCTCCCTGGCATCCATCGACTATCGCCATGACGCGTGGGGAGTCGACGTGACCGTGGGATGCTCCCAGAAGGGGCTGATGCTGCCGCCGGGCCTCGGCCTGAACGCCATCAGCGAAAAGGCCCGGCAGGCGTCGAAATCGGCAAGGCTGAAGAAATCGTACTGGGCCTGGGAGCCGATCCTTGCGGCCAACAAGTCGGGCTTCTTCCCTTACACCCCTCCGACGAATCTGCTGTACGGTTTACGGGAGGCCGTCCGGATGCTGGAAGAGGAAGGATTGCAGAACGTCTTTGCCCGCCATGACCGCCACGCCGAGGCGACGCGACGGGCCGTTCGGGCGTGGGGACTCGAAATCCTTTGTGCCGACCCCGAAGAATACAGCAGCTCCCTCACCGCGGTCCTGATGCCGGAGGGACGGGATGCGGACGATCTGCGTGGCGTGATCCTGGAGAACTTCAACATGTCCCTGGGCACCGGATTGGGAAAGGTCAAGGGGAAGGTGTTCCGCATCGGCCACCTTGGCGATTTCAACGATCTCATGCTCGCCGGAACCCTTTCCGGCGTGGAAATGGGCCTTGCCCTCGCCGGCATCCCCTCTTCGAAAGGAGGCGTGGCGGAAGCCCTCGAGTATCTGCAATCCACCCGGAAAGGGAACGTCAGCCGCTAGCTGCAGCAAGGCTCCGATCGGAAGGGAGTCCGGTATGAAGGTTCCGGCCAGAACGTTCCTCACGAACCTCTTCCTGGGGGCGGTCGCCTCCGTGGACCCCGCGGGTCTTGTCCGGGGGACCCTCAACCGGGACCCGGAAGGGATCGCCTTGTCCGGTGGCGGCGTACGTTCGATCCTCCGGTGGTCCTCGATCGAGCGGATTTTTCTCGTGGGCGGCGGGAAGGCCGGCCGCCCCATGGCGCAAGCCGCGGCCGCGGCGCTCGAGGGGAAGGTCGCCGCGGGGGCGATCGCCGTCCCGAAGGGGGAGGGAGGGTCCCTGGGCTCCGTGCGACTCATCGAAACGGGGCACCCTCTTCCCGACGAGGGAAGCCGGGAGGCCGCGCAGGCGATGCTGGATGTGGTTTCCCGGGCGGGAGAGAACGATCTGGTGATCGCCCTGGTCTCCGGCGGCGGCTCCGCGATGATTTCCGCCCCTCCCGAGGGAGTCTCTTCCTCGGACAAGGAGGCGGTGTTCCGGCTGTTGCTGCGGTCCGGAGCGGACATCACCGAGTTCAACACGGTCCGGAAACACCTCTCCCGCGTCAAGGGGGGGCGGATTGCGCGGGCCGCGCACCCCGCCAGGGTGTGGGTGCTCATGTTGTCCGACGTTCCCGGCGACGATCCTTCCGTCATCGCATCCGGCCCGTTCTCCCCCGATCCGACGACCTACGGCGATGCGAGGAAGGTCCTTGTCGAACGAAAACTGTACGATGCGATCCCGGATTCCGTAAGGGCGCACATGGAGGGGGGGCTTGCGGGAAGGATCCCGGAGAGCCCGAAACCGGGGGATCCGGTTTTCGAGAGGGTGTCCCTCGCCGTCATCGGGTCGAACCGGGTCGCGCTTGACGCGGCGGCCGACGCCGCGCGGGAAGAGGGAGCGGGCACCGTCCGCGTCCTTCCCGGATTTCTTCGCGGGGAGGCCCGCGAATGCGCGCGCGCTTTCGTGGGGGAATTGCGAAAGGCGGAATCGTCGGCACCAAAGGGCCGGCCGGTCGTCCTTATCGCCGGAGGGGAGACGACGGTCACGGTGCGCGGGAAGGGGAAAGGGGGAAGGAACCAGGAGTTCGCCCTCTCCGCCGCCGTCGAGATGGACGGGGTCCCGGGAATGGCGGTCCTCTCGTGCGGGACGGACGGCATCGACGGTCCCACGGATGCCGCGGGCGCCTACGCCGACGGGACGACGATCTCCCGGGCCGCCGCGCTGGGGCTCTCTCCCGGGGGCCACCTGGACCGGAACGACGCCTATCCCTTCCTGCAGGCGTTGTCGGATCTCGTCGTCACCGGCCCGACCGGCACCAACGTCACCGATATCGCCATCGGGATCGCCGTCCGCACGTAAACGATCGTCCCGTCCCCCTCGAATGGGGACGGAACGAATCATCGCAAGGGGTTAGAGGATATCCCGCAGAAGGGAACGGGCCGTGCCGGAGAGTTCCGGCGGAAGCCTGTCCACGGAGATCGCTTCCTCCTCGCACGCCTGGATGCAACTTTCACAACCGGTGCAATCGTTCCCGTTCACGGGAACCGATCTGCCTTCCTTCATCGTAAACACCTGAACGGTGCAGACTTCCACGCATTTTTCGCATCCGCTGCATGTTTTCATGTCGACGGCAACCGCAAAAGGCATAAGGAAATACCCCCGTACTTCATGCAAGGAGATAGTGCAATACGGTAAAATGCAGGCCATTTTGTATACAATAATGCGTCGATTGTCAATACCATATGCCATGCGACATGAACAAGCCAACAATAATTCCTGATATCTGTGCCCATAACATGCTGAAATACATATAGAAACTCTGTTCTGATTTCCTCTTGACATGACGGCGGGATGTTGATACATGGTTTGCTGAACAGCGAACAACCCGGATTATTGTATGCATTTTGCGGGGGGCCATGCAACCGCTCGTCATCCCGAAAAGCAGCTACGAACAGCTGAAATCGAAGATTATCGAAGGCCATTTGGACCCCGGGAAACGATTGACCGAGGAACACCTGGCAAAGGAACTGGGGGTCAGCCGGACGCCGATTCGGGAAGCGCTTCGCAGGCTCGAGACGGAAGGGTTGATCAAGCCCCTCGCGAGAAGGGGGTTTGTTGTCGCAGGGGAGTCGAAGGAAGAAGTGGAAGAGCTCTTCGAGATCCGGGCCGTTCTGGAAGGGTATTCCCTGCGCGTGCTTTGCGGAAGCATTTCCGAGGAGATTTTCAGGGAACTCGACCGATCCATCCGCAAAGCGGAAGAGGCGTTGCGGAAAGACCAGATCGAGAAGGTGTTCGTCTGCAACACGCGCTTTCATGACACCCTTCACAGCATGATCGTCGATAAAGGCAGGCTTCACCGCCTTATTGTGGATATGAGGAAAAACGTGCTGCGCTATCGGATCAATACTCTCCACTATCCCCACGGCGGAAGGAAGGCGATCGACGGACATCGAAAGATCGTCCTGGCCTTGCGACTGGGCGACCCGGATCTTTGCGAACGGCTCATGCGGGAACATATCCAGGAGGCCAAAGCAGACGCGCTGCGATTCCTCTTCAAGGAGGAGGTGCCATGAAAGCGGACCCGGAAAAATGCATCGCCTGCAAGAGATGTTATCCCTATTGCCCGATGGGGACGATCCAGACGTGCAAACGGGACGAACGGATCCCGGGAAGGGTGTACATCGAGATCGACCAGGAAGCCTGCACCGATTGCGGGGTTTGCCTGCGGGCCGCCATCTGTCCCGTCAATGCCCTCTACCAGCAGGAGGAAACCTGGCCCCGGGAGGTTCGCGGGATCATGAGCAACCCCTTGATCGAGTTCAAGGGGTCCCAGGTCCCGGGTCGCGGAACGGAAGAGATGAAGACGAATGACGTGAAGGGCGCATTTCTCCCCGGAGAGGTGGGGGTCGGCATCGAGCTGGGAAGACCGGGCGTGGGGGCCTATTTCCGGGACGTCGAGATCGTGGGGATGGCCTTGATGCGCGCCGGCATCGGGTATGGGCTGGCCGCGGAAAATCCCGTCACCCATTTCATGACGGACAAGAACACGGGGAAGCTCCGGGAGGAACTTCTGGGCGAAAAGGCGACCTCCGCGATCATCGAGGGGAAGTGCAAGCTGGAGAGACTCCCCGAAGTCTTGAAGATCCTCGAGGAGGCCGCCCGGAAGGTCGACACGGTATTTTCGGTGGAGGTGATCACAAAGGTGCCGCCGGAGGGAGAGGTCCCCCTCGTCCCCGTCCTTGAAAAGCTCGGGATCTGGTACTCCGTGAACAGCAAGAACAACATGGGACTGGGAGATCCGGCGTTCGAGTTCTACCCCGGGGAGAAAGCCGGGGAGAAAGCCGGGGAGAAAGCCGGAAGGAGGCGCATCACGCCATGACCCATAGTCTGCACAGAAGGGGCGATCGGGAGGACCTGAAGGGGGATTTCGTCGTGCTGGGATGCCCGGCGACGGGCGTAAACAAGAAAGGGTCGGCCCCCAAGACCAAGCAGTTCCTGAGCATCTGCTACCGGCACGGTCCGATCAATCTGGGCGACATGAAGACGGGGAACATCTACAACACGACGATGGACGACGTGCTGAGCCGGGTTACGGACGGCACGATCGTCCAGTGCACCTTCGATAACCGGGAAAAGATCGTCTCCCTCCTGAAGGAGCTGAAGGAGAAGAGGCCCGGGATTTCGGTGATCATTTCGGGGGTCACCGACGTTGTTCAGCAGTGCATGGACGAGGCCGGCCTCGGCCGCATCCACTCCCTGGAATACTCCCTCGGCACGTGGGGGCGAACCGAGAGGTTGCCAGATTTCGAGATCCTGAAAACGACGACCATGTGCGGCCACGCCATGATCGGCGACAATCTCGTTCGCAAGATGGTCCGGGACGTGAAGCGGGGACGGAGGACCGTCGAGGAGTGCTGCGTCGATCTGGCGAAGCTATGCACATGCGGCAACTATAACGTCACCCGCGGGATCCGGCTCCTCGAGGAGATGCTCCCGCTCTACATGGTCCACAGCCTGTATTAGCCGATGAGGACATGAGTCCCGGGGAGGAGAGGAAGATGCGTTACGTTATCGTGGGCGGGAGCGCCGCGGCGATCAGCGCGATCGAGGGGATCCGGTCGGTGGATTCCGCCTCTTCGATCGACGTGTTCAGCGACGAAAAGACCCCTCTCTTCTCGAGAGTGCTTCTTCCCTACTATATTGCCGAGCAACTGACCAAGCCCCTCCTGAATTTCCGCTCCGCCGATTTCTTCGAGAAACAGGGCGTGACGCCCCACATGGGGGTGAGGGTCCGGGAGGTGTCGGCCGGCTCCAAGACGATCGAGACGGACGATGGAGCCCGGCACCCGTTCGACCTCCTGCTGCTCGCCACCGGCGGGAAACCCCATATCCCACCCATTCCCGGGATCGACAAGAAAGGCGTCTCGACGTTGAAAACCATGGAGGACGCGGAGCGGATCTATCGCCTTCCGGGCAAGCGGGCACTCGTGATCGGGGCCGGAACGGTCGGCGTCGAAGCCGCGATCAGTCTCAGGAAAAGGGGGTTGAAAGTCTCCCTGCTGGAAAAGCTGGGGCATATCCTGCCGACGCTCTTCGATGAAGAGGCGGCATCCATCGTCCGGAGAAGGATCGAAGATCTCGGGATCGAGGTGTTCACCGGAGAGCGGGCCGTTCAGTTGAGGGGAAACGGCCAGGTAAAGGGCGTGGTGACGGATCGGAGGGATATCGATTGCGACGTGGTCGTGTTCGCCGTGGGGATCGAGCCCGCGGTGGAGCTCGCCGAGAAGGCCGGGATCGAAATCGGCTCGAAGGGCGGCATCAAGGTGGATCCCCAGATGAAGACGAGCGTATCCGATATCTACGCCGCCGGGGATGTCGTGGAAACCTTCGATATCTCGCGGAATGCCAATTCCATGAACGCCATCTGGCCCTGTGCCTGCGAACAGGGCCGTATCGCCGGATTGAACATGGCGGGAAGGAAGACGCCCTACGCGGGATCCTTCCGGATGAACTCCATCGGAAATTTCATCGGCATCCCCGCCATCTCCATGGGCGTGATCAATGCGGAGGCGTGCGAGGAGTACGCGTCCGGATACAATTTCCAGGAGATCAAGAAAAGGACGAAGGATTCCTACTGGAAACTGGTCTTGCGGGAGGGGTGCATCATCGGCGCCATCATGGTGGGCCAGACCCGGAAGGCCGGTCTCATCACCATGCTCCTGAAGAAGAGGATCGACGTGTCCGATTCCATCCCGCTCCTGCTGAGCGACAATCTCAATTTCATCGATCTGCTCCCCCTGTTGAGGTTGAACGCGGATAAATTCCTCGAGCCGGAATACAAGGAACTGATGGATACCGGGCATTGATCCGCTTCGCCGGAAAAGAGATCAGCCGTCGGAGGAGGAAAAGGTGAAAGTCCTGATGGTAGACAAGAGCAAATGTACCGGGTGCCACCAGTGCGAGCTCTGGTGCGGGACGGAAATCGGATCCGTTTCCAAAGAGCTCCTCACCGCAGTGGTCGAAAGCCCCCAACCGGTGCCCAGGGTCTTCATCGAAGGGAAGCCGTTCCCCCTCCAGTGCCGCCATTGCGAGGACGCGCCCTGCATCGTGGCCTGCCCCAACGGGACCATGCAGAGAGACCCGGAGACGGGATTGGTCTTCGTTCACGATCTCACGTGCATCGCCTGCTGGATGTGCGTGATGGTCTGCCCCTTCGGAGTCATCCAGCCGGTGCCTTCCCTGAAAGTGGCGATCAAGTGCGACCGTTGCCGGAACATGGGATATCCGATATGCGCGGAAGTCTGCCCGACGCAGGCACTGACCCTGGAGGAACGGATCGATTACCGGAAAAAGGCTTTTTAGCGTTCCACGCCGCGGAGGAAGCGTCCGGAATCACGGGTGGCCGATACGACCACGGAAGATGCATAAGGAGGAAAGGAGAAGGAGATGGAGTACGTCCAGAAGAAGACCGCCGACCGTGCCGTGGAGCGCTTTTTACCGAAGGCATCCGAAAAGGGCATTTCGTTGGCCTGGGACCGCTACGAGGGGCAGATTCCCGTGTGCGGTTTCGGCGAAGCGGGGTTGTGCTGCGTGGATTGCCTCCAGGGCCCCTGTATAAGCCATCCCTTCCGGGATTCGAGCAAGACGGGCGTCTGCGGCAAGGACAAGGACGCCTTCGCGAGTCAATCCCTACTGAGGCTGGTGCTTCACGGGACGACGACATGCCTCGACCAATTGAACGATTTTTCGCGGGGGGTCGAAGCCGGTGGGATCACGCCCAAGAACAAGGCGAGGACCGATCAGATCCTCAAAGAGATCCGTCTCCTCCTGATGGATGGAGGCAAGGGGATGAAGAAGGAGTTTCCCAAAGGCGTGGTTCAACGGTGGGAGGAGGCCGGAATCTTTCCGGAGGGAGTCGCCGGGGATCTCTTCAAGGCATCCCGGCAGCTGGACGGGGGTATCGGCGACGGGGAAGAGACCCTTCTTCGCGCGTTCAAGGCCTCTCTCCTGGGGTGCATGGCCCGGAGGCTCCAGGGGAGCCTGAAAAAAGCGGTCTTCGGAAACCCGGTCCCGACCCGGGTCGAGGTAAACCTCGGCATCCTGAACACCGGGCTCCCGACGATTCTTCTCTACGGCCACCTCTCGCCCGTCCTGAAAGGGAAGATCGCGGAGGAAGCGAAAAAGAAGAATGTACGCGTGATGGGAGTATGCACCGACCCCATCCTCCCTCCCCATCGCTTTCCTCCGGTCACCAACTATGGGTCCCAGGAGATTCCGCTGATGACGGGGGCCGTTGACCTGATCGTGGCCGGAGATCACTGGGTCAACCCATCGTTGCCGGCGATTGCGAAGGAATGGAACATTCCCGTGGTACCGGCGGAAGGCCTGAAGAACGGGGCGAATCGGCACGGAATCGCCAGGGAAATCGTGGAGAAGGCGAGAGAATCCTTCGACGTCCGCGGCCGGATTCCCCGGGATGTCCCGGAGGTCACGGAATCCGCCGTCATGGGCTTCTCCCCGGAAAAGCTGAACATGGAAAAGATCCTGACGTCCCTGCACAAAGGCAACGTCAAGGGGATCGCGATCCTCTCCGGAAGCAACAACGCGAAGTTTTCGCAGGATCGGGAGGTTGTGGCTTTGGCCCAGGAGTTCCTGCGGAACGACATCCTCTGCATTTCGGAAGGGGAGGCCAGCGTAAGCCTGGCGAAATACGGCTTCCTGAACCCCGACAGGAACGACCACGATCTCGGGAAAGGAGTGGCGGCGCTCCTCCCGTCCCTGGGGAAAGAGATTCCGCCCGTCCTCGATTTCGGAAGCAGCGAAAACGGCGGCATCACGGACTTCCTCCTGAGCCTGGCGCATGCGGGAAAGAAGGATCTCCGGGAGGTTCCCATACGGGCCTGCTTCGCCGAGGCGAACCGGAGTTCGGAAGCGGCCGAGGCCCTCTGGTTGGTGGCCATGGGCGTTCCCACGTACTTCTGGCCCGCGCTCCCCGTAACCGGAAGTCTGAAAACGATGGAGTCGCTGTCCCGAATCTGCGGCGAACGGTTCGGCTCCGGGTTGCATATCCCGACGGAAAAGAAGATGGAACCTCAGGCGAAGGCGAAGATGGTCGTCAAAGACCTGGAAGGAAAGGAGGGCTATCGTCTGGCAGGCTACGACTGGCAGCAGAAGGCACAAGCGTGATCTCCGGGGGATGAGAGAGGAGAACCGCGCCGGGAAGGAGTCCCGGCGGACCCAACCCGTTGTGGCACACACAGGAAGGGGGAACGCTATGTACGCGGACACGCAAAGGAGGGACGCTATGCACGCGGGAACAGGTTGGAGCAGGGTCTGGAGATTCGGAGGGATTGCGGCCCTGGGACTGGCCCTGGTCGCCGGGGGTGCGGGCCCGGCCCGGGCCGCTGCGAAGGTGATCCGGCTGGGCAGCGTCGGCTTCCCCGGTTCGCTGTTCATCAATACGGCCGATGAGTTCGCCAAGCGGGCCAACGAGGCGCTCAAGGGGAAGTACGAGGTCAAGGTCTTCCACTCCAGCCAATTGGGCAACGATTCGGAGATGCTGAAGGGGATCAAGGTGGGCGTCCTGGAGATGTTCATGCCCTCCACCATGATGAGCACGATCGACGAACGGTACGGCGTGTTCGAGATGCCCTACCTTTTCAAGGATCGGGCCCAGGTGAAGCGTGTGGCGGAGGACCCCCAGGTCCGGAAGATTCTCTATGATCCCCTGCCGGCAAAGGGGGTTCGGGTTCTGGGGTTTTGGGAGAACGGGTTCCGGGTCATCACCAACAACGTGCGCCCCATCGTCACCCCTGCGGACCTGAAGGGGATCAAGCTGCGTGTGCCCAAGGGGGTGTGGCGGGTCAAGATGTTCAAGGCCTACGGCGCCAATCCGACGCCCATGGCCTACGGAGAGGTATTCGCAGCCCTGCAGGCGGGGGTCATCGACGGGCAGGAGAATCCTTTCGCACAGATCTGGGGCGGCAAGTTCCATGAGGTCCAGAAGTACCTCTCCCTCACGGACCATGTCTACACCCCGGTCTTCCTGGTGGCAGGCGAGCGCTGGTGGAAGGACGTTCCGGCCGACGTGCAGAAGACCCTCTCCAAGATCGCCGAAGAGGTCGGGGATTTCGCCCGGGCGACGGGCGCCAAGATGGATACGGATCTCCTGGAGAAAATGAAGCCGTCCCTCAAGGTGAACGAGGCGGACAAGGACGCTTTTGTCAAGGCATCCAAACCGATCTACGAAGATTTCACGAAAGAGGTCAAGGGGGGCCAGGAGCTGTTGGATCGCATCCAGAGTTTGCGGTAGGGCGGAGGGGGCCGGGGGCGATCCTCCGGCCCCTTGCTGCGGCAGGGGAGAGTCATGCGCAAAGTCTATGAGGCCTTTCTCAAGGTGCTGGAGAC
>JACZKY010025061.1_pt1 | contig 12352 bp, 10 predicted proteins | sample 8237611 | NCBI WGS metagenome assembly JACZKY01 (sample SAMN16148055, study PRJNA663545) | marine sediment metagenome | biome: sediments and biomass from bioreactor inoculated with such sediments; feature: coastal sediments; material: methane- and iron-fed bioreactor; isolation source: Bothnian...
GGATCCGGGCCGGACTTTGCCGAAGATGCTGCTCGGCGGCGCGGCCGCTGTGGTGGTGGTCTACCTGCTGATCAATGTCGCGTTCCTCGCCGCCCTGACACCGGCCGAGATGAACGGCTCGCCGCTCGTGGCCGAGGACGCGATCCGTGGCGTGTTCGGTGACGCCGCGGGAAACATCGTCGTGGCGGCCGGCCTCCTCATCCTGCTGAGCAGCCTCAACGTCAACTTCCTGGGCATGCCCCGTGTCGCGTTCGGTCTGGCGCGCGACCGGCTCGCGCCAAGTGCGTTCACTCACGTCGGGTCACGCGGTACGCCGACCACAGCCCTGTTCTTCATCGCCGCGATCATCCTCGGCCTCGCCGTCGTTTCGCTGGTTGTAACGCCGCGCGAATTCCGCCGCGCCAACGGCTTTTCGTGGGGACCGATCCTTGAGGTCGCCAAGCTGTTCGCCGGGATCTTCATCTGCATCGTGCCGGTGATCGCGATCCTGCGCGCGGGCATGGACGGGGCGCTGGCGCCGCTCGTCTCGCTGGTGACGCGGCCCGACGGGACACCGAGCGACATGGCTTATTTCTGGCTGACCGGCGGCCTGTCGTCGTTCCTCGACAATGCGCCGACCTATCTCGTCTTCTTCGAGCTGGCTGGCGGCGATCCGCAGGTGCTGATGACCACGCTCGGCTCGACGCTGGTGGCGATCTCGGCGGGTGCGGTATTCATGGGCGCCAATACCTACATCGGCAATGCGCCGAACTTCATGGTCTATGCGATCGCCCGTCACCAGGGAATCCGCATGCCGAGCTTCTTCGGCTATATGCTATGGTCGGGCGCCGTACTGATCCCGACCTTCCTTATCTGCGGTCTGATCTTCTTCGGTTAGCCGACGCCGACATAGCGGCGCACCACAGCGGGGTCGGCGCGAAGCACGTCGACGCCGACCGTATCGCGGCTGCGGCCGTTCTCGATGAACAGCACGCGATCGGCGACGGAAAGGACGGCGTCGACGCGCTGCTCGACGAGGATGGTGGAAACGCCGCGCTGACGCAGCGCCGACACGGTGTCCCGGATCCTGCCGATCATCGACGGCATGAGGCCTTCGGTCGGCTCGTCGAGCAGGAGCACCTCCGGCTCCAGGCACAGTGCGCGCGCCATGGCCAGCATCTGCTGTTCGCCGCCGGAAAGGGTCCCGGACCGCTGCGCCATGCGCTCGCGCAGGACGGGGAAGAGGTCGAGCACGGAATTCCGCGTCGCCGCGCCCTTGCCACGCGCCATCAGGCCGATCTCGATATTGTCGGCGACAGACAGTTCGGCGAAGAGCCTACGGCCCTGCGGAACATAGGCAACCCCGACCCTCGGTACTTCGTGCGCCGCAAGGCGGGTGAGTTCGGTACCGCCAAGCCGGATCGAGCCGGCGGTCGCCGGAACGAGGCCCATGATCGCCTTGAGCAGCGTGGTTTTGCCCGCGCCGTTGCGTCCGAGCACGCAAAGCACCTCTCCGCGGCGAAGCGTTAGGTCGACGCCATGCAGCACCGGTACGTCGCCGTAGCGGCAGTCTAGTCCGCGGACGGAGAGCGCATCAGTCATGGAGCGGCCGCCCCCAGGTAGGCCTGCTGCACCGCGGGGTCGGCGCGGATGACCTCGGGCGTGCCCTCGGCAAGGATACGGCCGGCGTCGAAGACGGTGATGCGGCCGGCCAGCGCCATCACCACCGGCATGTTGTGCTCGATGAGCAGCACGGTGGAGTCGCGCGCCATGTCGCGCACGAGGCCGAGAAAGTTCTCGATCTCGCCGTCGGACAGGCCCTGTGTCGGTTCGTCGAGGATGAGCAGGCGCGGTTTCAGCGCCAGTCCCATCGCCACCTCGAGCAGGCGCTGGTGCCCGTAGGATAAAGTGCCGGCGATCGTGTCGGCGCGGTCGGCGAGGCCGAGCCGCTCCAGTGCGTCGATGGTCGCGGCGGCAAGCGCCCGCCGCGAAGGCTTCTTGCCGGGCGCGTCGAGCAGGCGGCGCTGCACGGCCAGCGCGACGTTGTCGAAAGCGGTGAGGTTGGCATAGACGCTGGTGATCTGGAACGTGTAGGCGATGCCGCGCCGCACGCGCCGGTGTGCCGGTAGCGCGGTGATGTCCTCGCCGGCGAAACGGATCGCGCCCGACGTCGGCGGCATCCGGCCGCACACGAGACTGACGAAGGTCGTCTTGCCGGCGCCGTTCGGCCCGATGATGGCACGGATCTCGCCGCTCTCCAGCGTGAAGTCGACGCCGTCGACGGCGCGCAGGCCGCCGAAACTGCGCGACAGGGCGCGGGTCTCGAGCAGCGGCGTCACGGCAGCCATGGCACCCATCTTTCGCGGATCGACCCGAGCAGGCCCTTCGGGAAGAACAGGATCAGCAGGATCAGCGCGATACCGACGATGCCGATAGCGCTGAAATTCCAGCCCGGTGCCCATGCGGCAAGGAGGTCGTTGGAGACGTCGATCAGGTAGTACATGAACAGTGTGCCGACGAACGGACCGAGCGTCGTCGCCGCACCGCCGAGGAGCACCCAGAGCAGTGGCAGGATCGAGTATTGCACCGAGGCAAATGTCGAGCCGACATAGCCGAAGAGGAGAGCGTAGGCGGCGCCTGCCGCCGAACAGACGATGCCGGAGATCACGACGGCGACCAGCTTGTTGGCGAAGGCGTCGTAGCCGAGCATGGTCGTGCGCTGCTCGTTCTCTCGAATGGCGACAAGGACGCGCCCATGCGGCGAGCGGACCAGCGCGAGAATCGAAAACAGCACGATCGAGAACAGGGCGAGCGCGGCGAAGTAGCGGGTCGCCGGGTCGGTCAGGTCGATCGTGCTGCCGGCGAGCGAAATGGTTCTCGCCTGCTGCTGCAGGACGACGCCCTGGTCGCCGCCGGTCCAGACGTTGAAGTAGAGGGTCGTCAGATAGAAGACCTGGGCGAACATCATGGTGACGATCATGAAGGCGACGCCGGTTGTGCGTAGCGCCAGCACGCCGATCGTCGTCGCAAGGACGGCGCCGCTGGCGATTCCGCCGGCGAACGCCGAAGGCACGCTCCAGCCGAGATGGTAGACGCTGAGGCCGGCGCCGTAGAGGCCGGCCGAGAAGAACATGGCGTGGCCGAGGCTGAGCAGACCGGCGTAGCCGAACAGGAGGTTGTAGCCCATGGCGAAGACGGCGAGCACCATGACACGGGCAAGCACGCCGTGGTGATAGGCCGGCAATACGAACTGCAGCACGAAGAGCAGCGCGATGATGACCGCGTGCAGCGCCACGACACGGCCAGTGGGAACCCGGCTGCCGGCCGACGCGCGCCGCCGGCGGGTTTTTCGCGTCGCCGGCGTCTCGCCGGTCGCTGCCTCGCCGCTCATCGCGCCGAGGTTCCGAACAGGCCGGTCGGCCGGAACACAAGCACCAGCGCAACGAGCAGCGTGGCGATCATCTTGGCCAGCGTCGGCTGGAAGAAGGCGGAAACGATGCCGTCGGAAAGGCCGATCAAGACAGCCGCCACGAGCGTGCCGCGCAGCGAGCCGAGGCCGCCGATAATGACCACGATGAAGGAGAGAAGCAGCGGGTCGAGACCCATCAGGTAGTGTGCCTGGCTGATCGGCACGATGAGAACGGCGGCGACCGCAGCAAGCATGGCACCCAGCGCGAAGACGCCCGCATAGACGCGGTCGACGGGGATGGCGAAGGCCTGGGCTGTTTCGCGGTCATATTGCGTGGCGCGCATCACCAGACCGAGCCGGGTACGCATCAGCACGAACCAGGTGACCAGGAGCAGCACGACCGAGGCGCCGACCACAAACAGTTTATAGCCGGAATAGCCGAACCAGGGAAACAGGACGCGGTAGGTGAAGGGCGCCGCGACCGGCCGGGCGTCGGGTCCGTAGAAGGTCAATGCCAATTGCTGGAGGATGTAGAGGATGCCGATCGTGGCGACGATGGTCGCCTCGGGGTTGTAGTCGAGACGACGCAGAACAAGCCGCTCGGCCAGAAGCGCGACGGCGCCGACGACCAGCGGGCTGATCACCAGCGCTGCTAGGAAGCCGAGCGCGGGATGGCCGGTGACCAGGGACGCGATCCACCAGGCAACGACCGCACCGAGCATGTAGAATTCGCCGTGGGCGACGTTGACGACGCGCATGACGCCGAAGACCAGCGACAGGCCAAGCGCCATCAGCGCCAGCACGGCGCTGGTGACCAGGCCTTCGAGGGCGGCAAGGAGGAGATGCGGACCGAACGCCATTCAGGATTGCCGGCGTGGGGACGGTTCTGCCGCCGCGGCCCACTCCCCGCAAACGGCAGGAGCATGGACCGCGGCAGGCGCGACGGTCTCGGAAAAGCCGCAGCTCACAGCGGCATGGTGGTGTAGTCGCCTTCCGCCTCGTAGACGCCGTCCTCGATGCTGGTCTTGTGTACGACGTTGAGGCGCCCGCCTTCGACCTTGGAGATATTCTGGATGCCGAAGCACTGGTGGATCTTGCCGTTGAAGATCTTCGGTCCTTGTGGGTGCTCCGGTCCCTCGGCGAATTCGGTCAGCGCCTCGGTCGCCTCGACGAGCTTGCCGCGATCCTCCGGCCCCTTGTAGCCGGCGTCCTCCATCGCCTTCTTGATAACATAGAGCGTCTCCCAGCAGCCGAACATGTGGGCGGCGGTGGAGATGTCCTTCGGATCGCCGACGGCGGCGCCATTGTCGTCGATGCCGACGGCGGCGCGATAGGCCTTCTGCGCGTCGGAATCGTTGGCCTGTGCGTAGCGCGGCGATCCCTCCCAGAAATGGCTGCCGTCGAGGAACTCGAGGCCTGGGCTGTTGATGTCGACGGCCTCGAGCGAATCGATGAAGCCGAACAGCTGCGGCCGGCTCGATCCGTAGAACTCGCCGAGTTCCTTGACGAAGGTGAGCACGGCAGGGCCGACCATGACGTGGTAGATCACGTCCGTGTCGGCCGGGATCTGCGGGAAGTAGCGCGTGAACGAGCTTTCCGTCGGCGGGATCGCGATCTGCGCAATCACGTCGGCGCCCTGCGCCTTCAGTGCCGGCGGCAGGTAGTCGCGGTGGTCATAGCCGAAGGCGAAGTCGGGGAAAATCTGCGTGACCTTCTTGCCGGCGTTCGCCGCAATCCAGGGCGCCATCGCCTGGATCTGGCTTTTCACGTCGGTGATGCCGGGCTGGAAGACGTAGCGGTTGAGCTTCGTCGAGGCGACGTGATGGCCCTCGCTGACGACGTAGTAGGGGATCTTCAGTTCTCCGGCAGTCGGCGCCGAGCCGATGACGACGTGGCTGAACAGCGTTCCGTAGACGATGTCGCATTTGTGCTGGTTGGCGAACTTGGCGACAACCTCGGCGCCGCGGTTGGGATCGGTGCCGTCGTCCTCGATGACGATCTCGACCGGGCGACCGTTGATGCCGCCGGCCTCGTTGATCAGCTTGACGGCGGCGTTGGTGGTCCGCTCGTACCAGCGGCCGTAGGACGCGCCGATGCCGGTCTTGTGGGCCTGGAAGCCGATCTTGATCGGCGCCGAACTCTGCGCCTGCGCGTAGCGGACGAATCCCGGTCCGACGGCGAGACCGGCGGCGGCAGCGCCGGCACCCTTGAGGACGGTTCTGCGCGAGACGGAGGTCTTTGAAAGCGTGTCGGAAGCGCGTTCTTCGGTCATTGCAGGTCCCCTTTCCTGAGAGTCTGACGGAATTCCGATCGTCGCCATCCGGTCCCGAAAGATCGGACGGAAATCGCTTGTGTACAAACTAAAACACCAAAGCATTTGGCTGGCAACCGAATCCGCGTTTCGCGTCCGGTGGGGAACCCGCGAAGGGCGTCAAGCACCGGTCGGCGTTGAAAGCAGCCAGAGGCCGAACACGGTGTAGGCGACCATGAGGACGGTCAGCGGCAGTTCGCTCAAGGCAGCTTTCCCGGCCTCGGGATGAAGTCGCGTGGCGATGCGGTGCGCTGCGAGCACGGCGAGCAAGTGGCCGCCGACAATGGCGCCAGCCTGCAGGTTCCAGACAACCCAGGTCGCCTCCGCGCCGAGCGTAAGGCCGGTGACGACCTGCATGTTCGCCGTGCCGAACAGGTTCCAGCCGGCGGCGAAGGGATCGGACAGCGCAACCAGCGCATATTGGCCATTGACCAGGAGTACCGTCAGGTAGTGCGAGAAATGGTAGGCGAGCGCGATCGGCACGATCGACCAGACGAACAATCCGCCGGCCCGTCTCAGTGTGACCGTGCTGCGTGTCAGCGCCTGGCCGGCGGCGACGGCAAGCAGGTAGGCCGCAGCCAGGACGACGAAGGTCGCCAGAAGCCCGAAGGTGTTCGTCCGTGTCAGGGCGCTGCGGCCGGGAAACTCGAGCGGATTGACGCCGTTCGCGGCAAGCCAGAAGAAGGTCCGCGACAGTCCGTCGAAGGAAACGGACGCCAGCGCCAGCAGCAGGAACAGCGCGCCGCTCGGCGGCAGCGGGCGCTCGGCGTCGATACCGGCGCCCGGAAAGCGCAGGACCGTGCGGGCTTCCCGCCCCTCGCCTTCGACGCCGATGGGCGCATAGCGCGAGATCAGGCTGAAGAAGGCGGACAGGCACTCGCCACGACGGCTCCAGGCCGCATGCCCGAAGACAAGCATGGCGACGAGGTTGGCCGCGTAGTAGACGGCCGCGACCGTCGCCAGCCGGGCCGGGTCGTCGGGCGCGGGATCGATCAGTTCGAACCAGGCGAAGCCGAACAAAAGCACAAGGGCCGGCCAGTAGCCGATCCACGACGGCAGGCGCAGCATCGGCCGGCCTTCGACGTCGCCCCCGAGGCGGCGCAGCACGCGCCACGGCCCGTACCAGGGGTCGATCCACCACCAGAGGTTCCCGACGAGTCCCTGGACGAGTGTCAGCCCGACCCACATCAGCGTCCATACCACCAGCGGCAGCGGATTCGAGAGCGGGTCGCGGCTGCCGAGCCAGCCGGCGAGCACAAGGACAGCGAAGGCCGCGAAGGCAAGAAGGCTCGTCGCCGCACGGCCGCGCGGCTCGCCCCGCATCAATGTCATCCGCGCATCGGTGATCGCTCCGGTCGCCGCTCGCGGCATCAGCGCCAGCACGGCGAAGCTCACCGCCACTGCTATGGCGCCCCCGGCGAGATAGTGCCCGGTCGGCAGGAGCAGCACGAAGCCTCGGTCGGAGACGTGGGCCAAAGCGGGTGCGGACGCTGCGCAGATCGCACCGGCCGCGAGGGGGACGCGCAGCGCCCGAAAGGAAAGTCGAAAATTACGGATAGTCCCCTCAGACATAGACCGCGTGCTCAACCCTTCCCTCCTGCCCGAAAAGGCGGATGTAGCGCTCGATCGCCTCGGGTTCGCCCGTCGCCTTGGCCGGATTGTCGGACAGCTTGACCGCAGGGCGGCCGTTGGCGTCGGACACCTTGCAGACCAGCGAGATCGCGTTGAGCCGGTTCGTTTCGAAGGGCGCGCACTCCTCGAAGTCGTTGGTCAGGTTGGTGCCCCAGCCGAACGACATGCGCACCTTGCCGTGGAAATGCCGATGCGTGTCGATGATCGTGTCCACGTCGAGACCATCGGAGAAGATCAGCAGCTTCTGCCGCGGGTCACGGCCCCGCTTCTTCCACCAGTCGATGATGCGTTCGCCGCCTTCGATCGGCGGTGCGCTGTCGGGGCGGAATCCGGTCCAGTCGGCCACCCAGTCGGGCGCGTTGCGAAGGAATGCCTCGGTGCCGAACGTGTCCGGCAGCACGATCAGCAGGTTGCCGCCGTAGTAGCGCTGCCAGTCCTCGAGCACGCGATAAGGCGAGCGAAGCAGTTCCTCGTCGGTGTCGGTGAGGGCGGCGAACACCATCGGCAGTTCGTGCGCGTTGGTGCCGAGTGCCTCGAGGTCGGTATCCATGGCGAGCAGGACGTTGCTCGTGCCAGTGAAGGCGCTGCCGATACCTTCCTTTAGCGCCTCGACGCACCAACGCTGCCAGAGGAACGAGTGCCGCCGGCGCGTGCCGAAGTCGGAGATCCTGAGGTCGGGAAGCTCGCGCAGGCGCTCGGTCTTGGCCCACATCTTGGCCTTGGCGCGCGCATAGAGGACGTCCAGCGCAAACGGGCCGAAGCTTTTCATCGCGGCACGCGAACGCAACTCGTTGATGATCGCGAGCGCCGGGATCTCCCAGAGCGTCGTGTACATCCACGGCCCAGCGAAATCGAGTTCGTACTGGCCGTCCTTTTTGCGCAGTTCGTATTCCGGTAGGCGGAAGTCGGCAAGCCAGGCGAGGAAGTCGGGCTGGAAGATCTGTTTGCGGCCGTAGAAGGTATTACCGGCCAACCAGATCATTTCCTTCTTGGTGAAACGCAGGGTTCGCGCGTGATCCAGCTGTTCCCTCAACTCTCCCTCGTCGATCTCATCGGCGAGGCGAACGGAACGGGCCCGATTGATCAGTGTGAAGTTGGCGTCGACTTTCGGATAGAGACCCCAGATCATCTGCAGCATGAGCAGCTTGTAGAAATCCGTGTCCAGCAGGCTGCGGACGATGGGGTCGAGCTTCCAGGCGTGGTTGTAGACCCGCCGCGCGATGTCGGTTTTCGTCATGGTCCGCCGCGGCCCTCCGTTGGCCGATGCCGCCGGGTCCGGCCGCATCACAATGCGCCTATATCATCCTTTCCTGGATGGTGCTGCATCGCGGCGACCCTGGCGCGACGAAACGGCGCGCACTGGCCCGCCGGAGGGGGCCAGTCGGCTAAACAAACACCCCGCGGCACGGCCGCGGGGCGCCTGGAATGAAGGTCTCAGACCGTGCTTACCAGCAGGCGTAGGCGTATTCGCACCAGCCGTTCCAGTAGCAGTAGTACTCCCAGTAGCAGATCGCCTTGGAGTTCGCGGCGGCGGCACTGCGCACGTCGGCCGCGACCTTGGTGATCAGCTCGTCGCCCTGGGCGAGATCCTCGGCCTTCTTGAGGACCGTCTCGATGTCGAAGTTGGCGGCCTTGTCTGCGCCGGCGGTGCCTTCCTGGCCGTCGGCCAGGACGCGGCCCGGTACGCCGGCCATCATCTTGGCGGCGGTAACGAGTGCAAGCGCGTCACCCTTTGTCTCGCCATAGCTGACGAGGTTGCGGGCGGTCTCGAGAATCAGGCGACCCTCGGCCTGCTGGGCCGGGGTGAGATCCTGCTTCTCCTGCGCGACCGACGCGCTCGCCGTCAGGCTGGCGACGGTGAAGGCTGCGGCAATCAAGAGCTTTTTCATGGCAGTCAGTCCTCTGTTGTGAAAGTCCCAGTCATGGCCCTTCGGACAGAAACCGACCCAAGGGCCTTCCCCACCCGGTCCGACCGCCCTTCTCGGCAGAACCGGCTGCGGAACTCTTGCGGGCGCCGACCGTTTGGCCGCGCCCAGAATTCCCTGCTCCGTCAGCCGTCCACGCCGGCGCGGACGACGAACGGCTTCACGGCGATGCTCATTTCCTCCTCAACTCGCGTCGGCTGCGGCGCGGTCGACCGGCTGAAATCGTCCAGGCCCGCCGCCAGCAGGTCGCGCAGCGCGGTTGCTTCGGGCGAAGCGTCCGCTGGGCCCGCGCGCAGCCCTTCCTGGCTGAGATCGTCGAACACCGTGTGCGCCTTGCCGACGCCGGGCACGGCGATAAACACCAGCCGTTCTTCGGTCGACGCGGCCGGATCCGGCTCCATCTGCAGCAGGTCAGCCTTCCTTTCCTCGCCGAGATGGATGCGGTTGGCCGCACCGTCAGTCGGCCACACGGTCGTGATCGAGAAGTCCGGCCCGATAAGGAGCGCTGTGACGTCTATGGACTTCTTCCCCGTGTTCTTCATGATGACCGAGAGCACGTCGCAGTCGTCGAACTGCGGGGCGTCGCCGGCCGGCGCGGACGACAGGTAGTCCTCCGCACTCTCCGGGCACGCGCCGCCCTTGATTGTGCCGGGGCGCGCCTTGGCGATGCGGATCTGAATACCCAATGCTGCGCCGGCGGACGAATCGGGGAGGGCCAGACGCTGCAGGGCGAGCGCCCGGGCGATACGCTTCACGGCGTCCTCTACTGAGGCCGCCGCCTCAGCCGGTTCGGTCGGCAGGGACAGCCGCGGCGAGGAGCCCGGGCCGAGCGGATCGACGAGGCCCGCGGCCGAGGAGAAGGCGAGCTTACCGTCGACGAGACCGACGGCCACGTCATAGCCGTCCGTCCGCGTCGAAACCCGTGCCTTCAGTCGCTCCGAGCCGATCGCGTCGTGGAATGCGGCCAGTGCGGCGGAATAGTCGTGCCCATCGTCGGGATCGATCCGCACCGGCTCGGAAAGGGCGAGCGAAAAGTCGAGAGACGGCTCCACGACGCGCGCGAATCGACCTTTCTTGAACGCCGCCTCGTCGGCCGCCATGCAGTCGCGGCCGTCCGCGGCGCATGGCCATGCGGCTGGCACGACGACGCTCTTCGTCGCGCCCGCCGTCTCGACGCGGCCATAGGCGAGCGCCTTGTCGTCGGGAGCCGCCGGATCGTCGAACAGGGCGAGGACTGCGCCGCGCGAGACGCCGTCGAGTTCGCCGCCCTGCAGCTTGCCGGACCAGATCGGCCACTGCCGGCGAGGCGTCGCGTCGCCCAGCCTCAACACGGGTTCGTCGAGCAGCTGGCCCTCGAGCTCGGGCGTTTGCGTCGCCATCAGGCTGCCGCGCTTGATGTCGTTGACCACCGCCTGGTGAAGCGTGCGGTAGGTCAGGTTCGGCGACTGCCGCATGCGCTTCAACACGTTATAGGTGAAGACGCCGTAGAACTCGCCCGGCTCGGCGCCCTTCGGCGTCAGTTCGAGGGCTTCTTCCGTTTCCTGCGCCGCATAGAAGAACGCGGCGCGGCCCCGCGACGCCGAATCGGCCTTTTCCGCTGCGCGAATGCCGCGACCGCTGCGGGTGCCGCGATCGGGGACGCCGAGCATTTCCGGCGGTACCTGGCGCGACTGCGCAGCGGCGTCCGGCGCAGCACGGAATCCGGTCGCCGAGTTGCAAGCGTCGATCATGCCGAAGAAGTCGACGCCCTTGTCGAGGATGCGCTGGATGACCGCGTTGAAATCGTCGTCGACGATGGCGTTCTCAACCCCCGATCCGCTCCAGCTGCCGACGTCGTAGGGCAGGAAGATCTCGTCGTTGCCGCCCTGCTCGTCGCCGTCGCGGTCAGGCTGCTGGGAGCCATGGCCCGAGAAGTAGAAGAAGACGAGGTCGCCGGGCCTGCTTTCCGCCTCAAGCTCTTCCAGTGCGCCGAGGATGGCGTTCCGCGTCCCCGGTCCCCGCGCCACAACACCCTCGGGCAAGTCGCTGACACCGTCTGCGAGAACGGTGACGCTGGCCGGGGCGATGCCCAGGTCGACGATGGTCCTGACCACCTCGCGGCTGTCGTTGCGCGGCCCGTGCAAACGTAATGTCTCGGCGAGGTTGGGATAGCCGGAAACGCCGACCACGAGGGCGCGCGTGTCGCCGGCCGCGCTCCCCTGCACGAGCGCCAAAGTACTGACGGCAATGGCGAAAAGTCCCAAGCCCAGTCGCATGATGTCAATACTTCGTTGCCCGACGCAGCATTGCAATCTGCATGCCCGCTGTCGAGTCAAAAGGGTAAATGCGGCGAATTCGCGCCGCCGTCAGATTCAGGCCGCGACTGTTCCTGAAATGCCCGGCAGAGGCGCCGAAAGCTCTGTTGTCAGTCAACCGCAATCGTCTCCAGCGCCGCCCGCAATGCCGGTTCGAGCGCTTTCGGCCGACGCGTCGCCCGGTCGACATAGACGTGGACGAAGAAGCCCTCGGCCGCGGCCGACGCCTCCTCGTTGCGGAACAGCCCGACCTCGTAGCGCACCGAGGATGTGCCGATGCGCGCCACCCTGAGACCGGCGGTGACGACATCGGGAAAGGCCAGTTCGCCGAAATAGCGGCATCCCGTCTCGACGACGAGGCCGATCCGCGCACCGTGGTGTATGTCGAGGCCCCCCCGGTCGATCAGCCAGCCGTTCACCGCCGTGTCGAACAGAGAGTAGTGGACGACGTTGTTCATATGGCCGTAGACGTCGTTGTCCATCCACCGCGTCTGGATCGCGCGGAAGGCCCTGTAGTCGGCCCGGCTGGAGGCTGATGGCTTCACGGCGGCGCGCTTTCCCGGTCGGTTTCCTCGCGACATCGTGGATATTGCTGCCAACGGCGTCAATTACGTCATGGACCGGTCGCTGGGCGGCGCGCTCCGATTATTTTGGCGATGGTCAAAAACGTATGGCCCGCCCCGTTGGCAAGTCGGTTGCGTCAGGCTTTTTTCGGTCGTGCACAAACGTATCCGGCGTAGCGGCGCGTTGGCCCTCGCCATGATGGAGATCCGCGCGTCTTGGTCCTCATAAAAGTCCCGGC
>JACZKY010011709.1_pt1 | contig 12348 bp, 13 predicted proteins | sample 8237611 | NCBI WGS metagenome assembly JACZKY01 (sample SAMN16148055, study PRJNA663545) | marine sediment metagenome | biome: sediments and biomass from bioreactor inoculated with such sediments; feature: coastal sediments; material: methane- and iron-fed bioreactor; isolation source: Bothnian...
TACTAATATTTAGGATGCGATCAACCAAAGGATGGGGATATGTTTCTGCACCAAGAAAAACTTGATTCAAATTACCCCAATCATAGATATCAGCACCCACAGTGTAATTAGAAAATACAGGTTCTCCTGTCCAACCTTGAGCAAGTCCATGATCATAATCATAAGGGATCATTGTCCATTGATTGATTAAATCATTGTGGTAGAAATAGTAATTATTACCCATAGCACGGTAGTCATCAGGATTCCCCAATAAAACACCTACTGCAAGATATCTTATAAACATATCAACATTGAAATAGTCATCGATATATTGAACAAAATCCGTATCATTTAAAGTGTTGATTTGATCGATAAATTCTAAGAGGTCTGATGTATCACCAGTCTTCTTATTGGTTTTCAAATCGTAGGTTGGACGATAATTGGTATTCACATCTTTCATACCTATTTCCACGGAATATGTCAAAGGCTGTAATGAAGCTGGTAGAAATTGTTGCCATAATGATTTGTAGAGATTGCCTTCAGCTTCTTCGTCTGCCATACGATGTTGTAAAAAGTTCTTATCTATGGGTTCAAATAAAGTATATATGCCATAATAATGGAGTGTGCCACCAATATTAATGTATAGATTCGCAAGCGTAGTATTTGCAGCATAAACACCAAACTCATTAAAGAGCCCTAAAGAAAATTTCTCTGTTAAATAAGTAGAATCTGAATTTCGATTAAATTTCATATCAAGTTCTTCTAACTCAAAAACAGTACGTTTTTTGTTAGCTGCTAACTCCGCTAGATCAAAATCTTCATCAAATGAAATTTTAAAGTTTGATAAATTTAGGGAATCATCTGGATTTTGGATCAATACTCTTGATAAATTACCTCTTGTTCTTAGTCCAATATCCGTAATTTCAACTTCACCAAGATCATCTTCATAAACAAGATTTGCTCTTGCATAGTAATTTGTTCTTAAATCTCCACCAAATTGCTCCGCATAACTTATCATCGCATCATTTAGACCAGTCCATTCATCTTCAGTGATATTGATTGTTATTGATTTCATCATCTCATCATTAAAAACACGTTCATACGGCTCAATATTGACATCAGTGATGATAGGATCGATAGGAATGATCGGGTTATCATCAAGTGGTGGTGATAAATAATCACATCCGCTAAGGATAAAAAACATTGAGCAGACGATGATGATTGTACTAATCTTTTTCATTTTAGTCCTCCTGATATATGACAATGAAGTCCTCAAAAACTACTGGCATCTCTCGATTAAATGGGTATCCGATGATTTTTCCCTCATCAGAAAAGAACTTTGTATGGTTTCTAATCCATGATTCAAGGGAATCATCTTCACCTTCTCTTTTACAAATTTCAAATGTCATCTCTTTGAAAGGCAAAATAGTCAAACGCATAGTCTTAATGACTGCATGTGGTATGCCATCAAAATCAGTGACAATCGATAAAGCGCCAGGCATTGGTAACTTTTCATCTTGCATCTGATATGCATATAAACTCGACGCTGTAGCAAGCTTTTTTCCCTCTAGTACTAAATGTAGTAATTCTGTTGCTGAACTTTCTGTCAAATCAAAATGAAAAACTTCATAAAATGCTTGATGAGCATATTCTGGATACTTATCCCAAAATCGTTTCTTAAATGTATCAAGCTTATCCATTATTCTTATTCCCTTCAACAAAATCTCTAAAGATTTCCATGCCTTTTGCTGTTTGTTCAATAAACTTTTCTAGCCCAGCGTTTTGCGGTTCGTTAAATCTAAATTCTACATCCATCATCCATTCTGTCTGATCTTTAGCTTTTTTAAATGTATTGACACAGCGATTCCATGTGCCTGACATTTGATAGACGAGTACAATTTCCTTTGGCAATTGATTTGATTCAACATAGACCTTCATCTTCATCATCGTTCCACCATAGTCAAAAACAAGAGTTCCCTCACTTCCAGTTTCAAATAATATACCGCGGTTCTCTTCTATTTGAATGAGTCCTGGCTCCCATGATTTCATACTTTTTTTGTCAATAAATAGCTTTGTTACGAGTTCTCTTTTCTCCTGAATTGTGTAAGTTACTTGGTATTTCATAAAGTATCCTCTTTTTGTTTATTATATCATAAAAAAAGCCGTTAACCGGCTTTTCCTATGTTTAATCTTCATTGATTTAATCAATATATACTTTATCGTAATGTTGTTCAAAATATGTTTCAAATACAAGTGTTTCTAGTACTGTTTTAGATTCTAAATCAAAGCTTACCATTTCTGTATAGGATAGCGTGTAAATGATACCATCAATATAGACACCGCGATCAATACCTACGTAATACCCAGTAGGATTATGATTGATAACGATTGGATCAGAAATAATCTGGTCTGCATCAAAATCAATATAGAACACTAAATATTGACTTACATAACTATATTCCCATTCATAAGGTCTAACTTCAGTTGATGTCCAGCTCATGACAGGAAATGCGATAATACCTTTTTCAGGTGAGATCATCATTGCTTTAGGATTATAAGATGCTTCTGAATAGCTATATGAGTAAATGCCTTCACTATCTTGATTATTTAACTGATAATCTTCAAGTGGTACTGTTAACGTCGTATCATATGCACTGATCTTCAATCCAGTAATAAAACCACTGTTATCTGCAGAGAATCCAAAGCCAATCACATGATTGTTATCATCCCATACGTGTAAGTATGTGCTAAAACCTGGTTCTTCAATTGCAGATACGATTTCTGGGTTACTTGGATCTGAAAGATCGATCGTATACAATGGATCGCGTTGTTCAAATGTAACGACATATCCTGTATCACCATTAAATCTAACAGATTTAACTGTTTCAAATTCTTTGCCTAATCCTTCGGTGATTGATCCTACAACCTTTAGTTCATCAGTATCCTCATCTTCAGCAAGAACATAGAGTTCATTGTGAATTGGATTCCATGAGCTTGTTACCACTCTGAAATAGCCATCATATTCATCCATCCAATACTGATCTCCTACATAACCAATTAAGTCTTTTTGTCCCACATAAGATACAGATGCATTTTCAACATCAAGTGCGTATTTCACAATTTGAACATGAGAAGTCCAATTGGTAAGTGTATATGAGGAATAGTTGTTTACTGTATAAATTGCATCAGTTGATGCATAAATTTCTGAGACATTACCTAAGAATGCTTGTGAAGTTACTTCGTAAGTTGCTAAATTAATACCTGTAACGATTTGCATATTATAAACTGGAACATCATCGAAATAGAAGATTGAGTCATAGCCTAAGTGGCTCGTCGTTGTTATGCCATCTAATGTTTCTTTATATTCAGGTCTCAAATCATCTCCATATAAAGATTTACTTGAAACTAAGAACAATGCATCACCAATCAAACGGTGTTGATAAAAATTAGAATCTGTTTCTAATTTATATTCCAATTCCATGGTTTCTCTATTATAAACATAAACTGCACCTGTATAAGATGTATAAGCCCAACCATAATAATCCATACCATCTTCATACATATAAGGAATGTATGTATAAATATAACCAATAACAATGAGTTGAGTATCTGTTATATATAAAGAATCGGTGTATAAGTCACCTAAATCAAGATTTGCTTGAGGCTCAACTGTACCATCTAGATTAACATCTAAAATACGTACCTCATTATAATATCTAGCTGCATAATAAATCGTGTTACCATCTGTTTTAACGATATCAGCTTCATCGACACCTTCAACTTGAACATTGGTACCGATATAATCTCTTTCGACACTGTTGCCATCCATACCATCCTCAGGCGCCATGATAGCATCTTCTAACATACCGCTACCGAAGAAATCATTCCACCAACCGCCTGTTGATGTTTCTTCAATCAATTTGAGTAAGTTTGCCTTTGAACCAACTGCATTTGCATTGAGTAAAACACGATCACCAAGCATATTCGGCATTGCAAATGCGCCTGATGCTACTGTAGTTAATAAGACAAGCGAGCTCAAAACAAGACCATAGGATCTTTTGATCCAATATAGTCTTGGTATTTTGGGTAAAACTATGGATTTGGATTTTTGAAATTTGCCTAATTTTTGATTCCAAATAATGTCACTAGCAAAGCGTACACCAAAAATAATGACGCTAATTGAAACAAGTGATACGATGATCCATCCGAAAATAGTCATTTTAATCCTCCTTTTAAATGCCTAGGGCATTCTTAAAATCTTTGACGAAGGAACGAGATACCTCAAGATGTGTTCCAGAAATGAGTTCTATATCCAATTTAGCATTAAATGCTGTGCGAATATATCTAATTTTTGATATATTGACAATGAATGATTTACCGATTCTCACAAAGTGATACGGCTTAAGAATCTCTTCTAATTGATAAAGTGGTTGTTTGATAATTTGATTTGTAATTTCAGTACCATGCATGTAAATGTCTTCACCATATGCTTCTAGATAGGAAATATCTGTGACATTCAATTGAACATAACCTTGTGGTGTTTGAAATACGACCTGAGATCTTTCAATCGCCATCATTTCAAGAATGGGACGAATTTTCTCTAGATCACTATCATCTAATATAATACCTACTTTATCTTTTGGAACTTCATTTGGATCATCTGTTAAGACGAGATCAAAGTCTTTTGATAATTTTGATCTGATGTTCTCAACTTCCTCTTTATTCCAAATGATTTTCAACATCAAGGATTTCCTCCTATCTTCAGTATAGTATGACTGTTTGATTAAAAAAAGGGTTTCATGACAAGATGCAACATAGCACCAATAACTTGCATGACTATCCCTATTTTAGCATATTTTCGTGTATAGAAGATTTAAAAAAAAAGCCAAAATCCTAAGATTCTAGCTTTTTTGTTTGTTTTTGTTTCTTTTTTGATATATCAAGTGATATTTTAGCAATTGCTACAAAGACTACATAGAATTCAAGACGTCCTAAGAACATACCTAATGTCGATGTCCATAAAATAATACGTGGCGCTGTATACCCTGTGATACCAACAGATAGTCCAACAGTACCCAAAGCTGATGCGAATTCAAATAATGAATCTCTAATACTATAACCATATGCAGAAAATACGAGTGTTCCTAAAATCAAAACGATCAAATAAATCATTAGGAAAGAATGATTTTGAATAATATCTTCTTTTTCAATAATCGTTTTTGAACCCAATTTATTGATAAAGTGTGTACGGATGGTTTTCTTATGTGTCAATTGATCTCTAATATTCCAGTACATACTCTTAAATGCTAAGGCAACACGATATTGTTTCATACCACCAGCTGTAGACCCCATACCGGCACCTAAAACCATCGGTATGATAATACCTAGGATGAAGAAGCTTGGTAACGTTAGGAAGCTTGGTACAGTTTGATAACCTGTACCAGTAATCGCAGATATGAATTGGAAACTAGAAACTCTGAGTGAATAAAAGAATCTTCCATCATAAATTGACAAAATATTAAGTGTCATAAGTGGGATAAAGATGAGTAACAAGAGACCTAATAATTTGATTTCAACATGTTTGAAAACATTTTTCAACTTACCTCTGATGAGCATCAGATGAACAAAGAAGTTTGTTCCACCTAAAACCATCAAAACCATGGTAATGATTTCAATAGGTACGCTATTGTATGAGCCAATGCTGCCTGCCTTAGTCGAGAATCCACCAGTAGCTACAGCACATATAGAGTGATTGATTGCATCAAATGGTGCCATACCAAATAAAACATATAAAACAGAACCAATCGCGATATAACCAACATAAATAGATAAGATGGTACGTCCTGATTTAATTAAATTAGGCATTAGTTTATCACTATGACCTTCAGCACTATATAGTCTCATTCCGAATTTATCAGAAATAGCTGATGTCAGAACTAATACAAGCCCAACCCCTCCAAAAAATTGGAGTAAACTCCTGAATAAAAGAAATAAACTAGGTGCTGTTTCAACATTAACCACCGTTAGACCGGTTGTAGAGTATCCTGAAGTGGCCTCAAAAATGCTTTGAGTGAAGTTATAAGTTCCAGATAGCATAAATGGTACTGAAGAGATTAAAATGGCGATAAGCCAGATAAAAACCACCAATACAGCATCTTGATGTCGTTCCAATTTGCCCTTTTCTCTACCTCTAAATAAGAAAATGATAAAAGCACCCACAATAATACTTGCTAGACCCGGAATAAGAAAATAATGCGCAAATTCCATTTCTTCTGGTCTAAATAGTAAAAGTACGAGTGGTAATAAATTGATAAACCCGATTAAAAAGGCAAAGATACCCAAATAGTTAATGATGAGTGGATATCCTGAAGTAACTCTTTTTTCCATATTGTTCATCTTTTCTTTTTAATGAATTCTATAATTTCATCTTGTTCAGTTGGTGTCGAAATGATAATGAGTTTGTCTAATGCTTTAATGATTGTATCCCCTTTAGGAATAATGACATGAGGATCTCTGAAGATACAGCTAATATTGATATTTTTAGGAAAGCTGATATCCATAATGCGCTTATTGACAAGACTATAATTTTCTTCTACACCCATTTCGATCATTACAACTTTTTCATCTTCTATAGATAAAGTCTTAATGATATTTTCAACAGATGATTCGTTAAGTATCGTTTGAGCAAGTAAGTATGTAGATGATATGACACTATCAACACCAAGCTTTTTGAAAAGCTCAACATTTTTAGGGTTTTTAACTTTTGATACAGTTCGCTTAATATTAAACTGTTTTTTAGCAGTAATACAAGTGATATAGTTATCCGTATCACTATCTGATAAAGCTAAGAGGACATCAGCATTTTCTGCTTCTGCATCTGATAATACATATGCTTTGGTTGGATCTCCTGGAAAAACAGCGATATCATTATTTGTTGAAATATATTCTGCAAACTCGATATCCTGATTAATGACAATCAGTTGATGATGTTCTTCTTTGAGCATTTTTACAATAAAGTCGGCTTCATGTTTCCCGCCTGTTATGACGATTTTCATTTTGTACCCTCCTCTTTGTTTAACTTCAAGAATTCTTGAAGTGATAAAGTAAATGGGTAAATGGCTCTAATATAAGTTCCTTCAAGTAAGGTGCCTTTGTCTGTATCTGCAAGTCTGACAAAGATATTGGGAACATTATAGATATAATAACAAATATGTGCTAAGTAAATATTAACATTGTCGCTATCAGTGGTTATGACAACTGTTTTTGCATGCTTGACATAAGAATTTTCTAAAACAGACAAATCAGTAGCATCTCCAACGACTTGATAACCGGAAAATGATTCCTGTAATTTTCTAAAAGAATCATCTGTTGCATCAACGATGATAACATCTTCTCCAAGTTCTGACATTTGTGTAGCAATATTAGATCCTAAACGTCCAGAACCGATGACAATAAATTTATTTCTCTTCATAATCGTATCTCCTTGGGCTTTATGCTTGCTTATAAACTTCAAACATAGGTTTGTAAGAAATAAAACACCTCAATTATTTTAACACTCTTTTGCAAAAACTGACTAAAAAAAAGAGCATATAATAATATATTATACCCTTTTTTGTATGATTTTTGTATTTAAATCGTTTGTGATAACAATTTTGAATAGGTTTTATCCATAAGGATAGCTCCAATAGGTGCAGTGATTAGAATTGCTAAAACTGCAATCGTTAAGATGAGACTTCCACTTGATATGCCTAATGCAAGTGGAATTGCTCCTATGGCAGCTTGAACAGTTGCTTTTGGCATGTATGAGAACCCTACATACAATTTTTCTTTTCCGTTTAATGGTGTCTTGATGAGTGAGACAAATACACCGATCATCCTAAATGTCATTGAGATCACAATGAGGAGTCCTGCAATCAATCCAACATTTGCCATCACAGTAATATCGACTGCTGCACCAACTAAAACAAAGAGCATGATTTCTGCAATCACCCATATTTTTTCAAATTTGGAAACCAATCTTTTTGCCAGATCTTCATGTTGTTTTAAGATTGTACCTCCAAGTGTCATGACAGCAAGCAATCCTGATATAGGAATGATATCAGAAAGTGTTTTCTCTAAAACGATAAATAGAAATCCATACTGAATATGATTAATACTTTTATCGTATCTCGCATATGAACCTTTTTAAAAAACTGTACGAGGGTGATACCTGAAGCAATACCCAAAATGATACCTAATACAATGGAAACCGGAACTAAAACAAATGAGAGCATTGAAAATCCATTACCTTGATACATCTGAATGAGTGATGTAAAGATGATGATGACATAGACATCATCAATGGATGCTCCTGCTAAAATCATTTGTGGAATCTTTTTTTTCTGTCCATGACCTGTTGATAATAGATGAATCATTCTTGGAACAACTACAGCAGGTGATACTGCTGCAATCACGGAACCAAGAATTGCTGCATCCAAATATGAGATATCAAAAAGCATTGGAGCAAATATGGTGATCGCAATCATCTCAATAGTTGCTGGAATAAAGGATAATAAAATGGCAGTTTTCCCAACTTTTTTTAAATCTTCAAGATCTAAGGATAGACCTGCTCGAATTAAAATAACAATCAAGGCAATTTGTCTTAAGTCTGTCGAGATATTTAAAATATCGGGACTAATTAAGTTAAAAACAAATGGCCCTAAAATGATACCCGTAATGAGCATTCCAATGATTCTTGGTAGTTTGATGAGTTCAAAGATTTGAGAAATCAATAAACTTAAGATGATGATAAGAGCAACACTTAATAACATAAATACCTCCAAAAAAAAACTTCACAACAAAAAATGTTGTAGAAGTCATTAGCTTTCGCGGTTCAAGTAAATTACTTTGGGAGACGTTCATTCCCTATGGTCTATTATACATGTTTCATTATGACTGTCAAGAATTTTCTTGAGGTAATGTTTTCTCTTCCTTGTGAAAAAACGGAATGAGCATCGAAACACGTTTTTGATATCCTTTGTATTCAGGTCTCGTTTCTAATATCTTCTTTTCCATCCATGGAATACTAACAAACAAGAAAAGTGCAGTCATTATCATAGGTGCAAATAAATAGATATCGATTTTCATCACACTTCCAAAGTACATCAAGTAAAGACCCCACCAAACAGTTATCTCACCAAAATAATTGGGGTGTCTAGAAAACTTCCATAGTCCTTCTTCAATACATTTCTTCTGACCTCTGTTTTTTTCCTTGAAATCTTTCATCTGCTGATCAGCAAAAAATTGAATTGCTGCTGCACCTACCATCATGAAAAATCCTATCCATATGAATATATTCATCGCAGGACTTGCTGAAATGAAATATGCTGCAGCGATCAATTGGATAAATACAATTAATGTCGGAAACATCTGAATACCAAATAGATTTGTTAAGAAATAAAGTTTAGGTGATTTATCATGCATCTTCTGGTATCTCCAGTCAATCTCACTAAAATCAGTCCAGCGTGTTGCCCAATTATAGGTAAGTCTAATGCCCCATATCAACAAACCAGAAAACATTAAAAGGATGCTTAAAATAAATGGTTTGTTCAAAAAGACAATAACACCTAAAATAATTGCTGGAGGAATGACACTCCAATAGGGATCATAAACACTCGCATTTTTCAAGACTAAACTGATTACCCATGTGACTAGTGTCATGCTGACATCAGCAACTAGCAATCTATAAATCAGTGATAGTTGTGGTAACAACATGAAGACTAAAACACCAAAAGATATAATAAAGATATAGATTAAAAGCATCATTAAAAGTGTTTGATTTTTTTTGTTCATCATAACATCTCCCTTATCTAAATGAATGAATATCTTATTTTGAATTTCTTTTACTAACAAACTCACTTGGCATTTTGAGATACACGAAATATGCCAAAAGTAATTTAGCAATGTCAAGAGGAATAAATGGCAAAAGGCTTAACAAAGACACCCAATAGTTTATAGAAAGTGTTATTGAGAGCCAGATGTTTGCTAGCAAATAAAGACTTACAATTGCAACCATCACACCTATGAACAAGTCATATGTCATCTTTTTTGTCTTTGATTTCAATAATGAAATAAACAGGCTGACAAGAGGAAACAACATGATAAATCCGCCTGTTGGTCCTAATAAAACAGAGAGTCCACCTCTTGCTCCACTATAGACAGGAAGTCCTACAGCACCAATAAAGACATAAAGTAAAACCGTTATAAAAGCTTCAAATGGCGTAAAGAGAAACCCTGCTAAAATAATGAAAAGTGTTTGTAATGTAAAAGGAACCTGTATCAAGGGAACCAAAATTGGTGGAAATAAATAAACAGAAACAGAGATGAATGCAGCAAATAATGAAATTTTTGAAATCTGTTTTATTTTATTCATGTAAGTTGCTCATAATTTTCTACTAATGTTTTAAGAATATCTTGAAATAAATGATTGATATTAATCACTTGATTGAGTAATAGACTTAACGAAGTTGCATTGGGTTGATCAAACTTGGTTTGATTCACATTGAGTCCAACACCAATAATAACATAATCAAAAACATTGGAATGTGATTGTGTTTCAATCAAAATCCCACATAGTTTTTTTTCCAAGATATAAAGATCATTGGGTTCTTTAAAATAGACATCAATATCTTTTTTTTGTAGATAAGTAATCATGGTTGAAACAATCCATCTCTTAATCTCAAACATTTTAGAGACATTCATGTTTTTCAAAAGAATGGAGAACAATAAATTCTCTTGAGGTTTCGATTCCCACTTGCGGTCGAACTGCCCTCTTCCTTTTGTTTGATGATTTGCTTTTACAATCGTCATATGTGGAAAGTATGTTTGGTTTTCCTTAAGAAAATCGCTTGTTGAAATCAGTTCTTCGAACTCAAGCAATGTATACGAGATCATGCTGCTCCTATGGCAAATGCAATTTCAGCTTCACATACAAGGTTGCCATCAACATAAGCCTTTGCAGCACCAAATCCAAAAGTAGATCTTAATTTTGTGAGTGTACATTCTAAAACAAGTTTGTCTCCAGGAGCCACACTTCTTCTAAATTTTGCGTTCTTAATACCAGTAAAATAAACGATTTTTCCTTTATGTTCAGGATGTGCTAGGATAATCACAGCGCCTACTTGAGCTAAAGATTCAATAATTAACACACCTGGCATAACTGGTTTTTCTGGGAAATGTCCCTTGAAGAAATAATCATCAGCTTTGACATATTTGATACCAACAGCACGATGTAAAGTTTCAAGTTCATGTATTTCATCTAGAAATAAGAATGGGTCTCTATGAGGAATGATTTCTTTGATTTCTTCTCTATTCATTTTCGTTCACCTTCTTGAATATGATCGCTGCATTTTGTCCTCCGAACCCTATATTGATATTCATCGCATATTCAAGATCTCGCTTGACGAAGACATGAGGTGTATAATTCAAATCGCATTCTGGATCCGGTTGGTCCAAATGGATGGTTGGTGGAATTAATCCGGTCTGTAAAGCTTTGATAACTGCAATTGTTTCTATCGCACCTGCTGCACCTAGTGCATGACCAGTCATCGATTTTGTTGAACTAATATTAATGGCATATGCTGCATCACCAAATGCTTGTTTAATACCTTTAGTTTCTAATTTATCATTAAGAACTGTTGATGTACCATGTGCATTGATATAACCCATTTGTTCAGGTTTGATATTTGCATCATCTAATGCAATGCGTAAACACTCTTCGATACCTTTAGCTGAATCATCAGGTGAAGTCATATGAAATGCATCGCTAGTTGTTCCATAACCAACCATTTCAGCTAGAATTGGAGCATTTCTCTTTTTCGCATGCTCATATTCTTCTAAAACAAGAATACCAGCACCTTCAGCAATCACGAACCCAGATCTTCTTGTATCAAAAGGAACTGATGCTACTTCAGGATCATTTGAGAAATTGAGTGCCTTTAAACTTGAAAATCCGCCGACACCAATTTCGTTGATTGGTGCTTCAGCACCACCTGCTAATGCGATTTCTAAATAACCATCTCTAATATATCTAAATGCTTCACCAATCGAGTTTGTTGCTGCAGAGCATGCAGATACTTGAGCTAGATTTGGACCGTATGCTTGATATCTGATACCAACTTTTGCACCAATAAGATTAATGATTGAATTTGGAATAAAAAATGGTGAGATTCTATCTTGTCCTCTTGTAACACTTGTTTTGACTTCTTCAAAGATTGTCGTCAAACCACCAATACCACTACCGATAAAGGTTCCAAAGCGTTTGCGATTGATATCTACACCTTCTAATTGAGCTTGCTGATAAGCTTCTTGAGCAGCAACCATCGCTAAATT
>JACZKY010061630.1_pt1 | contig 12348 bp, 14 predicted proteins | sample 8237611 | NCBI WGS metagenome assembly JACZKY01 (sample SAMN16148055, study PRJNA663545) | marine sediment metagenome | biome: sediments and biomass from bioreactor inoculated with such sediments; feature: coastal sediments; material: methane- and iron-fed bioreactor; isolation source: Bothnian...
GGTACATGGAGGGGAAGGTCCGGCCGTTCCTCGCCGGAGGGCTCGGGGGCACGCACTTCTCCCCCCGCGGGGACGGGCCGGGGGCGAAAACCTATTTTTCCCTGTCCCTGGGCGGCGGGGCGATGGTCCCGATTTCCGGCACCCTCGCGCTCCGGATCGAAGGGCGGGGATTCCTCACGATCCTGCCGAAGGACACGGCGATCTTCTGCGTTTCCTCCGGCGGCGCCGCGTGCCGCGTCGATGTTCAGGGGGACGCGTTCGGGCAATTCATGCTGCTGGGGGGCATCGTTTTTTCCCTCTGACCCGGGAAATCGGGTAAAGGTTTTCCGGGATCTACCGATAGATATTATCGGCGGGTTCGAGGGGGTGGGCGATGGCACTCGTGGCGTGGAACGACGGCTACAGCGTGAAGGTCCGCCAGTTCGACGAGCAGCACAAGAAGCTCATGGAGATCGTCAACAAGCTCCACGACGCCATGAGGGACAACAAGGGGTCGAAGATCCAGGCGGATGTGCTGACGACCCTTGCCGCCTACGCCCAGGCCCATTTCTCCGACGAAGAGCGTCTCATGCGGCACCACTATTTCCCGGGTTTCGTGCCGCACAAGAAGGCGCACGACCAGATGGCGGCCCAGGTCCGGAAATTCCAGCGGCAGGCCGAGACGGACGGGATCGCCATCACGCAGGGAGTCATGATCTTCCTGCGCGACTGGCTGGTCCAGCACATCCGCGAGGAAGACGCCAAGTACGCGTCGTTTATGAACGCCAAGGGGGTCGCCTGACCGGCGACCGCTTCGATCAGCCCGCGATCGACGCGTGGTATTGCTGCAGGCTGCGCACCTTCACCGGCCCTCCGCCGCTCATCGCCGCGATCCCCTTCGCGGTGGCGATCGCGCCGGCGGTTGTCGTGATGTAGGGGATCCTGAACCGGATCGCCGCCTTGCGGATGTAGGAATCGTCGTGCGAGCCGGCTTTCCCCACCGGCGTATTGACCACCAGGTGGATCTCCCCGTTCTTGATGGCGTCGGTGATGTTGGGGCGCCCCTCGTGCACCTTCTTGATCGGCTGGGCCGGGACGCCGTTCGATTCGAGGTACCTGCAGGTCCCGTCGGTGGCCACGATGGAGAAGCCGAGCTCCGCGAAGCGCCGGGCCGCCTCGAGCGCCCCCGCGCGGTCGCTTTCGTGGACTGTGATGAGGACCGTCCCCGACAGCGGCAGGACCTGCCCGGCGGCGAGCTGCGCCTTGTAGTACGCCTCCCCGTAATTCTCCGCCATCCCCAGGACCTCGCCGGTCGAGCGCATCTCCGGCCCCAGGATCGGGTCGACCTCCGGGAACATGTTGAACGGGAACACGGCCTCCTTGACCCCGAAGTGGGGGATGGGCCGGCGGACGAGCCCCAGGTCCTTCAGCTTTTTCCCCAGCATGACCTGGGTGGCCAGCCGCGCCATCGATATGTTGCAGACCTTGCTCACGAGGGGCACGGTGCGGCTCGCCCGGGGGTTGGCCTCCAGGATGTACACGATCTCGTTCTCGATCGCGTACTGGACGTTCATCAGCCCGACCACGCCGAACTCCACCGCGATCTTCCGGGTGTACTCCTCGATGGTGTCGATGTGCCTGCGGGGGATGTTGACCGGCGGGATCACGCACGCCGAGTCGCCGGAATGGACCCCGGCCAGCTCGATATGCTCCATCACCGCCGGGACGAAGGCGTCCGTGCCGTCGGAGATGGCGTCGGCCTCGGCCTCGATGGCGTTTTCCAGGAAACGGTCGATCAGGATCGGCCTCTCGGGGGAGATCTCCACGGCCTTGGCCAGGTACTCCCTGAGCATCTCCTCGTCGTGCACCTTCTCCATGGCGCGCCCGCCGAGGACATAGGACGGGCGGACCATCAGGGGATAGCCGATCGTCCCGGCGATCGAGATCGCCTCCTCGAAGGTGCTCGCCATCCCCGACTCCGCCTGGGGGATCCCCAGCCTCGTGATGATCTTACGGAACCGGTCCCGGTCCTCGGCGAGGTCGATGGTCGCGGGGGACGTTCCGATGATCCGGACCCCGTTCGCCTCGAGCTCGGCCGCGAGGTTCAAGGGGGTCTGGCCCCCGAACTGCACGATCACCCCTTCGGGCTTTTCCTTCCGGTAGATCGACAGCACGTCCTCGAGGGTCAGCGGCTCGAAGTACAGCTTGTCGGAGGTGTCGTAGTCCGTGGAGACGGTCTCGGGGTTGCAGTTGACCATAATCGACTCCAGCCCCGCTTCCCGGATGGCGAACGCCGCGTGGACGCAGCAGTAGTCGAACTCGATCCCCTGGCCGATCCGGTTCGGGCCGCCGCCCAGGACGAGGATCTTGGGCCGGGGGCTCGTCTCCACGCGGTCCGGGCCGTTGTAGGTGGAGTAGTAGTAGGCGGCGTTCTCCGCCCCGCTGACGGGTACGGCATCCCACGCCTCGACGACCCCGAGGGCCGTCCGGCGCTCGCGGATTTCCTTTTCGGTGACGCCCAGGAGCTTGGCCAGGTACCGGTCCGCGAACCCGTCCCTCTTCGCCTGGACGAGCATGTCGTCCGGCGGAAGCTTCCCGCGGCAGGTGAGGATCCGCTCCTCGAGCTGGACCAGTTCCCGCATCTGCTCTATGAACCAGGCCTTGATGTGCGTCTTTTCGTGGAGCGCTTCGGTCGTTGCGCCTTTCCTGATCGCCTCGTACATGATGAACTGGCGCTCGCTGGTCGCCTCGGAGAGCATGTCCATGAGCGCCGCGAGCGGCTTCCCGTGGAAGTCCTTCGCGAAACCCAGCCCGTAGCGGCCGATTTCGAGGGAGCGGATCGCCTTCTGGAGCGCCTCCTTGTAGGTCTTGCCGATGCTCATCACCTCGCCGACCGCGCGCATCTGCGTCCCGAGCCGGTCCTGCACCCCCTTGAACTTCTCGAAGGCCCACCGGGCGAACTTGACCACGACGTAGTCGCCCGACGGGGTGTACTTCTCGAGGCTGCCGTCCCGCCAATACGTGATCTCGTCGAGCGTCAGCCCGCAGGCGAGGAGGGAGGAAACGTAGGCGATGGGGAACCCGGTCGCCTTGGACGCCAGGGCGGAGGAGCGGGAGGTGCGCGGATTGATCTCGATCACGACGACCCGTCCGGTCTTCGGATCATGGGCGAACTGTACGTTCGTTCCCCCGATCACCTCGATGGCGTCCACGATGTCGTAGGAATATTTCTGCAGCCGTTCCTGGAGTTCCGCTGAAATAGTCAGCATGGGGGCCGTGCAGAAGGAATCCCCGGTGTGCACCCCCATCGCGTCGACGTTCTCGATGAAGCAGACGGTGATCTTCTGTCCCCTGGCGTCCCGGACGACTTCGAGCTCGAGCTCCTCCCAGCCGAGGACCGACTCCTCCACGAGGATCTGGCTCACGGGGCTGACCGAGAGACCGCGGGTGGCGATCGTCTGGAATTCCTCCATGTTGTACGCGAAGCCGCCGCCCGTTCCCCCCATCGTGTAGGCGGGCCGGATCACCGCGGGGAGGCCGATCTCCTTCACGACCCGCACGGCGTCTTCATAGGAGGTGGCGATGTCGCTGCGGGGGACCTCGATCCCGAGCCGGGCCATGGTGTTCTTGAACTCCTGCCGGTCCTCGCCGCGCCGTATCGCGTCGATGTTGACCCCGATCACCTTCACCCCGTACTTCTCGAGGACCCCCTCTTTGGCCAGCGCCGAGGAGAGGTTCAGCCCCGTCTGGCCTCCCAGGTTCGGCAGAAGGGCGTCGGGCCGCTCCTTGGCGATGATCTCGGCCAGCGAGGGCACGTTCAGCGGCTCGATGTAGGTCACGTCCGCCATGGCGGGGTCGGTCATGATCGTGGCGGGATTCGAGTTGACCAGGACGATCTCGTATCCGAGCTTTCTCAGCGCCTTGCATGCCTGCGTTCCGGAGTAGTCGAACTCGCACGCCTGCCCGATGATGATCGGGCCCGACCCGATGATCAGGATTTTTCTGATGTCGTCGCGCCGAGGCATGGCTTCTCCCTGGGACCGGATATTGTTCGATCGATTCTCGAGGAAAATCTTCCCCCGTAGTAAAGCGCACCGCGCGGGTTTTGCCAAGCCTTGATCCGCCCCCCGGGGAAAATTCGGCCCGGGGGATTGGAAGGCGGTAAAAAGAAATATAACCGATACCAGAAGCAGTCAATCCGTGTCCGACGAACAGGCACCACCCTGACAGGAGGAATGTCGCAATGACCATACAGGGCAGTAAAAAGGTCCTCGTAACGGGGATCGGGGGGCATATGCAAGGCGCGATCGTCCTCCAGCTTCTATCGGAAGGGCACACCGTCCGGGTCTTCACGGACATGCCGGACGCGGTCAAAGGGATGAAGAACATGGAGGTGGTACAGGGAAACATCGGGGGCCGGGAGGATACGCTCAAGGCTCTCGACGGGATGGACGGGGCGTGCCCCACTTCGAGGCGAAGCACGAGATGGAGGAGTACCTGAAAAAGTCCGGGCTGTCGTACACGATCCTGCGCCCGGTATGGTACACGGAGAATTTCCTGTCGAAACCGTACATTTCCTCCATCGAGAAAGGCGTCCTTTCCATGCCGTTGCGGCCCGACCGGATGCTTGAGCTGGTTTCGGCCTTCGATGTCGGAAGGATCGTCGCGGAGGCGTTCACTGTTCCAGGTAAACTCTCGGAGCGGGAGATCGACCTCGCGGCGGACCGGCTGACGATGGAGGAGACGATGCCGGCAAGGGAATGAGCCGCGATATGGGGATCATGTTCAAGTGGATGGACGAGCATGGTTTCAACGGCGACCTCCTGCCGGCGAAGAACCTGCTCAAGCGGTTCGACCTACCGCTGACCTCCTTCCGGGAGTTCCTCGGCCGGTCCCGGGACGAGTTCCGCAAGGCGGCCTGACCGCATCCGGGGAGGGGACGGCGTTCCCTTCCCATTTTCCTTTTCAGGAATCCTCCTTTCACCGCATATGGTACCGCTCCGGGTAAAAAGCTCCGGAGGCGGGTGGATTTTTGTGGAAGGAATATATCCTGTTAATAGAGGCAGTCAATCAAATGACCTAACGTGATACAGCCATATAGGAGGATAAAGGCAATGACCGTTCAGGGCTCAAAGAAAGTTCTGGTGGTTGGGAGCATGGGTCCCATCGGTGATGCCGTCGTGTCGAGCCTGCTATCGGATGGGCATGTCGTCCGAACCGTTGGCTTATCGCCCGGCAAGGCGGGGAAATCCTTGGGCAAGACTGCGTACCGAAAGGCCGGCGCCGGAGGCGGGGACCTCACCAGCGATGACCTGGACAAGTCGCACGGCCACAAGTCGGGCGGCGTCTTCGAGAGAACCCCGGATCCCGAGAACTGGAAAGCGTCGGAGGAAGAGGCCGTCAAGGAAACGGCCAAGTCCGGGGAAGTCGTCATCGATCCCGACAAGTCCACGTACAAGGTAGGGGATTACAAGGAAACCGGCAGCTACATGGGCGAGCACATGCATTTCATCAGCGGGCCGACCGGGGAGGGGTACACCGGCAAGACCGTGGCCCCGAAGGGTCCCGACGTGGATGTCTGCGAGGGGAACTGGTGGAACCCGGACGACCTGGGAAAGGCGCTCGATGGGGTCGACGGGGTCTGCCTCATCGGTTCTCCCGTCTACGAGGATCCCGGGAAGGAAGCGGAGTACGGGAAAATGGCGGTCGACTCCTGCAAATCGAAGGGGATCGGCCACGTGGTCTACATCTCGGCGTGCTGCTCCGACAAGAACTCAGGGGTGCCAAACTTCGAGGCGAAGCACGCGGTCGAGGAGCACCTGAAACGATGCGGCCTTTCCTACACGATCCTGCGGCCGGCCTTCGTGATGGAGGACCTGGCTTCGGATTGGTGCTATTCGCGGGAGAGAGGAGTCCTTCACATGCCGTTGCGGCCCGACAGGACGCTGGGAATGATCTCGGCGGCGGACGTCGGAAAGGTCGCGGCGACGGCGTTCACCGTTCCGGATAAACTCACCGAAAGGGAAATCGATCTGGCGGCGGACCGGATGACGATGGAGGAGATCGCCGAAGCGATCTGCCGGGCCACGTCGACCCAGGTGACGTATGCACAGGGCCCCGTCAAGGGATTGGGGAGGCACAGCGATGTGATGTTCGAATTCCTGGACAAACACGGCTTTACGGGCGACATCGAGTCTGCTGGGAACCTCCTAAAGCGGTTCGAGATCCCTCTGACCTCGTTCCGGGGCCACCTCGACGGTTTCCGGGAGAGCTATCGCAAGGCTGCCTGACGCCGGGCAAAGCCGGGGGAGGAGGCGTCCGGCCTCCCCCCCCGGCGTCTCAGAAAAGTTCCTTCCAGCAGTGGTGGAACCGTTCCCACATCACCTTTTCGCTGCCGGTGTAGCCGATGCTCAGCCGCAGCAGGCCGGGGGAGAGGTGCATCCTCGCCTGCTCCGCTGGGGGGATCTCGCTGGACGTCGTCACCGAGGGGCAGCTCATCAGGGTCCGGGAGAACCCCAGCGAGACGGCGTACAGCCCGAATTTTTCCCCCTGCAGCCGCGCCGCCAGGGCGAACGCCTTGTCCCGGGTCCGGCAGTCGACCGTCAACATCCCGCCGTAGCCGTATTCCGGGTGCATCATTCGCTTCATCAGTTCGTGCTGCGGGTGGCTCTTCAGCCCCGGGTAGATCACCGGGACCCCGGACTCCTCCATCCTCCCCGCAAGGTAGCCTGCGGCGCGGGAATGCGCCGCCATCCGGATCGGCAGGTGGTCCAGCCGCAGATACAGCTGGTTCGCGATATGGGGATCCATCACCGGCCCGGTCAACATGACCACGCCGTGATGGATGTCGACGAGCTCCTCGACGAACTTCTCCCGTCCCACGATCGCGCCCGCGATCAGGTCGCTCGATCCCGAGATGAACTTGGTGCAGGAGTAGACGACCACGTCGGCGCCGTGGCGGGACGGGGAGACCAGGGCGGGGGTAAAGGTGTTGTCCACGACGAGCCGGGCGTCCCGCTCCTTCGCCAGCCGCCCCAGGGCCTTCAGGTCGCCGATCCCCAGGAGCGGGTTGCTCATCGTTTCCGTGAACAGGACTTTCGTGCCGGGTTCCATGGCCCGTTCGAAGGCGGAAACGTCGTCGGGGTCGACGAAAGTCACGCGGATCCCGCGCAGGGGAAAGATGTTCGCGAACAGGGCGTACGTCCCGCCGTAGATGGTGCGGGAGGAGACGATATGCCCCCCCGCGGGCAGGATCTGCTCGAGGGCGCACGCGATCGCCGCCATCCCGCTCGATACGCCCAGCGCCGCCTCCATCCCCTCCATGGCGGCGAGCTTCTTCCCGAAGGCGTTCACGGTGGGGTTCGCGTGGCGGCTGTAAAGGTACCTTCCGGGCAGGGTCCCGTGGAAAACGCCCTCCATGTCCGCCGGGTCCAGGAAGGTGCTGGTGGCGGCGACATCGATGACGGGAACTACGCCCCCTTCCTCGCCGAAATGCTGCACGTCCCGTATGGCCTGCCTGACTTCGTCCATGGCGTCCTCCTCTCCCTGTTCCTCCAGTTTACCCGCAAAGGAAAATCCCGGTTCAACGGAAAACCATTCCAAAATACGTGAATCCAAGCTGTGGAGACGGGACGGCCAAACCGCGGGGGGGAGAAATGACGGGTTGCCGGAAAACGGGGGTATTGCGTGGCGTGGGAGCGTTCGGCGCCGTTTGCCTGATCCTGTCCGGGTGCGCCTGGGGGACGAAGCCGGAGGCGCCGGAGGTGACCGTCGTCCCGAAAGTCGACCTCGCCCGGTACATGGGGAAGTGGCACGAGATCGCCAGGTACCCGAACCGGTTCCAGAAGGGATGCGTCGGTTCGACGGCGGAGTACAGCCTCTCGCCCGACGGGAAAATCGTCGAGGTCGTAAACCGCTGTACGGAGGAAGGTCCCGGCGGAAAGCCGAAGTCGATCCGGGGAAAGGCGCGGGTGGTCGATCCCGATACGAACGCGAAGCTTTCGGTGACCTTCTTCCGGCCGTTTTCCGGAGACTACTGGATCCTCGCGTTGGGGCCGGATTACGAATATGCCGTGGTTGGGACGCCCGACCGCAAATACCTTTGGTTCCTTGCCCGGACCCCGGCCGTTTCCGACGATCTTTACGCCCTTTTCATCGGGGAGGCGAGCCGGCAGGGTTTCGACACCCGACGGATCCTGAAATCGTCGCCCTGACAGTGGTATGCTGGAGCCGTTCCAGCGGAGGTTTCCCTTGCCGATCGGACAGAACGATTCCTTCCTGGAACTGCTGATCCGGCAGGAGTCGAAAATCGCCGAACTGTACCAGGTTTTTTCCGAACACCATCCGGAATACAGGGAGTTCTGGTCGTCCATGGGGGACGCTGAACGCCGTCATGTCGCCATGATCCGGGAACTGCGGGCGTTCATTCCCTCCAGGCAGGCGTTGCTGGTCGAAGGGAGGGTACGCGCCGGGGCCGTGAAGACATTCCTGTCGTAGATCGAAGGCCTTCTTCTCCGGACCCGGACGGAAGGGATGCCGTTTTCGAAGGCATTGTCCATATCCGTGGACATCGAGAAGTCGCTCATCGAGAAAGGGATGCTGGATCACTTCCTGGGCGCGTCGGCCGAGATGACCGGCGTCCTGGAACGGTTGAGATCGAAAACCGCGGAACATGCCGCAACGATGGAAGAGATGAGGAAGAGATGCCATCCGTCTTCTTGAGGGAAATCCGGGTTACGGATCGATCGTGGATGGCCCGGGAAGGCGGCGCAGGAGGAACTCCGGGACCCGCTTGAGGGCGTCGAGGCGGGCCGCCGGGTCTTCGCCGACATGGGCCTCGCCTCCCCGCGCCCGCGCGAGTCCCTTGCGCAGGTGGACCTCGTTCCCCGGCCAGTCGAACCCGTGGAATGCGCCGGGATACGTTTTATCCTCGATGGCCTCCCCCCGTTTTCTCGCGTTCGCGACCACCGGTTCGCATCGGTCCGGAGGCGTCCAGTCGTCGGCTTCGCCCAGCAGCAGCAACAGGGGGCCGGACGGCCTGAGGGTCTCCCTCTCCGACGAACGGCACGCGGGGTAGAGGGCCACCCCCGCGGAAAAGCCCGCGTTCCGGTCGGCCTCCTCCCGCTCCATCGCCGCAAGGACGACCAGGCCGCCGTGCGACCACCCCATCACGGCGACCGCGTCCGGGCGCACGAACGGCAGCGACCTGAGGAAGGAAAGGCCGGCGTATGCATCGGGGCGCCGGTCCCCCCATACGGAAACCGGCCGCTCTTTCACGGTGCAGATTTCGCGGACGCCCCTCGGCGTGAAGGAATCGACGTGCAGCGTGACGAAGCCGGCGCCGCGAAGCGTCTCGTCCCATTGGCGATGGCGGGCGTTCAGCCGGCCGCTCTTCCCGTACATGCCGCCGCAGCCGTGCAGGAGGACCAGCGCCGGGAAAGGGCCGGCCCCTTCCGGCCTGGACAGGAGGGCTGCCAGGGGAGGGGCGGCCGGATCCGGGCCGCGGAAGCGGACCGGGGAAAGGATCGTTTCCGCCCGCGCGGAGCAGGCATGGAGGAGCAGTCCGACGATCAGGACGACCGCCACGGCCGCTCTGGAGGTCACGCGGCCCCGGACCGCTTTCCGACCGGCGCCAGGTAAATGACGAACTCGTCCGTCCCGTCGAGGCGAAGGAGCTCGTCGAGGGCCTCCTGGTCGTACGCCGCCACCGCGCAGGTCCCCGCCCCGATCGCCTCGGCGCAGAGGTACAGGTTCTGGCAGACGTGGCCCGCGTCCATCGGGAGGACGCGGTGTGCCGCCGCACCGTAGCGCCATTCCATCCGGTACGGGACGACGCTCCAGAAGAAGGTGACGGCCCCCTGCCCGACGAACCGCTGGCCGAAACAGCCCTCGGAGATGCGCGCGGCCAGCCCCGGTTCCGCGAACTCGAACAGGAGGCCGTGCTCCAGCGGAAGGTAGCGGTAGATCCCCTCCTCGAGCGTCCCGACTTTCCGGCAGTAGAGGTACGTTTCGAAGGCGTGCCGCGCCCCGGCGGACGGAACCGTCCGGAACGTCGAAACGTCGCCGTCCCGCCGGACGACGCCCTGGGTGCCCCAGAGGAGGAACGCCAGTTCCTCCATGGAGAGGGGCGCGTCGGAAAAGCGCCGGACGCTCCGGCGGCGGCGGAGGAGCTGGAGCAGCCCTGCCGTGCAGAGCGCGTCGAACCGGTCCGGGCCCGGGAGGGCGATCGTGCGCGCGCCCGGAGGAACGGGCTTCTGAAGGGGGGGCGGGGGGAGGCCGCGCGACTGGCCCGTGGCGTCCCAGTCGATCGACTTGCGGACGGAGTCCTTGAGCCATCGCCGGTGGGAGCGGATCCGGTCGTCCATGCTACGTTTTCGAGTATTTCTCGATCATCCTGCCGACCATCATGCCTCCCTCCTGCTCGGGGATGATCACCTCGTCCGCGCCGGAATTCTGCATGGCCCGGGCGTACCGCTGTTTTCCCGCCCGGGTGATGATCCGCAGTTTCGGATTCAGCGCCTTCGCGGTCACCGTGATGTACAGGTTGTCCGAATCGTTGTCGATCACGACGCAGATGCCCCGCGCCCGTTCGATTCCCGCGGCCTGCAGGGTCGCCTTGCGATTTGCGTCGCCGTGGACGACCGGGATGCGCTCCGTGAGAAGCTGCTGGTACAGCCCCTCGTCCCGCTCGATCAGGATGTGGGGGATTCTCATCCGGTCGAGCTGCTCGACCACCGTCCTTCCCACCTGGCCGTACCCGCAGACGATGAAGTGATCACGGATCTTGTCGATATACGCGTCGTTGACCATCAGCCTCCACGCCTCCCTTCCCTCCTTGCGGAAAATTATCGAGAGAACCCGCTCTGCGAACCAGATCTGGAAGGCCAATACGCCGAAGTAGACCAGCAGGGAAAAGGTCTTCGTGGCGTCCTGGACCTTGTCGTAATGGATCGCGTGCGGATGGAAGATCCAGAAGAGGGCGTCCAGCCATTCCAGCCGCTCCAGGCGCGAGTAGGCGAGGATGCAGAGGACGAGGAAGGCGGCGAAACTCAGGACGGGTAGCCACAACCGCCGCACGAACACGAACAGGATGCGGGTCGATAGCGGCTTGATCGCCTTCCCCTCCCGGACCGGTCTACTTCAGCAGGAACGTGATCTTCATGCGCACCCGGTATTCGACGAGCTTCCCGTCCTTGACGATGACCTCCTGGTCCTGGATCCATGCGCTCTGGATGTCCTCGACGGTTGACGCGGCGCGCTTTATCCCCGCCTCGATTGCGTCCTGGAAGCCCTTGGGAGACGTTGCCGTGATCTCGATCACCTTCGCGACGGACATTACGGCCTCCTTTCGGTTCGGGAGTTTACCGCGGAACGAACCACTTATCTTTATCATAGGGAATATCGTTCCGGTGTGGATAGCGGAATTCTTCCGTCGTCATCCCCGGCGCAACCGGGTAGACTTTTTTCTTACTTCCGAACGGAGGCCGCCATGGACTGGAACGAGATCCGGAAGACCGCGCGGGAAAAGTTCCAGGGGGCCTGCCGCGTGTGCCCCCGGTGCGACGGGAGGGCGTGCGCGGGGGAGATGCCCGGTATCGGCGGGACGGGCACGGGTTCGTCCTTCATGGCCAACTTCGACGCCCTGGCCGGCGTGAAACTGAACCTGTCCACGATCCACGGCGCTTCCGATCCGGAGACCGGATACGAGTTCTTCGGCCTGCGGCTGGCGATGCCCGTCCTGGGGGCGCCGCTGGCGGGGATGAAGATGAACATGGGCGATCCCATGGAGGAACGGGAGTTCCTGGCCGCCATGGTCGGGGGGTCCCTGGACGCCGGCACGATCGCCTTCACCGCCGACGGCCCCGTCCCGCTGTTTTTCGGGCTGGGGATCGAGCTCCTGGGCCAGTCCAACGGCCGGGGAGTACCGACCATCAAGCCCCGCCAGGAAGAAACGTTCGTTGCGATGGCCCGGAGGGCGAAGGATTGCGGGGTGCCCGCCATCGCCACCGACATCGATGCGGCCGGGATCGTCCACATGAAGCGGGCCGGCCAGCCGGCGGGGCCCTGGCCGGTGGAAACCTGGGAAAGGACGATTTCCCGGGCCGGGCTTCCGGTGATCCTCAAAGGCGTCATGACCGTGAAGGACGCGGAACTGGCGGTCCGGGCCGGCGCGGCCGGGATCGTCGTGTCCAACCACGGGGGGCGGGTCCTTGATCATACGCCGGGGACGGCGGAGGTGCTTCCGGAGATCGTCGCGGCCGTCAAGGGAAGGACCCGGATCTTCGCGGACGGCGGCGTCCGCGGCGGCGGGGACGTCCTCAAGATGCTGGCCCTGGGCGCGGAGGCGGTCCTGGTCGGCCGGCCGCTGGC
>JACZKY010067149.1_pt1 | contig 12344 bp, 10 predicted proteins | sample 8237611 | NCBI WGS metagenome assembly JACZKY01 (sample SAMN16148055, study PRJNA663545) | marine sediment metagenome | biome: sediments and biomass from bioreactor inoculated with such sediments; feature: coastal sediments; material: methane- and iron-fed bioreactor; isolation source: Bothnian...
CTTCACGGGCTTCGCGCGGGTCGGCACGAGCACCGATGCGCAGCACCGCTTCGTCGTCGAGACGGTGAAGCCCGGCCGCATCGCCGCCGACGAAGCACCGCACATCAACGTGACGGTGATGATGCGCGGGATCCTCACGCATGCGTTCACGCGCGTGTATTTCGACGACGAAGCCGCGGCGAACGCGGCCGATCCGGTGCTCAACCTGGTGCCCGCCGAGCGTCGCGCGACGCTGGTGGCGAAGCGCGACGCGCAGCCGGGGCGCCCGGTCGTGTATCGGTTCGACGTCCGCATGCAGGGGCCGGACGAAACCGTGTTCTTCGACGTGTAATTGCGCCGGCCGGTATCGGCCGGTCGATCACACCGGACCGCCGGGTCGACGCGCCGCCAGCAGGCGCGTCGTCCGGCGGTTTCGTTTTTCTCGCGAGCTTCGATGCCGTGTCGCAACATCCACGACCGGCGTGGGCGGATGCGCGCCCGTTCGGCGAATTCTGAACATGTATCAAACATGCGCTTGAAACGCATGCTGCACGAGCACATCGATTTCCTCAGACACGCGATATCGTTTGCGTGTTGTGCGGCGTATGCTTTCTTATCGCAAGCGAAGTGCCGCGATTGAATCGGGCCGCGCAGCAATTGCCCGAGCGATGCGTGATTCAAGCGGCGGCTCATTCGCGCGGTTTTTCTGACCGAGTGCCTTTAAACGCGCCTGTCCCATACCCGGCAGGCGCTTTTTTTGTTCTTCGAGGCCGTAATCGATGCCCGTGTGTCGCAGCGCAGCGAGAGACCCAAGCGGCTCGAACGTGCCGTGCAAACAGCGCCTCTGCTCTGCGAAAATCCCCCGACGTACGGCGACGATGTACTCGAAGCGCGCGCGGTCATCGGCCGTCGCGACGTGATACTCGATTCGCGTGACACGCTTCGACGTGTCGAGCGTGTCTCCTCCTGTTCCTTGCCCTAACCCACCGGACCCGACCGTGCCCCACTCGCTCCTGCGCAGAAAACTACTGATCGGATTACCGCTGCTCGCCGGCACGTGCATGGCTCCCGCGCTGCGCGCAGCCGAAGAATCGCCGCTTGCCGAAATCGAGCGCAGAAGCGGCGGCCGCCTCGGCGTGTTCGCGATCGATACCGGCTCGGGACGCACGCTCGGCCATCGCGCCGACGAACGTTTCCTGATGTGCAGCACGTTCAAGGGACTGCTCGCCGCGCAGATCCTGGCACGCGTCGACAGCGGCTCGGAGCGGCTAGATCGCCTCGTCCACTACACGGAAAAGGACCTGATTTTCACGTCGCCGGTGACGAAGGCCAACGTCGCTCAGGGTGCGATGTCGATCGAGGCGCTCTGCCGCGCGGTTTTGGTGGAGAGCGACAACACGGCCGCGATCCTGCTGGTGCGCAGCGCCGGCGGCCCTGCGGCGCTGACGCGCTTCGTTCGCGGCCTCGGCGATACCGTGACGCGCTCCGACCGCTACGAGCCCGACTCGAACCGCTATCACGGCGTGCTCGACACCACCACGCCGAAGGCCATCGCCGCCACGGCGCAGCGCCTGCTGCTCGGCGACGTGCTCAGCGCCGGCTCGCGCGCGCGACTGGAGCGCGGCATGACCGACTGCAAGCCGGGGCTCAACCGGATTCGCGCCGTGTTGCCCGCCGGTTGGCAAGCCGCCGACCGGCCCGGCACCAGCGTCGACCGCGAGACGAACGACTACGCGCTAGTCCGTCCGCCCGGGCGCGCGCCGTTGCTCGTCGCCGTCTACTACGACGCGCCGGGTGTCAGCATGGACGCACGCGAGGCCGTGTTGCGCGAGGCCGGCTCGGCATTCGTGCAGTGGGCGACGAACGCGGGATGAACGGCGCCGACATGCGAAACCGGAAGATCGATTTCCTGCGGGGCTTTTCGATCCTGCTCGTGCTGTTTCACCATTTGAATATCGCTTACCGGCTCGACGACACTGCGCTGTCGCACGTATTCGGCTGGAATGCGGTGCGTGCCGTTGCGCGAAACGGCAACTACGGCGTCACGATGTTCTTCGTGATCTCCGGCTATCTGATCACGACGAACGCGATGCGGCGCTGGTCCGAACTCGGCCACGTCGATCTCGGAACGTTCTATGCGCTGCGCATCGCCCGCATCGTCCCCTGCCTGTTGCTGTTGTTGGCCATCGTCAACGCGCTGGCGCTGGCCGGCATCGCGATCTTTCAGAATCATTCGCCGGCCGGCACGCCGGTTTCGTTCTGGCTGGTGAATCTCGCGTCGTTGACGTTCTGGATGAACGTGCTGGTCGGCTCTCACGGCTGGACCAACTATGCGCTCGGCGTGTTGTGGTCGCTTTCCGTCGAGGAAGTGTTTTATCTGTCGTTTCCGCTGCTGTGCGTCGCGCTTCGCCGGGAGGCGCGGCTCGTGGCGTTCTGGCTGGCGTGCATCGTCGCCGGCCCCGCCTATCGTTTCTTCCACCAAGGCGACGAGGGCGGCTATCTCTATGCGTATCTCGCCTGCTTCGATGCCATCGCCATCGGTTGCTGCGCGGCCCTGCTCGCACGCAAAGTCAAATGGCACGGCCGCGCGCAGACCATGTTCACGGGGTTGACGGCCGCGGGCATGGCGCTCGTCTACCTGTCCTGGCCGATCGGGCAAAGCAACGTGCTCGGCGTGACCGCCATTGCCTTCGGCACGGCGGTTCTGTTGCTGTCCGCGAATTGCGCAGCCGGCACGTCGCTGCGGCCCGCGCGCGTGTCCGCGCTCATCGAAGCGCTCGGCAAGCTCAGCTACGAGCTCTATCTGTTCCACCTTATCGTGCTCGGCTTGCTGAGAACCATTTATCCGCCGTCGCACGTCACGGGCGACGAGAAATTGGCGCTTCTCGTCGGCTATCTGCTCCTTTCCGTCGGCCTGGGCGCCGCCATCGCGCGCAGCTACGCCGAGCCGTCGAACCGCATCGTCCGGAAGTGGCTGACGCCGAGACGTGCCAATCGGCAAGCGAACGCTCCGCGCCGAATCGGCGCGACGTCGAACCTCCCCGATCTGGATTCGCGCGAGCGGCTCGAATGAGCCGCCGCGGCGTCCGCAAGTTCGCCGGGCTTCCGCGCGCCGCTCGGCATCGTGTACCGCGCCTGCGTTAGATAGAAAAAATATCTCCAAATCATCGGAATCAAAAAAGATAGGGAAATTGGCTTCTCCTTGCCGGACGATATGATTCCCCAATCGCACGCACTACCCGATATGTGGGAAGCAGTCGCGCGCAGCAAGCGAGCCGTCGTCGACCGGCTCGCGCGGTGCCCGCTCTGAACGGAAAGGACACGCATGGCCCTCGACGCAAGACAACCTTCGATGCAAGCCCGTCTCAGTCATGGCGGACGGCATCCCGGCCGTTTGCCAGGCACGCTCGGCCTACCCTCGGCGAACTTCACCCGCCCGTTTTCTTCAACGACGCCTATTCATGCAAACGCACCGGACCATTCCGGACGGGGAATCTGCCATGCCTGACGCGAGCCTCGACCCGAGCCGCCTGCCTCCATCGCTGTGGGCGGCCACCGCCGCGCCCGCCGCTGCAACTGCGCCGCTGCCGAGCGGCACGTACTTCGCGGACCTGCTCGTCATAGGCGCCGGCTTCACGGGCCTGAGCGCCGCGCTCGGCCGCATGCAGCGCGGCGCCCGGGTGGTCGTGCTGGAGGCAGCGGAGATCGGCTGGGGCGCGTCGGGCCGCAACAACGGACAGGTGATCCCGGCCATGACGCGCGCGGATCCTGACGCGATCGTTGCCGAGTACGGCGCGGACAAGGGCGAAACGCTCGTCTCGCTGATCGGCGAATCTGCGAACACCGTGTTCGAGCTCGCACGCCGGCACCGGATCGACTGCGCGGCCGTGCAGGCTGGATGGATGCAGCCCGCACATCGCGCGAGCCGCCTGGCGCTTGCGCGCTCGCGCGTCGAGCAATGGCGGCGGCGCGGCGTCGAAGCGGAGTTGCTGGATCGCGATCGCACCGCCGAATTGACCGGCTCGTCGTTCTGGCACGGCGGCTGGCAGAACCCGACCGGCGGGCACGTGAATCCGCTTGCGTTCGTCCGCGGACTGGCGCGCGCCGCGCAGGACGCGGGCGCATGCATCCATACGCACACGCCCGTGTCGTCGCTGACGCGACAGGGCACGCACTGGGTGGCCGCGCACGGCGACGCGGCGGTGCACGCCAGCCGGGTCGTGATTGCCACGCACAGTTACAGCGGCCACTCCACGCGCGCGCCGTGGCCCGGCATTGCGAAGGCGCTGCTGCCGATGCGCTCGTATCAGATGGCCACCCAGCCGCTACCGGCCGATCTGCGCGCCTCGATCCTGCCGCTCGATCACGCGATGTCCGATACGCAATCGGATCTCCACTTCGCCCGCTTCGATCGCGACGGGCGGCTTGTGACCGGCGGCGCGCTCGTCGTGCCGATGGGTTATGAGCGCCGGCTGCCGCAGCGCATCGGTGCGCGCGTGCGGCGGATGTTTCCGCAGCTGAACGACGTGCCGCTTCGTTTCGAATATCTGTGGCATGGCGACTTCGCCGTCACGCCGGACCGGATGCCTCGCTTCGTGAAACTGGATGACGGTCTGTACACGTGGTTCGGCTGCAATGGTCGCGGCGTCGCATTGTCGACCGCGGTCGGCCCCGAGCTTGCGGAAGTGGCGCTGACGGGCGACGAGCGCGCGTCGCGGCTGCCGTTTTCCACGTTGCGGACGATCGCCGCCCATGCGCTCGTCAGGCGTGTTGCGATCGGCGCGATGCTCTATTACCGCTGGAAAGATCACCGAGATTAGGAACCTGCCATGACACAGCATCTTTCGGGAATCGACCATTTCGTCATCGCGGTGCGCGACCTCGATGCCGCGCGCGACGACTTTGCGCGGATGGGATTCGCACTCACGCCGCGCGGTTATCACACCATGGGCTCCGAGAATCATTGCGCGATGTTCGACGGCTGCTACCTCGAACTGCTGACGGTTCGCCGGCCGCATCCCGTCACGGCATTCTTCTCCGACTTTCTCGAACACGGTGACGGAGCGGCTGCGATGGTGGTCGCGACCGACAGCGCGGACGCGCTGTATCGCGACTGGCACGCGGCGGACGTACCGGCCGAGCCGCCGGTGGCGTTTTCGCGGCCCGTCGCGACGCGCAACGGCACCGGCGATGCGAGCTTCCGCATCACGCAGGTCGACGTCGCCTATACGCCGGGCGGCCGCGTGTTCGCTTGCGAACATCTGACGCCGGAACTCGTCTACCCGCCCGGTGGCGCGCTGCATCCGAACGGCGTAACGAGCCTTGCGGGGATAACGATTGCCGTCGACGCTGCCGCGCTCGAGATGACCGTCGATCGCTACGAACGCGTGCTCGCAGCGAGCGCGACGCGCCTGGACGATGCAAGCTATCTGATCCGCTGCGGGAAGGTCGAGGTTCGTATCGACGGCGCAGCGCGCGCAGAGGCGCTGCGCACCGGACCGCACTTCACGGAGCTCGCGTTCACGGTGCAGTCGCTCGATCGGCTTGCCGATGTGCTGGGCGGTGCCGGCGTCGAGATGCGGCGAAGCGAACGCGGTGTGGTGGTCGAGGGAGCGGTTTCGCACGGGGCGATGCTGCGCTTCGTCGAATGCGCGAGCGTGGGGCGGTTTTGAATGAGGCGGAGCGCGGGTGGGCCCGCGCCGGGCGTACAACCGGCGCACAGCACTCGCGCGACGGCAATCAGTCCGCGTTTTCCGACACGGATGGCGACGGGAGCCCGGCCAGGATGCCGTCAGATATCGCACGTTGGAAGCGCTCGACCAGGAAGTCCAGTAGCACTCTCACCCGCGGCGTCATATAGCGATTCCGGTTCAACACGGCATAAATGCCGGGTTCGCTTTCGATCCAGTCCGGCAGAACGACCTGGAGTTTGCCGGCGCGAATATCCGCTGCGGCGTCCCAGATCGTTTTTCGAGCGATGCCATATCCGGCCAGTGTCCACGCGCGAGCCAACGCGCCGTCATTGGTTTCCCACGCATTTTCCATTGCCACGGTGTGATTGCAACGCTTGCCTTCCGACACCAGGCGAAACTCGTTCAGTGGCCCTGCAGCCGTAACCAGAACGACGAACTCATGCGCAACCAGATCGGCCGGAACGAGCGGCGTGCCGCATTTGGCCAGATAGTCGGGGGACGCACATAGCACTCGCCAGTTCGGTGCAAGCCGGCGTGCAATCAGTGAGGGGGTGTTCGGCCGGCCAAATCGGATCGCGAGATCGACCTCGTCTTGCAGCAAATCCGATACCGAGTCGGTAAGGTCGAGTGCGATTTTGAGCTCGGGCTGCGTGCGGACGAAGGCTTCCAGCCAGGAGTTCAGCAGATGGCGACCGAAATCGGCCGATGCCGAGATCCGGACTTTGCCCCGCGCTATGCCCCGGCTCGCAGTGAGAGCAGCCTCGCCATCCTCGATGGCCCTCAATGCAATGCTGCAGTGATGGTGATATAGCCGCCCCTCTTCGGTCAGGCGTAGTTGCCTCGTATTGCGGTCGAATAGCCGCGTCGATAGTGCCGCTTCCAATTTGGCGAGCCGTGCGCTCGCTGCTGCCGGGGAAAATCCCAGCTTCCGGCCGGCGGCCGACAAATTGCCCAGTGCCGCCGCTTCCACGAACAAACGCATATCACCCAGTCGATCAGTTGCCATTCTTCATCCAGATTTGAGATGTATTCAAACGGGCGGCCAATTATCAAATCCGTATTTACCAAGCAGACTGCCACTTCGCAAGCCCGGATGCAGGCAAGCGAGGAAACATGGAGAGAAAGATGGATGAAGATTGCGGTGTAGCGGCCATTGGTATTGGATGCGCGGCGACGGTAAATCGTCTCCCGATGGCAGCGTTGCTCGCGTTGACGATGGCCAGCTTCATCGCCACGGCAAACGAAGCCGTACCGGCCGGCTTGCTTCCGGAGATTGCACGAGGGTTTCATGTGAGCGAAGCGTGGGCCGGGCAATTGGTGACGTGCTGCGCGCTCGGCTCCGGTGTAGCGGCCATCCCGCTGACCGCAGCCGTGCGCAGGTGGCAGCGCCGGCATGTCCTGCTACTGGTGCTCGGCGTCTTTGCGGCTTGCAATGCGATCACCGCAGTGTCGTCGAACTACATGCTGACGCTGGCGACGCGCTTTGCCGTGGGACTCGCCACCGGGCTCGCGTGGAGCCTGTTGGCGTCTTACGCGCGGCGCATGGTTCCCCCGGCGATGCAGGGACGCGCGCTCGCGGTGGCGATGATCGGCATCCCTTTGGCGTTGTCGGTCGGTGTGCCGTTAAGCGTGTGGCTCGGCAGTATGGTCGGCTGGCGCAGCATCTTCGGCATCATGTCCGGAATGTCGCTCGCGCTGATGGCCCTGGTGTGCTGGAAGGTTCCCGACTATCCCGGCGAGATGGCGGGCCAGCGTCTGCCGATGCGGCGAGTTCTCGCTATCCCGGGCGTGCGGTCCGTGCTGTTCGTGATCAGCGCGTGGATTCTTCCGCACTACATTCTCTACACCTACATTGCGCCGTTCCTCGCATCCGTCGGACTCACCCGCGACATGGATTCGGTGCTGTTGCTGTTTGGTATCTCCGCCATGCTCGGGATTTGGGTAATCGGTGCTCTCGTTGACGGATCGCTGCGTCTGCTGGTACTGGCTGGACTGGCGGCCTTCGCGATGGTTTCGCTGATATTCGGGCTGGGCGTCACGTCACCCGCGGTTATCTGGGTCGGCGTGGTGATATGGGGCTTCAGTTTCGGCGGTGCGCCGACACTTCTTCAAACTGCCCTGGCCGATGCAGCCGGCGATGGCGCCGACGTTGCGCAATCCGCGCTGGTGACGGTGTTCAATCTCTCGTTTGCTGGCAGTGGGATCATCGGTGGCGTATTACTTGAAACGACTGGTGTCGTTGCATTTCCGTGGGTGGTCTCGTCGCTGCTTGCGATTGGGCTGTTCACGGCATGGCGAGCGAAGACCCACGGCTTTCCGTCCGGGAAGCGCCGGTGAACGGACCGGGCGCCTCGTCAATGGCAACAGATTGAATGCGTTGATGTGCGCGACCGCTTGATTACGGCGGGCATCCCGATATGCGCGCTTTCGGCACCAGGCGGCGTAGCAAGTCCTCGTTCATATCGAATAGTCGAACGCCCGGGTCGGGCACCTACCGAGCCGGGCACTCATTCGGTTGAAATATACAGCCTTGCTGTATATTATTCGTTCCCCCCCTTCGGCCGGGGCGAACGAATTTCCGAACAATTGAGGACAAGCATGAACAGCAACGATCCCAAAGCTGTCGTCGAGCGGTTCAACTACGAAGTGATCCGCGATGGCAATCGAGCCTGCTTCGAAGCGCTAATGGCGCCCGACTTCGTCAACTGGTCCGCGCCGAATGAGGCGAGCCGAGGTGCCGAAGCGATGTGGGCAACGTTTGCGTCCGTGCTTCGGCCGGCCATTGCCGACATGGAGATCCACATTCACGAACAACTATGCGACGGTGACAAAGTCACGACGCGGAAGTCGATCACCGGCAAACATGTCGGGCCACTGCTGGGCGTCGACGCGACTGGCGACGACATTTCGATCGACGTCATCGATATCGTCCGCATTCGGGACGGGCAATATGTCGAGCATTGGGGCGTCAATACGCTTGCCGCCGTCGTTGCGCGACTTCGCGAACGCGCGGTGCGGCCAAAATGAGTCGGATCTCCAGAAACGCCCCTAGCGACCGCGCCGCCGAAGCTGCGGTGTTGGGCGAAGCGATTCGCGATGTCGTCAGCCGTCTGGTCAAGGTCGTTCGCGAGCAAAGCGGTACGCAATCGAACGCGCAGAACGAGACGCTTGCGCTACTCGAACGCTGCGGCCCGGTGAGTATCGCGACACTCGCCGTGCGCAGAGCCGTGACCCATCAGACCATGCGGCTGATCGTGCAGAAACTGGTCGAACAAGGGCTGGTGACCTTGACGGTAGACAATGAAGATCGCCGCGCCTGGGTCGTGGATCTGACCGATACGGGGCGTGCACAGACTGCGCAGGCGCGAGATGCACGTTCGCAATGGCTTACCGAGCAACTGCTGACGAAGACGAGCCGCGAAGAACGCGCGGTGTTGGAGGCCGCGGTTCGAACGCTCAACAAGCTGATCGACTGAATCGGGCTCGCTCCATCCCTGTTGCGGATGATGACCACGGGGCTGGGTGAAGTGCAAAGGGAGACGGCAGCAGTTTGCTGATCCAGACCCCGCATAGCAACTCTGCGGTGGACGATACTTGCACCGCCGTCCGAAATCCGCCGAGGCACGGGCCGGTGCAGACCCCGTGGCGCTTGGCGGACGAAAATCTTCGAAGATGGCATCCCGGATTCCCGCACCACGCAAACCGAGCGTTCTGATGCTCGGCGTCCGTACACGTAAACGTATGCCGCAGCAATACAGCAGCCTGTAAAGGAGCTGCACGACCTGACGGTAGGAACAATCCAGCGGCGAGCATCAAGATGTAAGAATTTAGGCGTAGTCTTGCCAACCTGGATCGTTTTCAGGATAGCTAGTTCCATGCCGGACAGAGCACATGACCGTTTTCACGACAACCGGAACGATCTTTTGACCGACGCTAGTCCCATCAGGAGCGTGTTCGACACCTCCACACGTCAAAATTTTTCGGCTGCACTGATCGACCACTGCCTGAGTCGATCATTCTCCCACCCGGTCTGCTGCTCATGACCGGACTGGCCGCATTCGAAGGTACGATGCGGGCAGCCCATCTGCTGCTCGTTGCGCTGCTGGGTATCTCAGCTTCGGCGGCCGTAGGCGGCATCATTTATACGTTGCTGGCAAGCGTATTGATGTCGCGCTTTTTTGCGCGCCCGACTTCAGTTCCCTCCAGCTATCCGCCTGTCACGGTCGTCAAGCCGCTACACGGTAACGAGTGGAACCTGCTCGATAACCTGTCGAGCTTCTTTCAGCAGGATTATCCGGGCGACGTGCAGTATCTGTTCGGCGTGCACGATGCGGCTGACCCTGCGTTGGAGGCGGTCGAGATGCTGCGCACGCTCTACCCCGACGCGTACATCACGGTGGTAGCGGATGCCCGCCTGTACGGGCCGAACAGGAAGATCGCCAACATCGTGAACATGCTGACGCAGGCGGCCCATGATGTGATGATCTTTGCGGACAGCGACGTCAGTGTGAGCCCAGAGTATTTGCGCAGCGTCGTAGGCGAATTGCAAAAGCCGGGCGTGGGCCTCGTGAGCTGTATCTATCGTGGAAAGTCCGCGCCGGGGTTCTGGCCACGCCTGGCTGTCAATGCGATCAACTATCAGTTCGTTCCGGGCGTGGTGACCGGCCTGACACTGGGGCTGGCCAAACCCTGCATGGGACCGACCATCGCAATGCGCCGCGCGACGGTGGACAAGATCGGCGGTTTCGAACAGTTTGCGCATCACCTCGCCGAGGACCACGCGATCGGTCAGGCCGTGCGCAAGGCCGGCGAGCGCGTCGTGATTCCACCGTTCTTCATTTCACACGCCTGTGCTGAAACGAGCGCCGCAAGCCTGATCTCGCACGAATTACGCTGGAGCCGCACGATCCGCTCCATCGATCCGGCGGGCCACCTGGGCTCTGCGCTGATGCATCCGTTTGCGTTCGCCACGCTGACCATCGTACTGTCGGGCGCCGCAAGCTGGTCGTGGTCGCTCGCCGCGATCGCCCTGCTGGCCCGCCTTTGGCTGAAGCTCCGGGCGGACCGGGCCTTGTGCCATCCCCATCGCGAGCTGTGGCTGCTGCCGATATGGGATATTGCGTTGTTCCTGATCTTCCTCGCGAGCTACAGTTCGACCCTGGTCACCTGGCGCGGCTTCACTTTTCACGTGGACCGGAACGGCATGCTACATTCAAAACGCTGAAAGCTGGTACGAGTGCGGCCGCCGGCCGTGCTATGCAGCGTCGCGCTTCGCACTCGGGGTAACGCCGCTGCTGCCGGAACGATCCTTATATCCGCATGCTTATTCATATTCTTCCGCTTACGTCGGCGCAGAGCACCTCGCGAACGCCAAGCCACGTTGCCCCGCGGCGAGTTCCGGGGCGGCTCCTTTGAGCAGGCCTTTCAAACGTAATACGGCGACGATGCTGGCTGTGCTTGGCGTTGGACTGGCCGTGGGGGCACCTTTCATAGTGGGCTCCCACCAGTCGCTTGCCTGGCTGCGGACCGTCTCGATGCAGATGTTCCTGGTGTTGGCGGCAAGCGCCGCTGCGAGCGCGCTCGGCAAGGCTGGCAAACAGCACCTGATACAAACGGCACTGGGCTTGCGTCTTCCTTTCGGACGCACATATGGCATCGCCCTCGTGACCGATTCTGCCTTTCTCGTCTCGCCCCTGGGGGCGGCAGGATATGGCGTCAATATCGGGTTGCTGCAGCGCGCTGGAGCCTCGTGGGCAACAGCCACGACGGTCGTCGGCGCCGACCAGGCGCTCGACCTGGCTTTCTTGGCCGTGGCGGTTCCGATCGCGATTGCGTTCGCTGTCGGTCCGCTGGCTCAGGTCGTGCCGAGGCCAAACGTGTCGATGGTCGTCGGAATGCTGGCAGGTGTCGCGATTCTTGTAGCGACGCTATGGGCGTGCCGCCGGAAAGTCGCGAGCGCGCTGGATGCTGCATGTGGCCGCATTCAGTGGCTCGGGAGCCAGCGAGCCCGGTGGGACGGGTTCCGCCAGAGTGTGCGCCGGCAAGCGGGGCTGCTCATGATGGGGCCTCGCCACCGGTTTGCCGGCTTGCTCGTCTTCACTACGCTGCAATGGCTGCCGCGCTATGGCGTCCTGTGGTTCGTGCTGCTCGAACTCGGCTACCGGTTGCCGTTCGGATTCGTTGTGGCGGTGCAGGCCGTGGTCCTGCATGCGGCGCTTTGGACCGGGATACCGGCCGGCGGTGCCGCCGGCGACTTGGCGCTTGCGGCAGCATTTGCAAACTGGATTCCGCAAGATGCCATGGCGTCGGCTCTGGTTCTTTGGCGCTTCGCGACGCTTTATTTCCCGCTGATCCTCGGTGCCGCGGCCTTCTTTGCTTTTGCCTGGCGGCGGGGTTCGGTAAGGCCGACTACGGAATAAGAACCTCGGAAATCATTGAGGCATGCTGCCGCACGTCTTTCCGATCCGGACCGAAAACGCTGCGCGTTCAGCATGATCGGGCGATTCCGAATGTTGAAGCGCGCAGCAGCTTGCCGATCAGACGCGCCTTCGCGCTCCATCAGATCCGGCACGGATTGCTCGAACGGCGGGCTTTAGTCCTCGTCCGGACGCTCGCTACCTGCTTACCCGCTGCCCGTAGCGCCGGGTAGCGCAGCCATGTACTTCGCCATGG
>JACZKY010039455.1_pt1 | contig 12343 bp, 7 predicted proteins | sample 8237611 | NCBI WGS metagenome assembly JACZKY01 (sample SAMN16148055, study PRJNA663545) | marine sediment metagenome | biome: sediments and biomass from bioreactor inoculated with such sediments; feature: coastal sediments; material: methane- and iron-fed bioreactor; isolation source: Bothnian...
CTCCGGTGTGGGGGTTGGCTCCGGTGTGGGGGTTGGTGCAGGTGTAGGTTTCGGTACTGGTCCCGGGGAAGGCTGTGGTTCGCTAAAATCGACGAGTTCGTACGCCTCATCGCAATAGAGTTTGAAGTCGGAGTATTTGACCCAGATGAAACCGTTGTTGCCCCAATCACGACCCCAGCTGTTCATCACCTCGAACGCTCCACCGTGACGGTTATCGTCGTAGCCGATGACGACCATGGCATGGCCGCCGATGTATCCGCCTGCTGGCTTCCAGACGCCTTTCGCACCGTAAAAATTCGATGTGAGATTGAAGCCCCCGATCACCGGCCGCCCTTCCGCAATGCTCTTCTTGACGTAGAGGGCCTTGTTACGATCACCGAGGTAGAATAAGCGTCTGGACGAGCGAATGCGGTACGGCGCTGCATTCGTCCGGTCTCGTGAGAGAATGGCGCGCGTACAGCTATAACCGAAATCGAGGAGCCGTGGGACACCCTGTCCCTCCATCACTTCCAACGCATCGACGATTGAGGTCCCGTAATCACAACCCGGCGCGAACCGTATCTGGTTGTATACGTAGGAGGGACTGAAACTATATGAGCCGATCTGCATCTGCGTCAGGCGCTTCCGATCCGCGTAAGCGATCGTTCGTGCCCCATAGGCGCTGGCCCAGGCGGTGCAACTGCTCTGCCGCCCTTGATCACCAACAGGCGGCGTGCGATGCTTGAGGGACCTAGCCGCTGGCAGGTCATCGTAATCGCCTCGGGATAGACGAGCCGCGATCGGGACCGTCTCGTATTTCTCCGGATCGAGGATGCATCCAAGGGGATACTCCTGCCCAACAGCCGAACTCAGTCCGGCCAAAAGCAAAAGACAGAGCAGAGCGATAATCCTATTCATGGCGTCTCGCGATAAAGAGGAAGTCCGAGGCTGGCTCGTCGGAACCGAACGAACCCAAACGTGGCATGTTTTCAAGGCGATCCATCGAATTCAAAAGTTCGCGGGCCGTTAAGATTCTATCCCGTCCCCCGTATCCCCGCAGCGCCTCGAGAAACCTCCACATGAATGGTGAATGACGATCGGGACGTCCGTCCGGTACATACTCATCTCCACCGGAAGTCAGGTAAAGCCGTGTCCTTATACTCAGCTTGCGACTGATAAACAGATCGTCATGCACATCCGAATATCCATCATCCCCGCGCGATGCAATTTGTTGATCGATCAATCCGCCGTGACACACGTCCATAACGAGGAGAACGTGTTCACATGGAATTCTGTCGATGCGCGTCCGAAGGTCTGAGAATGAGATGTAGCTGCTGCCAGCGAGATCGACTCCCTTCGCTTTCGAGTCGGTAGCCACAAGGGCGGGACCAATCAACTTGTCATGGTATCCATGCCCAGCGAAGAAAATAAGCAGCTGATCCTGCGGATTATAACTGGCCTCGGCGTAATTCCTCAGTGTCTCAAGCACCAGTTTCCGAGTGGCATCAGTAATCACTTCCACCTGGAAACCGTACGCGGCTTCGAGTTCTTCCGCGAGCGCCTTTGCATCCTTGATCGGGTTGTTCAGGTCTTGCCACTCCTCATAATCATCGGTAGCGAAGAGGATCGCCCGGTCCTTGCGCGTATTTGCGACTGGCCGGACTGGTTCGATCGTATCATCCTTCTTGCGGACTACTGTGAACTGCATGCTCCCAATATTCCCAGCCATATCCGCTGCGGAGACCGTGATCACAGTTTCCCCTTGCTCGAGGTGGACCAGGGCCTCGAAGCCCCCGTCAGCGGACAATTTGGCATCCCGGCGATTAACACTGACGGAGCGAACCCCACCCTCATCGCGTGCGATACCACGTACGCTGAGTAACGTCTCCCGCGCGACCACATCCAATCCTCTTGTACTGGATACTTCCGGAGAGATGATCGTGATCAAGGGTGGTGTAGTATCCGTCCCAACTGGGGGACCATCTTCCCGAAGGATCGTGAACCTTGCGACCCCGCTGTTGCCTGCTCCATCGACGGCGCGCACAGTAAGAGTATTTTCACCGGGAAAGAGCGCGACTGACAGGTTGAACTTTCCTGACTGGTCCAGCTGTGTTTGTTGCTCGTTTATCGAGACGGACTGCACCCCGCTCGCATCGAGAGCAATTCCGGAAACGAAAACGGACTGATCCCTGGTCACGATGTCAAACCCACGCATGCGCTGAACCTTCGGCGTGGTCACGGTGATTTCGGGCGGACGCGTATCCACCTCGACAGGTGGATGAGGACGTACATCCGGAATGTCTGAATACCGTGCCGTATATCGAGTGTACGCGCCTCTCTTGTCACGCGCGTATATCGAGACGGACGCCCCTGAACCTTCTGATCTGACACTCCCTTTGAAACGTCCGTTCCGATCAACAGTGGCCGTACGGCCGTCCACCGTAACCTCTGCGATGCCATCGCTGTCGGTCACGCGGCCTTCGACAACGACATCGGCCGAAACCTCGATGACATCTAGACCGCCGTACACACCACGGTAGATTCCGGTGATCTCGACATCGGGAGGACTCGAACCACCCTGCTCCCAGCTTTCGGAGGAGGGACCATCTCCGTCACCAGAACGTTGTATCTGCCTGATGCTCGATCCTGAACTGCTGATACTGACGCTGGATGAACCGGAGGAGGAATTTATGGACGACTGCACATCCTGAATAATCTCTGAAGCGAGGCCACCGAGATCATCTGCTTCATCTTCGTCCACCCAATCGTCGGAGTCGTCGTCATCATCCCAATTCGAGTTCCGATTTTGATTTGCCTGGTAGGCGCTCGCGGCCTCGTTCGATCGAGACGTGACCTTCCCTTGCTCGAACTCGATCAGTCCTTGAGGATGCGCCGGGTCAATGCCCTTAAGCGTCGAGGCGAACTGCTTGTCCGCCTCGGCCTCTTTCCACCGGCCGAGCGACTCGTAAACGTATGCCCGATCGATGTAAGCGTACGGGTCATTCGGATCGAGCTTGATGGCCTGAGTCAAATCCTTCAATGCAGGATTCGGATTCCCGAGTCTGAATTGCACGATCCCCCGGAAATAAAATCCGGTGGCGCTGCTGGGTTCGAGTTTCAGGAAGGTGTTGTAGTCCTGTAACGCCTGCAAGAGCGTCCCATTCCGCACGTAGGCATAGGCGCGGTTCTGATATGCCTCAGCGAAGGACGGGTTCAAGATTATCGCTCGATCAAACTCGCTGATTGCCGCATCGAAGCGGCTGGTCAGCGCGTAAACAACGCCTCGCTGAAGGTAGGCAGTCGCGAATCCGGGGTTCGTCTCGATTACCGTATCGAAGTCACGCATCGCCAACTCGTACTGCTCGAGCGAGATACAGACGAGACCGCGGTTGTAGAACACGACGACGTCGGGATAGCCTCCGTCGATGGCAGCGGAGAAGAGGTCGAATGCAGCCCGGCTGTTCCCTCGTTCAAATTCCCTGAGTCCCTGCTCGAACGATTCCTGGGCCTTCGTCTGCGCCTGCAGTGGGTAGGGTAATACACACAGCATTAGAATCAGAAAAAGGTATTGGTTCCGTTGCATGCTACCCTCAATTCGTGGGACGGAGGAACGTGCGGGACGACGCTACGTCCCAGATACGTGTTCCTCGTAAGATAAATGTCGCTAAGCAAAAGGTAAAGAGTAGGCGATCCGTTTTCTGGATGATACCCACGATCATGAAGCGGCGAAGTAGAACAAGGCAGCAGATGAGTGTTTGGACGCTCGCATCCCAAACCGTGCTGCTTGCGCGGGATGGCGGTGCTTCAGGTAGTCTCCAGTGGCCTAATCCTGCTTCGACAAAAATCACCAATCTCAGGTGGCGTGTAATCCGCGCAACGCTCAGGTCGGTCGCGGATTGAATGCCATCGAGTATGTTGAATATGAGCTGATTTCGCAGTTTTTGCACAATGTGAAGGGGATGGGGTATGGCATATGGTATGCCATACGGTATGGGATGGTGCATGGCATGGGGTATGCCATGGTAATGCCACCCTCATGCGCCCTCGTGCTGGCATGCTTCTCGCTGTGAATCCGGTCCCGAACCCCTGGGTAGCGGCCCCATATCGTTTCTCTCGACCGTATTCTCACCCTTGATCTCTTGCTCTCTTGCTTCCTTGCTGTGATTCAAGAGACCCGTGGTCATTGTCAAGAGTGCAAGGGAGCAAGAGTGCGAAGAGATGAAGAGTGCAAGGATGGAAGGGTGAAGTGAGCAGGGTCATCCTGCCTCCTGGGGGACCGGCAGCCTCCACTCCCAACCATCGCCAACCTTATGGGATTCGATACCTAATTGGGGCTTCATTCTCTTGGCTTTGCCAACGGAATATCCCATCTGGAGGAGTTCAGCTTCCATCTTAACAGAAGCGACTGGGCCACCGCGCAACCTGGATTTCAACCAGTCGGCCAATTCTTTGCGCTGGGTGACAGGCTCGGATATTGCCGGTGGTTCGCCAAAATTTACCCCATCCGCGTTAATTGTCACACCGAATTTCGTTGGCTTTTCGCTGAGGTTGGACTTGATCACGGCCATCTGCAGCGCATTCGGATTAAGTTCGTCGACAGCGTAGAGCGCGATGACAATGCGAGTCGACTGATAGATCGCACTCGAGCCTCGAATCCGGTGCAGCAGGCTACGGCCCCGTTTGTCGACTGGTGGTTTGTTGAGGTGGTGGATCAGTATGATCGCTTTGTTTGTGTCGCGAGCAATCTTTGCGAGGTCTGTTACGATCCGCCCCGTCGCAGTGGTGTTTTCATCCCGGGAATGGGCTGAGGATAGGGAGTCAATGATAATCAGCTCGATGTCATCTTGGCTTGCGATTCGGTGGATCGTATCCATATGTGCGGGATCGTCCAACCTTACGGTCTCATATTTGTCGTCAAACGGGACCCGAATCCGGTTTAGAGGCAAACCCATCTGTCGAGCGCGGCGCTTATTGGTCGCCTCTCCGGCCTCCGCCTCGCCCCAAAGGATTGAGCGATTGCTATCTACAGTCCTTGTGCCATCTGGCCAGGCGAGTATGCCCAGTGCCGCCGCACCAAGTCGGAGGGCAAGGTAGCTCTTCCCGACTCCTGCTTCGGCCACGACCATGGTCACATAACCTCGTGCAAGCCAGAATTTCCACAGCCACGAGATTTCATCATCTTCGGGGAGGTCGGCCCATGAATGTTGGCGCTGTACGGGAAGGAGCGGGTCGTACGTCTGCCCGGCCTGTCCAGCCGCTCTTAACTCATCGATCGTATGCCCAGCACTCAGCCAGTCACTGACATCCTCCTTTTCATTCAGTCCAGGCAGCTGCACAACCCGGACGCAGCGAGCAACGTCAACGATGGAGCGGGCCACACTATCCATGTGAGACTTTCCGGCGGGGTCGTTGTCCGGCAACAACACGCAGTCCGCGTCCGCGAAGAAACGACTATACTCCGATTGCCACTTGCCCGCTCCGAAGGGATTCGTGGTCGCGACCAATCCCTCCGAAATGAGGCGGTCGGCGTCCTTTTCGCCCTCTGTGATGTAAATGGTCGTACCATGCGAAATCGCTTTAATAACGGAGGGGAGATTGTAAATGACGCGGCGCACCTGTGTCGTCGAGCCGCTCCAACCGCCGTCTGGATTGGGAGTGCGCGCTTTGAAATTTTTCCCAGGCCAGCGGACGATCTGAAAGATCAGATGACCATGCTCATCCACGTAGTCGTACGTCGCGCACGGGACTGATTTGGTTTTGATTCCACGAGTGACGACGGCGGCCGGGTCTTCGATGAAGAGATCGCTGAGGTGTAGCCCCATCTCGTGTACTACGGCCTCAGTCTTACAGCCCGCATGGCACTTGACCAGCACCTTCTCCGCATCCTGCCTAATGCTCAAGGAAGGCTTGTGGTCATCGTGAGCGGGGCACAACGCTGTGAACCCCTTTTTGGTTCTCTTGACGCCTTTCAGGCGTAAGCAAATCTCATTCGCATCCATCGCACACGCTCACCGATGACAGATGGAATTCCCGGGGGCGGATAACACTAATCATGTTCGCACCCCTACTTCGATAGTGTGACTCGGTTGATAGCTTCGGCCTCCAGCTCCGCCTCGGAGCGGATACGGTTTTGCCGGAGCCACGCATCGAGGTCGTTTCGATCGAAGTACACGCGCTTTCCGCGCGGCTTGAAATGGGGGATTTGAGCTTGACTCGTCATCTTATACAAGTAAGACGGCGAGCAGTCGAGGTAGGCGCAGGCTTCCCTGAAAGTGAGCACGGTCTTCTGGCTGAGACCCAGAGAATCAATTTTGGCTTCGAGGGATTGAAGCTGTTTCGCGAGATTGGTTTCCATTGAGATATCCTCCTGTAAAAGAAAAACGAATTACAGGACGAATAACCGAAAATCGGAAAATCGCGGCGTTCGTAATATTGTTACTACTGGGACGGTCAACAACCGGGGGACGAATGCATAGATGCGCTAATATACTTGGCCAGGACTTCCACGTATTCTTCGGGAGCCTCGTATCCGATGAAAACCTCGCGAGAGATCGTTGCGCTCATGGATGGGTGATTGACCGGCTCGCCACGGACTTTGAAATGCTCGTTGGCGAAAGTGGCCAGGGCGTATGCGCTGCTCGCTGTGATCAATCGTCGATCTCGTAACACCAGCAGGCATCTTGCGAGAAGTGCGAGGCTTTTATTCCAGTAGAACAGCCCTTCATGAACAAATCCGAAGACGTAGCTACCCACAGTGGCAGGTTTTAGGCTCACTGAGTTCGGGGCGGTCGGTTTCATCTCCCGACGTCCAGTAGCGGGGTACCAGAAACCCGCTTCACGTTCTTCGACATCTTCCCGAAATTCCAAGATCAATAAATCGTCGGAAAGGGTATCCTTCAATCGTTGAGCGAGACGAGGGAATTCGAGGACCGAGTGTTGGTACGTCGAAGCGAAAGCCTCGGCGTAAACGTCATCTTCAGTGCGTCGATTTCGCTCCTGACCCGCATCATCATCCGAAATGAAGACATTTGAGATGTCCGATTTATCAATACTGCGACGTACTTCCGCGATCCAATGACTCGCGTCGTGCTCTCGGAACTTACGAAGGCAGTAGGTGATGAATAGTAATCGTTGACGATCGGACTTCATGTCAGAGAGTGTGTGCAAAAGGGCAGTGCCTGTGAGAGCGAAACGAAACATATACCTGAACTGCTCCTCAAAGAGCCGCTCATCATAGGACGGCTCGAGATACTCCTTGAGATCGTCCGGGATTGGATTCTCGGGTTCGATGTTTTCAATCACGCCCATTATGACACCTCCACGAATGGTAGCCGGTCTACGGCGTCTTTCTTTTTCTCGTTAATGAGCTTGGCATATATTTCGGTTGTCCTCAGATTCTTATGCCCGAGGAGTTGGCTGACGGTGTAAAGCTCCGCGCCTTGCGAGATGTTCAGGACGGCGAAGCTGTGTCGGCTGACGTGGAAGTGCGCGTTCTTCTGAACACCCACTTCGGCGAACCACCGCTTCAGAATGATGTTTGTGTGGGATCGCTGCGGCAAGTCGAAGACGCGCTGGTCAGGCATAAATTTCACGTTCGGTGGATGCACTTGGAGCAGACGACGAGCCGTTTCGCCGAGGGGGACGTAGAGGTAGTCCTTTGTCTTGGTCTGACGAATCTCGATGTGGTCCTCCTTGATGTCCCCCCATGTGAGCTTCGAGACATCGGAGAATCGTAAACCGGTGAAGCAACAGAACAGGAAGGCCCGTTTTACCTCCGGCTTGGTGCAAGCTGTCTTTGCTAGGCTTTCGATCTCGTTGAGAGACAGGTGGTCACGTTTGATGTCTATTTGTCGTATCGAGTCGACGTTGTCTGCGGGGTTCGAAGGAATGATCTTGTCCTTCACTGCCTTCCGTAGGATGCGCTTGACAACGGCGAAATACTCCCTGGCGGTATTCTGTGCGATGGGTTCGGAGAGGAGGAAGTCCCTGAACGATGCCAGCCACTTCTCGTCCACCTCCCCGAACAGGACCTTGCCCTTGGCGAACTTCTCCAGTTTCCGCACTGTGGAGTGGTAGATGCTGTACGGCTGCTTTTTCTTCAGCTGGGACTTGAAGTACTCAAGGAAGTCCGCCTTCCGCTTGAAGGAGGGTAGGAAGCCGTACTGGTGATTGGCCAGTTCAACCTCTCTGAAGGCTCGGTGCTTCTCGGCCAAGGCTTTTATTTCTGCGTTATGCTTCCGGTCCTTGCCGAGGTAAAGGCTCAGGAACTCGGTGTGCCGCTTCCCAGCGTGATAGATGTCCAGGTACAAACTTTTGCGCCCGTCCTTGAGCTGCTTGGTCCTGACGGTGATCTTCATGCCTCTGTCCTTGTCTGTTGCCCGAGTAACAAATAAGTAACAAAAAAAGGACAAACACAAGAAGGCACGTGGAGTCATGCGATCGCGCTTGGGCCTATAAATAAAGGGTGAAATGTCACTTGCTGGGTTGGTACATTCCCATGTTTACATCGTTTTCAAAAGAGTACAAAATGTATTTTCATCGTTGAGGCTAAAAACGGCTAAACTTGGCTAAATTCGAAAGCGTTCTAAACTCACGATTTCTAAACAAGCCAGCGTCTGAATGTTAAATTCAGGTGCTGGCTTGTTTTTTTTAGGCGTGAGCCTGTCACTCTAGTTTCTAGTGGGCAAGACACTGTGCGTGAGACCTCCATGAACTCATCCATCCCTGCAGTTCAGGAATGCTGAACGAAGGTGGGGTCTTACATGAACTCATCCATCCCTGTCCCTTCCTTCTCTTCACCGAGAAGGAAGGGGATGCATTTATCAAAACCCTATATTTTGATTCACCACCAGCATCTTCCTCGTCTGCACCGCACTGCCGGTTCTGAGTACATAGAAATACATCCCTGATGCTAGTCCAGACGCATCGAAGGGAATCGAATGAAATCCCATCTCACGTTCCTCGCCCACCAGCACAGCGACCTCTCTCCCCAGCATATTGTACACGCTGAGCGTCACATGCTCCGGCTTTTTGATCGTGAAGGGGATGGTCGTGCTCGTGGTGACGGGATTGGGGTAGTTCTGGGCGAGGTGGAAGAGTGTGGGTGTGGACTTCGGCTCCTCGATCCATGTCACGCCACCGGTGGTTGTTCTGAGGATGACATCATTATCACCCACAATCGTCCCGTGATCCGGATCGGCGAATGAGACAGAATTCAGTCGGCTATAACTCAGGTTTGAAGGAACTATCTCGGGATTGCTCTGTAACGACCAAGACATACCGCCATCGGTGGAGCGAATAATGATGCCGGAATCCCCGACCGCAGTCGCAGTGTTGCTATCTATGTAGGAGATGTCAAAAAGTGCACACGATGTCCATAGATTCAGAAGTGTCCAATTGTGTCCTCCATCTGAAGTCTTGATAACGGTTCCACGATCTCCAACTGCAAGCCCATTCAGCCCATCCGAAAATGAGACACTCCGTAGCGTGACAGTTGTCCCGCTTGCTTTGGATACCCAGTTCATGCCGCCATCACTCGTTATGAGAACGGTACCAGAATCACCAACGGCTATGGCTGTGAGTGTATCGATTGTCGCAACACCGGTAAGCTTAGTAAATGTCCCACTTGACTGATCAGACCATGTAGCCCCTCCGTCTTTCGTACGAAGTATGCTTCCAAGATCCCCAACAACTGTCCCATTTCTCGAATCACAGAAAGCTATACTATTGAGCGGTATTCCCGTTGCATGGCGTTGCTCCAGCCAGTCTGTTCCATTGTCTGTGGAGTTCCAGATGGTACCATCAGTTCCGATCACTGCACCGTGAAGGCTGTCTCCGAAAGCAAGATCCGACAGATTAGAGGATGCCCGACCAAAGCCAAAGCAACGGTGCCTACTCCCCCATCCGTCACGTGTATAAAAAGCAAACCTATATCTACCGACTACAATTTCATTACCGTTGCCTGTGATCGCAACCGCAGTCCAATCTGTCTCCGAAACAAATTCCTGACTTGCCCAAGTAAGTCCATTATCTGTGGAGCGGAGATTTGTCCTCTGCCCAACGATTGCCCAGATCTCAGGAGCAATGCAGGCAACACCATGGAGGAACGTGGTCGAGTCAATCTGCTGGTTCGTCCAAGTATTTCCACCGTCAGATGTACGCAGTATTGTGCCAGACGTACCAACGGCGATCCCTATTAGACTATCTCTCAGAGCGATGTCAAACAAGACAAGGTTTGAATTGGCACTACTCGTCTGTTTAAACCACGTCAACCCGCCATCGACAGTGCGCAGAATCGTAGCGTCATACCCAACGGCGACTCCATGCATGCTGTCTGCGAAGCACACGCTCATTAGATTACTCGAAGTCCCTGATGGAATTGTTGTCCAATTATCGCCTCCATTTGTCGTGCGAAGTATTGTACCATCATAACCGACAATCAGTCCAGTGAGGTTATTCAAAAAGATGATCTTTTTGAGAATCATCATCGTTCCGCTTGATCTCTGGCTCCAAGATATCCCGAAATCATCCGTTTTCAGAATGGTACCCATCCGTCCCACAGCAATTCCTGTACCGTCGTCGTTCAGATCAACGCTTTCTAACCATAGATCGCCGATTTCGATAGGAGTCCAATTTTCTCCTCCATCGGTAGTACGTACCATTGCATCAGCAACTGCCACCCCCAGTTTGGAGGAAATAAAATCAACCGCTTTAAGAGTTGTACCTGTATTGCTCCACTGGCTTCGCCAGTGTAACCCTCCATCAGTTGTTCGGAAAATAGTCCCGCTCCAACCGACAACTGTTCCTGTGTCGGAGCCGGAAAATGATAGATCATAAAGATATGTGGCGACATTGGAGATCTGGTGCTGATAAATCACCGACCAACCAGAAGGCTGTGCATCGCACTGATCGACCGGCAGGAAAAATCCGACTGTGAGCATGAGGCTGAAGACAACAAGCGTTCTCATGATGCGACCTGCTTTGATTGGTCAATCCGTATGAAGACAAGACACTCGAATCGTCGGGAAATTCCCACAAGTTGGGGAAACCGGATGTCGGGAATCAGAACGCAAAATAGACATATCGATCTGATATCCGCAATGGGGAGAGCTGGTCAATGTAAAGACCGGAGGAGGGGGCGCAAGCCACTTCAGATGCTCAAACATCCATCTCAATCATGTCCACCCGATCTGTCGTGGCGTAGAGACCGGTCAAGCTGATGTCCTGATGCCGGAGGGTGGACTGAAGCTCGGAGAGGGGGAGAGCGTGTGAAAAGGAGCGAATTGCGATCTTGTCCCGTCCCTCAATGGTCGGTGCACCTCTCCATGGTGGAGAAATGGGCTGGCTCCGTGGATCGGGAACAGGACAGGTTGCGATTCGAAGTGAAAATAGGATCATGACTTGAACAAGGTGAATCCGAGAAACTGACAGCAGACTGGCTTTTCTCGAACATTTTCACACCCGAAAGCGGTTAAAAATCTGGTTAAACGCTGGATATGTCGGGTAAAAACCTATGAATACGGTCTAAATAGCGCGAAATGCTGTGTACGGTGTACGAGTCAAAATGTATTTTCATCGGTGAGGCTAAAAGCGGCTAAACTGAGCTAAAATCGCCAGCTTTCTAAACTCACGATTTCTAAACAAGCCAGCATCCGAATGCTAAATTTGGGTGCTGGCTTGTTCTATTTAGGCGTGAATCGTCTCCCTAGCTCCCACACTGTGGCATTGACTGTGGCGGTGATCTCCACGAACTCATCCATCCCTGCAGTTCAAGAATGCTGAACGAAGGTGGGGTCTTACATGAACTCATCCATCCCTGTCCCTTCCTTCTCTTGACCGAGAAGGAAGGGGACGCATTTATCAAAACCTTATATTTTGATCCACCACCCTCATCTTTCTCGTCTCAACTGCACTTCCAGTTCTCAGCACGTAGAAATACATCCCTGATGCCAGTCCTGTCGCATCGAAGGATATGCTGTGAGATCCCAACTCACGTGTTTCGTCAAGCAGCACAGCGACCTGTCTGCCAAGCATGTTGTACACGCTGAGCGTCACATGCTGCGGCTTCGTGATCGAGAAGGGGATGGTCGTGCTCGTGGCGACGGGATTGGGGTAGTTCTGGGAGAGGTGGAAGAGGGAAGGGGATGGTTTTGTGTCTTCGATCCACGTCACGCCGCCGGTGGTGGTGCGGAGGATGGTGCCGCCTTCGCCAACTGCGGTTCCAGAGAGTGTCCTGATTTCTGTGTAAGTGGTCAAACACGGCCATCCGGATCTGGCATGCGATCCTCGTAGAGGAGCACCAACTGTGTGTAGACGAAGGGCCAGTCGCGAAGTGCCATCGTCCATTTGTACGAGAGTTGATGAT
>JACZKY010056469.1_pt1 | contig 12342 bp, 10 predicted proteins | sample 8237611 | NCBI WGS metagenome assembly JACZKY01 (sample SAMN16148055, study PRJNA663545) | marine sediment metagenome | biome: sediments and biomass from bioreactor inoculated with such sediments; feature: coastal sediments; material: methane- and iron-fed bioreactor; isolation source: Bothnian...
CGCCCATGCTCGCGGCAGCCTCCACGACGCGCGAAATATGGAAGGCGGCAAGGCTCGCGCGGCTTTGCTCGATCAGCAGCAGCGACGTGAGGTGAACCAGCACGAGCAGGCCCACCGTGGTGACGACGAGCCGCCCGAACATCGAATCAAACGGATTCTTCATCGGCCGGGTTGTCGGGAATGAACATGTAGCCGATGCCGCGCATGGTCTGCAGCCGTCGGGGATTGGACGGGTCGTCCTCGATCAGGCGGCGCAGGCGCCATACCGGCACGTCGATGCCGCGCTCGGTCACGTCGGCGTCCGGACCGTGGAGCAGCTCGATGAGCCGCGTACGCGACAGCGTTTCCATCGGATGCGAGGCCAGCACTTCGAGCAGCGCGTACTCGCCGCCCGTGAGCTTGACGGGCGCGCCTTCGCACAGCAGCGTGCGCGTCGAGAAATCCAGCTCGAAACGGCCGAACCGGCACGGGGCGCGCTTCTCCTGGACCACCGCGGGCGGCGGCGGCCCCTGCCGGCGCAGCACTGCATGGATGCGCGCGAGCAGTTCCTGCGGCATGAACGGCTTGCCCAGATAGTCGTCCGCGCCCAGTTCGAGCCCCAGCACGCGGTCCACGCCCTCGGCGCGCGCGGTCAGCATGATGACCGGAATCGTGTCGCCGCGCGCGCGCAACTGCTTGAGCGCGGTGAGGCCATCGACGCCCGGCATCATGAGATCCAGCACGATGATGGACGGCCGTTCGCGCTCCAGCCGCCGCGCGAGATTCGTGGCGTCGTGCAGAACGGAGAACGCAATGCCGCGCTGCTGGAAGAACTTGCGCAGCAGGTCGCGCAGTTCGGCGTCGTCGTCGACGAGCAGGACTTGCAGCGCGGAGTCGGGGATGGAAGGTGCGTGCACTTCGGGCATTCAGGGCGGCGTGAGGACGAAATGATGGTAGCCCGGAGAGGGCCCGGCTGGCTTTCGGAATATTACCGAGAATTGCGCCCGCTGACGAAACCCGCACGAAGACCCGGCCGCGACGGTAGTTCGTACGCCGAAAGCCCGGTTCTCTTTCGGCCGTATTCGCGCGTCACGGGACAGTAAGTTTCCGTAAGCACGAAAAAATGCGCCGTCGGTAGCGTTACGCCTTGCCCAGTACCGGTTCCGTCGGGGCGCCACCAAGGTGCGCCGGAAGCGTCCGGTGCCGTCCCGTTCTCGCATCGCGCGACGTCGCGATGTCCAAACAGGTCCAAGATGAAAACGCCAATCCTCCCCAACCACGCGCACCGCCGCATGACGTGCAGGCCGCGCCAGCTGTTTGCCGCCCTCTCGATACTGGCGATAGTCGGCACCGCCGGCTGCAACAGGCAAGCAGGCGGGCCGCCCGGCGGCGCCGCCGCGCAGACCGCGCAGGTGGGCGTGCTCACGCTCGCGCCGCAGCGCATCGTCGAAACCACCGAACTCTCCGGCCGCCTTTCCTCGCAGAAGGTCTCCGACGTCCGACCGCAGGTGAGCGGCATCATCCTCAAGCGCCTGTTCGTGGAAGGCGGTGACGTGAAGGCCGGCCAGGTGCTCTACCAGATCGATCCGGCCACCTACCGGGCGGCCTACGACCAGGCGCGCGGCACGCTCGAAAACGCCCGCGCCACGTTGGCCGATGCGAAGACGAAAGCGGACCGCTACACGGAACTCGTGAAGATCAACGCCGTGAGCAAGCAGGACTACGACGACGCCGTCGCCGCCGTCCACCAGGACGCCGCCACCGTGACGGCCGACGCGGCCGCGCTCGAATCGGCGCGCGTGAACCTCGAATACACGCGCGTGCGGGCGCCCATTTCAGGACGCATCGGCGCCTCCACCGTGACCGAAGGCGCGCTCGTCACGTCCGCCCAGACCACTGCGCTCGCCACCATCCAGGCGTTCGATCAGATGTATCTCGACGTCACGCGTCCCAGCACGGAGTGGCTGAAGCTGCGCAAGGCCTTCGCTTCGGGGCGCCTCAAGAAGACGGGCAGCGACAGCGCCGCCGTCACGCTCGTGATGGAGGACGGCACCGAATACGCCCACGCCGGCACGCTGCAGTTCTCCGGCGTGACGGTCGATGCCACGACGGGCTCGGTCACGCTGCGCAGTACGTTCCCGAACCCCGAACGCGAATTGCTGCCCGGCATGTTCGTGCGCGCCCGCCTGGAAGAAGGCGAGAACGACGACGCGATACTCGTGCCGCAGATGGCCGTGACGCGCGCGTCGGACGGCAAGGCGAGCGTCTACGTGGTGGGTGCGGCCGGCAATGCGCAGCAGGTGCAGGTGACGGCCGACAACGCATTCCGCGACCAGTGGATCGTGACCTCGGGCCTGCACGCCGGCGACCGCGTGATCGTGAGCGGCCTGCAGAGCGTGCATGCGGGCGCGCCGGTTAAGGTGGCCGCCGATACGCCGCAGACGCAGGGGAACGCGGTATCTGCGGCATCTGCGGCGTCCGCTGCCACCGACACATCCGCAGCCGGCACGGCCTCGCCCGTGTCGGCGCAACACTAGGCGGAGAGCGGCATGGCAGAGTTCTTCATCAAGCGTCCCATCCTCGCGTGGGTCATGGCCATCGTCATCATGCTGGTGGGCGCGGCGGCGGTGACGACCCTTCCCGTTGCGCAGTACCCCACCATCGCGCCGCCCTCGGTGCAGGTGACGGCCACCTACCCCGGCGCCTCCGCCGACACGGTGGCCGCAACCGTGACCCAGGTGATCGAGCAGAAACTGAGCGGCATCGACAACGTGCTGTACATGTCATCCACGAGCAGTTCCGCGGGACAGGCCACCATCACGTTGACGTTCAACCCCGGCACCAACCCCGACATCGCGCAGGTGCAGGTGCAGAACAAGGTGTCGCAGGCCACGCCCACCCTGCCTCAAACGGTGCAGGAGCAAGGCGTGCAGGTGGCGAAGGCGTCGACGAGCTTCCTCATGATCGTCGCGCTGTCGTCGCCGGGCGGCACCTGGAATTCGGTGGACCTCGGCAACATCATCGCCACGCAGATCGAAGACCCGCTCTCGCAGTTGAACGGCGTGGGCGACGTGACGCTGTTCGGCGCGCAGCACGCCATGCGCATCTGGCTCAACCCGGTGAAGCTGCACAGCTTCGGACTCGCGACCTCGGACGTCACCACGGCCATCACGAACCAGAACGTCGAGCTTTCCACCGGCCAGGTGGGCGGCGCGCCGGCCACGGATTCGCAGGCCATCAACGCGACGATCCGCTCGTCGAGCCTGCTCACGACCGCCGACCAGTTCGCCAACATCCTGCTGCGCGTGAACAGCGACGGCTCGCGCGTACTGCTCAAGGACGTGGCGCGCGTCGAAGTGGGCGGCGACAGCTACGAAACGTCGTCGCGCCTGAACGGCAAGCCGGCATCCGCGCTCGCCATCAAGCTCGCGACCGGCGCCAACGCGCTCGAAGCAGCCAACGCCGTGCGCGCGAAGCTCGCGGAACTGCAACCGCAGTTGCCGAAGGACGTCGCGATCAGCTATCCGTACGACACCACGCCGTTCGTGCGCATCTCGATCGAAGAGGTCGTGAAGACGCTGCTCGAAGCGGTCGTGCTGGTGTTCCTCGTGATGTACCTGTTCCTGCAGAACGTGCGCGCCACGCTGATTCCCACCATCGTCGTGCCGGTCGCGCTGCTCGGCACGTTCGGCGTGATGTCGATGATCGGCTTCTCGATCAACGTGCTGTCCATGTTCGCGATGGTGCTCGCCATCGGCCTGCTGGTGGACGATGCGATCGTGGTGGTGGAAAACGTCGAGCGCATCATGAGCGAGGAACGGCTCGAACCGAAGGAAGCCACCCGCAAGGCGATGGGCCAGATCACGGGCGCGCTGATCGGCGTGACGACGGTGCTCACCGCCGTGTTCATTCCGATGGCGTTCTTCTCCGGCTCGACGGGCGCGATCTACCGGCAGTTCTCCATCACGATCGTCTCGGCGATGCTGCTGTCGGTCATGCTCGCGCTCACGCTCACGCCGGCCCTGTGCGCCACGCTGCTCAAGCGCGCGGACGTCGAGCACCACGAGAAGCGCGGCTTCTTCGGCTGGTTCAACCGCTGCTTCGCGAAAGGCAACGCGGGCTACAGCAGTTCGCTCGCCCGCGTGGTCGCGAAGCCCGCGCGCTACATGCTGGTCTACGGCGCGATCGCCGGCATCGTGGCGTTGCTCTACGTCACGCTGCCCTCCTCGTTCCTGCCCGACGAAGACCAGGGCTACTTCATCGTGTCGATCAGCGCGCCGGCGGGCACGCCGGCATCGCGCACGCTGAAGACGGTGGAAGCCGTGGAGCAGTACGTGCTGAAGGACGAACCGGGCGTCAAACAGGTGATCGCCATCAACGGCTTCAGCTTCAACGGCCAAGGACAGAACAACGCCATCGCGTTCGTGACGCTCAAGGACTGGAGCCTGCGCGGTTCGCGCGACAGCGCGCAGGCCATCATCGCGCGCGCCAGCCAGCATTTCGCCGCGAATCGCGATGCGCGCATCTTCGTGCTGAACCCACCCGCCATTCAGGAGCTCGGGACGCAAAGCGGCCTCGACTTCGAGATAGAAGACCGCGGCGGCGCGGGCCACGACAAGCTGCTCGCCGTGCGCAACCAGTTTCTCGGCATGGCGTCGAAGGAACCGACGCTCGCGATGGTGCGCCCGTCCGGCCTCGAGGACACACCGCAGCTCCAGGTGGACATCGACCGCGAAAAGGCCAACGCGCTGGGGCTTTCCGTCGCCGACCTCAACGACACGTTGCAGACCGCGTTCGGTTCGTCCTACGTGAACAACTACATCGACACGGGGCGTGTGCAGAAGGTTTATGTGCAGGCGGATGCGCCGTATCGCATGATGCCTTCCGACCTCGGCGACTGGTACGTGAAGGCGAGCAGCAGCTCGTCGAGTTCGTCGTCTTCGTCCTCGGGCACCACCACGGGCACCACCACGGGCACGAGCACCGTGACGAACACCACCGGCTACGACGCCACGATGGTGCCCTTCTCGTCGTTCGCAAAGAGCCGCTGGACGTTCGGCCCGCCGCAGATCGAGCGCTACAACCGGCAGCTCGCCATGGGCATTTCGGCCGCCACGCGGCCCGGCGTCAGCACCGGCGAAGCGATGAATGCCGTGGAGCGGCTCGCGCGCAAACTGCCGCCCGGCTTTGCCCTGGAATGGACGGGACAGTCCTACCAGGAAGAGCAGGCCGGCTCCCAGGCCACGACGCTCTATGCGATCTCGCTCGTCGTCGTGTTCCTGTGCCTGGCGGGTCTCTATGAAAGCTGGTCGATTCCGCTCGCGGTGGTGCTCGTGGTGCCGCTCGGCGTGCTCGGCGCGCTGCTCGCCGCGCACGGCCGCGGTCTGTCGAACGACATCTACTTCAAGGTCGGGCTGCTGGCCACCATCGGCCTCTCCACGAAGAATGCCATTCTGATCGTCGAGTTCGCAAAGGACCTGCAGGCCGAGGGGCACGGCCTCGTGGACGCCGTGCTCGAAGCCGCCCACTTGCGGCTGCGCCCCATCCTCATGACCTCGCTCGCGTTCGTGTTCGGCGTGCTGCCGCTCGTCATCAGCACGGGCGCCGGCGCCGGGGCGCGGCATGCGATCGGCACGGGCGTCACGGGCGGCATGATCGCGGCCACGGTGCTCGCCATCTTCTTCGTCCCGGTCTTCTTCGTCGTAGTGCGCAGGCTGTTCAAGGAACACGGTCACGCCACCGACTCCGCTGAAATCAACGAGGGCAACGCATGAAACGCACACTGATCGCCCTTCTTTGCGCGGGCGCACTCGGCGCCTGCTCACTGGACCCGACGTACCAGCGGCCCGCAGCGCCGATCGACAACACGTGGTCCACCGTGGCCGCGCCGGCGCAGCCGCAGGCGACGCAGAGCACCGCTGCGGCACCGCTGGGTGCCGACCTCGGCTGGCGCGACTTCTTCAAGGACCCGCGCCTGCAAAAGCTGATCGAACTCGCGCTCGCGAACAACCGCGATATGCGCGTGGCCGCGCTCAACGTGGCGCAGTACGAAGCGCAGTACCGCATCGCGCGCGCCAACCTCGCGCCGGCCATCGACGCGTCGGGGTCGCTCACGCGCGAACACATGGCCGGCTCCACGAGCGCATACAGTTCGAGCAGCGCGAGCGTGGGCCTCACGTCGTGGGAAATCGACTTCTTCGGCCGCCTGCGCAGCCTGAAGCGCCAGGCGCTGGAACAGTACCTCGCCACGGATGCCGCGCGCACCAGCACGCAGATCAGCCTCATCGCGACCGTCGCCACCGACTATCTGCAACTGCTCTCCGACGAGGCTTCGTTGCAGATCGCGCAGAACACCGTGGCCGCCGACCACCACACCTACGACCTCACGGTGAACATGATGAAGCTGGGCAGCGCGTCGCTGCAGGACGTGCGCCAGGCCGAAAACTCGCTGGCGAGCGCGCGCTCGAGCCTCGCCTCGTACACGCGTGCGGTGGCGCAGGACCGCAACGACCTGGTGGCCGAAATCGGCGCGCCGCTGCCCGACGATCTGCCCCAGGGCCCTTCGCTGATGGAAAGCGAGCACACCCTCGCGGACATCGGCGCGGGCGTGCCGTCGGATCTGCTCGCGCGCCGGCCCGACATCGTCGAAGCGGAGCACACGCTCAAGGCGGCCAACGCCAACATCGGCGCGGCGCGCGCCGCGTTCTTTCCGAAGATCGATCTGACGGCTTCCGCGGGCACCACGAGCAGCGGCCTCTCGAACCTCTTCAAGGCGGGCACGGGCGCGTGGGCGTTTGCGCCGTCCATCTCGGTGCCCATCTTCGACTTCGGCTACAACCGCGCGTCGCTGGACGTGGCGAAAGTCGAAAAGGACATCGACGTCGCCAACTACGAAAAGGCCATTCAGACGGCGTTCAAGGAAGTGTCGAATGCGCTGGCGGGACGCACGACGTACGTCACGCAGGTGGCCGCGGACCGCGACTACGTGAGCTCGGCGCAGCAGTACTACGACCTCGCGCAGGCACGCTACCGCAGCGGCACCGACAGCTTCCTGACCCTGCTCGACGCGCAGCGCACGCTTTACACGGCGCAACAGCAGCTCGTCACCGACATGCTCGCCAAGCAGTCGAACCTGATCACGCTGTACAAGGTACTGGGCGGCGGCTGGTCGGAGACGAGCGCGGTGGCGCAGCGGTAGTCGGGCGAATCGGCTATGGGTCGCGTGCGTCGACGATCGGGCATTCCGTTCGGCCGCACGCCCCGTCGGATCACCCCCCACTGCAAAACAACTGCGCGACCAGACTCCGCAGCCACCGGTTTCCCGCTTCGTGGTGATATCTGGCATGCCAATGCTGTCGGACCGCAAATCCATCGACGGGAACCGGACAGGCGTGCACGGTCAGATCGTTGATTTTCGCCAGCGTCTCGCCGATGTGGCGCGGCAGTGTCGCGATCAGATCGGTGCTTTCGATGATCGCACCGAGCCCAAGGAACCCCGGCAACTCCAGCACGACTTCGCGCTCGATCTGCTCGCGCAACAGCGCCTGTTCGAGTAGCTGCGCGCCCGTGCCGGCCGTGATCGCGACATGCCCCTCGGTGCGGTACTGCTTCAGCCCCAGTCGGGTCTTTAGCCGCGGATGATGGCGATTCGTCAGACAGACCCAGTCCTGCAGATACAACTGCTGCTGATAAATCCCGCCGCCAAGCCAAGGCACGTGACCGATGGCCAGGTCAGCTTCGCCGGACTCCAGCGCCCGTTCCGTGTTGCCGTCGATACGCGCCGCTTCCAGCCGGATACCGGGCGCCTGCTCGCGCACGTGCGCCAGCATTCGCGGCAGTAGCGTGATGTGACTGGCGTCGGTCATGCAGATCCGGAAGCGCCGTTTCGCGGTGACCGGATCGAACGCAATTTCCCAGGCCGCAAAGCGCCGCAGCGATTCCAGAATTTCCCGGCAAGGGCCGATCAGCGCATCGGCCTGCGGCGTCGGCGCCATGCCGGTCGGCGTTCGTATGAAGAGCGGATCCTGCAGATGTTCCCGCAGACGCCCCAGCCAGATGCTGATCGTCGGCTGACTTTGTCCCAGCTGTTCGGCCACGCGCGTCACGCTGCGGACATCGTAGAGGAGATCGAACAGCTGCAGCAGCTTCAAATCCGGGAGGGGGGCCGAGCTCATAGCACTATTGCTCTATGTAATGACGTCATTGCGATCATAGCATTGCGAGAATGGGCGTCCGCTCGTATCTTGATCTGCACGTTAAGGAGACGGCAGTGAAGATTGCAATTCTGGGCGCCGGCGCATTGGGCTGTGCGATTGGGGCCGCGCTGACCGAAGGCGGCAATGAAGTCTGGTTGCTGAACCGCTCGGCGGCGCACGTCGAGGCAATGAGGCGCGACGGTCTACGGGTAGACGACAGGAACGGCTCGCGTCACGTGAAAGTTCGCGCCACGACGCGGGCCGCTGAGGCCGGCGTCGTCGATCTGGTCATTGTGCTGGTCAAGTCGTTCGATACCGACGCCGCGATGCGCGGCGCAGTCGAACTGATCGGGCCGGAAACGCTGGTGCTGTCGTTGCAGAACGGCCTTGGACACGAAGATGTGCTGGCCGACATCGTAGGGCTCGAACGCGTGCTGGCCGGCAAGACCTATGTCGGCGGCGTCATGCGCAATCCGGGGCACATCGAATCGGGCGTCGTCGGCAAAGCCACTCACATTGGCGAGCTGGACGGTCGTATCACCCCTCGCGCAAACGCGATCGCCGACACGTTCAACGCATCCGGACTGGACACGACGGTCAGCGCCAATATCGTCGGCACGATGTGGGACAAGCTGCTGGTCAACGTCGCGACCGGCGCACTGACCGGCGCGACCGGCCTCACCTACGGCCAGCTTTACGACGAACCGCTCTTGAAGGCGACTGCACTCTCAGCAGTCGCAGAAGCGATGGCGGTCGCCCGCGCCGCCGGCGTGCCCCTTTCCACGGACGATCCCGAACGCGCCTGGACGCTCGCCGGCGAAGGGCTTTCGCCGGGCTTCAAGACGTCGATGCTGCAGAGCCTCGAGAAAGGATCCATCACCGAGATCGACTTCATCAACGGCGCGGTCGTGCGCTGGGGACGACGGCATGGTGTGCCGACCCCGGTCAACGCGACGCTGGTCGCCTGCATCAAAGGCATCGAGCGCGGCATGGCCGACCGGAAAAAACAGGAGACAACCGCATGAACGGCAGCAAGGCTTATCTCGAACACGTGGCGATCTGGGTCAAGGATATCCACTGGCATATCCGCTTTTTCGAAGACGTGCTCGGCATGACGATGCGCGAGGTCGACGGCACCGTCGACGCACCGCGCCAGTACTGGACGCTCGGCGGCCTGCAATTCATCCACGCCCCCGACCACGATGCCCCGGAAGGCCGGCTCGGCCATCTCGGCGTGATGTGCGAAGACATGGAAGCCGCGCTCGCCGCCGCGCAAAGGTACGGCGTCACCGAGATGCCGCAGGGACGCAACTGGTTGCGACTGCCTGACGGTCTCGCCATCGAACTGATCCAGGCAAGGCCCGCCTCGTGCGTGGCGCGCGCATTGGCTATCGACCCGCGTGCGGAGGCTTGAGATGACGATCGTCGAGAAATACTGGGACGACGCCCGCGAAGGCGACGAGTGCGTCAGCCCGACTTACACCGTCACCAAAGCGCGCATCCTGGCTTACGCGGAATTGACCGGCGATCACACGCCGGTGCACGTCGATGAGGACTACGCGAACGCGAGCCACTTTGGCTCGATCGTCGCGCACGGCCTGTTCGGCTTGTCGATTGCGGACGGCCTCAAGACGCAAAGCGCGTACCGCTTTCTGCCGGGCATGTCGCTCGGCTGGACCTGGGACTTCGATCTGCCGATCAAAGTGAACGACGTGCTGCACGTGAAATTCCGCGTCGGCACGATGCGGGCCAGCAAGAGCCGTCCGGGCTGGGGCATCGTCGTGCTGCCGTCGCAGCTGATCAATCAGGACGGCCAGGTCGTCCAGCATGGCGAGCACCGCTTGATGGTGCCGCGCCGACCGGGAGCATTCTGATGCAGGTACGTCCGCTCGAAGGTATTCGCGTCGTCGACTACAGCCACTTTCTCGCCGGTCCGTATGTCGGGCGCTGTCTTGCGGCGCTCGGCGCCGAAGTCATCAAGGTTGAACGCCCCGTCACCGGCGACGCAGGGCGTCAGCATGCGACCGTGCTCGATGACGAGCAAAGCGCCTATTTCCTGCAGATGAACATGGGCAAGCGCGGCGTCAGCGTCAACATGCGCGACCCGCGCGGCAAGGAGTTCATGCAGCGCCTGTGCGATTCGGCCGATGTGTTCGTCGAGAACTACCGGCCCGGCGCGCTGACCCGGCTCGGACTCGGCTACGACGAACTGTCGGCGCGTAATCCAGGCCTCGTCTACTGCTCGATCTCCGCCTACGGCCACACCGGACCGGACGCGCACCGCGCCGGTTTCGGCCTGATTGCCGAGGCCAAGAGCGGGATCATGCAGATGATCGGGAATCCGGGCGAACCGCCGCCGCTGATGCGCATCTCGCTCGGCGACATGTACACCGGCATTCACGCGGTGGCGGCCATCAATGCCGCGCTGTTCGGTCGCGTGAAGAGCGGCCGGGGACAGCACATCGACATGGCGCTGTACGACACGCTCGTTTCGATGCACGAATACGCGGTGCAGTGCTACACGATGCAGGGCATCGTTCCCGAACAGACCGGTCAGGACATGCCTGCCTCGACGCTCTACGGCGTGTTTCGTGCGGCGGATGGCGACCTCGTGATCGCCGCGCAGGTCGACGACGCGTGGAAACGCTTTGCGGCCCTGGTCGAGGCGCATGGCGGACCTGCCGGCTTCGGTGCGGACCCGCGGTTCCACACGCTGAACGGGCGCAATGCCAACCGGCTCGAGATTCTGTCGGTAGTGAAGCCGTGGATTGCCGGACGAGCGGTCGCGGCGGTGCTGGAACTGCTCGACGGCATCGACGTACCGTGCGCGAAGGTGCAGCGCATCGACGAGGTGCTCGCCGACCCGCAGATCATCGCGCGCGGCATGGTGCTCGAGCAGCAACACCCCCGCTTCGGCACCTTGCGCCTGCCCAATCTGCCGTTCCGCTTTTCCGACTGCGACACGACCATCCGCGAGGTCGGGCCGGACCTCGGTCAGCACAATGCGGAAGTGGCAACGTCGCTGGGCTTCACTGCGGCAGAGATTGACGCCATGCAGACCGATGGCGTGTTGTATTCGAAAGTGAGGCCGTGATGAGCGACCAGTACGCAGTGATCGGCAATCCGATCGGACACACGAAATCGCCGCTGATTCACGGGTTGTTTGCTGAAGAATCGCATCAGGACATCTCGTACACGGCGATCGAAGGACCGTTGGAGCCGGACGACGCTTTCGCGGCGACGGTGCGGTCATTTTTCGCCGCCGGCGGCAAGGGCATGAACGTGACGGCCCCCTTCAAGCTGAAGGCGTTCGCGATGGCCGACGAACGCAGCGAGCGCGCCGCACTCGCCGGCGCGGCGAATACGCTGAGCTTCAGGGACGGCCGCATCATCGCGGAGAACTTCGATGGCGTCGGCCTGGTACGCGACATCGAAGTCAACCTGAACCTGCCGATGGCCGGCAAGCGCGTGCTGGTGCTCGGCGCGGGAGGCGCGGTGCGCGGCGCACTGCTGCCGTTCATCGCGGCGCGTCCTGCGGAACTCGTCGTCGCGAACCGGGATGTCGCGAAGGTCGAGGCGCTGATCGCACGAGTCGCGACCGGCGATTCTCTCGTCGCTTGCGGGTACGGCGACCTCGCAGCCATGGGACGCTTCGACCTCGTCGTCAACGCGACGTCGGCGAGCCTCAGCGGCGAACTCCCGCCAGTGCCGCCGAGCGTATTCGACCCGCGCGGAGCAGCTTACGAGCTCGTCTACGGCAAGCGTCTCACCCCGTTCCTGAGACACGCGCGCCACGCCGGCGTGCTGGGTATCGCGGACGGTGTCGGGATGCTCGTGGAGCAGGCGGCCGAAGCATTCGCATGGTGGCGCGGCATGCGGCCTGAGACGCGCGCGGTGATCGACCGGCTGACCGTGCCGCTCGATTGAACGGGCGCGATCGACAACAGTCGCTCCCGTTCGATATCCGTCGGATGCATTTCCCCCATGACCTGGGTCCGAACCCAGGTCGGGTGCGAATTCAATGACGCAATCGACTCGTGGTGAACCGGCCTCGCCATCGCGTGCCGCGCGCAACCGGGGTGTTCATGACTGCGGTCGGCGTGGACGTAGCCGCCCTCTACGCTGCAACCGCGGGCGGGCGAGCGGCGGGTGCCGAACGGGGCGCTGC
>JACZKY010062924.1_pt1 | contig 12291 bp, 10 predicted proteins | sample 8237611 | NCBI WGS metagenome assembly JACZKY01 (sample SAMN16148055, study PRJNA663545) | marine sediment metagenome | biome: sediments and biomass from bioreactor inoculated with such sediments; feature: coastal sediments; material: methane- and iron-fed bioreactor; isolation source: Bothnian...
GGCATGTCGCCTGCGCCCGGATGCGCACCGCCGGCGACATGCCATTGCGCCGCGCGAACTCTTCCGAGATCAGCAGCGCTGCCGCTGCGCCGCAGGTGGGCGGGCAGGCCATCGGCCGCGTCATCACGCCGGGCCAGATCACCTGCGCCTCCATAACCTCCTCGGTGGTCATTTCCTTGCGGAATACCGAGAGCGGGTTTCTGGCGGCGTGCCGGCTCGCCTTGGCCCGAATGGCGGCGAAAGTCTCCATCTTCGTGCCATAGCGCTGCATGTGCATCTGACCGGCGCCGCCGAAATAGCGCAGGGTCATCGGAAGGTCCGACCGACCGACAATCTCGTCCGTGGCGTCATCGAAGGCGCCGAGAGGCGAGGGCCGGTCGTCGAACACGGTGCCGAGGGCGCCGGGCTTCATCTGCTCGAAGCCCACCGCGAGCGCACATTCCACCGCGCCGCTCTCGATGGCCTGCCGGGCGAGGAACAGGGCCGTTGATCCGGATGAGCAGTTGTTGTTGACATTGACAATGGGGATGCCCGTCATGCCGACGCGATAGATCACCCGCTGGCCGGCCGTGGAATCGCCGTAGACATAACCGGCATAGGCCTGCTCGACCGCGTCGTAATCCATCCCCGCATCCGCCAGTGCGAGCCGGATCGCCGCCTCGCCCATCTCGTCATAGGGGGCAGAAGCCCCCGGCTTGCTGAAGGGGATCATCCCCACACCGGCAATCATCGTGCGCATTCTTCCGTTCTCCCGTTCAATGCGTGGATGCGTCTGCAAGCATCCGCCGCAGCTCGCTCTTCAGGATCTTTCCATAGCTGCTGGTCGGCAGCTCCGGCGTGAAGCGATAGGTTCGCGGCCGCTTGAAACGGGCGATGTTATCGAGACAGAACTTGTCCAGCATCTCGGCCGTGACGTCCGGCGCGGCGACGACGAAAGCCACCACCATCTCTCCCCATTCGGGATGCGCTGCCCCGATCACGTTGACGGCGGACACGCCCGGAAAGCGCAGCAGCACCTCCTCGACCTCGCGTGGGTAGATGTTGGAGCCGCCGGAGATGATGACGTCCTTCGAGCGGTCCTTGAGTGTGAGGATGCCTCGCGCGTCGAGTTCACCGATATCGCCGGTCCACAGATAGCCGTCCTGCAGCGCCTTGTCGGTCGCCTCGTCATCATCCCAGTAACCTGCCATCACCACGTCGCCGGCGACGACGACTTCGCCGGGCACACCCGGCGGGCAATCCCTGCCGTCGTCGTCGACGACCCGAACGTCGACGCCCGTTCGCGCGATACCAACCGACCCGGCGAGCTCCGCGGGAATCGACTGTGGGGGGCCGGCAAGGAAATGCGGCGGCAGGTAGCTGATCGTGCAGGGGGCTTCGCCCTGGCCATAGCCGACCCATACCTTCGGCCCGAGCACGTCGAGCGCGGCGCGCAGATCCTCCACATAGATCGGCGCGCCGCCGACGAAGATAAGGTCGACCGCGTCGATCGCGCGTGCGTCCAATGCCGGGCAGGTCACCAGCCGGTTCAGCATGGTCGGTGCGGCGAAGAAGGAAGCGCGCGGAAAGGCGTGGAGCATCGTCACGATCTCCCCGGCGTCGAATCCGCCGCTTTCTGGTACGGCGTTCGCGGCCCCACGCAGGAAGAAGGGCAACGAGAACAGCCCTGCCGCATGCGACAGTGGCGCGGGGGCGAGCGCCGCCGAAGTTTCCGCGACCGGCCCCATGTCTGCGAGAAAGCTGGTCGTCATCGCCCACAGGTTGCGATGCGTCAGCGTCGCCCCCTTGGGTCTGCCGGTGGTTCCGGATGTGTAGAATATCCAGGCCGGGTCGGCAGGCAGCGCCCGCGCGGGGGCGAAGGCGCTATCGCCGTCGGCCACCATGCCCGCATAGTCCTCTCCCGCCACGTCGATCGCGCCGTCGAAGCCGGCCACGTCGTCGAAGCGGTCGGTGAAGAGCAACCGTGCGCCCGAATTGGCGACGATATAGTCGACTTCGCGCGGATGCAGCTTTGCGTTCACCGGCACCGCGGTGCAGCCTGCCGCCCAGATGCCGAACAGGATCTCGAAATATTCGGGCCTGCAGCCCGCCCAGATCGCCACCCGGTCGCCGTTGGCCAGTCCGCGGGCGTTCAGCGCCGCCGCCAGCGCCGCACTGCGCGCCCGCAGACCGGCATAGTCGCACCAGACGCGCGTACCGACACACACCGCCGGTCGCTCCGAAAAGGTCCGGGACGCCTGATCGAGAATCTGCGCTATGTTCACGGTCCGGCCCTCAGATCTTGCGGGTCTCGTCGCGCCAGAAGACGTCGCGGATGTCCTTCTTGCGCACCTTGCCCACCGGACTACGCGGCAGGCTCTCCCATATCTCGACGGTTTTCGGGGCCTTGACGCTGCCGAGTTTGGTCTTGCACAGGGCGATAATCTCTTCCTCGCCAACCTGCGCGCCGGGTTTCAGCTCAAGGACGGCCTTCACCGCCTCGCCCCATTTTGCGTCGGGTACGCCGACCACCGCGCAATCCTGCACCGCCGGATGCGCCCACAGCACCTGTTCGATCTCGCTGGGATAGACGTTGAAGCCGCCGGAGATAATCATGTCCTTCTTGCGATCGACGATGTAAACAAAGCCGTCCTTGTCGATGACGCCGACATCGCCGGTGTGGTGCCAGCCGAACTGCGACGCCTCGGCGGTTGCTTCCGGGTTCTTATAGTAACCCTGCATCACCAGATTGCCGCGAACGACGATCTCGCCACGCTCCCCGGCCGCAAGGATGCGGCCCGCTTCGTCCATGATTGCGACCGGCGTGAGTAGCGTCGCGCGGCCGCAACTCGCCAGGCGCTTCTCCAGTTGAGGGTCGCCGAGCACCTTGTGGTCGTCTGCCGTGAGGATGGTGCAGAACATCGGCGCTTCCGCCTGCCCGAAGCTCTGGATCATCACCGGCCCGAATGTCTCCAGGCATTGCCGCAACTTGTCCACCGCCATCGGCGCCGCCGCATAGAAGAAGCCGCGCAGGCTGGAGAACCGCCTTTTCTCCAGGCCAGGGTGCGACAGTAGCATGTAGATGGCCGTGGGGGGCAGGAAGAGATGCGTTACGCCCTCGTTCTCGATGGCGTCCAGCACCGTCCCGGCGTCGAAGCCGGGCAGGATGACGTTGCGCGTTCCCGCCGCCAGCATCGCGATCGCCATCACCCCGGCCGCGTGGGTCATCGGCGTGACCAGCAGGTGCACCGGATCGGGACCGATCTCGACATGGGCATAGAGGTTCGCGATCATCGTTTCCCAGACGAGTTGGGTGTGCACGATCCCCTTGGGCAGGCCGGTGGTGCCGCCAGACGACAGGATGCCGACCAGGCTGTCGGGCCCCAGCGGCAGGTCGGGATCGTCCTCGGGCGCGTCCGCGATCCAGTCGTCGAGCCACGGGTTCTCTCCGCCCGGCCGGTCGAGGCAGACAAAGCGCGCGATGCCCGGGCACAGCTCGCGAAGCCTGGGCAGGATCGGCTCGAGCTCGCTGTGATAGAACAGGACTTCCACGTCGTTGTGGGCGAGGATGTAGCCGTTCTCCTCGATGCCGTTCTTGGCATTGACGGGCACCCACACCACGCCCGCGCGGAACAGCCCGATCATCGCTTCGAGCCCCGCGACGCAGTTGGGGGAGTAGAGACCGGCCTTCCGCCCGACGCCGAACCCTTCCGCAGCCAGCATGTTCGCCAACTTGCGGCTCCTGATCTGTACCTCCGCATAGGTGCGGCTCACCGTGGCGTCCTGCAGGCAGACCCGTCCGGGCGCGCGGGCAACGCCCTTGTCGAAGAAATCAATCAGTCGCATCGTGTCCTCCTAACAGTGCAGCAGCGTGATGGCCGCGGCCGCTTCCTCGTATCCCGAGAAGCCGCCGCCGTTCTCGGCGAGCCCCACGCGCGCGCCCTCCACCTGGCGCGCTCCGGCCTCGCCGCGAAGCTGCGTTACCAGTTCGTGGATCTGCGCCAGCCCGGTGGCGCCGATCGGGTGCCCGCGCGCCGCCAGCCCGCCCGACACATTGATCGGAATGCGTCCGCCAAGGGTGGTGGCGCCGGAACTGGCCAGCCGCCCGCCCTCACCCAGCGGGCATAGCCGCAGCAACTCGGCCTGGTTCAGCTCGGCGAAGGCGGTGGCATCATGGACCTCGGCGACCGAGACATCGTGCGGGCCAAGCCCTGCCACCTCGTAACCGCGGTCAACAGCGCGCCGGCAGACATGATTGTCGAAATCGCCCGCTTCCCGCTCGCGGCCCGACGCCAGGACGGTGGCGGCGATGCCGACCATCCGTCTCATCCCGAGCTGCCTCGCCTTGCGTTGCGAGACTAGGATGGCCGCTGCCGCACCGTCGCTGATCGGCGCGCACATCGGCAGGGTCAGCGGCCACGCCACGAGCCTTCCTGCCAGCACTTCCTCGACCGTCATGGCGTGGCGATACTGCGCTTTCGCGTTGTGCACCGAATGGCCGTGGTTTTTCGCGGCCACGGCGGCGATGTCGGCCTGGGTTGTGCCGAAGCGGCCCATATGGAACCGCGCCAGCGCGGCGTAGACGTCCATGAACACGCTGCGCCGGCCGGGGTCGGGCGTGCCTTGCGGCGGCGTCACATCCCGGCCGAGTTCGGCCAGCCTGGCAATCTGCCCTTCCGTGTCGCTGACATCCCACGCGCCTTCGAAGATCGCGAAGGAGCGTTCGCGATCCGGCGCGTTCATCTTGTCGGCGCCGAGCGCGAGGGCGACGTCGCCCTGGCCGGAGGCGATGTAGGACCAGGCTGCATTGAAGGCCGAAGTCGCGCTGGCACAGGCGTTCTCCAGGTTGACGACCGGTATGCCGCCAAGACCGAGGCGCTTCAGTACCATCTGGCCGCGCACCAGGTGCTGGCCTTCGATCACGCCCTGCGTGGCGTTGGCGAAGAAGGCCGCCTCGATGTCGCGCCGCTCCAATCCCGCGTCAGTCAGGCACTCGTCCAGCGCGTCGCCGGTGATGTCGGCGAGGCTGCGGTTGGGAAATTTGCCGAAACTGGACATTCCCACACCGGCGACATGAACCTGTGTCATTGCGTCCTCACACGCTTATCAGGGTTTCGATGCGTTCACGGTCGGCCTGCATCTCGGCGGCCGTGCCGCTCCACAGGATGGTCCCGTGATCGATGACGTACTGGCGATGGGCGAGTTTCATCGGCACGCGCAGGTTCTGCTCGACGAGAAGGATGGCAGTCCCCTCGGCGTTGATGATCCGCATGGCCTCGACGAGTTGGTTGACGATCAGCGGCGCCAGCCCCTCCGTCGGCTCGTCGAGCAGCAGGATCTCCGGATTGGTCAGAAGCCCGCGCGCAATGGCCAGCATCTGCTGTTCGCCGCCCGACAGCGTGTCGCCTGCCTGTGCTGCCCGCTCCCTGAGAACGGGAAAGAGGTCGAATACACGCTGCTGCGTCCAGGCGCCGCTACGCTCCATAAGCGTGGCGATGCGCAGGTTTTCCAGCACTGACAGGTTCGCGAAGATGCGGCGGTCCTCGGGGACGAAGGCGATGCCCATGCGCCCCAACTCGTGCGCGCGACGGGCCGTGACGTCCTCGTCCTTGAGGATCCGCCGGCCGCGGGCGAGGGGCACCAATCCTATCAGCGTCTTGAGGATCGTCGACTTCCCGGCGCCGTTGCGGCCGATCAGCGACACCACCTCTCCGGCGCCGATCCCGATCGATATGTCGTGCAGCGCCTGCGCCTTGCCGTAGAATACGTCGCAGTTTTCCAGGGCGAGCATGTCAGTCGTCCTCCCCCAGATAGGCGGTGCGCACTGTCTTGTTGGCGCGAATCTCGGCCGGGCCGCCGGTCGCGAGGATGCGCCCCTGCACCATCACGACCAGTTCGTCGGACACCTTCATCACCACGTCCATATTGTGCTCGATCAGCAGCACGGTGCGGCCTTGGACGATCTTCTCGATGAGCGCGATGGCACCTTCGAGCTGGTCGTGCCCGACGCCGGCCAGCGGCTCGTCGAGCAGCAGCACCGAGGGGTTTGACAGCAGCGCCAGCCCTACCTCGAGCGCCCGCTGGTCGCCGTGTGACAGCGTCTCGGCCGGCCGGCGGGCAAGGCGGGTGAGGCCGATTTCCTCCAGCACCGCCTCCGCGCTTTCCCTTGCCGCGCGGAATCGGCCCACCGGCGCCCAGAACGGCTGGAGACGATATCGGTGGGCGAAGGCGGCGATCTCCAGATTCTCCAGGACCGACATGCCGGCGAAGATCTTGGTGATCTGGAAGCTTCGCCCGAGCCCGGCACGGGTCCGCTCGTGGACGGTCAGGCGTGTCACGTCCCGCCCCTCCAGCGTCACCGAGCCGCCGCTCATTGCCGCATGACCCGACAGCGCGTTCATCAGCGTGGTCTTGCCCGCTCCGTTGGGGCCGATGATGCCGGTGAGCTTGCCCGGGCGGAATTCATAGCTGACGCCGTCGACGGCCTTCAGCCCGCCGAACGAGACACGGACGTCGTCGCATTTCAGGGAGCCGGCCGTCATGCCGCGCCTCCCCCGTCCCGATCGCCGTTCCCGAGGAACAGGCCGGCGATACCGTGCCGCAGGAAGATCGTCGCGAGGACGAAAATGAGCCCGAGGATGCCGTACCAGTACTGCGTGTATTGGCTGAGTTCCTCCTTGAGCACCTCGAACACCGCCACGCCCAGGATCGGGCCCAGGAGCGTGCCCTTGCCGCCGAGGACCGTCATGATGAGCACGTCGCCCGAAGTGGTCCAATGCAGCATCTGCGGGCTTATGTAGAACATCAGCGAGGCGAGGAGCGCGCCCGAGACGCCGGCATAGGCGCCGGAGATGATGAAGGCGGTCTGGCGCAACCGGTTCACGTTATAGCCGAGCTGTGCCGCCCTCACGTCGTTGGCCTGGACCGCGCGCAGCGCCCGGCCGAAGGGCGAGGCACGCAGCAGCGCCATCACTGCCAGCCCGACCGCGAAGGCGACGACGAGGAACAGGTAGTAGTTTCGGTTGTCGTAGAAATCGACACCGAAAAGCTCGGGGCGCGGCACGCCGGCTATCCCGTCGAGGCCGCCTGTCCACTCGGGCAGGCGGTTGGAGGCCAGAACATAGATCATCTGCGCCAGCGCGAGCGTCAGGAGCGAGAAGAATATGCCGGAGACACGCAGCGCGAAAACGCTCAGGCCGAAGGCCAGCAGGGCCCCGCCGGCCGCGGCGACCGCAAGGGCGCTCATGAAGTCGAGGCCATAGAACACCGTCAGGTTGGTGAGCACGTAGCCGCCCACCCCGAACAGGGCGGCATGCCCGAAGGAGAGCATGCCCGTCACTCCGAAGATGAGGTCGAAGCCGATGGCGAACAGCGCCCAGATAAGGATAAGCGAGACGAGATTGACCCCCTGCTCGCCCGGGATCAGCCAGGCGACGACGATCATCGCTGCGATGACGAGGCCCATCATAGCCGTTCCGATGCGATGCCGTGTCATGCCGCGCGCCCCTTGACGCTGAACAATCCCGCCGGACGGAACATCAGCGTCGCGATCAGAAGGATGAAGGTGAGAAGCTCGACCCACTCGGTGGCCAAGGTGTAGCCGGCCGCCCGCGTCATCCCGAGCAGCAGTGCCGCCAGGATCGCGCCGCGGATGTTGCCCAGGCCGCCGATGATGACCACCACGAAGCAGTCGATGATGACGCTGAAACCCATGCCCAACTCGATCGGCACCAGCGGCGCGGTGATCGCGCCGCCGAGAGCGGCGAGATAGGCGCCCAGCGCGAACACGCCGGTGCGTACCCTGGCGACATCGATTCCCAGCGTGGACGCCATGTCGGGATCGGCGCTTGCCGCCCGGATGACCATGCCCCATTTGCTGCGGTCCAGCAGCAGGAACAGGATGAGCGACGCGACCGCGCCGAAGGCGATGATGAAGAGCCGGTAGGCCGGGATCATGCTGCCAAAAAGATCGACCGGCCCGGCGAGCAGGTCGGGCGTCGGCACCTGCTTGTAGTCCATGCCCCAGATGATCTTGGTGGCGTCGTCGATGACCAGGATGAGGCCGAAGGTCAGCAGGAGCTGGTAGATATGGTCGCGCTCGTAGACCTGCTTCAGCGTTACCATCTCCATCAGCGCGCCGATCGCGGCGACAATGAGAGGCGCGACCAGCAGCCCGATCCAGAACGAACCGGTGACGAGAACGACCTGATAGCTGACATAGGCGCCCAGCATGTAGAGCGCGCCATGCGCGAAATTGATGACGCCCAGCATGCCGAAGATCAGCGTCAGCCCGGCGGCGAGCAGAAACAGCAGGAAGCTGAGACTCAGCCCGATCACGATGATGGACATAGGAAGGACCAATTCCTCAGGTTTTCGACCACGCGCGGGGACGCGCCGCCGCCGCGCAGACGGCGGCGGCGCGTCGTTCGCCTGGATCGCTCAGCAGGCGGGGAACAGCCGATCGGCAGGGAATATCTCGGTGATGTTCATGGTCAGGTCGGGCAGCGGCGCCTCGCCCTTCACGACCTCGCCCCACAGCCCGACCTGCGCGGCCTGGTGGTCGCAGGCGCGCATCTCCTTGCGGCCTTCGACGGAGTCCTCGTGGACGGAGCTCTCGAAGGCGTTGACCCAGTCCTCGACGTCCCACGAACCGGTCTCGTCGACCACGCGCAGCCACCAGCGCAGGCCGTCATAGGCCTCGCCGGCGAAGCTGGACGGGTAATCGCCATGCTGGGCCCGGTACGCTTCCACGAAGGCGCGGTTGGCGTCGTTGTCGATCGAGAAATGATATCGCACGCCGGAATTGACGCCGATCGCGGACGGCCCGGTTGCGGCAGCCAGCACCTCGTCCTGCAGCACCGGGCCGAAGATGATCTTGTCGGTCCCGAGCCCGACCTGGCCCGCCTGGCGGACGAAGGTGACGCCGTCATTGCCGGTCGCCATGACGACGATGCCGTCGGCGTCCGAGCGAGCCATCTTGTCGATGATGACCGAGTAGTCGCGGTTGCCCAGTGGCGCGAAGTCGTTGCCGATCACCTGGTAGCCGGCTTCCGCGGCGCGGGCGGTGAACTGTTCCAAGCCCGAGCGGGTGGCCTGATAGTCGGCGGTCACCGCATAGATTTTGCGCAGCCCGCGCTCCTTGGCGAACTCCACGCACATCTGGACCTCCATGCCCAGCGTGTTCGACGTGCGGAAGGAATAGCGTGCGCCGTCCGGGACAGTGATCGCATCGTCGGCAGAGATCGTCACCAGATGCGGCACGCGCCGTTGGGTTGACAGGCTCTGCAGCGCCAGCGTCGAGGCCGAGCTGACAGCCCCGAAAATCATGTTGGCACCCTGTCCGAGCAACCGTGTCGCCTTCTGGACCGCGGGCTGGGGCCTGGTCTCGTCGTCTTCCCAGCTGAAGCGGACCGGGACGCCCAGGACCTTGCCATCCCGTTCAGCGACGGCGAGCTCGGCTCCCTTGCGCATATCTCCGCCGATAAGCCCGTAGGCGCCGGAGAACGCCAGGATGGCTGCTATGTGGAACTCCTGAGGTGTGTTGGCGCGCACGAAGGGCGCAGGGAATGCGCTCGCCACCGCAGTGGCGCCTGCCATTTGCAGAAAAGTCCGTCGTTTCATGCTCTTCCTCCCGTTAACGGCAAAAAATTGGACGCGAGACTGGATTGCGCGCAAACGCTCTCCGGGCTCACGACCCGTACAAAAACTGTCAGTTTTAGGGGACCATACCGTCGTTCCGGCGGCTTGCGCCGCACCGTGACGTCATCCGCCTGAGCCTGCTGTCTGCTCTATCGCAACAAGGCGCCCGGGGTGGCTTCCGACCTTCCGGGGGTACGATTTGCAATCATTCCGGCCTCCTCGCCAGCTTCCTTCCAGACGGCTTTGTCAATCCGTTCGACGGGTGACTATTGCAGCATAGGCAAGAGGCTGGAATGTTCGTGACTGCCAGCTATTTGACTTTAACTGCCACGGCACGCGATAAGAAGGTTTTCGCCTCCAGACCGTCACGATGCAGATTGACCGCCTCGACAGTATTCGGCTTCCCGGACAGAGCCTGCGCATCATGGCAGATGTGCTGGCCGAACACGGCCTCGACCCACAGCCGCTGATAAAGGCTGCGGGAATTGATCCCGACGTGGTGCATGATCCGTGGAGTACGCTGAACGGGCACCAGGAACTGCGGTTCGAGAGAATCTTTGTCGAGGCGACGCGTCACATACCCGCCATCGGGTTTCTGGTGGGGTTACGCTACAGCCTGGTGACCTATGGGCCGCTGGGGCTGGCGGTCATGGTCTCGTCCAACGTCTCCGACGGCCTGCGGCTCTTCACCCGGATGCAGGCGCTAGGCTACTCGATTCTTCAGTACAGGCTGGTGGAGCAGGGCGGGGTGGGCGTTGCCCTGACCGCCAATGACCAGTACACGCCGCCGGACATGCTCGATTTCGTGCATGAGCGGGCGCTGGGGTCGGTGCCGACCTTCTTTCGCGACATGCGGCAGCAGAAGGTGCCGCTCAAATACATCGAAAGCCCGCTCCAACGGCCGAAGAACTGGATGAACCTCGAGACGTTGTGGAATACTGAGGTGGTCTTCCGCTCGTCCCGCACCGCGTTCCATTTTGCCGAGGGCGCCGGCGCCCTGCCGTTGCCGATGGCCAACGCTGTGCTGGAGGACAGCTATCGCCGGCTTTGCGAGAACATACTGGAGACGAGCCCCGACCTCGACGGTTTCACGCACCTCGTTTACCAGTTGCTGATGCGCTCGCGCACTGGCTTTCCGGGAGCCGCCGATGTGGCCACCAGTCTGAGCGTTTCCGAACGGACGTTGCACCGCCGCCTCGCACGGCGCGGGTCCAGCTTCGGCGAGATCTTGAACAATGTCCGTCTGCGGCGCGCGAGGGAGTTGCTGGAAGACTCCTCGCTGACGATCGAGGCGATCGGCGAACGGCTCGGCTATGCGGAGACCGCGAGCTTTTCCCGCTTCTTCCGTCGCATGACCAGCGTCTCGCCCTCGACATATCGCAAGACCAGCCAGGTGATCTTCGCGGGCGCCACCCGACCCGCATCGAAAACGTCCGGCGGCTCGCCCGTTGTGGTGTCCGGTGGACTTATCACACAGGCGCGACGCGTCTGACTGCTGCAGCGGGACGTACCCCCAGTTGTGCCAGGAAAAGTTTCCTGGCTCTCCTGCACAGCGGTCATGGATTTGCTCGTTCTCTCCTGTGACGACTTCCAGAATTACATGCCGGCGGGGTTTCCAAGTGTAGTCGGTGAGCAGGGAATGGCGCTTCTTCTTATGTTTTCTGAAGGTACTAGGTCGTAGGGCGGCGGTCCGCCGGTCCGCATGGATCAGCGACCAGTTCTTGAGGGGCATGTCGCCAGAGCCGACCAGGCGGCAAGATTCGGCGCCAAATGCACGAACTCGGTGTCATCGCCAGCACGAGCGAAGACACGGACCGCTCCGACGGACGGTCGTTCGACGATGGGTAAACGCAGGATCGACTCGAGCGAGAACGTCTGGAAGCTGCGGGTCGCGGTGATCGCGCTGACGCCAGAGTCGGCCTCGTGCAGCGTGAATCTCGCATACGGGTCGAGCGTGCCCCCGTGGCGAGGGTCAGCGAGCGCCACGACGCCCGACTTACTCATGCTCTCGCGGCAGGACAGTGCGTCGATGAGGACGCCCCGTGCCACGATGCGCAGGGTCTCGGCGTCGAAGGCGGACTTGCCCTCAGCATCGAAGAGGGTAGCGGCACTGGGAAAAGACCTCGAAGAGTAATTCTGCGCCGATCTGGGAGAGCGGCACATAGCCGAGCTCGTCGACGATCAGGAGCTTCACCTTCTGCAATTGGGCCTGAAGCTTTATGAGCCACTTCTCGTCGCGCGCTTCCATCAGCTGATGGGCAAGCGCTTCCCGCCCATAGGACCTTGTGGCTGCTATGCCGTTTCAGTCATGCTCCTCGTACGACTGGCCAAGACGTCATGAATTTCGAAATCGATTCCTAAATGACTATCTGGAGCGAGTGTCGGTCTCGGCTTAATCGCTCCCCCGCAACCAGTTCGAATTACAAGAACCCCGCTCGGGCAATCGTCCGGCGGGGTTTTTTGTTTTGCCCGATGAGTCGGGGATTGGCCCTTCCGCGTCCTGCCGCGGAACGCTTCATCCGGCTCCCGGTTCGGGCCTGGATTTGACGAGAAGGTCCACGGCCCGCTCGATTTCCTGCTCGTCCAGTGCTGCGAAGCCGAGGCGGAAGGCTTCGGGGGGATGCGTGGTGTCGAGCGTGAAGCGGATGCCGGGCAGGAGCGAGAGGCCGAGGC
>JACZKY010082807.1_pt1 | contig 12274 bp, 9 predicted proteins | sample 8237611 | NCBI WGS metagenome assembly JACZKY01 (sample SAMN16148055, study PRJNA663545) | marine sediment metagenome | biome: sediments and biomass from bioreactor inoculated with such sediments; feature: coastal sediments; material: methane- and iron-fed bioreactor; isolation source: Bothnian...
GCGATGCGCGGCGACGGCGTCACCACGCCGACCCGCCACGGCCCGTCGGCAGTCCTTGCGGGGCGCGTGAAGTGGGCGAGCGTGTTCTCGAACATCAGCAGCGCCAGACTCTCGCGCGCATCGCTGCCCAGAACCGGGCGCAGCCGCGTCTTGGCCTCGGCCGGGTCCTTCATCAGAATGGCGACGGCGAGCGTCATGAGATGCGCCCCGCGGCCCGAACCGTCCGCGCCGCGAAGGCCAGAACCTCGCGCGCCAGTCGCTCGGCCGCCTCGGGCTCCGGCATCAGGATGTCGGTGGCGAGCACAGCCACGCCCGAGGCGCGCACCGCCGCGATGTCGGCCTCGTCCTCACGGTGGATGGCGAAGCCGTCGATCAGCCCGTCGTAGCGGGCGGCCACCCCGCTTGCGCCGCGCTCGAGGCCGAGATCCTCGATCATCCGGGCGAGCGGTCCCTTGACCGCCTTGCCGCCGATCAGCGGCGACACCGCGACCACGGGCGCTGCCGCACCTTCCACCGCCGTGCGCATGCCCGGGACGGCGAGGATCGGGTCGATCGACAGCAGCGGGTTGCTCGGCGCGAGCACGATGATGTCCGCCTCCGCTATGGCGGCGAGCGCCCGCGGGCTGGCGACGGCGGTCGCCGCGCCTTCATAGACCAGCGCGCTGACGCGCGGCGCGCACCGCGCGCCGACGAACCAGGGCTGGAAGTCCATCCAGCCCTGATCGGTGAGGAGTCGCGTGCGCACGGGATCGTCGGTCGCCGGCAGGACGCGGGCACGCGCGCCGAGACGTTCGGCGGCGGCTTCGGTAACCTCGCTCAGCGTCGCGCCCTCGGCCAGTTGCCATGTACGCCAGATGTGCAGCCCGAAATCGGCGTCGCCCAGCTTCATCCATGTCGGCGCGCCGAGGTCGCGCAGCACGTCGAGCGCGCGCACCGTGTCGCCGCGCACACCCCAGCCCTGGCCGCGGTCGATACGGTCGGAGAGCGTGTAGATCAGCGTGTCGATGTCGGGCGAGACGTGCAGGCCGTAGAAGCGCTCGTCGTCGCCGACATTGGCGATCACCGTCAGCGCCCCGGTCGGCAGCGCACGCGCCAGCCCCTCTGCCATGCGCGCCCCGCCGACGCCGCCGGCGAGCAGCACGACCCTTCCGGGCGCGGGCGCCGCCATCTAGCCGGCCGCCCGGGTTGCCGCCGCCATCCGGTCGAGGAAGGCGACGGGGTCGACGCCGCAGGCCCGCTCGACCAGCGGCGGAATGTGCTTCGGGTCGTGGTCCTCGAAGCTCTCCACCGTGCCGTAGAGCGTGTTGCGCTGGACGGGAATGCGCCCGGCAGCGCGGATGATGCGCACCATCTCGGCGGGGGTGATCTCCTGTCCGTGCTTCGCGCCGGCGGCGCGCGAGATGCTCTCGTTCATCAGCGTGCCGCCGAGGTCGTTGGCGCCGCAGTCGAGCATGGCCTGCGCCATCTGCGGCCCGAGCTTGACCCACGAGACCTGGATGTTGTCGATGTGGCCGAAGAGCATCAGCCGCGCCACGGCGTGCATCTTCAGGTTCTCGCCGGTCGTCGGCCCGGGCCGGGCCTCGGGATGGTCGCGGTGGAGCCGCGTCTCGTCGTGGATGAAGCCCAGCGGGACGAACTCGGTGAAGCCGCCGGTATCCTTCTGGATCGAGCGAATGCGGTCGATATGGGCGGCCCAGTGGCGGGGACCGTCGATGTGGCCGTACATGATGGTCGCCGTGGTGCGCAAGCCCACTGCGTGGGCGGCGCGCACGATCGTCTCCCATTCGTCGGCCGACAGCTTGTTGCGCGTCAGTTGCAGGCGGATCTCGGTGTCGAGGATCTCGGCCGCCGTGCCCGGCATCGAGCCGAGCCCCGCCTGCTTCAGATCGCGCAGGAAGCCGTCGAGCGGCCGCCGGCTCTTCCTGACCCCGTACCAGATCTCGAACGGCGAGAAGGCGTGGATGTGCATGGCCGGCACCCGCGCCTTCACCGCCTCGACCAGCCGCAGATAGTGATCTCCGGAGATGTCTGGGTGGAGCCCGCCCTGGATGCAGACCTCGGTGCCGCCGCGGTTCCATGCCTCCTCGGCGCGGCGCGCCACCTCATCGAGGCTGAGCAGCTCCGCCCCGGCCGCATCCTTGCGCACCCCGAAATTGCAGAACCGGCAGGCCATGTAGCAGACATTGGTGAAGTTGATGTTGCGCACGGTCACGAAGGTGACGCGCTCGCCCACCCGCTGGCGCCGCACCGCGTCGGCCGTTCGCAGCACGGCATGAAGGTCCGCGCCTTGCGTTCCGAACAGCCGCTCGCCCGCCTCGCGGCCGATCTCGCGGCCGGCCAGCGCCGCATCGAGAATGCGGCGCACGGGCGGCGAGGCTGCGGCAAGGGCGGCCTCTAGGCTGCCGGTGGAGGAGGTGTCGTAGAAGGGTGCGTTCATGGCAGCCTCAGCTCACATATTGCTCGCGGGCCATGCCGTCCGCTCCGGTCAGCCGCGCCAGCGCCGTCTCGACCCGGCCGCTGGCCGTGCCGAGATGAGCGGGATAGACGGTGAGCCGCTCGACGAGGCGATGGCCCGTCGCGGCCGTGCGCCGGGCAAGCTCGGCCAGCGCCGGCCACGCCCGCTCGGGATTGATGTGGTCGGCCGTCAGCGGCGACACCCCGCCCCAGTCGTTGATGCCGCTGCCGACATAGCCCTCGAACGCCTCCTCGAGATTGGGCGGCGCCTGCAGGCTGATCGACGGATCGAGGATCAGCCGGGCGGCGGCGAGCGTGCGCAGCATGTCGTCGCGCGACGGCTCCGGCCATCCGGCCATCGCCGTGCCCGGCTTGGCGCGGAAGTTCTGCACGATCACCTCCTGCACGTGGCCGTGGCGCAGATGGAGCTCGTTGATCGCCGTCAGGCTGTCGATGCGCTCTTCCCAGGTCTCGTCGATGCCGATCAGGATGCCGGTGGTGAAGGGAACGCCCAGCCGCCCGGCCGCCTCGATGGTGCGCAGCCTGAGGATCGGCGCCTTGTCGGGGCAGGCATGGTGCGGCATGCCCGGCTTCATCAGCCGCTTCGACGCCGTCTCCAGCATCATGCCCATCGAGCCCGACACCTCCTTGAGCCGCACCACCTCCGCCTCCATCAGCGTGCCGGCGTTGACGTGCGGGATGAGCGACGTGCGCTCCAGCACCAGCCTGCACATGGCGGTGAGATAGTCGATCGTCGTCGCGTAGCCCAGCCGCGCCAGCGCCGCGCGCGCTTCCGGGTAGCGCCGCTCCGGGCGCTCGCCGAGCGAGAACAGCGCCTCCTTGCAGCCCAGCGCCTCGCCCTTCCGCGCCACCGCCAGAACCTCCTCCGGCGTCATGACGTTCGCGCCGGGGTCGCCCGGATGCTTGACGAAGATGCAGTAGCCGCAGGTGTTGCGGCACATCGTGGTCAGAGGAATGAAAACCTTGCGCGAATAGCTGATCGCATCCCCCCAGTGACGGTCGCGGATGGAAGCAGCCGCGTGCCGGACTTCATCAAGGGCCTCGCCGGAGACGGCGGCGAGTTCGACCAGCCTCTTCGTGTCTGTGGCCATATCCGTTTCTCCGCGCTCCTTCAGGCTCCTAGAGAAGCCCGATGGAGATCGCCGGCACAAGCGCGATGGCGATGAGACCGATGACGAGCGCCCCGAGATAGAACCAGACCATCCGCATCGCGCCGTCCGGCTCGACCTTGCCGATCGAGCAGGCGATGTAGAAGCCGATGCCGACCGGCGGGATGAAGAGGCCTATGTTCATGGCGACGACCACGACCATCGAATAATGCACGAGATCTATCCCCAGCGCCTTCGCGATGGGGAACATCAACGGGGCGAGGAGAACGATCGCCGGCAACCCTTCGAGCAGGCAGCCGAGCAGGATGAACGTCGCGATCGTCACGAACATGAAGACGATCCAGCCGCCGGGCAGAGCCTGCATGAACGAGGCCAGGCTCTGCGCGAACCCGGTCTGGGTCAGCACCCAGGCCGCCGCCGAGGCGGTGCCCATGATGATCAGGATCGCGCCCGACATCGAGGCGGTTTCGACGAGCATCCGGTAGAGCGCCGTCGGCCGGATGCCGCCGTAGATCACGGCGCCGGCGGCGAGCGCATAGACGACGGCGAAGGTCGAGACCTCGGTCGCGGTCGCAATGCCTTCTCCCACCGCGATGCGGATCAGGAACGGCAGCGCCAGCGCCGGGGCGGCGATCAGGAGGACGCGCCCGACGAGCGCCAGCGGCGCGCGCTTGACGCCATCCATCCGCTCGTGGCGCACCCTCCAGCGGGCGGCGATGGCAAGGATGAGGAGCAGGAAGAACGCGACGACGAAGCCGCTGGCGAACAGGCTGGCGATCGACACGCCGGCGACGGAGCCGATCACGATCAGGACGATGCTGGGCGGCACGGTATCCGCCATGATCGCGCCGGTTCCCAGAAGCGCCACCATCTCCTCGGGCTTGTTTCCGCGCCGCTTCATTTCCGGGAACAGGGCCGGCGCGACCGTCGCCATGTCCGACACCTTCGATCCGGATATGCCGGAGACGAGGTAAAGCGAGCCGAGCATGACATAGGACATGCCGGCTTTCACATGGCCGAGCAGGGAGGCGAGAAAATCGACGATGGCCTTGCCCATCCCCGTCTCGTCGAGAATGCAGCCGAGGAGGAGAAAGACCGGAACCGAGAGGAGGACGAGGCTCGACATGCCCTCATCCATCCGCCCGACCACCACGGTCAGCGGCAGATGGGTGGAGAACAGCAGAAAGCTGAGTGCGCCGAGACCGAAGCAGAAACCTATCGGAACGCCGATGACCAGGCAGGCGGCGATGACCCCGATGAGGAAGATCAGGATGTTGGCCTTGCCGAGATGCGCGAAAACCGGCGTCAGCAGCCACATCGCAAGCGCGATCCCGGCAACGGTCAGGATGCTCAGCACGATGTCGCGCCAGCTCGTCTGGGTGAAGAACTTCACGCCGAGCACGAGCAGCATCAGCATGATGCCGAGCGGAATGCCCGCGACCCTGTAGGCCATCGATATGCCGAGACCGATCGAAGCCACGTCGGCCTCGAATGCGACATGCTCGAGCGCGGGAGGCAGGAGCGCGACGAGAAAGGCTCCTACCGCCACCATCCCGAGCGCGTCCATGAATTCGCGCGTCCGCGGCTTCACCGCATTGAGGACGACGGCAAGGCGCAGATGCTCTCCACGGTCGATCGCGATCACCGAGCCGAGCATGACCACCCACAGGAAAAGCAGCGAGGAAAGCTCATCCGAAAAGATGATCGGGGTGCCCAGAACGTAGCGATAGAACACGCTCGTCAGAAGCAGGCCGATAAGCGCCACGAGGAGCAGCGCGGACACCGCCTCGATCACGCGGATCACGATCCGGAACGCCTTCGACCCCGCAGGCGGCACGTTCATCGCCGTCAGGCTGGCGTCCATATTGAGGGTCTGTTCCATTGGTTCCTCCCTGGCAGTGTCGCGGCCCCGTCACCGCGAAGTCGGCCGGACACGAATGCGTTTTGGCCTTGCATCGATTCCGCAGCACCTTGTCCGCACATCAATGATTGGACCCGCGCGTGAGCAGGCGCCTGCCGATGACATGCGCCTGACTTCGCAAATCGCTGCGCGGGCCGGTTCGGGGCGGAGCGTCATGGCCTGTCGTCCTGCCTGTGCCGAAGTCCGGCGAAGGCGCGTTCCACGAGCGCCTGCTGGTCGGCATCGTGGTCGGAATGGAAGCTGCCGGCCGGCGAGGACGATTCAGGGCGCGCGACGACACGAACGCGCGCGTCGTCAGCCGCGATGGAGCGGAGAACGGCTTCCAGACGCCGGTCGAGCCAGGGCCAGCAACCCACATTCTCGGGTTCCTCCTGCACCCACAGGAACTCCGCCGCGCGGAAGGGCGCGAGAATGCGGGCCAGTTCCTCCGCCGGGAACGGGTAGATCTGTTCGAGCCGGACGATCGCCACGTCGCGGTCACCGCGGGCGTCGCGCTCGGCGGCCAGCGCATAGGCCATCTTGCCGGTGCATAGCAACACCCTTCGCACCGGGCCTGCCGATGCGTCGAGTATAACCGGCCTGAAGCCGGTGCCGGGCACGAAGTCGGCAACCGGAGATATCGCCTGCGGCAGGCGCAGCAGCGTCTTCGGACTGGTGACGAACAGCGGCTTGCGGGTGCTGCCCAGAACCTGCTTGCGCAGGAGGTGGAAATAGTTCGCCGGCGTCGAGGGATTGGCAACCTGGATGTTGTTTCTGGCACAGAGCTGGAGAACCCGTTCGACGCGCGCCGACGAATGCTCCGGCCCCTGCCCTTCCAGACCGTGCGGCAGCAGCAGGACCAGGCCCGACGGCTGCACCCACTTCTCCTCGGCGGAAACGATGAACTGGTCGATGATGACCTGCGCGCAGTTGGAGAAATCCCCGAACTGCGCTTCCCACACGACGAGGGCGTCGGGGCGCTCGAGGCTATAGCCATACTCGAAGCCCAGCACCGCGAATTCCGAAAGCGGGCTGTTGACGACATCGAAGCACGCACCTTGCGCCGCGATCTCCTGAATGCTGTTGAGGCTTTCGCCGGTCGCGAAATCCTGCAGCACATAATGGCGATGCGAAAATGCCCCGCGAACGACGTCCTGCCCGGACAGCCGGACGTCTATGCCCTTGTCGACGAGGCTGGCAAACGCCAGCGCCTCGGCGACGGGCCAACTCAGGCCGGAGACAGCCGCTTCCTGGCGCTGGCGCAGCAGGCGAGCGATCTTCGGGTGGGGAGTGAACCCCGCCGGCAACCGGGCAAGCCCGTCCAGAAGCTGCTTCAGCTCCTCCTCGTCCATGCCCGTCTCGGCCGTGAAGGCGGCGGCACCCGTGACGTAGGGAGCCCACCGGCCGTTCGGAAAGCCGCTGCGGTTGATCCGGAAGCCGTCCACCGCCCCGTAGGCCTCCTGAAGCATCTGCCAGTAGCGATCGCGCTCGTCCTCAAGCAGTTCCGCGCCGCAGACCCCTTCCGCCGCGAGCGTCTCGCCGTAGCGGGCGGCGACGGGGACCGCGCTGTCGATCGCACGGTACAGCAGCGGTTGCGTGAATGTCGGCTCGTCGAGCTCGTTGTGGCCGTTGCGGCGGTAGCAGACCAGATCGATCACCGCGTCGCGGCGGTGCGCCTCACGAAAATCCACCGCTAGGTCGGCGGCGCGCAGGACGGCATCCGCATCGCTCCCGTTCACATGCAGGATCGCGCTGTCGACCGCTTTCCAGAGACCGGTGCAGTAGCGCGAGGATCGCGCCTCCGACGGATCGGTTGTGAAGCCGATCTGGTTGTTGACGATGACGTGGATCGTCCCGCACGTGCCGAAGGCCTGCAACTGCCCGAGCTGGACGACCTCGGCCACGCTTCCCTGGGCGATGACGCTTGCGTCCGTGTGGAGGACGATGCCGAGGGTGCGCGAGGCATCGCCGCCGGCGCGCGCCACGACGTCCTGACGCGCCCTGACGCGGCCGATGCCCACCGGGTTGACGGCTTCCAGATGCGAGGGGTTCGGGCAGAGGCTGATCCTGACCGCGCGGCCGGCAAGGTTGAGGACGGCCTCGAGACCAAGGTGATAGGGAACGTCGGCCGCCCTTTCCCCGTCGAGGGGAAAGGGATGCCTGCCGGTGAAGGCATGGAATATCTCGACCGGTGCAAGCTGCAGCGCATTGACCATGAGGTTGAGGCGGCCGCGATGCATGCTTGCGATGACGATGTCGTTCACCCCCAGCATGCCGGCGCGCTCGATGATGCGGGAGAGGAGCGGCACGACCGCCTCCGCGCCTTCCGCGCCGAAACGCTTCTTCGTCGGCGCCTTGGTCCCGAGAAAGCGCTCGAAGGTTTCCGCCCGGACGAGCTGGATCAGCGCCTGCCGGCGAGCATCCGCATCCAACTCCGGCAGCCCGTTCTCCAGACGGTCGACCAGCCAGCCGCGTATTGCCGGATCGTCGATGTGACCCGTCTCGACCGCGAGCGTGCCGAGATAGGCCTGCCGCAGGTTGCCGACGGCGGGATCGCTGACATCCACATGGGAGAATCCATTCTCCGCGATGAAACGGAAATCTGCGGCGACATCGTCGGGCTTCAATGGATCGAGCGCGGCGAGCAGATGTCCGCTTCTGCGGAAGACCTCCGCGATGCCCGGCGACGACGCACGGGCGCGCGCATCGTCGGGCCCGAGCTCATCGACCAGCCTGAAGACGGCCCGCCAGCTTTCATCGACCGACAGCGGGTCGTCCCGAAACAGCGAATAGAGCTGTTCGAAATAGTCCGGTCCAGCAGCCAGAAGCGGGGAAGTTTGCCGCCGCATTCGAATATCATCCTCAGTCATGCGAATTCCGCACGGATCGCAACCGCCGGAAATCAGTCCATTCACCTGTCCGCCAGCGGCCGCCGGTTGGTCTGCGAACGCCGGTCGCGCCGTTCACATGCCCTGCCCGCCGAAGACGGCAATCATGTCACCCCGCCGTCACCACATCGTCAGGCCGCCATCGACCACGACGGTCGAGCCGGTCATGAAACCCGCTTCGGGAGAAAGCACCCATTCGATCGCCGACGCGACCTCTTCCGGCAGCCCCGGCCTGCCGAGCGGGATCATCGAAGTCACACGCTGCCGCTGCGCCTCATCGACCCAGAACGGTTCGAGCATCGGCGTCTGGGTGGAACCGGGCACGACACAGTTCACGGTGATGCGGCGCTCCGCCAACGTTCGGGCGGCGGTCTTGGTCAAGGCGATGATCGCGCCCTTGCTTGCCGAATAGGCGGCCGTTCCGAAGATGCCGCCGCCGCGCAGGCCGGCGACGCTCGACACGGTGCAGATCCGCCCGCCGTCGCGCATGATCTTCACCGCCTCGCGCATGCACAGGAATGTGCCCACGGTGTTGATCGACAGAATGCGGGAGAACAGTTCCGCGTCGATGTCCAGAAACGGCGTGCTGTCGGAAATGCCCGCGCATGCGGCCAGCGCGTCGATCTGCCCGAACTCCCGGCCGATGGTCTCGAACGCTGCGACCACCTCGTCCTCGCGGGCGACATCCACCTTGACCACGAGGCAGTCCGGGCCGCTTCTTGCCGCGACACGTTCGAGCTCATCCATGTTGCGGCCGAGCGCGGCGACACGCCAGCCGCCGCGCCCCAGGCGTTCGGCAAGCGTGGCGCCTATACCGCTGCTCGCACCCGTGACGACCACGGTTCGGCGCGACGGAGTTTCCGATAAGGCTGGCATGATCTTCTCGCGGAAAAAGGCCCGGCGGCCAAGCACCGCCGGAGCCTCGGGGTTTCAGGACGGGTTCAGCCGAGGCCGCCGACCGCCTTTTCGAGCGCGGACCAGGCTTCCTCGCCGTAGACGCCCCGCCACTCGGCATAGAAACCCGCATCCTTGAGCGCCTCGCGGAACGCATCGCGGTCCGGCATCTCGAAGACCATGCCCTTGCCTTCCAGCTCGGCCTTGAGCGCGACCTCGAGGTTCTGGATGTCCTCGCGCTGCAGGAGGGACGCCTCGTTCATATTGCGCGAGACGACCTCACGCAGCTCCTCCGGCAGCGTCTCCCAAGCGCGCAGGTTGGCCACCTGAATCCAAGTATCCCATGAGTGGTTCGTGAGGGAGCAGTATTTCTGGACCTCGTTGAAGTTGCGCGTCGCGATCACGCTCAGCGGGTTCTCCTGTCCGTCGACGACCTTGGTCTGCAGCGCGCTGTAGAGCTCGCTGACATTCATGCTGGTCGGCGCGGCGCCGAGAGCCTTGAACATGGACTGCAGCATGGGGCTGATCGGAACGCGCATCTTCATCCCGACGAGGTCGTCGGGCCGCAGCACCGGCTTCTCGGAGGATGTGATATGGCGGAATCCGTTCTCCCACATGCGCTCGAAGACATGCAGCCCGAGGCGCTTGAAATCGCTGCGGATCAGCGCGCCGAGCTCGCCATCCATCGCCTGCCAGCCGATGGCCGAATCCTTGAAGGCGAAGGCGGTGTTGACGATGCCGACGACGGGCACGAGCGGAGCGAAGCTCGTCGCCGCCGGCGTGTACATCTCCAGCGCACCGGAGCGCACCTGCGAGGCCATGTCGGTGTCGCCGCCGAGTTGGCTGTTCGGGAATATCTGGATGTCGACCCGACCGCCGGTTTCCTCGCGGATCTTGTCGGCGGCTTCCGTGCCGCGGATGGTCAGCGGATGGTTGAGCTGCATCGAATGCCCCCATTTCAGGGTGTATTCGGCAGCGTGTGACTTCTTGATGCCAAAGGCGGCGACAGAAGCTATCGCGGCGCTGGCGCCAAGGAACGTGCGGCGGCTGAGCATTGATGTCCTCCCATTCGATGGTCATGCGTTTCGCTGGGCAGGCGGCCGTGCCCCGTCCGGAAGACGGACACCTGACCCGGAGCCAGCTGTCGCCACCCTAGGACGAAGCGCCCTCCGCGAAACAGTGGGGGGAGAGCTATATCTGCTATAGGACGGGGCATGACTTTCCGGTGCCCCGCGCGTGGCTTATCGAGAACCACCATCATGGAGGAGGAGAACATGTCCAGGAAGGATGCGTCCACGATCAGGGTCGAAGCGCCGGAAGCGTGGTCCGACGACTTCAAGGCCGAGTTCCGGGAAGGCCAGTTCAACGGCTGCGTCGGAACCCGGCTGCTCTCGGAATCGGACAGGGTCCGTGTCTGGGAAGTACGCCTCGCTCCGGGAGAGCGCCTGCCGTTTCATCGCCATGTCCTCGACTATTTCTGGACCGCGACCACCGACGGCAAGGGGCTGACGCACTATCACGACGGCCGCGTGGGCCATCCCGTCTACAAGGCCGGCGACACGGGCCATTTCCGCTTTTCCGAAGGCGAGTTCATGATTCACGACATGCGGAACGTCGGCACGAGCGATTTCGTCTTCACCACCGTCGAGTTCCTCGATTCGATCAATGCCGCGATCGACGTTCCCGATTCCATCCGTCGCAAAGAGATCGCCTAGGTCCCGTTCCCGCCTCGTAGCCGAAAGATATATCGCATGACTCTCAACATCGGCCTCCACACCTTCATGCGCGGGGCAATGGCGAGCCGCGAGGACACGATGTCCATCGCGCAGAAGGCCGACGCGTGGGGCTTCAGCCATATCGGCATCAACGACCATGTCGTGGTGCCGACGGACATCGCATCGCGTTACCCCTATACCGAGGAAGGCAACTGGCCGGGCAGGACCTTCGGCGAGGCGCAGGAGATGCTGACGACGATGGCCTTCGTCGCCGGGTGCACGAACTCCATCCGGATTCTGTCGTCGGTCATGATCCTTCCCTACCGTCCGGCTGTCCTGACCGCCAAAATGCTGGCGACGGCCGACGTCCTTTCCGGCGGCAGGATCATCGCGGGTTGCGGCGTCGGCTGGATGCCGGAGGAGTTCGAGGCCCTGGGATCGCCCGCGTTCGGCGACCGCGGCGCCGTCACGGACGAGTATCTCGACGCCTTCCGGACCCTGTGGTCCGACGAGCATCCGTCGATGCAGGGGGAACATGTCCGTTTCGGCGACATCACCTTCATGCCGAAGCCGCTCCAGAAGCCGCGGCTGCCCATCTGGATCGGCGGCGAAAGCCCGGTCGCCCGCCGCCGCACCGTCCGCGTCGGCGACGCCTGGTATCCTGCGTCCAACAATCCCCAGTCTCCTCTGGATACGGTCGGGCGGGTTGCGGCTGCGCAAGCCGAGCTGCGCAAGGCAAGCGAGCAGGCGGGCCGCGATCCGGCGACGGTCGACATGGCGCTCGTCCTTCTGTCGCCCGTGGACTGGCAGGCGCAGCCGGCGAAGGACGGTACGCGGCGCCTGTTCACCGGCAGTTCCGAAGACATGATCGCGGATGCCGCCGCGCTGACGGAGGCGGGCGTGGACCATGTCTCGCTGATCTTCCAGACCTCCACCGCGTCGGAGACGCTCGATCGGATGCAGCGGTTTGCCGAGGAGGTCCTGCGGTCGAAACGCTCCTAGCCCCTGCATTCGACCAGCCTGAGGACGCCCATCATCGTCCTCGGCCGGCGGCACCTGTGACCTTCTTGCTGATGCGCCATCGGAAAGGCATTGCCCTTGCGAGCTTTCTCGGAAGTCGCGCTTCAGCCGTCCCTGAGACTGCTCCTCCTCACTCTCTTCTGTTCTGTCGGTTTGTGATGAGGTCGTCGACGACGCCTGGGTCGGCGAGGGTTGATGTGTCGCCGAGTGCGGCGAAGTCGTCCTCGGCGATCTTTCTGAGGATGCGGCGCATGATCTTGCCCGAGCGCGTCT